>Ga0207914_100029_pt1 | contig 94363 bp, 76 predicted proteins | sample DeeseametaMP2497_FD_184171 | JGI IMG/M metagenome (GOLD analysis project Ga0207914, IMG submission 184171) | Marine microbial communities from East of Antigua and Barbuda, Atlantic Ocean - MP2497 (SPAdes) | ecosystem: Environmental > Aquatic > Marine > Oceanic | place: East of Antigua and... | reverse complement strand
GCGGTCGCCATGCCTGTCGTGGCGGTCGGAATGATCACCGATCCGCACCAGGCGGAGCGCATCCTCGAAGACGGGCATGCCGACGCCATAGCGATAGCCCGCGCTGCGCTGTGGGATCCGCGCTGGCCTTGGCACGCCGCCGCCGCGCTTGGTGCATCGGTCAAGGCGCCCCCGCAATATCTCCGGTCCGAGCCCCACGAAGCGGGCCGCATCCTCGAGGAAATGACCCCATGAAAACCTCTGTTAAACTGCTTCTTGCCGCGGGCGCTGCCCTCGCGCTTGCCGCCTGCGCGACTACTCGCGACGGTGCACCCGCGCCGCAAATCGAACAGGTTGCGACCTTCGATGGCGCGATGCCGACGGGCGTGACCGTCGCACCCAACGGGCGCATCTTCATCAACTTCCCGCAATGGGGCGACAACGCGCCGTTCACGGTTGCCGAACTGGTCGACGGCAAGGCGGTGCCTTATCCCGACGCCGCGACCAATCAGTCCGATCCGGCCGACCCGGCGGGGCATTTCATCTCGGTGCAGAGCGTGGTGGCCGACGGCGCCAATCGCCTCTGGGTGCTCGACACGGCGGCGGCCAATTTCTCGCAGCCGCAGGCCGGCGGGGCAAAGCTGGTGGCGATCGATCTTGCGACCGACCGGGTGGTGAAGACGATCGTCCTGCCGCCCAGCGTGGTGCTGCCCACGACCTACCTCAACGATGTGCGCTTCGATCTGCGCCAAGGGGCTGAGGGCGTTGCCTACATCACCGACAGCAGCAACGCCGGTGTCGGCGGCATCATCGTCGTCGATATCGCCAGCGGGCGTGCGATCCGCCGCCTGTCCAACCATGCGACGACCAACCCCGAGCCCGGCTTCACCCCGGTCGTCGACGGCGCGGTGCTCATGAACCGCCCGGCCGACGGCCCCGCGACGCCGGTCGCGATCGCCAACGACGCGATTGCGCTCAGCGCCGACGGCAGCCTGCTTTATTACGGACCGCTATCGGGGCGCACACTGCACGCAGTCCCTACGGCCATGCTGCGCGATCCCGCGGTGTCCGAGGATGAGTTGGGCCGCGCGGTCCGCAGCCTGGGGCGCAAAGGCGCTTCGGACGGGATAGCCGAGGACGACAAGGGCCGCGTGTTCGCCGGCGATTACGAGAACAACGCGATCCGCATGCTCGACCAGGGCCTCTGGACGACGGTGGTCAGCGACCCCCGCATCAGCTGGCCCGACACGCTTTCAATCGGCACCGACGGCTATCTCTACTTCACCGCCAACCAGCTCCACCGCCAGCCAGGCTTCCACGGCGGGCGGGACTTGCGCCGCAAGCCCTATGAGCTGCTCCGCATCAAGGTGGGCGCCGGGCCCGTCCTGTTGCGCTCGCAGTGATCTCATCAGCCCGGGCAGGTTCGACATCGCGACTGCCCGGCCTTCCCAGTGGAGACCTTCGACGGTTAAGCCAGTAGTATGTGACCCGACGGTTGAGCGGTTTCTGCCGTGCAGCAGCATACTGCTGAACAGACGCGCAACCTCGAGAATTTCGATGATCTCGATTTCCGGGTCTATAGCGGGCAGAAATGGGACGAGCTGCATCTGAGCCATGCGAAAGACATCATCGTTCACTATCCCGACGGGTCTGTGACGACAGGTATCGATGATCACATTGCCCGGCTCAAGCCGCAGTTCACTTTTACGCCCAATACCAAGATCCGCGTCCACCCGATTCGCATGGCCGATGGCAATTACACCGCAGTTGAAGACGTTATGGAAGGCACCTTCAACCAGCCGATGGACCTGGGCGGCGGCAAGACCCTCGCTCCTACGGGGCGCAGCTTCAAGCTGCCGATGGTTACTATCGGGCGCTGGGAAAAAGGCGTGATGGTCGAAGAATGGCTGTTCTGGGACAACGCCGCCTTCATGACGCAGATTACGTCTGCAAATTAAGCACTTAGGCTACATTGGCGCTAGCACGATCCGGAATGGATATCACTATCGCCCACGATCTGTTATTTTCGCACCCATCCAGCCCTGTTTCCTGGATGGGTGCGGACGCATACGGACGAAAAACCGCTCTTAATCAGCGGGTCCTAGGTTCGAGCCCTAGTGCGTCCACCACTTTCCCCTTACTTTTCAATCAGATGCCAAGGTCGCTGGATCGCGCGATCGAGAACATTTTTGTGCTAGGTAGCTCTCTAGGTAGCAGCGCGCTAATTCGGCACTGCGGCTGCTCAGCCTCCGCACATTAGCGTTCACGGTGAAAGATTCATGGCTGCGCCTTGTCCGACTGCGCTTGTGCGAGTCGTCGTTTCACTACCCAGCCAGCGCGACTGCTACCCATCTTGCTCTGCACCAGCATCGCACGCTGGGATGACCGCTTAGAGTGTCAAACGGCGTTCAAAAGGGACCCCCGATCGGCGTCGAAGAGGGACCCCCTTTTCAGATAATATGATGCTGGTTTGTTGAAGATGGCCTTGCGCTGCGTGCGGCGGAGGGCGGGCGTAGCCCGACCGGAGGCGCGCGCAGCGCAAGATAGATTTTTGAAGGCGCCGAAGGTGGCTGTCAGCTGCGGTTTTTGAAGCGCCAGCTGTCGTTGCCCGTCTCGACGATATCGCAGTGGTGGGTGACGCGGTCGAGCAGCGCCGTGGTCATCTTGGGATCGCCGAACACGGTCGGCCATTCGCCGAAGGCGAGGTTCGTGGTGATGATGACGCTGGTCCGCTCATAAAGCTTGCTGATGAGGTGGAACAGCAACTGCCCTCCCGAGCGGGCGAACGGCAGATAACCGAGCTCGTCGAGAACGATCAGGTCGAGCCGCGACAGCTGCGCCGCCAGGGTCCCGCCTTTGCCGATCCGGGTCTCCTCTTCGAGGCGTGTCACCAGATCGACGGTGTTGAAGTAGCGGGCGCGAGCGCCCCTTCGCACGACATTGGCGGTGATCGCGATGGCGAGGTGGGTCTTGCCTGTCCCCGTGCCGCCGACCAGCACGATATTGCGGCGAGGCGGGAGGAAGGAGCCATCGTGAAGGGAGCGGATCATCTCCTCATTGATCGGTGTGCCCTCGAAGCTGAACCGCTCCAGGTCCTTCACCACGGGCAGCCTCGCAGCCGTCATCCGATAGCGGATGGAGGCTGCATCCCGGTGGGTCGCCTCAGCACGGAGCAGGTCGGTCAGTATCTCCATGGTGGTGCGCTTGCGCTGGAGGCCGGTGGTGACCGCCTCGTCGAACGCCGCCGCCATGCCCTTGAGTCCGAGGCCGCGCATCGTGTCGATCATATCATGCCGCTGCATCATAGCCTCGCAGCAGATCATAGCGGGCACAGTCGGCGAGCGGAGGATGCTGCAGCATCCGGTCTTCCGAAGTGACGATGCTGTGGGGTGTCGCCGGCTCGCGGCGCCGGGAGAGGATGTTGAGGATCAGCTCGTCGCTGGCCGTTCCGTTCGCCAACGCTTCGCGCACGGCAGCCTCTACCGGCTCCAGGCCATCGGTGAGCACCGCCGAGAGGACCCGCACGAACCTGCGATCGGCCTCGTCCCCGGTGCCGAGCCTTCGCCGTAATCGGTGCAGGGCGGGCGGCAGATCCCAGTCCTGGAACGGTGCGCCGTTACGCAGCGCGCCGGGCTTGTGCGCGAGGACCGGCAGATAATGCCAGGGATCGTATATCGTGCGGTTCCGACCGAAGTGGCGCTCATGCTCCCCGACGATCGCATCGCCGCAGCGTATGACGATGCGATCGGCATAGGAGCGCACCTGAACGGTCCGGCGTGCGGCCGTCGACATGACCGAGTAGCGGTTGCGATCGAAGCTGATGAGGCAGGTGCCGGTGACGGCATGCTCGCTCTCATGGAAGCCGTCGAACGGTGCCAGGATCGGCTGCAGGGCCGGTCGCTCCATATCCAGCGCCTCGGCGACGGTAATATCCCCGCGTTCGGGATGGGCATGATGCTCGGCCCAGCGCCGGCACTCGGCCTCCAGCCACCCGTTGAGCTCGGCCAGGCTGGCGAACCGGAGCCGCGGCTGGAAGAAGCGGCCTCGGATTGTCTGGACCTGCTGCTCGACCTGGCCCTTCTCCCATCCCGCCGCCGGCGAGCAGGCGGTCGGCTCGACCATGTAATGATCGGTCATGATCAGGAAGCGGCGGTTGAACACACGCTCCTTGCCGGTGAACACGGCCGTCACCGCCGTCTTCATATTATCGTAGATACCGCGTCGCGGCACACCGCCGAAGAACGCGAACGCCCGGGCATGGGCATCGAACAGCATCTCCTGGCCCTCGCGCGGATAGGCCCGGACATAGGGTGCGCGCGAGTCGCAGAGACGCATATGCGCCACCTTCACCCGCATCGGCTTGCCGGCGATCTCCACATCCTCGTGGCTCCAGTCGAACTGGTAGGCCTCACCCGGCTGGAAGGTCATCGGGATGAACGCCGGTGCGCCTTCGCCAGCATCCTTCCGCCGCGCAGCACGCCAGCGCGCCGCATAGCGGCGCACCGCATCATAGGATCCATCGAACCCCTCGCGCACCAGCAGGTCATGGATACGCGTCATCCGTAGCCGATCGCGGCGGCCGCGACCTTCGTTCTCCTCAAGCAGCGCATCGAGACGATCCTGATAAGGACCGATCCGCGGCAGCGGCTGGACTTTGCGCTGATAGTTGAACGCCGCCTCCGGCGACCGGATCGCTTTGCGGACGACCTTCCGCGACAAACGAAGGTCACGAGCGATCGCCTTGATCGCCTTACCCGCTGCATGCTCACGCCGAATCCGAACCACTGTCTCCACGATCAACATCCCGTTCTCGCCAACTGATCAAAACCAGTCGGCCGACTAAATCCCCGGGATGAAGGGGTCCTTTTTGCACGCCGATCACCCCACGAAGGGGGTGCCTATTGCACGCTGATCCTCATGTTGGCGTCGTCTACACGCTGGCCATTACATTGCTGTCACTGGCGACACCGATTTCGGTCCAGCTACTCATCAATTCGGTGGCGCGCACGGCCCTGGTCGCGCCGCTATGGATATTGTCGGGCGTCCTGCTGGTCCTGCTGCTCCTTGTCGCTTGCCTGAGCGCCCTGCGCCTCTACCTGCTGACGATGTTCGAGCGTCGGATTTTCGCGCGGGTGGTCGCCGAAGTCACGGTTCGGGCTGTTCATGCGCAGAACCCGTTTTTTCTGGATGAGAGCCGGGGAAGCCTGTTCAACCGCTATTTCGACATGATCGTCGTTCAGAAAGCGGTGCCCAGCCTCGTCATCGGTGCCTTCACGATCATCCTTCAGGGCGCGGTCGGCCTGGTCGTGACGAGTTTCTACCACCCCTTTTTCCTGGCGTTCAACATAGTGCTGATCGTCACCTGCATTGCCATCTGGATGGTATGGCGTCACGGCGCGATCACAGGCGCTATCGGCGTGTCACATGCCAAGCATGAGGCCGCTCAATGGCTGGAGAGCGTCGGCGCATCGAACGGCTTTTATAAATCGGCGCGGCATTTGACCTTTGCGATGGACCAGTCGGAGGCCGTGACGGCCAATTATATCCGCGCCCACCGTCGCTACTTCCGCTATAGCTTCGCGCAGGCTCTCGCCTATTTCCTGGTCTATGCCTTCGCTGCGGCCGCGCTGCTCGCGCTAGGCGGCAACCTCATCCTGGCAGGCGAACTGTCGATCGGGCAGCTCGTCGCCGCCGAACTCATATTGTCGGGGGTGTTCTACGGGATTGCGCAACTCGGCTGGTATCTCGACACTTTCTACGATCTGGTGGCCAGTTCGGAAGAACTGTCGCAGATTTTCGCCATTCCCCAGGAGGCGCTGGACTTAAATGGCCAGGCTCCGCCTGACGGTTCGGTCCGCTTTCGCAATGTGGAACTGGCCAGCTCACGCTTCAATTTTTCGATCGAGAGCGGCGAGCAGACCGTCATGCTGGCAGAGCCCGGCGTCGAGAGGCAGATCGCGTTGCTGCTCAAGCGTCACGTCAATCCCGATACCGGCCTGCTGACGATCGGTGGCAGCGACCTTGGCAGTTTTGATATGTATCTGCTGCGGTCCGCCGTGGTGGTGCTGAACCGGCCCAGTATCGTCGATGTGACCATCCGCGAATATCTGAACATGGCGGCAGGGGGAGATGCCGACAGCGCCGTCATCATCAAGGTGCTCGACATTGTCGGCCTCACGACGCGCATTTCGAGCCTGCCCAAAGGTCTGGACACGCAACTGGCAAGTTCCGGGTCACCGCTCTCCATCTTGGAGGTGATGCAGCTCAAGGCCGCCACCGCGCTGATCAGCCGGCCCAAAGTATTGCTGCTGTCACAGCTGTACGATATGATGCCCGACGGCCCCCTTCAGGCGACGTTACGGATGTTGCGCGAACAGGGCACGACGGTACTCTTGTTTACCGGAAGGCCCGAAGCCGTACATCTCGACAGCTGCTATTGGCTGGGGGCGACGACGCAACATCGCTTTACCGACACGGCCGCCCTGTCACGGTTCCTGGTTGAGAAGGAGGCACAAGCGTGACGATCAGCGCGAGCCACCTGACGCATTTCCGTTCCCTTGCCAGCCTCAACCCGCCACGCTTGGTCATCGTCGTGGCCTGGCTGATATTCGTTGGCCTGTGCCTTGCCATCGCGATCCTCTTCGTTCCCTGGCGGCAGACTGCGCAGGGCGGCGGACAGGTCATTTCGCTCGACCCGGACGACCGGCCGCAGCAAGTGTCGTCGCTGGTGGAAGGCCGGGTGGACCGCTTCTTCGTTCAGGACGGGCAACTGGTCAAGGCGGGCGATCCGATCGTCAAGGTCGTTGATCTCGACCCCAACTTTCTGGAGCGCCTTGCAGCGGAAAAGGCCGAAGTGCAGGCGCAGATTGCAGCGGTCGAACAGGCCCGCGCGGTCGCCTCGATCGACGTTGGACGCACCGGCCAGCTATTTTCCGAAGGATTGGCCGCGCGACGCGACTATGAACAGACGCAGATCAAGGTTGCGGATGCCAACGCCAAGCTTGCTGAAGCGCGGGCGAAGCTCAAGCAGATTGAAGTCCGGCAAATGCGGCAATCGGCGCAGATCGTCACCGCGCCGCGGGGCGGACGCATACAAAATCTGAACGCGCAAGCAGGCGGCGCTCTGATTTCTGCGGGAACGGTGCTGGCCACCATCGCGCCAGAACAGATTGAACGTGCTGTCGAACTGTTCGTTGACGGACGCGACATCCCCCTCGTCGACAGAGGGCGCCCTGTGCGACTTGAGTTCGAAGGCTTCCCCGCATTCCAGTTCAGCGGATGGCCCGCCTTCGCGGTCGGCATCTACGATGGTCAGGTCCGCTCTGTGGACCCGACCCCGCGCACCGATGGCCTGTACCGAGTGCTGGTCGAACCGCGGCCCGGAAAGCCGGCCTGGCCGGACCGCCGTTTCGTCCGCCAGGGCGGGAAGGTGCTGGGCTGGATACAGGGTGACAATGTAACGGTCGGCTACGAACTATGGCGCCAGCTCAACGATTTCCCCTTGAACTTCGGGCAGGATCAGGTCGCGCAGAAGGCGCAGGAAACATCTGGCAAAAGCTCGATCGAAAAGAAGAAGTGACGATGCGGATCGTGATCGGCATGGCAGCATTGCTAAGCGCTGCCGTACCTGCGACTGTGCATGGCCAAGAGAATGCAGCGCAGTCGTCGGTGAACGAAGCGGCCCGGCCGCTAACGCTGCAAGAGGTATTGCGGTCGTCAGCCCGTTCCGCGCCAGAAATCATCGCGGCACTGGCACGCAACCGTCAGGCCGAGGCGCGCGCGCTGACCGCCCAGGGCGCGTTCGACACTGTCTTTGCGGTCGAGGCGCGCAGCCGGACGCTGGGCTATTATGACGGCACGGAAATTGCCGGCAAGACCGAACAGCCGCTCAGCAACAATGGCGGCTATGTCTATGGGCAATACCGCGCGTCGCGCGGCGACTTTCCCATCTATGAAGACAAATCCTACACCAACCGGCTAGGCGAACTGAAAGTCGGCGGGCTCTATTCGCTGCTGCGCGATCGGCTGATCGACGCGCGGCGTTCCGAGTTCAGGCTGGCCGCCAATGATATCGACATCGCTCGCTTCGAAACCAGAGCGACGAGCATCGGGGTCCAGGCCCGCGCGGTTGAAGCCTATCAGAAATGGGTCGCCGCCGGATTGAAGCTCAAGGCTTACGAAGCACTACTGGCGCTGGCGGGGGGACGTACCGACGGAATCGAGCGGCAAGTGCAGCTTGGTGCCAAACCCGACATCCTGCTGACGGAGAATGAAGCGAACCTGGTCAGGCGGCAGGCTTTCGTGGTCGAAGCCCGGCAGGATTTCCGGGCCGCTGCGGTAAAGCTGTCGCTCTATTATCGCAGCGCGGATGGCACGCCGGTTGTTGTCGACGAAGCGCGGCTGCCAGCCGATGCTACCGCACTCGATGGCATCAGGTCAGATCCCGCCTTCAATCTGGAGGGCCGTCCCGACTTTGCAATCATGCTTGAGGAGATTGACAAGGCAACCGTCAAGCTCGCGCTCGCCCGCAACGACCTGATGCCCCGGCTTGACCTTGGCGGAGAGGTCGCCAAGGACGTTGGACCGGCGGGCCTTGGCGGCACGAACCGGACGCCGCTTGAAATGATCGTCGGCATCACGTTTAAGATTCCGCTCCAGAACCGCAAGGCCAAGGGCAAATTGGCCGAAACACGGGCGAAGATCGATGAACTGTCGGTCAAGCAACAGTTTCTGGCCGAGAAAATCCGCGCCGAAGTCACCGCAATCGGGATAGAAGTGGACACGGCAAACCAGTTGGTCGCGACGACCGAAAAAGAGCTCGTGCTGGCGCAGCGGTTGGCAAGCGCGGAACGCCGCCGCTTCGCGCTTGGATCAAGCGACTTTTTCCTGGTCAATCAGCGCGAGGAAAGCGCGACGAACGCCGAGGTGAAGCTGATAGAAGCCCAAGCCCGCATCGCCGCAGCGCGCGCTGAACTCGCCGCGGCGACTGCCGATGAAGACGCGCTCGGCCTGGCCGTCATTTCAGAGTGATGAGACAATATTAGCAATCGACCAATCGCTGCTGTGATGTCCTCCAGCAGGTCATGCAGCCCTCCGCGACCTTCTGGTTCCTTGCTTCAATATCTTTCATGGGATACGGACTCGAACCTAATCCGCCTATTAGCTATGCCGCTAATCGGCAAATAATCTGTGGACATTGCGATAGGTTATGAAATCCACCCATGCCTCCAGCCTCGCGGAACTGGCAAAGATCGCTGGGGTCTCTGTATCCACAGTGTCGCGGTCCTTGTCGGGCAACCCGATGATCGCTCGCGCCACCCGCGAACGGATCGAGGCGCTGGCGCAGGAACATGGGTTTCAGATCAACCGCGCGGCACGGAACCTGCGGCTTGGACGCACCGGCGCGATCGGTGTGATCCTGCCCCTTGGCCATGAAACGCAGCAGCATCTGTCCGATCCCTTCTTCATGAGTCTGATCGGGCCGCTGGCCGATGCGCTGGCCGACCGTGGCTATGACCTGCTGCTCACGCGCGTCATTCCCACCGACGGTCAGTGGCTGGACCGGATCGTCGATGGCGGGCGGGTGGATGGCGCGCTGCTGATCGGCCAGTCCGACCAGATCGACGTGATCGAACGGGTAGCGGCGCGCTATCAACCGCTCGTCGTCTGGGGTGCGGCGGTCGATGGCTATGCCCAACTGACCGTAGGGTCGGACAATGTAGCGGGTGGCCGGATGGCGGCGGACCATCTGCTGGCGCAGGGCCGCAGCCATCTTGCCTTTTTCGGCAATCCCGACGTCCCCGAATTCGCCGCCCGCCATGCCGGTTTTCGTGCAGCGCTGGCGCAGGCTGGCAAGGGCGAAGGCCTGCTCCTTCCCGCCCATCTGACTACCCAGGCATCCTATGACGCCATCCGTGCCTTCCTGGCCGATCATCCGCCCGTTGATGGGATCGTCGCGGCGTCGGACGTGATCGCCATGAGCGCATTGCGGGCGCTGGGCGACGCCGGACTGCGGGTGCCGCACGACGTTTCGGTTGTCGGCTATGACGATGTGATGGTCGCGTCCCAGACCAACCCGCCGCTCACCACGATCCGGCAGGATGTCGCGCGCGGAGCGGCGCTGATGGTACAGCTTTTGTTCGATCGGCTGGCCGGAACGCCCGCGGAATCGGTCTGTATGGCACCGACACTGGTACAGCGCGCGTCCGCCTGACGATCAGGCCGGAATAGCCGCGCGCGCAGCCGGACGCTCCCGAATAGCCAGTGTCGCGATCGCTGCCAGCAGCATCAACACCCCCGCCAGCATCAGCACGTGACGCGGATCGCCGCCCAGCAGCGGGCGGTAGATCAGCGGCATGGTCAGGCTTTCGATCATCATCGGGATGACGATGAACATGTTGAAAATGCCCATATAGATTCCGGTGCGGGCCGGCGGAATGCTGTCTGCCAGGATGATATAGGGATTGCCCATCATGCTGGCCCAGCCCAGCCCGATGCCGATCATCGGGATGAACAGCATCGCCTGGCTGGAGCAATATGGCAGCGCCAGCATCGCGATGCCTGATGCTGCCACGCTCACCGCATGCACAGGTCGCGCGCCCATCTTGCGGGCGATCGGCACCATGGCGAAGGCCGCGATGAAGGCGATGAAATTATAGAAGCCGCCAATCTGTCCGTTGACCAGCACTGCCTGACGAAAGCCGGCGCTGCCTGAATCGGCCGTATCATAAAGCGAACGGGCGATGGCGAAGGCGACGAACTGCCAATAGCAGAACATCGCATACCATTGAAACAACATGGCGATGGCAAGCTGGCGCATCGGCACGGGCATCTCGACGATCGCCTGCTTCAGGTCGCGCAGCGTGGTCCGGGCGGACAAGGGTTCAGCCCGCATCGCGGCGATTTCCTCTGCGCTCAGCGGCAATTCCGGGACACGCAGCACCGACCAGAGGATGGTCGATAAGGACAGGACCGCGCCGACGATGAAGGCGATCCGCGTGATCACCGGAATTCCCGACGGGTCGACCGCATCGGCGTTCAGCCCGCCCCAGACCAGCAAGGAAGGCGCCAGATAGGAAAGCGTCTGGGCCAGCCCTGTGAACGCGCTTTGTGTCAAAAAGCCGAGCGGTCGCTGCGCCTGGTCCAGCCGGTCGCTGACATAGGCGCGGTACGGCTCCATCGTCACGTTATTGGCCGCGTCCAATACCCATAACAGGCTGGCCGCCACCCACAGCGCCCGGCTGTAGGGCATGGCGAACAGGCACAGGCTGCACAATATCGCACCGATCAGAAAATAAGGGGTACGTCGGCCAAAGCGGGTTACGGTGCGATCACTCATCGCGCCGATGATCGGCTGGACAAGCAACCCCGTCATCGGCCCGGCCAGCCAGAGCAGCGGCAAGGACGCCTCGTCCGCGCCCAGATAGGAATAGATCGGCCCCATATTGCTTTGCTGCAAGCCGAAGCTGAACTGAAGCCCCAGGAAGCCCAGGTTCATCTGCACGATCCGCCCGAGCGAAAGGTGCGGCTTGCGGGGTGTCGGGTCGCTCATGCTCTTTACCTCTCCGGTCTGGCGGACTGTGGCCGTCATTACAAGTCCATCTGTATCAGTTTCTCAATCGATTGCAATTCCGCTTGCAAACGATTGAGAAAAATATCATCACAGGATCAGGCCGGATCGAATCGGCAGGGAGAGAGACGATGAAGATGCGGATCATGGGGCTATTGATGACCTCCAGCATGGCAGTTGCGGTGCCTGCCTATGCGCAGCAACAAACTCTAGCTGAAGATCAATCCACTCCATCAGACGAAATCGTCGTTACCGCGGTTGCCCGCGGCCAGAACCGGCTCAACAGCAGCGTCACGGTCAGTTCGCTCAGCAACGACGACATCGCCAAAGCAGCCCCGCGTTCGGTCGCTGAAATCTTCCGCAATCTGCCTGGCATTCGCTCCGAATCTTCCGGCGGCGAAGGCAATGCGAATATCTCGGTTCGCGGCCTGCCGGTCGCGTCGGGCGGCGCGAAGTTCCTGCCGTTGCAGGAGGACGGCCTGCCTGTGCTGGAATTTGGCGACATCACCTTTGGCAATGCCGACATCTTCCTGCGCTCCGACTTCAACATCAGCCGGGTTGAATCGGTCCGCGGCGGATCGGCCTCGACCTTCGCATCCAATGCGCCCGGCGGCGTCATCAACATGATTTCAAAGACCGGGGAGCAGGAAGGCGGGGCCATTCAGGCGACAGCTGGCATCGACTATCGCGACTATCGCCTGGACTTCGACTATGGCGGCAGGATCAGCGACAGCCTGCGCTTCCATTTCGGTGGCTTCTATCGCCAGGGCGAAGGCCCCCGCCAGGCAGGCTATGACGCCAACAAGGGCGGCCAGATCAAGGCGAACATCACCAAGGAGTTTGCTGGCGGCTATATCCGGCTCTACGGCAAATATCTGAACGACCGCGCCATCGGCTATCTGCCCAATCCCGTGCTGGTGACGGGCAGCAACAGCAATCCCAAATATCAGGATTTGCCCGGTTTCAGCATCAACAGTGACACGCTCCATTCGCGTTACTTCCGCGACAATGTGACGCTGGACGGTCGCAACAATCTGGTCACGCGCGACATTCGCGATGGCCAGCATCCCTTGGTTTACGCAATCGGCCTGGAATCGCAGTTCGAACTGGGCGATGGCTGGAACGTCACCGAACGCTTCCGCTATTCCGACGTGTCGGGCGGCTTCAGTTCGCCCTTCCCCTCCGCCGTCGACACCGGATCGGCCATCGCGACTGCGCTGGGTGGTGCCGGATCGACCCTGACCTACGCCAATGGTCCAAAGGCTGGTCAGGCCTTTGCGGGCAGCGATTATCTGGCACAGATTGTCCTGTTCGACGTCAAGATCAACAGCATGAACAACATTACGAACGACCTGCGCGTCAGTCGGGATTTCGACACCAGCATCGGCAAGCTGACCGCGACCGCGGGCTTCTACAAATCGCGCCAGACCATCGCCACGGATTGGCTGTGGACGTCGCATCTGTTTGAAGTAGCCGGCGGCGGCAATGCGGCGCTTGTCAATCTGACCAACGCAGCGGGTCAAGCGCTCACGCAAAATGGCACCTATGGCTATGGCGCAACCTTCTTTGGCAATTGCTGCCGCCGCAGCTATGATGTCGACTATAACACCAACGCTCCTTTTGCGTCCTTGAGCCTTGCTACTGGCGCTCTGACGCTGGACGGCAGCCTGCGTTATGATTTTGGCGACGCCAAAGGGACGATCGCAGGATCGGATCTGGGCGGCGGGCGTGTCGGCGTCACCAGCCGCGACATGAACGGCGATGGCGTTATCTCGATCCCCGAAACCAATGTCGCGGTAATCCCGACGCCAAGTGCGCCGGTCGACTATAGCTATGAATATCTGTCCTATTCGTTCGGCGTCAATTATCGCCTGGCCGATGATGTCGCGCTGTTTGCACGCTATAGCCGGGGTGCGCGCGCCAATGCCGACCGGTTGCTGTTCGGCCCGGCCGTCAGCACTGTCACCGGCAAGCTGACCGATAGCAGCGCAGCGGTCGATTTCGTCAAGCAACTGGAAGGTGGCGTCAAATATCGCAATGGCGGTCTGACGCTGAACGCCACGGCATTCCACGCCAAGACCGAGGAACAGAATTTCGAAGCGACGACGCAGACGTTCTTCAACCGCAACTATCGCGCTTATGGTCTGGAACTGGAGGGTGGCTATCGCGCCGGCCCGTTCAGCATCTCGGCAGGCGGCACCTATACCGACGCCAAGATCGCCAGCGACGTGCTGAACCCTGCGGTGGTCGGCAATCGCCCGCGCCGCCAGGCCAAATTCCTGTATCAGGTGACGCCGCAATATGACGCGGGAATCTTCACTGTCGGCGCGAATGTCATCGGGACGTCGAGCAGCTACGCACAGGACAGCAACCAGTTGAAGCTGCCCGGCTACACGCAGGTCAATGCCTTCCTGACGGTCAGGCCGATGGATCGCATTCAGCTTTCGCTCAATGCCAACAACCTGTTCGACGTAAAGGGTTTCACCGAAGCGGAGGACGCCACCATTCCCGCCAACGGCATCGTCCGGGCGCGCTCTATCAACGGTCGCACCGTCTCCGCCTCGATCCGGTTCGACTTCTGATCCCCTCTTTCCGGGGCGTTTGACGCCTGTGGAAATCATGGTCTCCGCCGGTGACTGCACGCACCGGTGGAGACCATGGCCTGACCTCCCTGTCCGTGGATACCCGACAATGACTAGCCACTGGACCGCCGCCCATGTCGCCGCGATCGATCGCGAAACCATGGCTTGCGCGCCGCTCTTCCCCAAGCCGCAGCCCCTGATACCGGGGGTCGACCTTTGGGATTATTGGCCCGTGCAGGAAGAGGACGGCTCGCAGGCGGTGATAGCAGGCGGCACTTTGTTCATCCTGCTGTCCGCCCCCACATTACTGGATCCCGAAGCCCGTCATGGCATGGCCCGGTTGCGACTGATGCACCGGGTGGGCAACGTCTGGCGCGATCTTGGCTTGTTGTTTGAAAACGGCTTTTCACCGGGTAGCCGCGAATGGTCCGGCTCGGCGATCGTATCGGGCGACCATGATCATATCACGCTCTATTACACCGTTGCCGGCACGCGGGGCGAACAGGTGCTCAGCTACAGCCAGCGCCTGTTCGAAACACAGGCCGCCTTGTCGGTAGTTGGCAACGCCATCACCCTGTCCGCCTGGTCGACCCCGGTGGAGATGCTGGTTCCCGACGGTATCGACTATATGCGCGACATGGAAGGCGGCGGGGCGATCGGCACGATCAAGGCCTTTCGCGATCCCGCCTTCTTCCGCGACCCCGCCGATGGCGCGGCTTACGTCTTTTTTGCCGCGTCGCTTGCGCGATCGGCATCTTTCTGGAACGGGGCCGTCGGCATGGCTCGGCTTATGCCCGATGGCCAGTGGCAACGGCTGCCGCCCCTGATTTCGGCTGACGGCCTCAACAACGAACTGGAACGACCGCACGTCATCGTCCATGGCGGTCGCTACTATCTCTTCTGGTCCACGCAGCAAAAAGTATTCGCAGACGGCGGACCGACTGGCCCGAACGGTCTTTATGGCATGACGTCCGACAGCCTTGACGGGCCATGGCGGCCAATCAACGGCACCGGCCTTGCCTTCGCCAATCCTCCGGGGGCACCCTTTCAAGCCTATAGCTGGTTCGTGCTGCCAGACCTGACAGTCCAGAGTTTCGCTGATATGACAGGGATCGCGCATGTTCCGGTCGATCCGGCGGAGGCTCGCCACCATTTCGGCGGCGCTCCTGCACCCGACTTGCGGTTGCAGATAGAGGGGGACCGAGTATGGCTGGCATGATGGTGGGCGAACCGCTGATCGCGGGAATCGAATTGGGTGGCACCAAATGCATCGCCACGCTGGCGCAAGGCCGCGTCATCCTTCAGCAGCGACGCTGGCCTACCGGAACGCCGGACACGCTGAACCTCATATCGGATGCGCTGGCGCAATGGGCCGAACAAACGCCGTTCGCCGCCATCGGCATCGCCAGCTTCGGGCCATTGCACCTGGACGCCCGCGCGCCGAATTTCGGCCATATGGGCAATACGCCCAAGCCCGGATGGGCAGGGTGCGACATCTATGGCCACTTCGCCCGCCGCTTCGACGTCCCGATAGCCATCGATACCGATGTTGCCGGTGCCGCGCTGGCGGAGGGCATGTGGGGCGCATCGCAAGATTGCGCGGTCCACGCCTATGCCACGATTGGCACGGGCGTTGGCCTGGGGGTGGTCGTGAACGGGCAGGCTGTCCATGGCCATTTGCATCCCGAAGCAGGCCATATGCGGATTCGGCGACAGCCCGGCGACCAATTCGCGGGCGCCTGCCCCAGCCATGGCGATTGCCTGGAAGGACTGGTTGGCGGTCCGGGATTGGCTGCACGCCTGCCAATGCCCGTGGCCGAAATGCCCGACGATGATCCGCATTGGGACCAGATCGCCGGCGATATCGCTGAATGGACGACGATGCTGATCCTGGCCCTGTCGCCGGAGCGGCTTGTCATGGGCGGCGGCGTCATCCAGGCTCGCCCGAAACTGCTTCCCTTGATCGCCGGGCAATCGGCCAGGCTCCTCAACCGCTATATCGAGGATCTGAACGCGCCCGCGCTGGAACAATTGATCGTGGCGCCCGGCCTGGGCGCAGATGCCGGTCCATTGGGCGCGATCCTGCTCGGCCAGCAAGCCGCGATGACGCGAGGCGATGGATAGGCGAACGATATGGGTGGCATTACAGAATGCATCGGTGCGCATTTCTCAGCCCAACAGATCAGCCGCGAAAGCTGGCAGGATCAATCCCCAGCTTTTGCAGCCGGTAGTAGAAAGTCTTTCGTGGCAAGCCGAGCGCAGCGCAGGCACGGGTAACGTCGCCCGCCGCCTCGCCCAGGGCCTCCTCGATGAGTTCGGTTTCGAACGCGTCTAGCCTGCTTTTAAGATCCGTCGGTCCGGCGCTGGCGCTGGCGCCCAGATCATGGTCGCCCAGGCCGAGTACGAAATTTTCAGCAAAGCGCATCAACTCGCGGACATTGCCGGGCCAGTCATGCTTTTCCAAATGCCTGAATGCGCGGGCTTCCAGCTTGGGCGGCGTCACGCCGAGCCGCGCCGCAGCCTGAAGAACGAAACGTCGGAAAAGAGGGGCTATGTCCTCCCGACGCTCACGCAATGGCGGCAGCCTCAAAGTGACGCTGTTCAGTCGGTAGAATAGCGAAAGGCGGAATTGACCAGCCTTCGCAAGCGTTTCGAGATCCAGGCTGCTGGCAGATACGACCCTAAGGTCGATCGATCGCCCGGCGATCGCACCTACGGGCATCACTTCGCGGCGCTCCAGAACGCGTTGCACCGCCAGTTGCATGGAATCGCTGAGCGCGTCGATGTCATCCAGGAATATGGTGCCACGGTTGCCCTGTTCGAGCCGACCGGTGCGCGGCATGCGGCTGCCCGGCACCGCGTCAGCGACATTGCCGAAAAGCTCCGCCTCGACCAGCCCCGCCGGCATGGCGCCACAATCGATCGTGACGAGCGGACCACGGCGTCGCGAAGCCGCGTGCAGCATCTCCGCGACCAGGCCCTTTCCAGTGCCGGTTTCTCCCTGGATAAGAACGTCGACGCCGATCGGCCCGATCTGGGCAATGGTGCGCCGAAGCTGCACTATCGCAGGCGAATGGCCGACCAGCGGCCCCGCATCATCGACAGGCGCCGCCTGCCGAAGCTGCCTGTTCTCCGCAATCAAGCGGCGACGTTCCAATGCCCGTTCCACCGCAGCGACGAGTTGCTCGTTCGAATAGGGCTTTTCCAGCACATCATAGGCGCCCGTTCGCAGCGCCCCCATCGCGGTCGGCACGTCGATATGCCCGGAAATCAGGATGACGGGCATGTCGGGATCGCGCGCGATGACCTGCTGCAACAATTCCAGCCCGTCCATGCCCGGCATACGAATGTCGGATATGATGATGCCATCGAAACCGGCATCGACTTCCCGCACCGCCGCAGCGCCACTGTCAACGGCCCGGACATCATAGCCTGCAAGCGACAATGTTTGCGCGGAAGCCCGGCGCAAATCATCGTCGTCGTCGACAAAAAGGACCGTATTCGTCATGCCATCTCCAGGTCGATTACGAACGCCGCGCCCGCGATCGGCGCCGCTGCGACCAACGTCCCGCCAAAACCGGCCACGATGTCCCGGCATATCACCAGCCCCAGGCCAAGGCCGTTCCGTTTCGAGGTCTTGAACGGCATGAACAGCGACGCCCTGACCTCGTCCGTCAGTCCCGCACCATCGTCTGCGACGGTAATCGCGACACGGTCTTTGTGAGGGGCGACCGTAACCGTGATGGTCAATGCGCCGGCGTCCAGTGCGTTCTGGATAAGGTTGACCAGCACTTGTTCCAACCCGACCCGCTCGGCGCGAACCGCGACCATGGCGCCTTCGATCTCCAGCCGGGCACCAAGCATCCGCATGCGATCGCGCAGCAGCAGCGCCGTGCCTGCCAGCGCCTCCTTCACAGCCACCGGTTCGACGTCGCCCGACGATCGCCTCGCAAAGCCACGCAATTCGCGCGTGATGATGCCAATACGTTCGGTCAGCGCGCCGACCTGCTCGATCGCTTCGGATGCATGCGCATGGTCGCCGCGACGATTGAACGCCAACGCATTGCCCGCATAGGCAGAGATTGCCGCGAGCGGCTGATTAATCTCGTGCGCGACGCCCGCTGTAATCTGACCCAGCGTGGCCAGCTTGTTGGCCTGGACAAGCTGTTCGCGCAGCCCGGCCAGCCGTGTTGCTGTTTCCCGTTCGACGCGCGCTGCTTCGGCGCGGCGCCGCATGCGCCAGAGCAGGACAAGACCCACTAGGACGAGCGCAGTGATCGCGACAGCCAGCCGGGCGAAGTTCACCGCAACGCGGACAGCCCGCTCGGTCGGTTCCAGCACATGCACGCGCCAGCCCCCGCCTACATCCTCGCTCGCTTCGACATAGGCGAACTCCGGCGTTGCCCGGCCGCGCGGCGCGACTTCACCTGCAGCATATAGCGCATTCTGCACCAGCGGCACCGCGCCATATTCGAACGCGCGGCGCGCGCCCGACCGTTCTGACGCCGACAGGGGTTTGGTCGTCTGGAACTGCCATTCGGGGTTTGACGATATGAGGATAATGCCCCGCCCGTCCGTGACAAATGCGCTGGTAGCCGTCTCGCGCCACTCACGCTCCAGTGACGAAAAATCTACTTTCACGACGAAAACGCCGAGCAACCGACCGCCAGACTCTACCCGGCGGGAGATATACAGGCCCGGACGGCGGCTCCGCTGGCCGAGCGCGAATTGCTGCGCGCTGCCCAATCGCGCCGCGTCGCGATAATAGGCGCGGTAGGCATAGCTGTCGCCAACAAAGCTGTCCGGTCTTTGCCAGTTACTCGCGGCGACCGTTACCCCTTTGGCGTCGAGAAGATAGACATTGCCCGCGCGTGTCGCATTGCTCAGTGCCTCCAGCTTCCGGCTGAGTTGCGACAGCCGGGCGGGATCGTGCGTCGACAAGGCCTCACGCGCTTCCTGATCGTCCGCCAGCACGATCGGAACCAACCTGAACTTGTCCAGCTCTCGACGGAAGCTGGCCGACAGCAGGATCGCGGAGGACTGGGCTCGGTTCGAAACGTCAGCGATGCCCTGCTGCTTGGCGACGCGGTCGGAAATGACGAAGGCCAGCGCCAGGACGAGGACCGCCGCTGCGATCAGGATCGATCGAACCACAATTGTCAGCTGAACGGTGCGCATGACAGGTGTGTGGAGAATATTGGCCCATCAGGCAACTACCCATGGGCAACTTTTTGCACACACAAACGAGGGATCTATACCTAATTCATTGATATAACTAAACTATATTGGTTTTCTGTTTTTGTTGCGAAGTTTCGCCTTTTCGAGGATTCAAGGTGGGACGTTCCGAAAGAGGATGCAGATGGAGAGGCACCGCCGACGGGATACCGTCGAAAACATGCCTCTCGCACGAACAATAACTGCCCTTTGTTGAGGGGCGATAAATGGAGAGGCAAGGACATGATGAAGGGGCAACTGCTTACGGCATTGATGGTGGGCACGGCATTGACGGCGGCCGTGCCAGCTTGGGCTCAGGACGTTCCGGGGATGCGCCCGGCACCCGATGAACCGGCCGCGCCTGCCGAGGCCGCCATGCCAGAGGCGCAGGTCGAACCGCCAGCCCCGGACGCGCCCGCGGCGATGAGCGATCCGCAGTCCAGCGACATCGTGGTGATCGGTTCACGCGGCAAACCGCGCACGGACGTGGACCGGCCGGTAGCGGTGGACGTGGTCAGCAATGTCGAACTGCGCGCCACTGGCCAGACCGACCTTGGCCAGCAGATACAGTTCACTTCCCCCTCTTTCAACTCGGCCAAATATGGCGTCAACGGCGCAACCAATTTCGCGGACCCTGCCTCGCTGCGCGGCCTGGCCCCCGATCAGGTGTTGGTGCTGGTGAACGGCAAGCGTCGCCACCAATTCTCCGCCATCAACCTCAACGTGGCGCCTGGCCTTGGCACTGTGGTTACTGACCTTAATTCGATTCCGACTGGCGCTGTAAAACGGACCGAAGTGCTGCGGGATGGCGCCGCCGCGCAATATGGCTCCGACGCTATCGCCGGCGTGGTCAACATCGTGCTGAACGATCAGGTCGGCGGCTATCTTGAGGCCAATGGCGGCATCTATCAGGAGGGCGACGGCTTCACCAACAAGATCAGCCTGAACCACGGCATTGCGCTGGGTAGCGGCGGCGGCTTCATCAACTACACGCTCGAATATTTCGGGTTCGAAGGCACCAATCGCTCCGACACCTACACCGGCACGCTCTATCCCGCGACGCCAGCCGACTACGCCGTGACCGGCCCGACACCCAACTTCCCCTACAGCACCGCCAACCCGCGTGCGGACCGCGGCGTTTATCCGCAGACCCCGTTTGTCGTCGGCAATTATGGCGCGAACCGCAACCGCACTTATCAGGCGTTCGTCAACGCATCCTATCCGGTTAACGACGACACCAATATCTACGCCTTTGGCGGTTACAGCCGGAAGGACATTCGCGCGTTCGGCTTTTTCCGTTCGGCGGCGGTAGCGTCCAACGCCGCGCTCGGCATCTTCCCTGACGGCTATGTCCCGGTGCTGCCGGGCACGTCGATCGACTGGTCGGCTGTGGGCGGCGTGAACAGTGTGGTCGCCGACTGGAAAGTCGATTTCAGCGTCGGCTATGGCGACAACCATCTCGATCAAAATGCCCGCAACACCGTCAACGCATCCCTTGGCAATGCCAGCCCGACCGAATTCTACGTTGGGCGCACCGCCTTCAACCAGTGGACCGTCGACCTCAACGCGTCGAAAGATTTTGGCCCTGTGGGCTTCATCGGCAAGAGCCTGAACATCGCATGGGGCGGGCAATATCGCCGCGACAATTTCATGGTCAAACGCGGCGATCCGGCCTCTTATGCCGTGGGTCCGCTCGCCGTGACAGGCAAGGCGCCGGGCGCCAACGGCCGCCCCGGCTACGCGCCAGCGGACGAGAATGACGTGAGCCGTCACTCGGTAGGCGCATATGTCGATGCAGAGGCTGAGTTCGACGACCGGTTGCTGGTCACGGCGGCACTGCGCTTCGAGAAATATTCCGATTTCGGCAACAATCTGTCCGGCAAGTTGGCCGGGCGGTACAAGATCACCGACCAGATCGCGCTGCGCGGCTCCTACAATCGTGGCTTCCGCGCGCCCTCGCTCCAGCAGACCGGCAACCGGGTCAATACTTCGACGGTGCAGAACAACCAGATCTTCATTACCCAGCAAGTATCGAGCGACGATCCGCGCCTCGCCGCGCTTGGCGTACCTGATCCGAAGGCGGAAATCTCCAATAGCTATTCGCTCGGCATAACCGGCGACCTGCCGGATGTTCTTGGCGGAAAAGTCACCGCCACGATCGATGCTTTCCAGATCGACATCAAGGACCGCATCGTCATCACCGAAGGCCTGCTTACCGCGCAATATCCGGCGGTCCGTGCGCTCTTCCCGCAATCGCGCGAAATCCGTTTCTTCACCAATCAGATTGATACCAGAACGCGCGGCATCGACGTGGTTCTGACCTACAAGACGCAGATCGGATCAGACCAGAACCTCACGCTCACCCTGGCGGGCACCCACGCGCAGACCGACGTGCTGCGCCAGCGGGCGACCCCCGCGCCGATCCTGGCCGGCGCGTCAGCTACGGCGCAGCAGATCCAACTGCTGGGCCAGACCGCGACCGAACTGATCGAGGTCGCGCAACCGCGCACCAAGATTCTGGGATCGGCCAATTATGGCTGGGACAAGCTGAACCTGGGCCTGCGCGCTTCCTATTTCGGCAGTGTCAAGGCGTTCTCAACGGGTCTCTCTTCGCAGGACAAGAATGTGAAATGCGACGCGACGAACCGCTGCGTACAGACATTCCGGGGCAAGGCGCTGTTCGACGCAACGCTGAACTACGCCTTCACCGAATCCTTTTCGCTGACTGTCGGCGCGAACAACATCTTCAACACCTATCCCGACAAGTGGAAGAACAGGCGCGATGGCGATGTCGGTCAGGCGGCGTCCTATTCCGACGGTCAGACACCCTACACGCGGAACGCAAACCAGTTCGGCTTCAACGGATCATATTATTTCATCACCGCAGGCGTCAAATTCTGAGGGAGGGCGATATGGCGCGCATTTTACCGATGGGGACGATCACCAAGGAAGAGTTCGACCGGCTTCGCCGGTCGCTTCCCGCCGTCACCAAGGAAGGGGTCATGGCGACCTACGGCATCAGCCAGCACAGTTGGTATAAATTGCGGGACGGCAAACCAGTCAAGCAGAAGGTCATCGAACGGATGCGCGCGCGCTTCGCGGCGATGGCCGACCGCCCAAATCCGGGCCGATCCGCCCCTCCCATCGATCAGGACACACGCAGTAGCCTGATCGGATAACTAAAAGGTCGTTTGCGTGACAAAGCTTACAATGGATATGAATATCGGCGGCGAGGCGGTCGTCCGGCGGCCGTGGTATACCAGCCTGTATGTGCAGGTATTGACCGCGATCGTTGCGGGTGTCCTTCTAGGGCACTTCGCGCCGACCACTGGTGAGGCGCTGAAGCCGATTGGCGACGGTTTCATCAAGCTGGTGAAGATGATCATCGCCCCGGTCATATTCCTCACGATCGTGACCGGCATCGCCGGCATGCGCGACCTTGCTTCGGTCGCGCGGGTCGCAGGTAAAGCATTCGCCTATTTCCTGTTCTTTTCGACACTGGCGCTGATTGTCGGGCTTATAGTCGCCAATGTCGTGCAACCCGGCGCGGGGCTCAATATCGACCCTGCTTCGCTCGACGCGTCCAAGGTAGCAGGCTATGCGGCTAAAGCGCACGAAACGACATTGGTCGGCTTTCTCCTTGCCAGCATTCCCGACACTTTTCTGTCGGCGCTGACTGCTGGCAACATCATCCAGACGCTGTTCGTTGCGATCCTGTTTGGCGTCGGCCTGGCCCTGATCGGCGATCGCGGCACCCGCATTCTGGGCGCGCTCGAAGATCTTTCGCTGGCGGTTTTCAAGGTCGTGTCGATCGTAATGAAGGCGGCGCCGATCGGTGCGTTCGGGGCAATGGCGTTCACCATTGGCAAATATGGGGTGGGCACGCTCGCCAACCTCGCCGCGCTCGTCGGCACCTTCTACCTGACCTCGCTGCTGTTCGTGATCGTCGTCCTGGGCGCGGTCTCATGGCTCGCGGGCTTCTCGATCTTCCGTCTGATCGCCTATCTGAAGGCAGAATTGCTGCTGGTGCTCGGCACATCCTCGTCGGAAAGCGCGTTGCCCAGCCTCATCGAGAAAATGGAACGCGCGGGCTGTCCGAAATCGATCGTGGGGCTGGTGGTCCCGACCGGCTATTCCTTCAACCTTGATGGCACCAATATCTACATGACGCTGGCCGCGCTGTTCATCGCGCAGGCGACCAACGTTCACCTGTCCCTTGGCGAGCAACTGCTGCTGCTCGGGGTCGCGATGCTGTCGTCGAAGGGCGCAGCCGGTGTCACAGGCGCAGGCTTTATCACCCTGGCCGCCACACTCTCGATCGTTCCGTCAGTGCCGGTAGCCGGCATGGCCCTGATCCTTGGCGTAGACCGCTTCATGAGCGAATGCCGCAGCCTGACCAACTTCATCGGCAATGCGGTGGCCACCGTCGTCGTCTCATGGTGGGAAGGTCGTCTGGACCGCGACCGCTTCAACGCAGCGATGGCGGGCCAGCCCCTTCCATCCGACGCTGTTGCCGCCGAATAGACCGCAACAATGCCTTTAAAGGACGTACAGATCGTCAGCGGCCTTGTCGCGGCGCTGGCTGGCGCGACTTCTTCAGTCGCGCAGGCCGAACCGGCCGATCCGGTCATCACAAGCTATCCCAGCGCAGCGGCAGGGGATGGTGCAACCATCAATGGCTATAACCTGTCGCGCTGGGCCGAAGACTGGAGCACATATCGCGACCCGGCCAAGCGCACCGATCCTCTCGACAGCCTTAAATATCTCCCGCTCGACGATGATGGCGACATCTATCTGACGATGAGCGGGGAGGCCCGGCTGCGCATGAACATGACCAGCAACCCGCAACTGATCGAAGGCCCGGAACAGCGGCAGGACATTATACGCCTGGTGGGTGGCGCGGACCTCCATGTCGGCGATCATTTGCGCTTCTATGGCGAAATTGCCCATGGCCAGTTGTCGGGCAAGAATGTCGGCACGCCGTCCGGATCGTTGCGCAACAAATTCGTGCGCCAGCAATATTTCGCCGAAGCCAAGGGGCGTGTCGGCGATGTGGACCTTGGGGTCCGCTATGGAAGACAGGAATTTACGGACGGGCCGAACCTGTTGATTTCACAGCGCGACAATAACACGATCCGCTTCGTGCTGAACGGTACCCGTGCATGGGCCCGGACGTCGAAGATGCGGGCGACCCTGTTCGATTTCGAAACGACCGACCTTGGCAATGGCGGACTGGGCAACGATGTGCCGGACAAAAACCGGCGATTTAGCGGCGTGTCCGCGGGGTTCGTGCTGCCCGGTCAATGGCTGGGTGGATCGAACCTCTATTTCGATCCGTTCTTCTGGCGGCGACGCAACTACGTAGGCACCTGGGGAGGCGTCGTATCGCCCGCCGTGCGCTATTATGCCGGTGCACGATTGTGGGGCAATGTCGGGAAGGTGGCGCTGGATTGGACGCTGGTTCACCAATATGGCCGTTTCGGCAATCGCCCTATCCGCGCCTGGCAGGCCTTCGCCGCGCAGTCGGTCCGGCTGGGGACGGACAAGAGCGCGCCCCGCATCGGGTTCCATGCCGATTATGGCAGCGGCGGGGGCGGCTTTGGCAATGGCACGCTGCGCAACGCCTATGCGCCATTCGGCAATAATATCTATTTCAGCTATGGCCTGTTTCTGACCGCCACCAATTTGATTGCCGTCGCGCCCAATATCTCCTTCCAGCCGATCAAGGGGGTGCAGGCCCGACTGGAATATCAGTTCAGTTGGCGCGACAATGTGCGCGATGCCGTCTATCGCGCCAACTACTCGCCCTATATCGGCACCGAACGGGTGCCGGGCAAGGCCGTGAGCCGCATCGCCCGTGCGCAGATCATCTATGCAATCTCACGCCGGCTAACCCTGACCATGCGGGCGGAGTATCTACAGGCGCAGGACGTTCTGAGTGCGGCCAATTACAAGAATTCCGCCTTCCTGGCGACCTGGCTGAGCTTTCGATTCTAGCGCACATCCAAGCTATGCGAACTAAAGGCCCAACCTCCCGCAGCATTGGCGTAAAGGTTCATCCCCAACGGGACCAGCGCGGCACTGCGCTGGCCTGGACGAAAGAGGATAGTCAAGCGGCGGAATGCATCGGGCGTTTCGTCGTTTTTCCTACGATGACGACTGCTGTTGCGCTGGCGATTGTGAGGAAGGCTATGGGAAGCAGCGCCAGCACATAACTGCCGGTTGCCTCATGGATCAGGCCATAGACGTTCACCATCAAACCGCCGCCGATCAGGTTGGATGTCGCATTGATCGCAGCGATCCCGGCGGCGGCAGTGCTGGCGGAAAGCCAAGTCGACGCCATGCTCCAGAACGGTCCCTTGAAACAATAGGCTCCGACCAGAACGAAGGTCAGCAGCAACACCGTCGGGGCAAGGCCCGCCACGGCAAATGTACCGATCGTCCCGACCGCGATCAGAAGCAGCGGCAACGCCGTGTGCCAACGCCGTTCGCCGGTCTTGTCCGAATGACGGCCCCAAAAAACCATCGCCAACGCCGCGACGCCGTAAGGCACCGAATTGACCAGCCCCGTCTCAAGGTCGGTAAGGCCGAAGGATTTGAGCAATTGCGGCTGCCATACGCCCAGCACGCTGCCCGCTGCCGAAGCGCCGGAACAGGCGATGACCATCGCCCAGAAGGCAGGCGTACGGATCAGGCGCCAAGCCGATCCGCTGACCAGTGGCTTGTCGTTCCCCTTTGTGACCAAAGCGTCCGTGAGCCATGCGCGTTCTTCGGCGTCCAGCCAGTTCGCCTTTTCGGGCCGGTCCGTCAGCAGCTTGAGGCAGGCAAAGCCCAGAAGGACGGTGGGAATGCCTTCGCAAATGAATAGCCATTGCCATCCGCGCAGCCCGGCTAGGCCGTCCATCGCCAGCAGCAAGCCGGACAGTGGCGATCCAACGAAGCTGGAAACAGGGATGGCGATGGCGAACATCGCCAATGTGCGCCCGCGATAGGCCGGGGGCATCCAGTAGGTGAGATACAGGATGACGCCGGGGAAAAAGCCCGCTTCGGCCGCGCCCAGAAGAAAACGCATGACGTAAAAACTGTGCGCGTCCCAGACGAACGCCATGCAGGTGGACACCATCCCCCATGTCACCATGATCCGCGCGATCCAGTAGCGGGCGCCGACCTTCTGCAGCATCAGGTTGCTGGGCACTTCCATCAGGAAATAGGCGACGAAGAAGAGGCTTGCGCCAAAGCCGAACACCTTGCTGCTCAGGCCAAGGTCAGCATTCATTTGCAGCGATGCCATGCCGACGTTCGCACGGTCGATGAAGGCCATCAGGTAACAGAGCATGAGAAATGGCAGGAGCCGCCACGTCACCTTCCGCATGGTTCGCATCTCAAGCGCGTTGGGACTCATCATCGTCTCTCCTGCGGCCATCGCGATCCTGTGGCCTGCTTGTTAACCCATTAGGGCGATTTCAGACGCGCGCCATGGCGGCGTTGACATGATTGCGCGGGTCCAGCCGCCCGCTATCCAGATAGTCCGCAATTTGCTCGACGCAGCTTATGCCGACACGGATGCGGGCTTGCAGCGTATTGGCGCCCACATGCGGGCTGCCTACGACATTGTCGAATGCCCAAAGCGGATGATCCGCGCCGACCGGTTCGCTGGCGAACGTATCCAGGCCCGCGCCACCGATCGCACCAGCGCGCAGCGCCTCCACCAACGCGTCCTCGTCGATCAGTTCACCCCTCGCCGTGTTGATAAGAATGGCGCCATCCTTCATCTGCCCCAGAGCGGTCGCGCCAATCAATCCGCGATTGTCCGTGGTCAGGGGGCAATGCAGGCTGATGATGTCGCTGACCTGCAACAGCGTCTCCACGCTGTCGACGGCAATGGCACCCGCCGGCAAAGCGTCGCTGGGCAAATAGGGGTCGTACACCCGCACGGTCATGCCAAATGGTGCAAGCAGGGCAAGAAAGGCGCGGCCAATAGCACCAAGTCCGACAAGGCCGATCGCCTTGCCAGTGAGTTCCGTCCCGGCATAGGTCGACTTGTCCCAATGTCCGGCGCGAAGGCGGCGATCGAGATACGCCGTCGATCGGGCCACACTGAGCAGCAGCGCCAGCGCCTGTTCTGCGACCGACTGCGCATTTGCGCCGCCAGCGATGACGACGGGAACGCCCCGCGCAGCGGCTTCATCCAGATCGATGCCGTCCACCCCGACGCCATGCTTGGCGATGATCCGCAAGCCAGGCAGGCCCTGCAGGGCTTCGGCCGGGACTTTGCCCATCCGGATAATCAGCGCCTTTGCATCGCAGGCTATGACATGCGCGATCAGTTCGTCGACCGAAGGATAAGAATCACAGGACGCCAGCATGAGCCCCCGCGCCTTGGCGACAGACATCGCCGCCGGTGAAATCTTGCCGCCGACAATCAGGGCGGTGGGGCTTGCCATTGTGACCTAAATCCTCGTCCCGGTGCACGATAATGCGTCGACTTTACTGTAGTCGACCTATTTTGCAACGGCGTTTCAAAACAATGTTGCGATAATATATGAGATTTTTTCGGGCGCTGGTCGCCCTGCTACTTCGCGGTCTCGACAACCTGCTTGGGGGGCTGACCGCTCAGGATCGGATTCAGGCTCCCCGGCGCGGCCTTGAACACCGCTTCGTCGATGTCTGCGCTGAGGCAGGCACGCCACTCAGCGTCATAGCGCACCACGCCCTCGCGACCGACGACATAGGGGTTGGGATCGCCAGCCTTGCGTTTCTGCAGCGCTGCGACCCTCACCAGACCGTCATCGCCCACAGTATGGTTCGACAGCACGACATCGGCCTGCATCAGGTCGGTATAGTCAGCGAAATGATTGAGAGAGCGGCGAAATTCCAGCAGCGACGCCACGTCGCGCGGCGAACCCTGGCCGCCGAACAACGACGCCATGTGCGGTACGCCCTTGTCCTTGACCGGGAATAGCAACGATACCGTGCCCGGCGTATGACCGGGGGTCAAAAGCACCGTCAGCGTCTGGTCGCCCAGCGTAATCGTCTGGCCATCGGTCAGGTAGAAGTCGTCCGCAGCCTTCACCGGCAACGTCCCCCACTTCACCTCGGCGGTCCAGTCCGCCTCGCTCATCGCCAGTTTCGCGCCGGACAATGCCTTCAGATAGGCCGCCCCGCCAAAATGATCGAGATGATTGTGGGTGATGAGGATGATGCGGATGCGCTTGGGGTCCAGGCCCAGCGTCTGCATGTTCTTGACGATGACGTTCTTGGCGTCCTCCTCGGTCGTCAGCGCATCGAGCAGGATGATCCCATCCTTGGTATCGATCGCCCAGATATTATTTTCTCCCGTCCCTATCGAATAGACGTTGTCGAACACCGCAATGGGCTTTGGCATCGCCGCCCTGACGGGCTTGCGCGTTCGCACTGCCTGGCACCGATAGTAGAGCGTGACAGGCCAGAGCTTGCCGCCTGCCTCTGCGGCCATGTCTGCATAGGCGCGCGCGCCGGGCGTGGTATATCCGCCCATCTTGCGCATCTCTTCCACATTGTGGATTTCCGGCCGTCCGCCATTGGGGTTGACGGAGAAGGACGATGCAGTGGTCTGCGCGACGGCGGGTGTCAGGGCCGTCGAAAGCGCGAGAAAGGCGGTAAGGGTTTGCCGGAAACGCATGGGGCTTCTCCTTTGCGGAAAGGGCTATCGGACCTGATGGCCCTCAATCTGTGCGATATGCCGGACGCGATCCGTCACGCGTTCGGCCAGCGACCGGCGCACCGGACGCCCGGCAATCAGCTTTCGCCATGTATTGTAGCTGATGCCGAACCGGTCATTGAGCGCCTCGTCGGTCTTTGCGGTCGCCAGCCTTTTCATCTGCTCGACAACCAAAGGGTCGATGAAGGTCTGGCCGCCCGGAATTTGCCGATGGTCGAGGATGTCACTCATTACGCCCACCGATCAGAACGTCGCGATCGGGTTGACCGGCACACCGGTCCCGGTCTTGACCCGGATCGGCGCGGCGGTGAACAAAAAGCTGTAGCGCTTGAGCCGCGCTGCCTCTTTCGACAGAGGCCCCAGATCGGCATTGTCGATCAACGGCATGCCCAACGCCACCAGCGCGAAATTATGCACCGGCAGATAATCGTCGGGATTGTCGATCTTCGTCGTTTCAGGAAATGGCACGACGCTAAGCGCGGATTCGCTGCCCAGCAGGGCGATGTCCCGCTTCTTGAGCCATGGTATCACGGACGCATCGAGCCCAGCTGCCGACTTTGCGATGTCCCATGGCCCCTTGTCGGCTTCCCGTTCCCAGCGGCCGGTGCGAATGAATACAGCGTCCCCAGGCTCGATCCGTACGCCGGAGAATTTCTCCCACGCTTCCAGATCCTCGGCATAAATGGGGGTTCCCGGCTCCAGATAGGGCACGCCTTTGAGAAGCGGCATGTCCACCAGCACGCCGCGCGTAAAAACGCCATCGGCGACCGCCGCGATGCTGCCGCGCGTCAGGCCCTTGTCCATCAGCAGATGCTCGCTGGCGGCAAAGCCGTTGTACATCTTTCCGTCGAACAGATGGTGGCCCAGCGCGTCGAAATGCGTGAGATTATATCCGTGGGCAGCGATGTTGAGCTGGTCGGTCGACCCGCTGGGCCGCTTTGGCGGGCCGGACAGCATCTTCTGCTGCACGGGCGCCCGTGTTGGCGGAGCGTCACCGTCGGGCGGCAGAAGGACGGGCACGATCTCCCGCTCCATCGACACGGCGATGCCCTGCTTCACCAGCGCCGCGGCCTTCTTGCGGACCGCGGGGGTGATGAGGTTGAGCGTACCCTTCTCGTCATCCGGGCCCCATCGGCCCCAGTTGCTCTGGCTTTTCTTCCATTGATCCATGGTTGCCTGCGTGACGCTGTGATCGGCTGCGATCGCAACAGTCGCCGCACCCATCATCAACAGTGCCAGGATAGTCTTCGAGAGAGGCGTCATGATCCGTCCTTTTCAGAAACTGGCGCGCACGCCAAAGCGGAACATCCGCCCGGTAGTGTCATAGAGGAAGGGGTTGGTCACAATCACCAGATTGCCCGCCAGTGGCGCGATCCGGGGGTCGGTATCCAGGATGTTTCGGACATTCAGGTAAATCTGGCCGTTGCGACCAAGCTGCGGCAGTTTGTAGCTGATCTGTCCGTCCAGAAAGGCCTGTGCGGCGACGTCGCGGAAGCCAAGCTGGGCGGGAGAGCGGGACTTGTCATAGGTTCCGCTGCCGACATAGCGGCCGATCAGCGTCAGGTTCAGGCCATCCAGCGTATAATCCAGTTGCCCCTGCGCCCGCCAGTGCGGCTGGCTGTCGACGATCGAACCCGCAACATCGCGCGTGACCAGACCCGGTGCCGACGTGGTAAAATGGTTCACCCGGTTGGCGACCGCGCGCAGGTTGAGTTGGCCCTTCCACCAGTCAAACATGCTCGCCATCGGCACGGCGTAGGAAGCTTCGATGTCGATACCGCTGGTCAAAAGCTGCGAATAGTTGATGGGGGACGAACGGAACCCGGTCAGGTTGCCATTCGCATCGCGGCTGCTGAGGGCGCAGAAATCGGCCGATCCCTCAAAACACTGGTCGAGCGCCACCTGATCGGTAACGGTCGCGATCGCGCCGTCGATCTTGATCCGATAATAGTCGACGGACAATTGCAGTCCCGGCGCCCAGGACGGGCTATAAACGCCGCCATAGGTCAGCGTGTTGGCGATTTCCGGCCTCAGATTGGGATTGCCCGTCGTCAGGCTCGAAATATTCGACGCGATCACATTGTTGCGAAAAGGGTCGCGAACGGTCGAAACACTCTGCCGTCCTTTCGAAAATAGCTCGTTGAGGTTGGGCGCGCGGATGTCCCGCGACCGGGTGATGCGCAACCGCAGATCCTCGATCGGCTTGTAAGTCAGGCCGCCCTTCCACGTCGTCACTGACCCGCTGGTGCTGTAATGCGTCCGGCGCACGGCAGCATTGGCTTCCACCAAGCGCAGCATCGGCATGTCATTGGCCAGAGGCACGACCGTTTCTGCGTAAAATTCGCGGATGCTGTAGGCGCCGGACCAGGGCTGCTGGTTACCGATCTTATAGCCGTTCAGCAGCGACAGCGCGTCCGATTCCACACGCGCCGTCTCGCGCCGATATTCGGCGCCAACCGCCAGAGAGACCGGCCCGGCCCAGGTCGAAAAGGGTTCGCCCGACAGGTTGAGGGCCGCGGCCTGCTGCGTCGTGCGGATATAGGCGGGGCTGTCGCCATTCACATAGGCCAGCGATGCCGAGGACGGGCTGCCGACGCCGAAGGGATTGAATGGCACACAACCATTACCGGGACTTGTCAGCGTCGAACGGCACACAATGCTGCCGTCAGGCGCCCGTACTGCGTCTGTCGCCAGATTGAAGTTGGTGATCTTGTTGGTGGTCTTGACGATGTTGGTGTTGCGGTTCTGGCCCCACTGATAATAGCCGTCGAGCTTCCAGTCGCCGATCCGCCCTTCAAAGCCGCCAACGAGCCGGGTGGTCCTGTTGCGGTTGTCGGTATGGGTTTTGCCATCTTCCAGATCCCAGCGGGTCATGGTGAGGCTGGTGACGCCCGATGCGATCATCTGGTTGCGAATGCTGTCGGGCAGATAGGCATTGTCCTGACGGATCGTGATGAATGCAGTCTGCGCGGCATTGCTGTTATGGACATTGGGGCCATTGATATAGTCCGACCGCACTTCGCCATAGCTGCCTTCCCCGAACAGCGACCATTCAGGCGTGATGTCGAAACTGGCTCGGGCGAAAATGGCCTTGCGGGTCAGCGGGCGGTTGATCTGCTGGATAATAGCATTGTCGACGCCCGATCCGCCGACCTGGGTGCCTGCCGTGGTCAGGGTGCCGAAATCAAAGGCCTGCGGCACGCCGCCGGGGCCAAAGCTGATGCCCCGGAAGCTGGCGTTCGCGGCGGCCGTTCCCCCATTGCCATTCAGGATAAGCCCGCCATAGCTGGTGACGAGGCGGACGTTGGGCGAGAGAATCTGCGTGGGATTGGCTTCCGTTCCATTGCCGGTCGGATTTGTGATGACCTGATAGCCGCTGCGCGCCCAGTCGCGTGCGTCGCCACGAATGCCCTTATTCTCGAAATATTCGCCGCTGACGACCAGATGGCCTCGACCACCGGCAAACGCCGTTCCGCCTGTCAGCGTCGCGACAAATTCATGATTGTCGTCATGCGATGTCAGGCCATATTGCGCGCTGGCCTTGATGCCTTCGTATCGGCTGTCCAGCACGAAGTTGACCACGCCTGCGACCGCGTCCGATCCATAAGCAGCGGACGCGCCGCCGGTCACGACATCGACCCGTTGAATAAGGGCGGACGGTATGAGGTTGGCGTCCACGCTGCCGGTGATGTTCGTGGATACAAAGCGCCGTCCATCGACCAGCGTCAGCGTGCGGGTGGCGCCCAGCCCTCGCAAGTTCAGGAAGCTCTGGCCGCCCCCTGCGCTGCCTGAGTTGCGCTGCGTGCCGGACGTATTGGTGAGCGCAGGCAGCGTACGAAGCGCCTCGGACACGGTCGAAGGCGAGGATTTCGCAAGCTCGGCGCTGCTGAGCGCCGTTACAGGGGTAGGAGAGGTAAAGCCCGGACGCGCGACGCGCGATCCGGTAACAACGATGTCCGCTGCGCTAGGCCCGGCATCCGCTGCACCGGCTTCTGGTGCGCGAGGCAGCTGCATCGAGCTGTCGTCGTCTTGAGCAGGCGCGACTGCCGACTGGGCCGACGCAGGTGCGGAGCACATGAACATGATGGCTCCGACAGCGGTCGTGGCTGCCAGTGCGCGGCGAACAGGGGTCATATTGTATCTCCTCTCCAAACGCTCGAATTCGAGTCGGTCACGATCTCTAGGCATTTTCACTGAAACGCAACGACGTTTCAAAATATGATTGCAATCACTTTCCTGGCGATTATGAGGGCGGCAATGGCAAACGCTATCGGGAGGAGAGGTTCATGAAATCGGCAGTCATTGCGTCCAAATTTGGAAAATCCTTATTGCTCGGCTCGGTCGCCGCATTCGTGGCGGTACCCGTCGCCTACGGCCAGGCGGCGCCGGACGCCGCTGCTGTAGCCTCATCCGAACAGGACGCGATTGACGCAGGCGACACCGCGCCCGACGCTGGAACGAGCGACATCGTCGTTACCGGCTCGCGCATCGGCCGCACCGGCTTCACCACCCCCACGCCGGTAACGGTTCTCAACGCGGACCAGTTGAACAAGGCTGCGCCGTCGACCATCGCCGATTCGCTTCGGACGCTTCCCGCGCTGACCGCAACCAGCGGCCCGCAGCGCGCGACCGGCACACAAGGCGGCGGACAGAGCTTCCTCAACCTGCGCAACCTGGGCGCGGTGCGCACGCTGACTTTGCTCGATGGCCGCCGCTTTGTCGCTGCCAGCCAATATGGCACGGTCGACGTCAACCTGCTGCCTGCCGGCCTTGTTCAGCGCGTCGATGTCGTGACCGGGGGCGCTTCGGCGGCCTATGGCTCGGACGCTGTTGCCGGCGTCGTCAACTTCGTCCTCGATACCAAGTTCGAGGGGCTGAAGGGCGAAGTTTCCACCGGCATCGCCGATGAAGGGGATAATCAGGAACTGCGTGGCTCGCTGACGGGCGGCATTGCGCTCGCCGACAGCCGGCTGCGCCTGCTCGGAAGCGCCGAATATTATCGGAACAAGGGCATTTTGGAAGGCGAACGGGCCTGGGCCCGGCGCGGGTCCAACCTCATCAACGGCCCGGCAGGCGGTCCTGCCCTGATCGCAGCGGAAGATGTGCGCGCGATTGGCAGCAATGGCGGCATGATCAGCACTGGCAACGGCGGAAGCGCGGCCCAGAATGCGCTGTTCCGCGGCATACAATTTGGTCCTGGCGGAACGGTGTTGCCCTATAATTATGGCTCATACACCACCGCGACACAGCAGATCGGCGGCGACGGCTTCAACACCGAATTCCTTCAGGAAATCAATCGTCCGCTGGAACGGGCCGCCTTTTTCGGTCGCGCCGAATATGAACTGACCGATCGGTGGTCGGTATTTGGTGAAGCGTCCTATGGCTGGACCTATACTCGCTATTCAACCTCGGCCAATCGCCATCTCGCGACCAACCCGATAACGATTCGGCGCGATAACGCCTTCCTGCCTACGCCGCTTCGCACGCTGCTGGACGCCAATCCGCAGGTCACCTCACTGACGATGCTGCGCTGGTCGATCGAGGGCGGGCTGGCGGACGTGTCCGTGGATACCAAGACCGATCGCTACGTCACGGGCTTCGCTGGCGAGCTTGGTGGGCTGAAGGTCAATGGCTATTATCAGCATGGCCGCACCCGCCAGCAGACTGACGTCATCAACAACGAAATCACGCCCAACTTCACCCGCGCGGTGGATGCGGTCGTCAATCCGGCCAATGGCGCGATTGTCTGCCGATCGACGCTGACTGACCCCACTAATGGCTGCGCCCCGTTCAATCCGTTTGGCGTCGGTTCGCCTTCCGCCGCGGCGCTGGCCTATACGCGCGGTCTCAGCCGCACCGACTCGGTTTTCAAGGAAGATGTCGCGGCCATCAATATTTCGGGCACTTTGTTCGAAGGTTGGGCTGGCCCGATCTCCTTCGCCACCGGCGGCGAATATCGCAAGGAACAGGCGCAGTTGGCCGTCGATCCGCTCTCGCAGGCCGGCGCGTTCCTGTTCGCCAATCCCCAGCCTTGGTCCGGCAGCTATAATGTGAAGGAAGGCTATCTCGAAACCGTCATACCGCTGCTCAAGGATCTGCCCTTCGCCCGCGAACTCGAATTCAACGGTGCGGTTCGCTATACCGATTATTCGACCAGCGGCGGCGTCACCACCTGGAAGGCGGGCCTCAGCTGGACGCCGGTCAGCTCACTGCGCCTGCGTGCCACCCGCTCCCGCGACATCCGCGCACCCAATCTGTCCGAACTCTTCACCAGCGGGCGGACCCAGTCGGCGACGGTGGTGGACCCGTTCAAGAACAATGTCCGTACATCGGGCATTTTCATCACCACGACCGGCAACGCCAACCTGCAACCGGAAAGGGCGGACACGCTGACGTTGGGGGCGGTGTTCCAGCCGAGCTTCGTTCCTGGCCTCAGCATTTCGGCGGATTATTACGACATCAAGATCAACGATGCGATCGGTTCGCTGTCGGCGCAGCAGGGCGTTGACCAGTGCTTTGCCGGCAACCAATTGGCCTGTGGCTTCATCACCCGCGACGCAGCCGGAAACATCTCGGCCCTGACGGCCTATCCGATCAACCTCTCCACGCTCGTCACCAACGGCGTCGATGTCGAATTGAGCTATCGCGTGCCTTTCGCGGATATGTCCAACTCACTGTCGCTGCGCAGCATCATTTCCTATGTCGGCAAACTTGCGACGACGACACCGGGGTCGCCTTCCATCGACCGGGCGGGCGAAGTGGGTATCAATTCCAATCCGCACTGGCGCGTCAACGCCCAGGCCGATTTCACGCACGGCAATTTCAACTGGTTCAACCAGCTGCGCTTCATCGGTGGCGGGCGTTACGACAATACCAAGGGTCCGCAGGCAGTCAGCCTGCAGCACATCAAGCCGCAAGCCTATTGGGACATGCGCTTTGCTTATCGGTTCGAAGATCTGGGTAAGGGCGCGGAGATGTATTTCAACGTCCAGAACGTCCTTGATCAGGAGCCGCCCTATGCGCCGGGAGAAGGATCGATCGCGGTGGCGACCAACACCCAGCTCTATGACACATTTGGCCGCGTCTATCGCGTTGGCTTCCGTTTCAAATTCTGATCGCGACTGGAGATTTTATGAGCATCGGTTTCCGAGTATTGCCCGTCGAGCGTCGCGTGCCCGCCGATCTGGTCAAGCGTGCCGCACAATTGCCGGTCGCGAATGTGAGCGACGCCATGAACCGTATGTTCGCTGGCGGCGCGGCGCTTCGCCCCATGCACGGCGGCGGCGTTCTGGCTGGACCTGCCGTCACCGTGAAGGCACGACCCGGCGACAATCTCATGCTGCACCGCGCGCTCGATATTGCCGAACCGGGCGATGTGGTGGTGGTCGACGGCGGGGGTGACCTGACCAACGCGCTGATCGGTGAGCTTATGGTCGCCCATGCGGAAAGCCGCGGCCTTGCCGGCATCGTGATCTTCGGCGCCATTCGCGACGCCGCGGCGATCCGGGCGGGCAGCTTTCCGGTCTTTGCCGCTGGCATCACGCACCGTGGGCCTTACAAGGACGGCCCCGGCGAAGTGAATGTGCCGATCGCCATTGACGGCATGGTGATCCAGCCGGGCGACCTGATCCTTGGCGACGATGACGGCCTTATTGCCGTCACCATCGACGAAGCGGAGGCTGTGTGCGCCAAAGCAGCGGCAAAGCATGCTGCCGAAACCGAGCAGATGGCCAAGATCCGCCGGGGCGAAAATCCGCGCGCCTGGGTTGAAGAAACGCTCAAGCGTTTGGGTTGCGAAGGGATTTGATAGCCTGATCCCTGCCCGTCCGCTAAAGCAGTCGAAGTTTCAGAGGGATTGCGATGGCGACGGACTTCAAGGATCGACCGGCACTGGAAGGCGTAGCCGCCCTTGAAAGAGGGCTGCTGCTGCTGACAAGCTTCAAACAGGGCGACGGCGTTCTTGGTCTTGCCGAGCTTGCCGAGCGCACTGGCCTGGTCAAAAGCACCATCATGCGCCTGGCCGTCTCACTGGAACGCTACAATCTCCTGATCAGGATGCCCGACGGCCAGTATCAGTTGGGCAGCGAGGTGGCTCGGCTCAACTCGATCTTCAGGGAAGGCAACGATCTTGAAAAGCATGTCCAGCCGATTCTCGCCAAACTCGCCTTTGAAACCGAGGAAACAGCGACATTCTATGTGCGTCAGGGAGATGTGCGGCTTTGCCTGTTTCGGGTAAATTCTCCAAGCAATCTGCGGCTCGACGTCCAGCCAGGCACACAGCGGCCGCTCGATGGATCGGCATCCGCGCAGTTGCTGCTTTTGTTCGAGAACTGGCCGGAGGTTAAACCCGCACTACCGCCCCTGCCCATCTATACCTCTGGCGTCACGACGCCGCATGTTGCCTCGCTTTCGGTGCCGGTGATCGGCCATGGCGACCGGCTCGTGGGCGCGCTCAGTATCGCAGGGCCCGAAGTACGCCTGTCTGGGTCGCAAAAAAGACTGGCACTGCCTTTGCTACACGCTGGCCTCAACCTGTGCCGTTCCCTTGGGGGCAATGCCGAGGCAATCTATCGGGTGCCAATCGCGCTGGCGACATAGTCCAGAAGATCGGGCCGCTGTCATTCCATTGATCGGACTGATCACGTTAAGCTGGGCAGCCGCGCCACGATGGTCGGGGCGTGAGGGCCATCTTGCTGACTCCATTGATTCACGGCTTGGGCGGAACTGCCCGAATGCCGTCGATGGCTGAACGCACAGCCGCCCACACTATATAAAGAAACCTTTATATAACTCTTGACAATTATGCCTGAATGGCGTCAAACGAGCCTGTCAAGGTTCCCCGCCTCAGGCATGATGGCGGGGCTAAGACGGGAAGCCGGTGGTGCCTTTTCGAGGCAGAGTCCGGCGCTGCCCCCGCAACTGTAAGCGGCGAGCGGCGGTTCCATTTCGCGTCACTGGGTTTTTGCAAGAAACCCGGGAAGGCCGGAACCACCGCGATGACCCGTAAGCCAGGAGACCTGCCTTCGGCGCCATAACTTTCCTCGGACGGGGGTTCCTCCGATGGATCGCGCTTGAAGCGTTGCCCGTGCCGCAAAGCACTTTCCGGGTAATTCATGCCTTGCGCGTTCTTCTTTGGCCCTTCCGCCCGGCAAATGCAGGTGATCGGTCAATGCTTCCAATCCTGTTCCGCCTCATTCGCTACCGACGAATGCGTCCGCGCGCCGTGCCATCAGGCTGACCCCTGACGGAAGCGGCGCGCCGCCAATTTCCCATCATTCAGCCCGCTAAAGACGGACGGCGCTCGCGCCGGACCGAAGGAGCCTTTGCATGCCCGTGACTTGCGCCAATCCTGCCCTTTCCCGCCACGACCACAGCACGCCGACCATCGCCACCGACAAGCAGCCATCAGGGCATCGGATCATGACGGGCGAGGAGCTTACCTTTTCCATCACGCGCCTTCGCTTTGACGACGATTATCGCCCGTCGGATACCACGCGCATCACGACCAACTTCGCCAATCTGGCCAGAGGGGAGAACCGGCAGGAGAATCTGCGTGGCGTGCTGAGGATGATCGATAACCGTTTCAACGATCTAGCCGATTGGGACAATCCCGATGGGGATCGCTATGGCATGGAACTGGATATCATTTCCGTCGCGATGAGCCTTGCCGCTGCCAACGGCCTCACGGCGTTTCCCATCATCGAAATCCTGAACACCAGCATCATCGATCGCAAGACGGACAAGCGCATCGCCGGCATCGTTGGAAACAACTTCTCCTCCTACCTGCGCGACTATGATTTCAGCGTGCTGCTGGCGGCGCACAACCGGGACCGCGTCGGTTTCGACACGCCGGACGGCTTTGGTGATCTGCACGGCTGTCTGTTCCGCCATTTCGTGCAGTCCGATACGTACAAGGCCAATTTTTCCAAGCCTCCCGTCATCTGCCTGAGCGTATCCAGCAGCAAGACCTACCATCGCACGGAAAACCGTCACCCCATTCTGGGCTTCGAATACCGGCAAAGTGAATTCTCGCCGACCGACGAATATTTCGCCAAGATGGGTCTTAAGGTCCGCTTTTTCATGCCACGGGGCAGCCGCTCGCCCATGGCCTTCTATTTCTCCGGGGATCTGCTCGGCGACTACAGCAATCTGGAACTGATCGGCACCATCAGCACGATGGAATCCTTTCAGAAGATCTACCGGCCCGAAATCTACAACGCCAATCGCACAGCGGGAACGCGCTTCCGGCCCAGCCTGACGCATCAGGACTTTTCGTCCACGCGCATTGACTACGACCGCGAGGAACGAAGCCGCCTGGGCATCGAACAGGGCCGGTTCGCAGAAGAGAATTTCATCAAGCCTTACGGCCAACTTCTCTCGCAATGGTCCGCCACGCAAGCACCCAAGAACATGATTTGACCCAATAGAAGAAAAGGCCCTCCATCATGAATAGAATATTGCCCTCATCGACCGCCGGCAGTCTGCCCAAGCCATCATGGCTTGCGGAGCCGGAGAAACTTTGGTCGCCCTGGAAGTTGGAGGGTGATGAATTGGCCGTCGCCAAGCACGATGCCCTGCGCCTCGCCCTGGACGACCAGCGGCAGGCGGGGATCGACATCGTTGGCGATGGCGAACAGACCCGCCAGCATTTCGTCACGACCTTCATCGAGCATCTGAGCGGCGTCGATTTTGAAAAGCGTGAGACCGTCAGGATTCGCAATCGCTACGATGCCAGCGTGCCCACGGTCGTGGGCGCGGTCGCACGACCAAAACCCGTTTTCGTCGACGATGCGACATATCTGCGCGCCCAAACCAGCCAGCCGATCAAGTGGACCCTGCCAGGCCCGATGACGATGATCGATACACTGTACGATGCCCATTACCGCAGCCGCGAGAAGCTGGCCTGGGAGTTCGCGACGATCCTCAATCAGGAGGCAAAGGCGTTGGAAGCTGCAGGTGTCGATGTGATCCAGTTCGACGAACCGGCCTTTAACGTGTTCTTCGAAGAGGCGAACGACTGGGGAATCGCTACTCTGGAACGCGCGATCGAAGGGCTGACATGCGAAACGGCGGTCCACATCTGCTACGGCTACGGCATCAAGGCGAATACGGACTGGAAAAAGACGCTGGGATCGGAATGGCGGCAGTATGAGGAGACCTTCCCCAACCTGCAAAAGTCCAAGATCGACATCATCTCGCTGGAATGCCACCGCTCCCGCGTTCCGCTGGACCTGATCGAACTGATCCGGGGCAAGAAGGTGATGGTCGGCGCCATCGACGTGGCGAGCGACGCCATCGAGACCCCGGAGGAGGTGGCCGATACGCTGCGCAAGGCTCTCCAGTTCGTCGATGCCGACAAGCTCTATCCGTCGACCAATTGCGGAATGGCACCGCTGTCCCGGCAGGTGGCGCGCGGCAAGCTGAACGCCCTGGGCGCGGGTGCCGACATCGTCCGCCGGGAACTTGAGGGCTAATGCTCCGCTAGTCGACCGCACGCGCTTTACCATGGTGGTGCGGACCAGACGGGTCATGCGATGACCGCATTCGCAAAATTCGCTGATTTGCAAAAATCCGTCCGCACCCCTTCGCCTTTTCAGCCATTTTCGAAAAGCCGCGCACCGCCGATAACGCCCCCATGGCGCAGGATGAAGCGCCCCGACCCGATCCTGATGTCGATACCCTGATGGAAGACCCAGCGCCGATGAACGATGCCTATCGCAAACCGCTGCCCGGCACCGCAGTCGACTATTTCGACACGCGCGCCGCGATCGAGGCGATCCGCCCCGGCGCTTATGTTGGCCTGCCTTATGTCTCGCGCGTGCTGGCTGAGCAACTCGTCCGCCGCTGCGATCCTGCGCTGCTGACCGACGCGCTGACCCAGATCGTCGAACGCAGGCGCGATCTCGATTTTCCGTGGTATCCCGCGCGTGTCGTGTGCCACGACATTCTTGGCCAGACGGCACTCGTCGATCTGGCAGGACTACGTGACGCGATCGCCGATCAGGGCGGCGATCCCGCCAAGGTCAACCCCGTGGTGCCGACGCAGCTGATCGTCGACCACTCGCTTGCGGTCGAATATGGCGGCTTCGACCCGCACGCGTTCGACAAGAACCGCGGGATCGAGGATCGCCGCAACGAGGATCGCTTCCACTTCATCGAATGGACCAAGAGCGCGTTCGAGAATGTCGACGTGATCCCGGCGGGTAACGGCATCATGCACCAGATCAATCTGGAAAAAATGTCGCCCGTCATCCAGGTGCGCGATGGCGTCGCCTTCCCGGATACGTGCGTGGGCACCGACAGCCACACTCCGCACGTCGACGCGCTGGGCGTCATCGCCATCGGCGTCGGCGGGCTGGAGGCCGAAACGGTCATGCTCGGCCGCGCCTCGATGATGCGCCTGCCCGATATTGTCGGCGTGCGCCTGACCGGCCGCCGCAAGCCGGGGATAACGGCCACTGACATCGTGCTCGCAATCACAGAATTCCTGCGTCAGAGCCGCGTCGTCGGCTCCTGGATCGAGTTCTTCGGCGAAGGCGCCGACGGCCTTTCGATCGGCGACCGCGCGACGATCTCCAACATGTGCCCCGAATATGGCGCCACTGCCGCGATGTTCCACATCGACAGCCAGACGATCGACTATTTGTTGCTGACCGGACGCGATGCAGCGCATGTCCGCCTGGTCGAGGCTTACGCAAAGCGCACCGGGCTGTGGGCCGATGATCTGCGCGCCGCCGAATATGAGCGCCTTCTGGAGTTCGACCTGTCCACCGTCGTACGCAACATGGCCGGGCCGTCCAACCCGCACCGCCGCCTGCCGACGTCGGCGCTGGCAGAACGCGGCATCGCCGGCCATCTCGTAGAGGCCAAGGCGCAGGAGCGCGATGGGCTACTGCCAGACGGCGCCGTGATCATAGCTGCGATCACCAGTTGCACCAATACGTCGAACCCGCGCAACGTGGTCGCCGCCGGACTGGTCGCGAAAAAGGCGAACGCACTGGGCCTGGCGCGCAAGCCATGGGTCAAAACCTCCTTCGCGCCCGGTTCCAAGGTCGCGCGGCTCTATCTGGAAGAAGCCGGGCTGCTGCCCGAACTGGAAAAATTGGGGTTCGGCATCGTTGCCTATGCCTGCACCACCTGCAACGGCATGTCCGGCGCGCTCGATCCTGCGATCCAGAGCGAGATCATCGAGCGCGACCTCTACGCCACCGCCGTGCTGTCGGGGAACCGCAACTTCGACGGGCGCATCCATCCTTACGCCAAGCAGGCCTTTCTCGCGTCGCCGCCACTGGTGGTCGCTTATGCGATAGCGGGCACCATGCGCTTCGATATCGAAAATGATGTGCTCGGCGTGGCGGAGGGCAGAGACATCCGCCTGGCCGACTTGTGGCCGAGTGATGAGGAGATCGACGCCATCGTGGCAGCCTTTGTGAAGCCGCAGCAGTTTCGTGCAATCTACGATCCGATGTTTGCCCCGCGTAGCCGCGACGAGGCCAGCCCGCTCTACGACTGGCGGCCACAATCAACCTATATCCGTCGCCCGCCCTATTGGGATACCGAAGGCGTGGGCGCGATGGCTGCCTTCCCGCGAACCTTGAAGGCCATGAGGCCGCTGGCGATCCTGCCCGACAATATTACCACCGACCATCTCTCGCCATCCAATGCGATCCTCCCCAGTTCGGCAGCCGGCGAATATCTGGCGCGGATGGGGCTGCCGGAGGAAGACTTCAACTCTTACGCCACCCATCGCGGCGATCATTTGACCGCGATGCGCGCCACCTTCGCCAATCCGCAGCTGGTCAATGAAATGGCCGTGGTCGATGGCGCAGTACAGAAAGGCTCGCTCGCCCGCGTAGAGCCAGAGGGCAAGGTCATCCGCATGTGGGAAGCCATCGAAACCTATCTGGATCGCCGTCAGCCCCTCATCATCATTGCCGGGGCAGATTATGGACAGGGCTCCTCGCGCGACTGGGCGGCCAAGGGCGTGCGGCTTGCGGGCGTGGAAGCCATCGTCGCTGAAGGGTTCGAACGCATCCACCGCACCAACCTCATCGGCATGGGCGTACTGCCGCTGGAGTTCCAGCCCGGCACCACCCGCCTGACGCTGGGCCTCGACGGCACCGAAACCTATGATGTGGAAGGCGAACGCTGCCCGCGCGCCACACTGACTCTGGTGATCCGCCATGCCGACGAAGCGATCACGCGCGTACCTGTGACCTGCCGCCTGGATACGGCTGAGGAAGTCTCGATCTATGAGGCAGGCGGGGTGCTGCAGCGTTTTGCCGCCGACTTCCTGGCTTGCGAAACGGCGACCGTCTGATGTCCCAGATCGCCATCCCCGCCACCTATATGCGCGGCGGCACCAGCAAGGGCGTATTCTTCCGTCTGGAAGATCTACCCGAAGCGGCCCGCATTCCCGGCCCGGTCCGCAATCGCCTGTTCCAGCGGGTGGTCGGCAGTCCCGACCCCTACGGCGCGCAAATCGACGGCATGGGCGGCGCGACGTCCAGTACCAGCAAGTGCGTCATCCTTTCGCCCAGCGCCCGCCCCGGCCATGACGTCGAATATCTCTACGGGCAGGTTTCCATCGACGCCGACTTTGTCGACTGGTCGGGCAATTGCGGCAATCTCTCGACTGCTGCCGGGGCGTTCGCGATCCATGCAGGCTATGTGGACGCCGGTTCGGACGGGGTACGCACCGTGCGCATCTGGCAGGCCAATATCGGCAAGACCATTATCGCCCATGTCCCGGTCAACGGCGGCGCGGTGCAGGAAACGGGCAAATTCACGCTGGACGGGGTGACCTTTCCCGCTGCCGAGATCGTGCTGGAATTTCTCGACCCTGCCGATGAGGGCGGCGCGATGTTCCCGACCGGCAACGTGGTGGACGATCTCGAAGTGCCTGACGAACTAGTCGCTGGCGGGCGGATCAGGGCCACGCTCATCGACGCGGGCATTCCAACGATCTTCGTCGATGCCAAGGATCTCGGCTATACCGGCACTGAACTGCGGGAAGCCGTAAACGGCGATGCGGCTGCACTCGCACGCTTCGAGGCACTGCGCACCATCGGCGCGCTCAAGCTGGGGCTGATCGGGACGCCAGAGGAGGCGGCGAAGCGCCAGCACACACCCAAGATCGCCTTCGTCGCCCCGCCCGTCGATCATCGCACGGCAAGCGGCCGACATGTGATGGCAGGAGAGATCGACTTACTGGTGCGGGCGCTTTCGATGGGCAAGCTGCACCATGCGATGATGGGCACCGCTTCGGTCGCGATCGCGGCGGCTGCCGCCGTGCCCGGAACCCTCGTGAATCTTGCGGCGGGTGGAGGAGAACGCAAAGCAGTCACGTTCGGCCATCCTTCCGGCAGCCTGCGCGTCGGAGCCGAGGCCGCGCTGGTGGACGGCAAATGGACCGTTACCAAGGCGATCATGAGCCGCAGCGCCCGCATCCTCATGGATGGTCGTGTGCGCGTGCCCGCCGCTATACTGGAAGGAGGACAGATATGATCTCCAACCGCCCGGAAAAGGGTCTCGACCTTTTCGGAGCCATGGTCAGCGCCGCCGCCGATCGCGCTTCCTCGCATCTGGTCGGCACGATCCGCTTTGCCAGATGCGAATCTGTCCAGCTCAACGAAGGCTTCGCCTCGCCCGGCGTCGATCTCGAAACCTGGTCGGTCAGCGCCGATCATCAGGCCATAATCGTCTCTGTATTCGCGACCGCGACACAGGACGGCGGCCGGACCATGGCCGCCAGTGGCCGCTTCACTTTCACCACGCTCACCCACAAACGGGACTATGCCGCATGAACGCCGAAACTGCCTTCAAACCCAAAAAATCGGTTGCGCTTTCGGGCGTTGCCGCGGGCAACACCGCTTTGTGCACTGTCGGCAAGACCGGCAACGATCTGCATTATCGCGGCTACGACATTCTGGAATTCGCCGAGGGGGCCGAATTCGAGGAAATCGCTCACCTGCTGGTCCATGGCGAATTGCCCACTGCACCGCAACTGGCCGCCTACAAGGCCAAGCTCAAGGGTCTGCGCGGGCTGCCACATTCGGTGAAATCAGCGCTCGAAGCTATTCCGGCTGCCGCGCACCCGATGGACGTGATGCGCTCAGGTGTTTCTGCCCTGGGATGCGTGCTGCCCGAAACGCACGACCACAACCAGCCCGACGCGCGCGATGTCGCCGACCGGCTGATGGCCTCGCTCGGCTCCATCCTGCTCTATTGGTATCACTTTGCCCACCATGGCCGCCGCATTGAGGTAGAGACCGACGACGACAGCATCGGCGGGCATTTCCTCCACCTGCTGCATGGCAGGCCTGCCCCGGCACGCTGGGTGCGCGCCATGCACACCTCTTTGATCCTCTATGCCGAGCATGAATTCAACGCCTCCACTTTCACAGCGCGCGTCATCGCCGGCACCGGGTCGGACATGTATTCATGCATCGCAGGCGCCATCGGCGCGCTGCGCGGGCCAAAGCATGGGGGTGCCAACGAAGTCGCCTACGAAATCCAGAAACGCTACGCGACCCCTGACGAGGCCGAAGCCGACATTCGGCGCCGGGTAGAGGCCAAGGAAGTGGTGATCGGTTTTGGCCACCCGGTCTACACGATTTCCGATCCGCGCAATGTCGTCATCAAGCGCGTCGCCAAGGCGCTGGCGGACGAGGCGGGCGCCCAGCGCCAATATGCCGTCGCCGAACGGATCGAGCGCGTGATGTGGGACGCCAAGGCCATGTTCCCCAATCTCGACTGGTTTTCGGCGGTATCCTACAATCTGATGGGCGTGCCGACCGCGATGTTCACGCCACTCTTTGTGATTGCCCGCACGTCGGGCTGGGCCGCGCATGTGATCGAGCAGCGCGTGGACAACAAGATCATCCGCCCATCGGCCAACTATACCGGCCCGGAAAACCTGCCTTTCGTGCCGCTCGCCCAGCGCAGCGAAGCGGCTTGAGGAGACACCCATTGCCCTATCTTCTCGCTGACGACCTTCCCACCGAATCCGCCGGCAAACGCTTCCGCGCCGCGTTGGAGCGTCCGGGCATCTATCGGCTGCCCGGCGCGCACAACGGCCAGGCCGCGATCCAGGCGCGCAACGCCGGGTTCGACGGGCTTTACCTGTCCGGCGCGGCGATGACCGCCTCTATGGGCCTGCCGGACCTTGGCATTATCACCGTGGATGAGGTGACATTCTTCATTCGCCAGATTGTGCGCTCTTCCGGGCTGCCGCTGCTGGTGGACGGGGACACCGGCTATGGCGAAGCACTTAATGTCATGCACATGGTCCGCTCTTTTGAGGAAGCGGGCGCAGGGGCGGTCCATCTGGAAGACCAGATCCTGCCCAAAAAGTGCGGACACCTCAACGGCAAGGCACTTGTCTCCCCTGTCGACATGGCCACCAAGGTCGCCGCCGCGAAAAAGGCAAGCCGCGACATCATGATCGTCGCGCGCACCGACGCCGCCGGGGTCGAAGGCTTCGATGCCGCTGTGGATCGCGCTAGGCTCTATGTCGATGCCGGAGCCGACGCGATCTTCCCCGAAGCACTGAACACTCGCGAAATGTTCGAAAAGTTCGCCGCAGCCCTCCCAAACATACCGCTCCTCGCCAACATGACCGAGTTCGGCAAGACCCCATTCTACACAGCCGATGAGTTCGAGGCGATGGGCTACAAGATGGTCATCTGGCCCGTCTCCTCGCTTCGTGTCGCCAACAAGGCGCAGAGCCTGCTCTATGCCGCGATTGCACGGGACGGCGGCGCACATGCCATGGTCGATGCCATGCAGACCCGCGCCGAGCTTTACGAGACGATCGGCCTCCATGCTTACGAAGAACTCGACGCGTCGATCGTGAAGACGATCGTGCCCGAAGCGGTCCCGCAGACCTAGACGCTTTCTGCTTTCCAGTATCCCTGCGTGAGGGTGGTCTTTCGATCTCGATGGATCGGAAGGTCGTTTCCATGCGCGTGCCAATCACGAGATTACAGGACCATCGCCATGACCGCCATAGGCCACGACACCTTGGGCACCCGCACCACCCTGACCGTCGAGGCGCAGGATTATGCTTATTACAGCCTCCCCCACGCTGCTGAGCGATTGGGCGACATCAGTCGCCTGCCCTTCAGCCTCAAAGTGCTGCTGGAAAACCTCCTGCGCTTCGAGGACGGCGCTTCGGTCACGGTCGATGACATCCGCGCCTTCGTCGAATGGCAGCGGGACTATCGCTCCACGCGCGAGATCCAGTACCGTCCGGCCCGCGTGCTGATGCAGGACTTCACCGGGGTTCCGTGCATCGTCGATCTGGCCGCCATGCGCGATACCATGAACCGGTGGGGCGCCGATGCGTCGCGGATCAATCCTCAGATACCGATCCACCTGGTAATCGATCATAGCGTCATGGCAGATGAGGCCAGCACGGCAAATGCGTTCGATGCCAATGTCGCCATCGAATATGCACGCAATGCCGAACGCTACGAATTCCTCAAATGGGGCGCGGCCACGCTCGACAATCTGAAGGTCGTGCCGCCGGGCACCGGCATCTGCCATCAGGTGAACCTGGAGCACATCGCCCAGACTGTCTGGACCAGCGCGGACGAAAGCGCTGCCCTGATCGCCTATCCCGACACCTGCGTCGGCACGGACAGCCATACTACGATGGTCGGCGGCCTTGGCGTGCTGGGCTGGGGCGTGGGCGGGATAGAAGCCGAAGCCGCCATGCTGGGGCAGCCGGTGTCGATGCTCATTCCCGAAGTCGTCGGCTTCCGCCTGACAGGCGCGCTGACCGAGGGCGTGACCGCGACCGATCTGGTGCTCACCATCACCCAGATGCTGCGCGCCCATGGGGTGGTCGGGCGTTTCGTGGAGTTCTGTGGCGCCGGGCTCGACGCCCTACCGCTGGCGGACCGCGCGACCATCGCCAACATGGCCCCGGAATATGGCGCGACGTGCGGCTTCTTTCCGGTTGATCAAGCGACCATTGCCTACCTGCGCCTAACCGGGCGGGATGAAAGGCGGGTAGCGCTGGTCGAGGCCTATGCGAAGGCGCAGGGGATGTGGCGCGATGCGGCCAGCCCGGAGCCCGTTTTCACCGATCTGCTGGAGCTTGACCTGGCCTCGGTGCTTCCATCTGTTGCAGGCCCGCGCCGTCCGCAGGATCGCGTGCGGCTCAAGGATGTAGCCCACGGCCTGCGCACCGAACTGGCAGGTGCCTACGGCAAGGCGGACGAACTGAACGCGCGCGTGCCCGTTAACGGCGCGGACTTCACGCTTGGCCATGGTGACATCGCCATCGCTGCGATCACCAGTTGCACCAACACCTCCAATCCTTCGGTACTCGTCGCGGCTGGTCTGGTCGCTCGCAAGGCACGGGCGCTGGGTCTGGTGCCCAAACCCTGGGTGCGTGCGACGCTCTCCCCCGGCAGCAAGGTGGTGACCGATTATCTTGTCCGCTCCGGCCTTCAGGAAGACCTTGATGCGCTGGGCTTCGCGCTGACCGGCTATGGTTGCATGACATGCATTGGCAATTCCGGTTCGCTGGAAACGTCGATCAGCGAGGCGATCAACCGGAACGGCCTTGTCACTGCGGCCGTGCTATCGGGCAATCGCAACTTTGAAGGCCGTATTTCGCCCGATGTTCGCGCCAACTATCTGGCCTCGCCGCCGCTGGTAGTCGCCTACGCCCTGCTGGGTAGCGTGTCGCGCGACATTAGCACCGAACCGCTCGGCAATGGCGCGGAAGGACAGCCAGTATATCTGCGCGACGTCTGGCCGTCCAACGCCGAAATCGCCGCCACTATCGCCACTTCGATCGATCCTGAGATGTTCGCCGCCCGCTATGCCGATGTTTACGAAGGCGACGCGCGCTGGAGGGCGCTGGCGGTCAAGAAAGGCGCTACATATGAATGGCCGACGTCCTCCACCTACATCTCGGAACCGCCCTTCTTCGAAGCCCTAGATCGTCAGCCTGCGCCGGTGACCGATATCATCGCGGCGCGATGCCTCGCCATCTTTGGGGATTCGATCACCACAGATCATATCTCACCGGCAGGATCGATCAAAGCTTCCTCCCCCGCAGGCCAATGGTTGCAGGAGCAGAACGTGCTTCCTGCAGATTTCAACAGCTATGGCTGCCGTCGCGGAAACCATGAGATCATGATGCGCGGCACCTTCGCCAATATCCGCATCCGCAACGAAATGATGGGCGGTATAGAGGGTGGCAACACGATGTTGAACGGCGAAAGCCTGCCGATTTATGAGGCTGCCATGCGGCACAAGGCGGCCGGGACGCCCCTGATCATTATGGCTGGCAAGGAATATGGAACCGGCTCATCCCGCGACTGGGCTGCGAAAGGAACTGCGCTACTTGGAATTCGCGCGGTCATCGCCGAGAGCTTCGAACGCATTCACCGCTCCAACCTTGTCGGCATGGGCGTCCTGCCGCTCCAGTTTACCGATGGGATGACCCGCAATCGTTTCTTCCTACGTGGTGACGAGCGATTTACCATTACCGGTCTCGCTGGACTGCAGCCGCGCCAAATCGTGACGGTCGAAGGGGAACGGGCGGATGGCCTGCGCTTCAGCTTCAAGACGCTCTGCTGCATCGATACGACCGACGAGCTGGCCTACTACCTGAATGGTGGCATCCTGCCTTACGTGCTGCGCAATCTCGCGGCCTGAGCCTTTCGCAAACATTTCAGATTGCGGCTAATGCAAAAATGCGCTGATATTCAACGATAATGAGATCGGGGCCTGAGAATTTGCGAATAATGCGAAGAGCGACAGATTGATGCGCAAGGCCTTTATGGGCGTGCGATTGCGGCGGCTGCGGGAGGAAAAGAAGCTCAAGCAGATCGAACTGGCACAAGCGCTCGGCATATCAGCCAGTTATCTCAACCAACTGGAACAGAATCAGCGGCCGCTGACCGTGCCGGTGCTGGTGAAGATCAACGCCGTATTCGGTATCGATGTCCAGCTCTTTTCCGACGACGAGGAAGCGCGGCTCATTACCGACCTGCGCGACGCCCTGTCGGATGGGTCGGATACAATCTCGCTGGCCGAAGTGCGCGAACTGGCGATGAACATGCCGGCTGTTGGTCGCACGCTCATATCGCTGCATCGGCGCTATCGCGAAGCCTCGGAACGGTCCGAGGCGATGGCTGCGCAGCTAGGGGACGAATGGGTCGCCGGCGGCCCGCCGCGCATGCCTTTCGAACAGGTGCGCGATTTCTTCTACGCCCGCCACAATCACGTCGAACCGCTGGATGAAGCGGCCGAACGGCTTTACCTGCAAGCCGGTTTGACACCGCGAACCATTCATAGCGGCGTGATCATGTGGCTCAAGGAGCGCCATGGCGTACACGTCCTGTGTGACGACAGCGATGCTGAGAACAACTGGACGCAGCGTCGCTACGATCCGTTGACCCGCACGCTCCATGTTTCGGCCAATCTGAATACGGGCCAGCAAACCTTCCAGATGGCCACGCAATTGGGCTTCCTGGAACTGGGCCAAGAGATCGACCGATTGGCAGATGATCCGGTCCTGACTGGAGAGGAAGCGCGCAGGCTGGCGCGGATCGGCCTTGCCAACTATTTCGCAGGTGCGCTCATTCTGCCTTACGGCCCTTTTCTGGCGGCGGCGGAACAGGAGGCCTACGACATCGAGAAGCTCGGCCGCCGCTTCGGTGTCGGCTTCGAAACGGTTTGCCACCGCCTTTCCACGCTGCAGCGCACGCAGGCACGCGGCGTGCCATTCTTTTTCATCCGGGTTGACCGGGCAGGGAATATCTCGAAACGGCAGTCCGCTACCGATTTTCACTTTTCCCGCGTGGGCGGCACCTGCCCGCTGTGGAACGTCTATGAAGCTTTCGCACAACCCGGCCGAGTGCTGACCCAAGTGGCACAGATGCCGGACGGGCGCACCTATCTATGGGTGGCCCGCACGGTGGGCAGCGGCAACGCAGGTTACTCAGAGCCGAGCAAGACTTTCGCTGTCGGCCTTGGCTGCGATATTCGCCATGCCTCCCGTCTGATCTACGCGCGCGGACTGGACCTTGCCGATCCCGCCATGGCGACGCGAATCGGGGCCGGTTGCAAGGTCTGCGAGCGGCCAAACTGCCTGCAACGCGCTTTCCCACCAATTGGTCGCCCCGTGACGGTGGACGAAAACCGTAGCTCAGCCGCGCCATATCCGGTGGACTAAGGCGCGGCACTCAAACAGTCTCAGCCACGCCAAACCGCCACCGGAACAGATCGTCCGTACGCGGGATCGTACCAGCCCCTTGTGATAAGTCGTCAGGCGGGTAGCAGGGCGCGATTGCCCTGTGCTTCGGCGCGGCCATGATCCACAACCGCCTCGCCTATCAACAACAGGGTCGGTTCCTTGTCGCTGACGGCCTGAACCAAGAAGGCGAGCGCGGAGAGTTTGCCCCGAATGAGTCGCTCGGTCGGCAGGGAGACGTTGACCGCGACCATGACCGGCGTGTCAGGGTGCCGCCCCGCATCGATCAGATTACGGCTGATCTCGCTCGCCGCCGCGCGGCCCATGTAGATGCCAAGCGTCCCACTGCTCGCAAGCGCCGGCCAGTCAAGCGCGAGCGGCTCGCCGGCCATTAGATGGGCGGTCACCAGCGTCAGCCCGCGCGCGACGCCGCGCAGCGTGAGTGACATATGGCCGCTCGCTGCCGCTGCGCTCGCCGTGGTGATGCCGGGGCAGATGTGGACAGGGATGCCTTCACGCCCCAGATGCGCCATTTCCTCAGCCGAACGGCCAAAGATGGACGGATCGCCGCCCTTCAGTCGGACCACGCGCCGCCCCGCCTTCGCCGCCGCGAGCAGGAGGTGGTTGATGCTTTCCTGAGCTTTGCTGTGGCGGCCCGACCGCTTGCCGACACCCACCCGTTCCACGCCTGGCGGGATCAGGCCAAGCACCCCCGGCCCTACCAGTGCATCGTAAAAGACGATGTCGGCAGCAGCGATCAGCCGTTCGGCCTTGCGGGTCAGGAGGTCTGGATCGCCAGGCCCCGCCCCCACTAGCCACACCTGTCCGGGCGCTATCGGGGAATCTGGCAAATCATTCGGCTGCATGAAGCGTCTCCTGTTGTGCCTGCGCTAATATACTGGCCAGCGCGGGGCGGCATGACCCGCAATTGGTTCCTGCCCCCAAAGCTGCGCCGATCGCGGACACATCGACCAGACCCTGTTCACGAATGGCCGTGACAATCATGTTCAGGCCAATGTCGAAACAGACACAGATGATAGCGCCCTTGTCGGGCTGATTGCCTGGCCCGCGCGCGGCCAGCACCGATGCGCCGACTCCCTCGACCGCGAGTTGGCCGATCAGCCAGTCGCGGGTCGGCAATATGCCGGTACGGGTGACGATCAGCACGCCCGCCAGCTTGCCGTCGCGGATGATTGCGACGCGGCGGGTACCGCGCGCCCGATCGATCGCCTCGACCCGGTCACCCTTGGGCAGGCAGGCTTCCAGCCGTGCCGGATCGCCATTACCCGCCACTTCGTAGAGCGCGCCGCCCGGCACGGTGATGCGCGTCACCCATAGGCATGGCACGCGGACGGCTTCGGCCCCGCGCAGGATCAGAAAACCCTTCCATTCGGTGGCAAGCTTTTCGACCCGGACGGGGGTGGATTTGAACCCCGGCTGGCCCGAATGGGGATCGACCAAGGGGCGCGGCAGCAGGCCGGTGCGACCGCCGCTCGATTGCTGGTCGGTCCAGTGGATCGGCGTAAAGACTTCGCCGGGGCGCTGGCCATCGCTGATCCGCGCGCGGAACAGACTTTCCCCCTGCGGCGTCGATACGCGGGACAGATCACCATCGGTTATGCCCAGCCGAGCGGCATCGTCTGCATGGATTTCGACCAACGGTTCTTCCCGGTGTCGCGCAAGTTTGGGGCTTAGGCCCGTGCGGGTCATGCTGTGCCACTGATCGCGGTAGCGCCCGGTGTTGAGCGTCATCGGCCAGTCCCTAAGTGGACCCTGCAGGTCCATTTGCGTCACCAGCACCAGCCGCGCCTTGCCGTCGGGGGTCGAAAAGCGCCCGTCGGCAAAGGGCGTGCCGCCCCAGCGGAAGGGTTCCATCGCATCATAGGCGTCATTGCCGATCGTCGCTTGCGCCCGCAGGTTCAGCAGCCGCGCGCCATCATTCTGATAGGCGGTCAGCCGGGCATGTTCGCGCCAGATTTCGGCAGGACGATCATAGGCGAAGGCGTTGCGCCAGCCCATCCGGCGGGCAACCTGCGTCACGATCCACCAATCGGGCATGACCTCGCCGGGCAGCGGCATCAGCGCGCGCTGGCGGCTGATCGTACGGTCGGAATTGGTGACAGTGCCATCCTTTTCACCCCAGGCCGCAGCAGGCAGGCGGACATGGGCGTGGACAGCGGTATCGGTGGTGGCCATCACGTCCGACACGACCAGGAACGGCACCGTTTCCAGCGATTCGCGGACGCGATTGGCGTCGGGCATCGACACGGCAGGATTGGTCGCCATCACCCACAAAGCCTTGATCCGGCCTTCGTTGATGGCGCGGAACATGTCGACGGCCTTCAGCCCCGGCTTGGTCGCCATGGTCGGCGCAGCCCAGAAGCGCCCGACCCGCGCAACATTGTCCGGTGCGAAATCCATATGCGCGGCTATTGTCGAGGCAAGTCCCCCAACTTCGCGCCCGCCCATGGCGTTGGGCTGACCGGTGATAGAGAAAGGCGTCGCGCCCGGCTTGCCGATACGACCGGTGGCAAGATGGACGTTGATGATCGCATTTACCTGATCCGTGCCGCGGATCGACTGGTTGATCCCCTGGCTGAACAGGGTAACGGTGCGCGGCGTCGCGGCGAACAGCTCATAAAATTGCTGGAGCAGCGCAGGCGAGAGGTCACAGGCTTTCGCCGTGGTCCACAGGTCATGGCCGGTGCGAATATGATCCCAGAAACCGTTGGGCGCGCTGACGCTGTCGCGCAGAAAGTCCACGTCAATCAGCTTTGCCTGATCCATCCAGGCCAGCAGCCCGTTCATCAGCGCGACATCGCTGCCGGGCCTCAACGCCAGATGCAGGTCCGCGCCCTCGCAGCTTTCGGTGCGGCGTGGGTCTATCACCACCAGTTTCGTCCCGCGCGCGGCGCGGGCGGCCTGTATCCGCTGATAGACGATCGGGTGGCACCAGGCGGTGTTGGACCCGATGAGGACGATCAGGTCGGCTTTGTCCAGATCATCATAGCTGGCGGGCACCACATCTTCGCCGAAGGCTCGGTTGTGTCCCGCCACCGCGCTCGACATGCACAACCGGCTGTTGGTGTCGATATTGGCCGATCCGATAAAGCCCTTCATCAGCTTGTTGGCGACATAATAATCTTCGGTCAGTATCTGGCCGGAGACATAGAAGGCGACGCTGTCCGGCCCATGTCTGGCGATCGTGTCGCGGAACCGCTTGGCGACCAGGTCCAGCGCCTTGTCCCAACTGGCCCGTCGGTCGCCGATCATCGGATGGAGCAGGCGGCCTTCAAGGCCGACCGTCTCGCCCAGATGCGTGCCCTTGGAACAAAGCTTGCCGCCATTGGCCGGATGCGCCTCATCCCCCCTGATTGTTACGGCGCGGCCGCCGGTCGGCGTCGCTGCGATGCCGCAGCCGACGCCGCAATAGGCGCAGGTGGTGCGGATCGCCTGGCGCATCAGGCAGCCACCTTAGCCATTTCGGGCCGCGCGATCCATATACGGCCATACTCCTGCTTCACCGCGATCGTCGGAGTGCAGCCCTTATCCTCGCCCTGCGCCTCGCCGCTTTTCAGCGCGATGTTCCAGTTATGCAGCGGGCAGGCGACGCTATGGCCATGGACGATACCCTGGCTCAGCGGCCCCTTTTTGTGCGGGCATTCATTGACCAGCGCAAAAATCTGGTCGTCGCCGGTGCGGAATACTGCAATTTCTTTCTCGCCACCGATGTGAACGGTGCGGGCACCGCGCGGCGGAATGTCGGCCAGCGTGCCGATGTCGATCCAGTCGGTCATATGTCTCACTCCGCCGCGATGGAAATGGGGCTTAGGGGCTGGTGCAGGTCGCTATGGACGCCGACTGCACGCTCCGCCCACGGATCATCCTGCATGAACTGCTGCGAAAACAGGAAGCGGGCGCGCAGCGCCTCGCGCCCGGCATCGTCCTCGACGATGCGCTGCTTGACATAGGCGATGCCGACCCGCTCGATCCACGGCGCGGTGCGCTCCAGATAGCGGGCTTCCTCGCGATACAGCTGGGTGAAGGCGGCGCAATAATCGAGCGCTTCCTGTTCGGTCGCGACCTTGCACAATAGGTCGGTGACGCGAACATGGATGCCGCCATTGCCGCCGACATGGAGTTCATAGCCTGAATCCACGCAGACGATGCCGAAATCCTTGATCGTCGCTTCCGCGCAATTGCGGGGGCAACCCGACACCGCGATCTTGAATTTGTGCGGCATCCACGACCCCCAGGTCATCCGTTCGGTCTTGACGCCAAGGCCAGTCGAATCCTGCGTGCCAAAGCGGCACCATTCGGACCCGACACAGGTTTTGACGGTGCGCAGCGACTTGCCATAGGCGTGGCCGGACACCATGCCCGCCGCGTTCAAGTCCGCCCAGACGGCGGGCAGATCTTCCTTCCTGATGCCGAAAATATCGAGCCGCTGGCCGCCGGTCACTTTGACCATCGGCGCGTCGTATTTTTCGACTACATCGGCGATCGCGCGCAGTTCGCGCGGGTTGGTGAGGCCGCCCCACATGCGCGGGACGACCGAATATGTGCCGTCCTTCTGGATATTGGCGTGCATCCGTTCATTGACGAAACGGCTCTGCTGGTCATCGACATAGATGCCGGGCAGCGCACACAGCAGATAATAATTAAGCGCTGGGCGGCACGACGAACAGCCGTCGGGCGTGGACCAGTGCAGCTTTTGCATCACTTCGGGGATGGACCGCATATCCTGCGCCACGATTTCACGGCGGACATCGTCATGGCCGAAACTGGTGCATTTGCACATCGTTTTGGGACCGGACTGCACCTCATCACCCAGCGTCAGCGCAAGGATATTTTCGACAAGGCCGGTGCAGCTGCCGCAACTGGCCGATGCCTTACACCCTGCGCGGACCGCATCCAGGCTGCACGCCCCCTTGTCGATGCAGGCGACGACCTGGCCCTTGGAAACGCCGTTGCAGCCGCAAATCTCGGCATCTTCCGAGAGCGCTGCAACGGCCGCCTTAGGGTCCAGCGCGCCCCCTCCGGAGGCGAAGGCTTGGCCGAAGATCAGCAGGTCCCGAATGTCGGCGACATTTTCGCCGCGCTTCAACAAGTCGAAATACCAGCCGCCGTCCGCTGTATCACCATACAGGACCGCGCCCACGACCTTGTCGTCCTTCACCACGACACGCTTATATATGCCGCGCGATGCGTCGCGCAGGACGATGTCCTCGCACCCTTCGCCGCCGGAAAAGTCGCCCGCGGAAAAAACGTCCAGACCCGCGACCTTCAGTTTGGTCGACGTGACACTGCCCTTGTAGCCACTATGCTGATCGGTCAGGCCATCGGCCAAGGCGCGGCACATATCCCACAGCGGCGCGACCAGGCCATAGACATTGCCGTCATGTTCGACGCACTCGCCCACCGCCAATATGGCGGCATCGCTGGTGACCATATGGTCGTCCACCTTGATGCCGCGCCCGACATCCAGCCCCGCATCGCGCGCCAGCGCGACCGACGGGCGAATGCCTACCGCCATTACGACCAGGCTGGCGGGGATTTGCGTACCATCCTTCAGGCGCACGCCCTCGACCTTGCCATCACCGTATATTTCGGCTGTGTCGGCACCGGTCAGGATCGTCTGGCCCCGCCCTTCCAACGCACTCTTGAGCAGCCAGGCCGCCGCTTCGTCGAGTTGCCGTTCCATCAGCGTGGGCATGATGTGCAGCACCGTCACCTTCATGCCGCGCAGGGTCAGGCCATGCGCCGCTTCCAGCCCCAGCAGACCACCGCCGATGACCACGGCGTCACCGCCGCGATTGGCGGCATCCAGCATCGCATCGACATCCTTCATGTCGCGGAAGCTGATGACGCCGGGCAGATCCTTGCCGGGCACCGGGATGATGAACGGGTCGGACCCCGTGGCAATCAACAGCCGGTCATAGCCGATGGTACGACCTGACCGGCTGGTGACGGTCTTGCGCGCTCGGTCGATCGCCGACACCGGATCGGACGTGATCAGGGTGATGTCATGATCGTCATACCAGGCGCGGTCATTGATGATGATGTCTTGAAACGTCTTTTCCCCCGCCAGCACCGGGGACAGCATGATCCGGTTATAGTTCACATGCGGTTCGGCGCCGAAGATGGTGACGCGGTAGCGCACCGGGTCACGCGCCAGCAATTCCTCGACCGCTCGGCACCCGGCCATGCCATTCCCGACCACCACCAGATGTTCACGCACATCGTCCATTGGGACGCCGATGTCGTCCCCGCTGTCCGTCACCGGACTTGAACCGCCCTGAAATTCCATCCTCGTCACTCCGGAAAACAAAAAAGCCGCCATCCTGACCCCCGGTAAGAACCGAAAGTCAGGATGGCGGCTTTGCCATCATATGCGCCTTGCCGATCCGCCTGTGGACCGCTTCGGCTATGGTAGGAAGGGCAGCATCGCCCTCTTGCGTTGCACCATAAACGGAATCGCCGATACGCTCAAGCGATTCCGTTCATGATCGATCAATAGGACCAATCAGCCTGAAGCCACAATTTCTGCGTGTCCGTCGCCATGGCCTTTGCATCATAGCGGGCGTAGCGGACGGAGAGCGCCGTTTTCTTCACCTTCGCAGATGCGATAAGGTTGATCTCGTCGCCATAATGCTGGTCCAGCCGGTCGCTGTCGAACCGATGCCACACAGCCATCAATGCCGCACCGGAAAAAGGGCCTAGCTGCTTCCAGCCGTAGCCAGCACCAACATAGATGTCGCGAATGCCGTTGCCTGGCGTCGTGAGGAATTTGTCAGCCCAGCCCTGAAATTTGAAATTGGTACCAAGCGGTGTCTGGAAACTGGTCAACGCAGCGCCGCTACTCGCGCCCAGGACTTCGTAACCAGCGTTGAGTTTCCAGCCCTTCACGTCCAGCGTCGCATCGGCCAGCCAATAATCCGCGCTGTAATTATTGGGGTTGGCGTGATGGTCGGCCTGCTTGGCATAACTCAGCTGATAGGAGAGTTTCGCCGCCTTGGACAAAGGCTGCGTCCCTGCCAGCCGCACGCCATAGGTCTGGCTGGACAGGCGGAATGCCTGCATCGCCGCTTCATCCTGATCGACCAGATAGGCAAAGCCGCTCAGCGTCCCGACCGGCGTGACGTAGGACAGGTTGACGAAGATATTGTCGCCGCTCACCGCCTGCTGCCGCGCGCCCTTGCCCTGAAAACCCCAGATGGTGCGCACGCTCCAGGCATAGGACAGGTCCAGTTTCAGCCCCTGCGCGGGGGTCAGTTCCATCCGCATCGCGTCGAATGTCTGGCCATTGTTGCGGAACGCGACATTGCCGACGAACCGTTCGTCGTCCAGCGCGATCCGCTGCCGACCGCCGGTCAGCGTGACCAGCTTGGTCTTGTACTGAAGCTGGGCGATATAGAGCGCGACATTCTCAGGATCGGCTATGATCGGCCGGTTCGCCGCCCCGTTCAGCCCATCATAATATCTGTCGACCACCGCCAGATTGCCCTGCCCAATGACTGTGGCGCTCAGCGCCCCGCTGGTCGCGGCCAGCCCGGCACGGGCGCGGATGGTCAGCGCATCGGACTTGTCTATCGCCAGTCCTTCCTGATCGGCATGTTCGTAACGCAGGCGTGCTTCGGCCACCGGCTTGATCCTGATGTCCTGGGCCTGGGCCGCGGACATGACGGTCCCTGCGGCGGCCGATATGGCCGCCGTCGCAATCATATATTTCATGGATGTCATCCCCCCTCGGATGATGGTGCGACCGGTATAAGGGGGCGGCCTTCCATGAAGGTCCGCCCCTCCCCTCCAAACGTCAACTCAGATTCGGGCGCCCGTGCTCCAGGTTGCGCGCCACCGGGCCTTGACCAGCGCCAGCCCAGCAAAGGCGATGACCGCCAGCCCCGCAAAGATCAGGAAACCGGCCGAAAAGCTGCCGGTCAGTTGCTTGGCAAAGCCCAGCGAACTGGCGAGATAGAAGCCGCCAATGCCGCCCGCCATGCCGACGAGGCCGGTCATCACGCCGATTTCCGCCTGAAACCGCTGCGGCACCAACTGGAACACCGACCCGTTGCCTGTGCCGAGCGCCAGCATGGCGATGACGAACAGGCCCAGCGCAGCCCCCAGCGTGGTGGCGAAGGCTACCCCCGCCAGCGCAATCGCGGCGACGATATAGACCATCATCAGCGCCTTGACGCCGCCAATCCTGTCAGCCAGCGCGCCACCCAGCGGACGGACCAGCGATCCGGCGAACACGCAGCCTGCAGTGCAATAGCCCGCCATCACCGGAGTCAGGCCGAACTGGTCGGTGAAATAGATCGGCAGGCTGGCGGCAAGGCCAACGAACCCGCCGAAAGTGACGGCATAGAAGGCCATCAGCAGCCAGGCGTCGGCCTGTTTGAGCGGCTGGAAATAATCGACCATCTTCTTGGCCGGGGGCGCATTGGGTGCATCCTTCGCCATGATCATATAGATGACAAAGACGATGCTGAGCGGGATGCAGGCCAGGCCCAGCACGGCGTTCCAGCCGAACAATTTGGCCAGGCCCGGCGCGAACAAGGCGGCCAGCACGGTACCCGAATTGCCCATGCCGGCCAGACCCATCGCCTTGCCCTGATGTTCGGCGGGATACCAACGGCTGGCGAGCGGCAGCGCGATCGCAAAGCTTGCCCCGGCGAAACCCAGCACTACGCCCAGCGCCAGCGTACCTTCAAAGCTGTTGATGCCCAGCGCCCAGGCAGTGAACAGGCCGATGATGACGATAACCTGGCTGATCGCGCCAGACAATTTCGGGCCGATCCGGTCGACCAGCAGGCCGTTGACCACGCGCAACAGCGCCCCCATCAGCGTCGGCGTGGCGACCATCAGCCCCTTTTCGGCGGGCGTCAGCATCAGCGTCTTGGCGATCATCGGGGCGAGCGGCCCCAACAGCACCCACACCATGAAGGCCAGGTCGAAATAGAGAAATGCCGCGATCAGGGTCGGCGTGTGGCCGGCCTTCCAGAAGCTGGTCGTGGCGGCGGGTTGCTGCCCTTCGCCCTCCCGGTCCCAATATGCAGTTGCCATGATAGGTCACCCCCAGGTTCGAAAATGAACAAAAAAAGCCGCAGGCCGGACATTTCCCGATGGGACGTCCGGTCAGCGGCTTTGCTGTGTGATAGATCGGAATGGCGGTCCCGACCTTGGGATGACGCATTCCTGTTCAACGCGCATCGTCGCGCGGTTACAATCTTATCTCGCGATTCGCGTCATGTTGCAAGGCACAATTTTTCGCCGAAAATCAACGCAGCGGCGCAAAACCGCTCAGAAATTCGTCGATTCGTTCCGGGTCGAACACCCGCTTGTCAAAGAAGCTGTCCGGCCCCAGCGTCAGCTCGCCCCGGCGAGATCCGACCGCCAGCGGTGCGGCGACCGCCCCTTCCAGCTTCATGCTGGCGCCGGGCATCGACACATTGCTGTCGGCCAGCGCGCGGCGGAATATGTCGGGGCGGAACACGGCCCCTGCCCGCGCAGCCATATCCGGATCATGATCGACCATGCCCCAGCGCACCAATTGCGAATAGATCCACAACGCCTGACTGCGCCAGGGAAAGGGCGTTGCTTCCCGCCCGAACAGCATGAAATCGGGACTGACGATCGAGGGTTCGCCAGCCCGCGCGACAAGTGTGCCGGAGAGGGCGCGATCGATCAGATAGGCGGGCTGGTCGACATAATCCGGTCGGGCCAGCAAATGCGTCAGGTCGTCGCGGTGCGCTGGATCATCGCACCATGCCGCCGCCCGCACCAGCGCGCGCAGCAGTCGGTCGACGGTTTGCGGATTCTCCTCCAGCCAGGATTCGCGGAAAGCCAGCACCTTTTCGACGCCGCGTCGCCAGATGCGCTCGCCGATCGCCACGGTTTCAGCGAGGCCCGCTTCCACCGCCGCGCTGCCCCACGGTTCGCCCGCGATGAAACCGTCTATCTCGCCCGCGTGCATCGCCTCGACCGTCAGTGAGGGCGGCAGCACGCGCAGCACGACATCGCGATCCGGGTCCACGCCCGCGCTCGCCAGCCAATAGCGCAGCATGATCGCATGGCTCGAAAAGCGGTGGACGACGCCAATCACCGGCTTACGCCGCCACAGGCCGATCGCGGCGGCAAAATCATGCGCGGTGCCCAGCGGATCGGCCAGACGGCTGGCGATAGCCTGCTCCAGCGCCTTGGCGAAATCGCAGGCCATGACCAGCATATTGCCGTTGACGTTCAGCTTGTAGGGCGCAGCCAGCGCGGCGGGCTGCTGGCTCAGCCCCAACGTCACCGCTACGGCCAGCGGCGCCAGCATGTGCGCGGCCTGCACCTGACCAAAAACCAGCCGGTCGCGCAGCGTCGCCCAACTGGTCGTGCGCACGAGATCAAGGGCAATCCCCTCCTCCTCGGCAAAACCCCTTTCCCGCGCCGCCACCAAGACGGCGGCATCGGTCAGCGGCAGGAAGGCGATGCGCAGCCCTGTCGTCATAATCCCCCTCCCAACAGGTCGCTGGCGGTGATCAGCGCCTGCGCCACTTCCACGATTTTCTTGCCCTGATTCATCGCTGCCGTCCGCAGCAGCGCATAGGCATCCTGCTCGCTCAGCGACCGCTGGTTCATCAGAATGGACTTGGCGCGGTCGATGATCTTGCGGTCGGACAGCGCGCTGCGCGCCTCTTCCAGTTCACTCTGGATCTTGGCAAAGGCGTTAAAGCGCCGCACCGCCAGTTCCAGCACCGGCTTGACCCGCTCCTTGCGCAATCCGTCAACGACATAGGCCGACACGCCCGCATCGATCGCCGCACCGATCATCGCCTCGTCAGACTGGTCCACGAACATGGCGATCGGCCGGGCGAGCGCACGGCTGACCGTCAGCATCTCCTCCAGCGTATCGCGACTGGGGCTGCCAAGGTCCATCAGAACCACATCGGGGGCCATGCGTTCGAGGCGCGCGACAAAGCCGCCGCGCGGCGGGACGATATGAATATCGTCATAGCCCGCCTCGTGCAGCCCCTCTTCGAGGACGCTGGCCCGCAGCCCGCTGTCATCAATGATCACGATTCGCATGGAGCTGACTCGCCGGACATGGGGACGGCAGGTCGGGCAACGGCAAGGCAAGGTCAAGAGGAGAAGCCACGGATGCGTTCCCTTCGCCTCAGATGGCCCTGTCACGCCTGCCGGCGAATATCGTCAGGAACTTTGACCTGAAGCTGCCTTGTGCGCCTTTTCGCGGGCTAGCGAATTGCCATGTGGTCGCAGAATACCACTACGGCACTAGCAACGACTTGCGCTATCATAGCGTCACAGTCGGTCGGGGACCAAGGCGTCTGTTCCTCCTCGACTCTCCCGACTTCCGAAAAGCAGAGAGGCGGAAGCGCCGCTTGACTTCACCATGCCAGAATATAACGTTATCTCATATCTGATCGGAGACATGCGTTGCGAGCTGCGGCTTTGTTTTTTTGCCATGCCATGGCGGCTGCGATCCTGATCGCACCGGCGGCGGTCGCGCAGCGTCCCGATAATTTGAAACCGTCAGAATCGATCTGGAAGCCTGCGGCTGCGCCGCCGGGCGGCATATCCTGGGCCGTGCTGGAATCGACCAAGGAGATCCAGCGACGCCAAGCTGGCACCATCTATTCAAAGCCTGCCTTCTCACCGAAGGTCAAGGCGCTGAAAGGCAAGCGGATCAAGGTAAGCGGTTATGTCATGCCGCTTCAGAACAGCCCCAAGCAGACGCATTTCGTACTGCTCGCCTACCCACCCGATTGTCCTTTCCACCTGAACCCGGCTCCTAATCAGTTTGTCGAGATCAGGACCAGTGCACCCATTGCGGTGCGATCGGGCGTACAGTCGTTCGAGGGACAGTTGATCTTGAGTGGCGAAGACGAAAGCGGCATTTTCTACCTTATGAAGGAGAGCCGCGAGATTTGAGCGCGGCGTCGAAAGGACGTGATTTATGCGAGGTCCAGTTTCAATCGGCGTTCAGCTCGCCTCGGCCGCGTCGCTGCTCGTCGCGATGCCGGCCATGGCCTGCGATATGCACGGATATGGCTTCGGGGAAGCGGATATTTTGGCCGCGATCGACTATACTGGCCTGTCCTACAGGGAACAGCTCGCCGCGCAAGAGGAAGCGCTGGCTCGCTATGAACAAGAGAAGGCTGCCGAACTGGAACGGGCCAAGACGGCGTTCGCTTCACGTTTCAAGGTTGATCCCGCACCGGTCGAAATGGCGCAGCAATAAACCCGTATTGACGATGATCAGCCATGGCTGGTGCAAAATGAACTGCCTGCGCCCGATGCTTGATCGCAAAGCCCAGATGCCTATTGCCGAGTAGGCTGCGGCTGGCAGAATCATGTGGTCACTGGCTTGGCCTGTCGCTCAACGATTTTGCCCATGGCAACGCGCTAATCTGATCGGAGCGGGGGCGGCTCATCCCGACACATAGCTGAACATAGGTGATCGTCTGCGCCGAATGTAGCTGCGCCGGACGCCACGAAGCAGCGATGGCAACAGAACCAGCAATATAAAATTACACGCACAGTATGTTATGGTATAACATACTGTGCAATATGAGATCATCTTGCATGTGCAAGAAGGCGGATCGGAAGCGGCTTTGCCTGTCCAAGGCAGAGCATATCGGAGTTGGCGAACGAATGTTTACGGAAGATATGGTGCATAACGCGTTGCAGACATGGTGCGACAACGTCGTCGCAGTCGGCAAGGCGCATTCCGAAGGCGGAGACGCCCGTGCTGTCGCGGTACAAGTCCTGCACGATAATTATGACTATGATAATGGAAAGGTTCTGTTCAAGCCGACCCTGACCTTTGGCACGCAGACCTATCGTCCCACAAAGGAGGGGGCGCTCGCCTATTTCACGGGCGGCGACGAGAATTTTCCCGACGACAAAGGCTTCAAGCTCAAGCCATGGGTCAAGGTCTGGTATAGCAAGGAGGATTTCATCCTCCATGGCGATCTGGCGATCGTGCAATGCAACGTGCATTTCATAGGTGGAGATGACAGCCACATCTTCGTGAACAAGAGCTTCGTGTTCAAGGAATGCGATGATGGCAGGGTCCGGATCATCTTGCACCAATCGTCTTTGCCCTATCAGCCATGACTTCAAGGCGCGGCAACACAGATGTCGCCTTATGGCAAAGGGCTGCCGTGCGATGGATCAAACAATGATTCATTATAACCCGTTGAGAAAAAGCAGCTTCTCCAGGACAGAATGGGCTTGTGGCGGGGGGCATATGTCTGTCCCCCCGCAAAACGGCGCGATGTGTGGAGCGATGTCGTGAATCGCGCCAAGATGGAGCAACTGGTCACGATTGCAGGCGACCGCGCCTCGCTAGACCGCATTGCGAGCCCCGATGCGGCGCTGGCAATCTGGTGGCGCCAACTACCGGAGACGCTCAGAGTGGCTCTGGCAGAACTGGACCTTCATTCCATTGCCGACATCTCCGTAGACATTGATTTCAGCGGTTCAATTGCCGCCGCTTTGCGTACTGCTGAATATCCCGAAGCTTCTGTTATGGCCTTGTCCTCCGACATCGATCTGCTTGTCAGGCGCGATGCCGCGCTGACAGGAGAAGATCGCCTGCACGTCCAGCTTGCCGTGGTCGAGAACGATCCTTGCAGCCGCTTTCGGGCAGACTGCACCACATTGCGTCTGCAATGCACCTATCTCGGACCCGGCACACAATGGTGTTGCGTCGACGGTCAGGACGCGATCTGCGAAGTCCCAACCGGGTCAGTGGGTGTATTCAAAGGCCGATCGCTGCTCGACCCCCCAGCCATTCTCCACCGCCCACCGCCATTTGGCGCCCCGCGCCTGGTGCTGACGATCGATCCCGCCGGGTCTCGCTAAGCCGAACGGAATAATCGCGATTATATTGTAATGCCGATCCTACTCGCGCCCGATCGGATAGAGCAGATAGCGATCATCGAAATAGGGCGTACGCTCATAGAACCAGGCGAGCCGCGCATTGCCATCGGCTGCGAACGCAGGATCGGCGGCCAGCTTGGTTTCGAATTCCTGCCTGAGCGCGGCATTCTGGGTCAGCATCCGCTCTGCCAGCGGCGCGATCGCATAGGCTTCGATATATTCGGTGCGCTGGAGCATGCCGGGGAAGAAATTCCAGGCAAGCACGCCATCCGCGCTCTCCGGCTCAAGCAATGCCGCCGCGAGCAAGCCAAGCGGCTGATCGGACGGCACCCGCACCGATCCCGCCGGGAATGTCTCGCTGCGGCGGCCATGCGTGAAACCGCCTGCCATGAGCGGCACCCTTCCCTCGATCGGGGCACCCAGCTTCGGCTCTGCGATACGCACCATGTCCAGTTCGATGGTGCGCGGCGCATCGATGGTCTCGAAGCGAATCCCGTGCAGCTTCAGTCGTTCGATCACTTCGGGCGCGGTCGCAGGCACCCACCAGGCCTTCGGCAACCGCACCGATTGGTCGGGCTCCTCACCGAACACCGGTATCTTCTGGGTGATGGGACGGCCAAGCCAGCGGATCTCCTCGCGCCCCGAAGCAGCCGACCGATAGCGATCATGCGCGATACCGAGGAAATCGACAGTGTAGATCGGGTCCTTCAGCGGCTTCCACTTGACCACGAGATCGGCAGGACGCTCGGCTCGATCGGCATCGATCGCCGCGCGGAGGCGTGCGCCTTCATTACCGGCCAGCCGCAGCGCTTCCTCAACGAAAACATATGTGCCGAGCACACGCTGGCGATAGGGTCGCAGCGAAAGTGTCTCGATCAGGATCGTCGGCACGTGGCGATAGTCGCCATAGCCTGTCGAATAACGCGGCGTGTCGGGATCGTGGCTGATGCCCTTGTCGGGATTGCGATTATCGACCGCGCTTACATAATAGCCTGGCGTGTGGCCCGCCCGCTTGAGCGCCGCGTCCATCGCGGGGCGCAGCCGCGTATCGAGCCAGCGACCGATGGCGGGCGATTTCGCATAATATCCGCGCCAGCCTGAAAAGGCATAAGCGACATCATATTGATGATCGATGCCGTCGGTAACATGCAGGTCCAGATAGAGGGTAGGATCGAGCCGATTGATGAGGGCGATCATCGCCTGCATTTCGGGCGCATCGGCCTTCAGATAATCGCGGTTGAGATTGAGATTCTGCGCGGTGGTGCGCCAGCCCATCGAGCGCGGGCCGCGCTGGTTCGGGCGGTTCCACGGACTTGCGCGCTCATGCCCATCGGCGTTGAAGATCGGCACGAAAACCAGGTCGACCTTGTCAAGCAAGCCATGCTTGCCGCGATGCGCGATATCGCGCAGCAACATCATGCCTGCGTCCTTGCCGTCGATCTCGCCCGAATGGATGCCCGCCTGGACGAGCAGCACCGGCTTGCCCCCGCCGCCCTTGCTCGCGCGCACGAAATAAAGGTCGCGGCCTTGCGCCGTCTTGCCGAAGCTCTCGATCGAAAGCAGCTGCGGCGCGGAAGCGACCAACCGCTCGAGCCAGGCGCGCGTCGCGGCATAGTCCGGCGTGTCGACGAAGTTCACACGCTCCGCGGGCGTAATCCACGGATCATTTGCGCCGACGATCAGCTTTTCGCTGGCGCCTTTCCATGGCGCGAGCGGGGGCAAAGGCGCCTCAAGCGACTGTGCCAGCGCCGGATGCGCGGCCATGAACAGGACCAAAGACAGAAGTCGCCGCATTGCAAATCCCCTTCACATCACATGCCCCAAGGCGCCGTGATAGCTCATATATTTGCCGGACTATCATAGAGGGTGCGGCCCTTGGGAGAGAAATAGACACAGGCTAGTCACGCCTGCGCCAGCGTCGTCCATTCGCCGAGCAGCGGATTGGCGGACTGGTCGGCGGGGATGGCCGCGACCGGCGAGGCGGCGGCGCAGGGAGGAGACAATGTCAGCATGGCAATGGTGGCGGTACAGGCAAGCAGGCGCGATCGCACGTTCAAACTCCGATTATATTGGGTGGTGGGGTCGAATCCGAAAAGACCCGCTTCGCCTCATGCTCACGGTTCGGGTGATCATGGGTCGCGCAGTCCCGGCAGCATCCGTGCATCTCGACTACGGTCCGGTCGACGGCAAAGCCGAACCGATGCGCGCAATCCTGTAGCCGGGCAAACAGGTCTGGGTCCGACAAGATCTGGACGGCTTGGCACTGATCGCAAATAAGGCATCCGTCGAATGACTGCTGCTTGAGCATATAGGCCGACAGGGATTCCACCCGATGGACCAGACCCTGATCGATCAGCCGCGCGAGGGTGCGATAAACCTGATTGGGCACAATCGACTGGCCAGCGACTATGGACCGGTCAGAAATGTCGTAGGCGCTGATCGGCCGGTTCGATGCGGCAAGCAGGTTAAGGACGAGCGCGTCCAGATCTTCAGGCGTTCGCCGTGCGGCCAGGCGTAATTTGGGATTGGCCCCGTGCAGTGAAGGAGACCCGGCGTGCATGATCACAACCGGGTTGGGTTTGGAAGGCCGGCATAAACGGTCTCTGCATCGAATGCGGCCCTATGCTCGACCCGCTCCAGCCGGATGGGAGCATCCGTCGCGACGCTGGCCAAGTCGACTTCGCGATAGAAGCATGACCTGAAACCAACATGGCAGCTTCCAGGGCCGTCGATTGTCACCAACAGGATCAGGGCGTCCTGGTCATCGTCGATCAGGACATGTTCAACCCTTTGGGCAAAACCGCTATGCTCGCCTTTGCGCCACAAGGCGCGTCGACTGCGCGACCAGAAATGCGCCTGGCGCGTTCGCAATGTTCGCTCCAGCGCTTCGGCATTCATGTAACCAAGCATCAATATCATCTTGTCGTCGGCATTGACGACAATGACCGGCATCAGCCCTTCAGCATCGAAGCGGGGCGCGAGAGTCTCGCCCAGTTCGATCTGCTCGACGCTCGATCGTTCGGCGAATATTGTCATGACGCCATTTTCTCCGGAATGAGTGAGGGCGTACGATCATTGAGCAGATCCTCGACATAGCCCGAAAGTTCGTAGCGGCGGATATGGTTGGTCAGCAGCATGAGCGTACCGCGCAATTCCTCGGCGCTAACATCGCGCGTGATGAAAACGAGCCGCGTGCGTCTGTCGTCAGAAGGCCAGTCATCGAGCAGCACAGGTGGATGAAAGATATGCTGAACGCCGTGGATGACGACCGGCTTCGGCTCGCCGATCAGGTTCACAATGCCCTTGATGCGTAGGATATCCGGTCCCTTGAACATGGTGAGGATATCGAGCCACCGCTCGAAACCTTCGGCATCGAGCGGTTCGTCGAACGTCAGGCAAGTGGCGTGAATATGGTCATCATGACGGTTCAGGTCGTGATGATGATGGTCGTGGTGGTCATGGTCATGCTCGTGATCATGTCCGTGATCGCTGCCTGCATAGGCTTCGGCCCGAAGCCAGCGCTGGACGTCGTTGGTCTTGGTCGCGGGATCGTAAAGACCTGCATCGAACAGCGATGCAGGATCAGCCTGTCCGTTGCTGACGGGAATGATAGGCGCGGCGGGATTGAGAGCGCGCACTCGTCGCTCGATCGCGGCGCGCTCTTCGCCTGACGCGAGATCGACCTTGGTCAACAGGATTCGATCGGCCATGGCGGCCTGCTTGACCGCCTCCTCCTGCGCGTCGAGCGTCGCCATGCCCGCGGCGGCGTCCACCGTCGCGATCACGCCGTCGAGCCGATAGAGCGTCGCCAGATCGCTGTCAGTCATCAGCGTGTGCAGGATCGGCGCAGGATCGGCCAATCCCGTCGTCTCTATCACCACACGATCGAACCAGCATGTTCCGTCACGCGCAAAGCGCCAGGGCGCATCGCGCAATGTTCGAAGCAAATCTCCGCGGATCGTGCAGCACAGGCAGCCGCCCATCATCTCGACCACCAGATCGTCGCTCGACCGGGTGATGAGGTCATGGTCAAGGCTGACGGCGCCAAACTCGTTGATGACGACCAGCGCACGGCTCATCTCTGGCGCATTGACCAGATGGTTAAGCAGCGTGGTCTTGCCGCTGCCAAGAAAGCCCGTCAGAACCGAAACCGGGATCAGCGACTGCGGACCGGCAAAAAGTGCGCTCATGCGATGCCTCCGGCAGCGAGTTCAGCGCGGGCCTGGTTAAACCAACCCCTCACATTATCGAGATGCGCTTCGCCCCACGTCTCGATGAAGCGCTGCGTTCCATAATCCCGCGGATCGGCGAGCGCTGCGATGCGCGCATCGACATAGCGGGGCGTCAGCGGAATCCGGCAAAGGACCGTGATACAATGCTTCCACTCATCATAAGAGCACGGAACGATAGGCGGCTTCATACTCTTCTGTTTCCCTTCTTTGGCGCGCCGCTCTTGTGCAATGCCTTCCAGTTGAGACCATGTCCCAAGGCAAGGAGCAGGGCACCAGCAACTGACAACATCGTCTCCATGGCTTCGGTGGGCGCCTGCAATGCCCCCAACGCCAGCAAAGCAAGTCCCGGCAGCGCAATTGCCGTCGGCATGATCCTGCGATGGCGGCGATAGCCAGTGGTCAGGGCCAGGACGCTGGTGGGCACGGCAAGCGCAAGTGCCCAGAGATGAAATGATTCGGGAAACGCCAGAAAGGCTGCAAGGGTCGGCAGCAAGACGATCAGCAGCGGCAGGACCAGACAATGGATCAAGCACAGGATCGAAGCGCCGATCGCCACACCGTCATATAATCGTTGCCCTTGCGTATTTACAGTCATGCCCGACTCCCATCAGCGCTGGACATCTCCTGCCCTAAATCCTATTTAGTGATGATATACCATATCTTTCAAGTCAAGGACCGTTTATGCCCGCGCAAGATTACCGACTGCCCATTATGCTGCTTGCGGCGGCAAAATCGCCGCTCTCAACAACATCCTCGCAAATCGCGAGAAACGAAGAACGACGCCACGCCGACGCTGGTGCGCTGCGCAGTCTATGAGTTCGGCGCGCGGGTCGAACGCGGTCCGGTCATATTCACGCTCACGCACTGGTGGGACCGCTCTGCGGGTGCGTCATGTCGGGTCACGCCCGCTGATCGAGGACAACAGCCTGCGAGGACCTGCTACCGCGATCGTCAATTGCGAGTGAGCGGAACGATATTGTTATAGTTCGTGTGAGCGGGACCATAAACCAAAGTCGCGAGTTGCACTCATGGGGAATGGGAACCGCCCGCCAGCATCAGGAGGACTAAATGAAGAGAATTGCATTGTTGTTGGCGATGGCCGCCGTCGTTCCAGCTATGCCATCAGCCCTTGCGCAGAGCGCTCCCGCGCCAGCCACCTTCACTTTGCCGCCGCTGCCCTATGCCGCGAGTTCACTTGAACCCGCAATCGACGCGCAAACCATGACCATCCATCACGACAAGCATCATCAGGCTTATGTCGACGCGCTTAACAAAGCTGTTTCGGCCGATCCTGCGCTGACGGGTCAGTCGCTCGAACAGCTTGTCGCAAAGGCGGGAACTTTGCCTGCGGTCGTCCGCAACAATGCCGGTGGGCATTGGAACCACAGCTTCTTCTGGAAATCCATGGCCCCGCCTGCGCAAAGTGGTGCGCCGTCACCAGCGCTCGCCGCCGCGATCGACGCCAGTTTCGGCTCGCTCGACAAGTTCAAGGCGGCGTTCAAAGCAGCCGGGACCGGGCGGTTCGGCTCGGGCTGGGTCTGGCTGATCGTCGGTGCGGACGGCAAGCTCGCCATTACATCGACACCCAATCAGGACAATCCGCTGATGGATGCGGCGGAAACGAAAGGCAAGCCGATCCTGGGCAATGACGTGTGGGAACATGCCTACTATCTTAAATATCAGAACCGCCGCGCAGACTATCTCGACGGCTGGTGGCAGGTCGTGAATTGGCCCGAAGTCTCGCGGCGCTATGCCGACGCGACGGCACGAAGGTAAAGGCGCCGATCCGGGGTGTTGCTGGCCGTACGGCCAATTGCCTCCCCAAACTTTGCGGACGCAATTGTGCGCAGCGTTACGTCGCGCGCAGGATCTGCCAATCCGCCAGACGCGTTTTCTGTCGTTTCAAGGGGCCGGTCAGGAATGCTGGATATTGCCTCCTGACCGGACCTGCCGTTCCCGGCATCCCAAAAAAACGGAAAGTCCACTTTGCCCGGCGGCTCACGGGTACCAGCCGCCGTTCGTCTCTACGATCGACGAGGCTCAACGACCAGCAATGATGACAAAAGCAAAATTTTAATCAGGATCAATGCTGGCCGCTGGTCGTTGACGAAATGCAGTTAAATTCGGGGGCATTCATGGCCGATCTTGTGAAGACCTTTTTCAAGGCCGCTCGATTGGCGCGCAAGGGACGCCCGATCTCTGCGGCCCTGGCGATGAGCGATAGCGTCACCCCATCGGTCCGCCCGGCTCGCAAGCGGGCCAAGAAGGCCAAGCAAGCCTCGCCACGGACGACGGTGCCGGTCTTGCCCCGCCCCGCACCGGGCAGCTTCATCACGCAAGAGTTCCACTGCAAGCACGGTACCTTGGCTTATAAGTTTTACACACCGCACGGTTCGGCTCGTCGACGCATGCCGCTCGTGGTGATGCTGCACGGCTGCTCGCAATCGGCTGCGGATTTCGCTGCCGGAACGGGCATGAACGCGCTCGCCGACGAACTTGGTTTCCTCGTGCTGTATCCCCAGCAGTCTCAACGCGCGAACCTGGCGCGCTGCTGGAACTGGCACAATCCCGCTCATCAAAAACGCGGTCGCGGAGAACCGGCGGTCATCGCCGCCCTCACCCGCCACGCAATGGCCCTTGGCCGTGCCAATCCGGCCCGCATCTATGTTGCCGGGCTATCGGCAGGCGGGGCAGAGGCGGCCATCCTCGCAGCAGCCTATCCTGACATCTTTGTTGCAGTGGGCATCCATTCAGGCGTAGCGCATGAGGATGTCCAGTCCCTGCAAGGCGCGATTGCCGCCATGCGCGGCGATACGCGGCCTCGTCCGACAGGAAAGGTCCGGCGGCCGTTGCCGACGATCGTGTTCCATGGCGACCATGATCGCGTGGTGCACCCTTCCAATGCCGGCGCGTTTCTGCGCGATCTTGAACGATCCAACCCTGGCCAACTTGTCACTAAATCCGTGTCTGGCCGTTCACAAGGCGGCCGGGAATTTACGCGCAGGATCCATAGATCAATGGCCGGGACCGTGCTGCTCGAGGACTGGACGGTCCATGGTGGGGGCCATGGCTGGTCGGGAGGACGCGGCGGCTCCTTCACCGATCCGGCAGGGCCTGATGCATCCAGGGCCATGCTAGACTTCTTCCTTGCCATTCGACGCAGGCCTTAAAATGACGCTTTTCTGCCGATTATCGCCCAAATTCCTGTCACCCAATGCAGACGTTCCGCTTAGCTCGACCCGAGCGTGCTGGCCGACGATCTCTACATTCCGTTCAGGGAAGTGCGGCTCGTTCGCTGGAGGCTTTGCGGGCTTGTTCAGTTCGATTGGAATCCATGTATGACCAATGTTCAACCCTCCATCGATCTCGATCGCCTCCGGCATATTATCGGCAGCCTGAGCGAAGGCGTAATCCTGGTAGATGCCAACCAGGCCATCATATGGGCGAACGAGGCAGCGCTTCGGATGCACGGCGTCGATGACCTGAGCGGCCTTGGAAAGGATGTCGACGATTACAGGGAGCGCTTCCAGTTGCGGTATCGCAACAAGCATAGACTGGGAGAAGGCGATTATCCGATCGACCGCGTCATTGCTGGAGAAGCCTTTGACGAGGTCGTCGTGGAAGTCATCCCGCGAGATGAGGAGGAGCCGCGATGGATTCACCAGATCCGCAGCCTTATCCTCACCGATGGAGACGGCAATCCTGACCTTCTCGTGCTTGTCATCCAGGATGTGTCGCTGCGTTTCGAGGCGGAGCAGCGCTTTGAACAGACATTCAACGTCAATCCTGCGCCTGCCGTCATCATGCGGCTGGCCGACCAGCGCTATGTGAAGGTCAATCAGGGCTTTGTGGATCTCACAGGTTATCAGAAGGATGAGGTCCTTGGTCGCAGTCTCTACGAAATCGATATCCTCAAGGACGCGGAAAAGCTCGACGCGGCCAAGGACAGGCTACGCGAAGGGCGGACCGTCCCGCAAATGCAGGCGGATATCGAGCTGCCCGACGGCGGACGCAAGCTGGTGATCGTTGCCGGACAACCCGTCGAACTGGATGACGAGCCATGCATGCTCTTTTCCTTCGCAGATCTTGAGCCGCGCAGGCAGGCGGAGAACGAATTACGGCACAGCGAGGAGCGGTTCGTCACGACGTTCCGTCTGGCGCCGATAGCGATGGCGATCACGACCTGCGACGAGGGCACATTATGTGACACCAACGACGCTTTCCACCAGCTTACCGGCTGGTCATCGGACGAGGCCATGGGCAAGACCATGCAGGCGCTCAATCTGTGGAAGGATGCGACCTTCCTGGACACAGCTGCGGAAGAGCTGAACGAACGGACGGCCTTTCGCGGCAAGGATGCAACGGTGCGCACCCAGGAAGGCGGCTTGACGGAATGCCTCGTCTCGGCCGCCTCCATCTCGCTGCGGCGGGACACCTGCATCTTGTGGGTTATCCAGGACATTCACCAACGGCGCCATAGCGAACTGGAACTGATCGGGGCGATTGAAGCGGTGATGAAGGACACCAATTGGTTCAGTCGAACCGTCGTCGAAAAGCTTGCCAATTTGCGAGCCCCCCATGGCGCCCCTCGCCCGGTCGAGACCAGTGAACTTACCCGGCGGGAGAAGGAAGTGCTCAGCCGCTTGTGCGAAGGCGGTGATGACACGGTCATTGCCAGGGAGATGGGTGTTTCGCGCAACACGCTCCGCAATCATGTGGCACGCGTCTATGCCAAGATTGGGGTCAACCGACGTGCCCAGGCCGTGTTGTGGGCGCGGGAGCGCGGCTATCCGCTGAAGCTGCCGATAAACTGACTTATTGGTGCAGAACTACTATACGATTTGGTATTTCCGTATCTGCCACGCTTAAGCTGCCCACCCTATTTCTCCATCATCGGCGCCGCTTTGGCGCGCCATGACGATGGAGGATCATATGAACGAGAACCGGATTAAGGGCGATGTGCGCCAGGTGAAGGGATCGATCAAGGAAGCGATCGGCAAGATCACTGGCGACCGTAAAACGCAGGCGGAAGGTGCTGCGGAAAAGATGAGCGGCAAGGCGCAGGCGAGCGCGGCCGAAACGATCGAGGCCGCCATCAAAACGCTGAAGAACAAGTAAGCGCCGCTTCTATCCCCCTCCCCTAATGATCAAAGAACAGGAGGCTTCCATGGCAACGACCATGAACGATCCGCATTTCGACGTCCGCGTCACCCCGCGCATGAGCTGGTCGGCGCTGCTCGTCGGCACCGTTGTCGCACTCTCGATCGAATTGATGCTGGGCTTGCTGGGTGCAGGCATCGGTTTTTCGAGCCTGGATCCAGCTGGCAATGATGGACCCAGCGCCGGCAGCCTGGGTATCGGCGCCATCATCTGGTGGACGCTGAGCACGGTGATAGCGCTGGGCGCAGGCGCCTTCGTCGCCGCGACAATCTCTCATACACGGCGTCCTATTGACGGCGTCCTGCACGGCATCGCCATTTGGGGTCTGACCCTGCTGCTGACCTTCTACCTGCTCAGCTCCGCGATCGGGGGCCTGGTGGGTGGCGCATTCCGTACTGTGGGTAGCCTCGCCACCGCAGCAACGACCGGCGCGAGCGTGATTACGCCCACCGTGGCCAAGGCCGCAGGCATCGACAAGGCGGATATCGACGCGCAGGTCAGCGCATTGCTGGACGACGCCCCCGATAACCCCGCGCAGATGACGCCAGAGCAGAGCCGCAAGGCGATCGTCGCCGAACTCCCCGGCATGGCGCGCGGCGGCGCGGAGGGCCAGGAAGCGGAAAATCGCATCGCGGCGATTATCGCGGTCCAGCAAAAGATCAGTGAAAGTGATGCCCGCGCCAAAGTGGAAAAAGCCCGGCAGGACTTTCTCTCCGCCAAGAGGAGTGCCGTAGACACCGCGATCGACGCAGGAACGAAGGGTGCAGACTATGCTGCAGGTACCGCTTTCGCAGTGTTTCTCATCATGCTGCTCGGTGCGGGCACGGCCGCAGCGGGGGGTGTCGTCGCGACCCGGCGTAACCTCTGACCGATCCAACCATCCTTAAATCTGACTGGAGCATAATCATGAACAAGCACGACATAATGGGCACCATCAAGGACAAGGCCGGCGCATTGGAAGAGGGCTTCGGCACTCTGACCGGGGACAAGGCAACCCAGCGACGCGGGCAGGCCCGCCAGCTTGAAGGGCAGGCGGAAGCGTTGCTGGGGACAGTGATCGACGAGGCTCGTGCCTTTTATCGGGCACACCCCGTCGTCAGCCTGCTCGCAATCGGGTCAGCAATGCTCGCCCTCATCCCCGCCCTCAAGGGCAAAGGCTGAAACATCTGATGGGAAGAAAGGACAAGACCATGAAGAAGATCACCCTTGCAATGGCGGCACTTGCCGCTCTTGGCCTCACCGCCTGCAACACGGTGGAAGGCGCAGGCAAGGATCTGCAATCAGCCGGTAGCGCCGTGACCCAGGCTTCAGGACAATCGGGGAAGTCCAGATAAGTCCTGATCCGCAAAATGGAGAAAACGGCGCGGGCCACTCGCGCCGTTTTTCTCGCTTGCGCAGCCTTAGCCTTTGCTTTTCCAGGCAAGGCAATCGGATTGGTCCGGACCCCCTATCGCCTTTCCCTGGGCTTCGTCATCCCAACGGGCGGCAGCTGATCCAACTTCATCATCAGATCGGCAAATATGTCGTCACGCGAGATCGGGAAATGGCGTTGAAAGCCCTCGCCCAGCCTCTTTAGGTCCCGCTCGGTCAGGAACCCTATCGACACGATCCTGTCGGACATGATGCACTCTCCTCAGCCCGCCAACAGCTGACGTTCCTGTAAGTGCCAAAGATTCCACATGCGTCATAATCGGATCGGCAAAAGTCTAGAGTCCCGCGCCGCGTCAGGCATGGCGATCGGTTGTACCGATGCGTTGTTTAACCGGGCGATTTTCTGCAGAATATGACAAAACCCGATTATACATCTCTCGCTGGTCAGCGGGCCGACATTTCAAGCGATGGCCAGACTGGGATCTCATCCTGTTCTTCAATCTCAGGTCTGCGGCCTGCCTTTTGCTATCAGGTCTTGCTTATGCTTGAACCCTGGCTCGGACCCGTATGACCGAGCCAGGGTTCGAGTTAAAATGCCGCGGTCAGAGATGCTACCACGGCGCCGTCCGATATAGACCCCCGACCGTCCTGTCCCTTGCTGAAATTGGGTTGCAGCCGGGCTGCTTCGTTCGAGGAGATGTCGGTATCCATATAGGAGATATTGAACGTCAGATTGCGCCAGGTCGTATCCACACCAAATGACCAGTCCCAATATTCGCCCGTGGGCGCCACGCTGGTGCCGTTCGGCCCGAGACCGGGATTGCCATTCGAATAGCCGATATGGGCCTTGGCCGTGAACGGCGTACCGGCGATTCCCGCTGCGCCATCACCCCAAAGATAGAGATTGTCCTGTTTCTGGCCGCGGCTGTCAGGATGATTGGAGACATTGGCCAACGCATATTGCTTAGGCGCGAAGGCCGCGCCAGCCGTCAACGTCACCGGCCCGGTGGTCCCGCTAAGCTTGATGTAAGGTTCGGCGAAATCGGTATCGTCCGCGCCACTGGGATACATGTACCAGGTAAGGCCGGCATCCAGCGTGGCGTTGTCGGCCAACGGCACCCGGTATCCCGCAATGAGATCCAGCTCCATATTGGCGCCGCCAAAGGTGCCCCAGCCAGACAGGTTCGAGGCCCATGTCCCGACATAAAGTCCGCTGTCATGCGTCACAGTCAGGCCGCCCTGGACCGCCATGCCCTTGTCGGTTTGCGAGACCCCGCGGAAGCGATAGTCGGACGCCAGGGCCGCCGAACCCGATATCGTCACCGAAGACCCGCCGTCGTCCTGCGCGAATGCGGCAGGGGGAACGAAGCCGAACATGACCATCGGCGCGACAAAAATGAATTTCATGATGCCCTCTTGGAAAATTCCGGGCCGCTCGGCGCGGCTCGGCGAGGAGGGTCAACTAGGCCAGATCGACATTTGATATCGAGACGAACTGAAGGCCGATCACATTGTATTTTCATTATTTTCCGCAGCAGACGCAGACGACGCCCTGCAAGCTCGGCCGGATTTCCGGTGACGAGCAGATCAGGCCGATCTCGTCATGGCACGCGGGTTGCCCAGCGATCCGAGACCATAACGGGCTCCCACAGCCCGGCACCGACGAACGTCAAAAGCAAGCCGGCACTTGCACTGGCGAAGATGGCGGCGGCAAGCAGGCATTGGAGAGGGGAATCTTCCGCAGAAGCACTGACCCTGACCATATTCTGTAACCAGACGCATGCCATCCAGGCAAACGCCAGAAGTCCTATGCCAGCGACCCTGAGGCCGATCCGCGCACCCAATTTTTCATGCCATGCGACCATGACGAACACCTCTTTGCAAGAGGCACTCCAAATACGCATCGGCGCATAGGAACTCGAGAGGAGGAAGCGGCATTTTGCATTGAGATTGCGTAGGAATTGACGGGTTTTGAGGCTTGCGCGACGCAATCATATGCAATTCATATGGGAATAGCGAAAAGCCCATATGGAAACATAATGCGGCTTCGTGCGATAGCGGGCCTTCAACGGGGCGAGCAGGGATATTGATGACGGACCAGCCGAGCGAAACGCCCGGTCATGAGGCAGGATCGCATGGCAAGCTCCCTGTCCTGGCGCTGGGCGCGCTGGGCGTGGTCTTTGGCGATATCGGGACTTCGCCAATATATGCGCTCAAGGAGAGCTTTGTAGGCCATCATCGGCTGGCAGTGGATGCAGACCATATATTTGGCGTGCTCTCGCTTATCTTCTGGACGATGACGCTGCTCGTCACGGTCAAATATGTGTTCATCGTGATGCGTGCCGACAATAAGGGCGAAGGCGGCAGCATGGCGCTGCTGGCGCTGATTTTGCGCAAGCTGGGCGAAACGAAATGGACGCCCGGCGTGGCGATCCTCGGCGTTCTGGCGACCGCTCTTTTCTATGGTGATGCTATCATCACTCCAGCCATGTCGGTGCTGTCGGCGGTGGAGGGACTGACGGTCGTGAACAGCGGCTTCGAAGCCTATGTGTTGCCGATCGCGACGATCATCCTTATCGCCCTGTTCCTGATCCAGAAGCATGGGACGACCAAGGTCGGCTTGCTATTCGGTCCGATCATGGCCCTTTACTTTCTGGTTCTGGCCGTTCTGGGGGTGATCAATCTCAGTAGCCATCCCTCGATCATCGGCATCATCAACCCCTATTGGGCCGTGCATTTTTTCCTGATTGATCCCAAGCTTGCCTTTCTGGCGCTGGGGTCGGTGGTGCTGGCGGTGACCGGGGCGGAAGCGCTCTATGCCGACATGGGGCATTTCGGGCGAAAGGCGATCAGCATCTCCTGGCTGTATGCCGCTTTCCCATGCCTGCTGCTCAATTATATGGGTCAAGGCGCGCTGCTGCTCGACGATCCCGCAGCGGCGGCCAATCCCTTCTTCCTGGCGGCGCCGGAATGGGCACGCCTGCCGCTGGTGATCCTCGCAACCATGGCGACCGTGATCGCCAGCCAAGCAGTGATCTCCGGCGCCTTCTCGGTCACTCAGCAGGCCGTCCAACTGGGTTTCCTGCCCCGCATCCGCATTGCGCATACCAGCGCATCGGCGGCGGGCCAGATCTACGTGCCGCTGGTCAACTGGGCATTGCTGGCTCTCGTGCTGCTGCTCGTGATCGGCTTCCAGTCGTCGAGCAATCTCGCCGCGGCCTACGGCATTGCCGTTACCGGCACGATGGTCATTACGTCCTGCATGATGGGGGTGCTGACTTTCAATGTCTGGCGCTGGAACCCGCTGCTTGCTGGCGCTACGACCGGGATTTTCCTGCTGATCGACGGCGCCTATTTTGCGTCGAATGCGACCAAGATTCCCGATGGTGGCTGGTTCCCCCTGCTGGTAGCAGCCATCGTCTTCGTGGCGCTCACCACCTGGTCAAAGGGCCGCGCCATCATGTATCATTATATGAAAGAGGGCGCCATGGAGGTGCCTTTGTTCATCCAGTCCATATCCCATTCGCTCAAGCGCGTGCCGGGAACCGCCATCTTCCTGTCGTCGCGGGTCGAAGGCGTGCCGCCGGCGCTGCTGCACAATGTGAAGCATAACAAGATATTGCATGAGCGCGTCATCATACTGACGGTATTGACCGAGGGCGTCCCGCATCTGCCGCTAGTGGGCCGTAGCGAGGTGACAGACTGGGGCGAAGGCTTCTATCGCATCGTCTGGCGCCATGGTTTCATGGAGGATGTGGATGTGCCGGCAGCGATGAAGTCCGTGGAAGGCTGTGGCGGCCCGATCAACATCAGCAGCACCAGCTATTTCCTGAGCCGCCAGACCCTGATCGCATCCGCGCGCCCCGGCATGGCACCTTGGCGCGAGAAGCTGTTCGCGTGGATGATGCGCAACGCCGAAACGCCGATGGCGTTTTTCAAGCTGCCGACCAACCGGGTGGTGGAACTCGGCTCCCAGGTCGAAATCTGAGCCAATATTCGAGCCAAGTCACAAGCCGCGCAGCCGTGCTGATCGCGAACACCATGTACAACCCGCGCCCTGCCCCAAGCCAAGCCAAGACTGGCGTGCGGAGATGGTGCCTGCGTGCGTTGTTTCGTCGTCCCCAAATCAAATGCCCGATTGCGCTAGGCCCGGCTCATGACCTTTCGCCAGACCATGATAGATATTGCGATCCGCGCGGCTGTTCATGCGTCGCTGGGCGCGAACTCCTCGGTTTCGCCTTCGACATTGAAGCGCAGACGATAGCCGATCCCCAATTCATTGCCGATGATCCGTGGCCGCTGGGGATCGGTTTCCAGCTTCTGGCGCAGCGTGCGGACCAGCCCACGCAGATATTCGACATGATGCTCCCGCTCATTGGGCCAGACATGCAGCATAATCTGCTCATGCGTAATGACCCGGCCGGGGAATTTGGCGAGTTGCACCAGCACGGCATATTCCTTAGGCGTCAGATGCACTTCCTTGCCCGCCTTGAGCACGGTGCGGGCAAGCAGGTCGATTTCCACGTCCCCGGCCCGCACCAGCGCCATGCCGCCATCCTTGGTCATGCGATTGCGCAACGCCACGCGCACGCGGGCCAGCAATTCCTCCGTATCGAAAGGTTTGGTGAGGTAATCATCCGCCCCAAGGTCCAGCGCCGTCACCTTCTGGTCGGTCGCGTCGCGGGCGGACACGATGATGAGCGTCGTATCGGACTGCTGCTTGAACAGCGGCACCAGTTCCAGCCCGTCCCGGTCGGGTAAACCCAGATCCAGAAGGCTGATGTCTGGGCGTTCGTTCTTAAGCATTTCCAGCGCCTCTCGCGCATTCTCCGCTTCGACGGTCGCATAGTCGGCGCGCGACAGCGCGACCTGGATCAGCTTGCGGATATGCGGCTCGTCATCGACGATCAGCACCTTGTGACGGATTTTCATATGATTTCCTCGTGGGGAAGCTCGGTGATGATCAGCGCGTGCGGGATGATGATAGTGAAGCAGGCACCGAACGGGTCAGGATTATTGGTCGCAGACACGCTCAGGCCCATCGCCTCGGCGAAACCCTTGACGATTGCGAGGCCAAGGCCCGTGCCATGCTTGACGCGATCCGACCCTTCCAGCCGCGTAAAGGTATCGAACACCCGGCTTTCCGCACCCGATGGGATGCCCGGCCCTTCGTCCAGCACGGACAGGGTGATTGCATCGGGCAGGCGCCGTCCGCGAACGATGACAGGGGTACCTGGATCACCATAGCGCCCGGCATTGTCGAGCAGGTTGATGAGGCAGTGGTGCAGCAGCGTGGGGTCCACCCGCACCAGCGGAATGTCGGGCAGGATGTCCACCTTCACCTCATGCCCGATCAGGGACTTGCGCGTGTCATGAACCGCGCCGGCCACAGCGTCGAAAAGGTCGGTCGGTTCCACCTTGAGCGGCAGGGCGCCCGCCTCTACCCGCGCCATGTCGAGCAGATTGGCGACGAAGCGATTGAGCCGTTGGGCCTCGGCATCCACCGTGTCGACCAGTTCGGACGGATGTTGTCGCTTCAATTCATGCATGGCGGAGATGATGGTGGTGAGCGGCGTGCGCAGGTCGTGGCTGACCGACGAGAGCAGCGCTGAGCGTAGCCGGTCGCGCTCGCGAATTTGTCGCGCGTCCAGCATTTCCTCTTCAAGTGCCATGCGATCGAAAGCGATGGACGCCTGATCGAGCAGGCTCATGAGCAAAGGTATCTGGTCGGACCGCAGCGGCGCGCCGGCATCCTCACGCGCCAGGCCCAGCACGCCCAGCACGCCCCTGGTCGTGCGCAGCGGATGAAAAAGCCAGTCGGATGCGGTCAGCGTGGACGAACCGCGCCCTGCGGGCTGTTCATTGTCCATCGCCCATTGTGCGGCGGCCCTCTCAATCTGTTCCAGCCGGTCTTCGGGCGGGAAAGCCGCACGCAGTTCAGGACCATCGCGCGACGGCAGAAGCAGCACAGTGCGAACCGACAACAGGCGCGACACTTCGGCGCAGATGGTCTGCATCAGCTCTTCCTGGCTGGCCGATGCCGTCAACTGGCGCGAGAAACCGGCAAGCGCCGCGTTCTGGCGCGCACTCGACTGGGCAAGATCCGCCTGTGCCCGGACGCGTGCGGCGAACTGGCTGGTCACGATAGCGACACCCAATAGCACCAGAATGCTGATGACATTTTCGGGATTGTTGACAGTCAACGTGCCGGTGGGCGGCAGGAAGAAGAAATTATAGGCGAGGCTGGACAGCAGCCCGGAAAACAGGCCTGCACGCAGGCCGAAACTGGCCGCAGCGAACATGACGGGGATCAGGTAGAGCAAGGCGATATTGCCCAGATCGATGATCTCTATCAGGAGCCGACCAAGCGCCGTCATGCCCATGATCATCAGCGTCGACCAGACATAGTCGATTGGCTGGCCCCAACCCTGCCCGACCATCTGGGCCAGGCTGCGCGGGCCGCGGCCCGGATCGTCGCCGGGCAGCACGTGGATGGCAACATCGCCGACCTCGCGCACCAGCTTGTCGACCACGGAGCCATGGCGCAGTTCAAACCACCAGGAGCGCGTCGACTTGCCGATCACGATCTGGGTCGCGCGTGCGTCGCTGAGATAGTGCCGCAGCCCCTCCACTACCGATGGCGCGGGAATAGTCGCTGTCGTCGCGCCCAGCCGGGAAGCGAGCGCCATGGTGTCGGCCAGCTGCTCGCGTTCCTGCGCTGTGAAGGCCAGGCTGCGCTGCGTTTCAATATGCACTGCCGCCCAGGGGGCCTTGAGCGCGTCAGCCAGCCGCTTGGCAGCGCGTACCAACCCCTGCGCGCTCGGCACTTCGCTGATCGCGACAAGGATGCGCTCGCCCGCCGCGAAGCTGCCAGCAAGTGCATGGGCGCGGACATAATCGAGCATCTGCGCATCGACTGCCTGCGCGGCACGGCGCAGCGCCATCTCGCGCAGCGCCGTCAGATTGGACTTGGAAAAGAAATGGCCGAGCGCCCGCGTCGCTTCCTGCGGGATATAGACCTTGCCGTCTTTCAACCGTTCGATCAGTTCGTCGGGCGGGATGTCCACCACCTCGATCTCGGCCATCTCCAGAATCGAGTCCGGTACCGTCTCTCGTACCCGAACGCGGGTGAAGGAGGCGACGACGTCGTTCAGGCTCTCCACATGCTGAATATTGACCGTGGAGTAGACATCGATACCGGCATCGAGCAGTTCCTCAACATCCTGATAGCGTTTGGGGTGGCGGCTGCCGGTCGCGTTGGGGTGGGCGAGTTCATCGACCAGAACGAGCGCTGGCCGCCGTTCCAATATGGCGTCGATGTCCATCTCGCCCAGCCGACGGCCCATATGGTCGATAGAGCGTCGGGGAATGATCTCATGCCCCACGAGCAACGCCTCGGTCTCCTTGCGACCGTGGGTCTCCACGACGCCGACCACGACATCGATTCCGGCCTTGCGCCGCTGCATCCCGTCGGTCAGCATTTCATAAGTCTTGCCCACGCCGGGCGCCGCACCAAGAAATATCTTGAGGCGGCCACGACCTTCCTGCGCCGCCTGGCGCAGGAAGGCTTCGGGATCTCGGCGATCAGGATCGTTCATTAGCGCTTGGTAGCGCCGATCTGGTCCAGGCGTCGATTGATTTCCAGCACATTGACCCGCGGTTCGCCAAGGATGCCGAACAGCGGCTGTTGGATTCCGGCTTCAACCAGCGCACGAACTTTGGCGGCTTCGATTCCGCGAACCCGCGCGATCCGCTCTACCTGATAATAGGCGGCCTCTGGGCTGATGTCGGGATCCAGGCCCGATCCGGATGCCGTCACCAGATCGACGGGGATCGGCTTGCCCGGATTGGCCTTGGCCAGCGTTTCGCTATCCGCCTTCACCCGGTCCACCAGCGCCGCGCTTGTCGGGCCAAGGTTCGAGCCGGAGGAAGCGAGACCGTTGTAGCCATCGCCAGCAGCGGAAGGGCGCGAGCTGAAATAGCGGTCGGACGCGAAGCCTTGCCCGATCAGCGTGGAACCCACGACCTTGCCGTCCTGCTCGATCAGGCTGCCATTGGCCTGAGCGGGGAACAGCATCTGGCCGATGCCGGTCAGCGCCATCGGATAGGCCAGACCGAGTAGAATGGCGAAGAGGATCGTCATGACCAGCGCGGGCCGGAGTGATGTGATTATGTCCTTGTTCATGTTCTTGTTCCTCAGGCGAGGCCAAGGCCGTTGACGGCCAGGTCGATGAGCTTGATGCCGACGAAGGGGGCCAGCAGGCCACCAAGGCCATAAATGGCGAGGTTACGCGCCAGCAGCGGCCCGGCACCGATCGGCCGGTAAGTGACGCCCTTCAGGGCCAGCGGCACCAGGAAGGGAATGATCAGCGCGTTAAAGATGATCGCGGACAGGATCGCGCTTTGGGGTGTGGCGAGGCCCATGACATTGAGCACCCCCAGCCCCGGATAGAGCACCACGAACATGGCCGGGATGATCGCGAAATATTTCGCCACATCGTTGGCGACCGAGAAGGTGGTCAGCGCGCCGCGCGTCATCAGCAATTGCTTGCCCAGACCCACGACTTCGATCAGCTTGGTCGGATCGCTGTCCAGATCGACCATGTTGCCTGCCTCGCGCGCGGCCTGCGTGCCGGTGTTCATTGCGACACCCACATCCGCCTGTGCAAGCGCCGGCGCGTCGTTGGTGCCGTCGCCGCACATGGCAACCAAGCGCCCGCCTTCCTGTTCCTTGCGGATCAGGGCCAGCTTGTCCTCCGGGGTTGCCTGGGCGAGAAAATCGTCCACGCCCGCCTCGGCCGCGATGCTGGCGGCAGTCAACGGGTTGTCGCCGGTGATCATCACCGTGCGGATGCCCATCTGCCGCAACTCACCGAAACGCTCGCGAATACCGGCCTTGACGATATCCTTCAGGAAAATGCAGCCCAGCAGTTCTCCATCCTTTGCGACGGCCAGCGGCGTGCCACCAGCGCGGGCAATCTCGTCGCTGACGCGGCGTAGTTCGGTTGCGGCGGCTGTCGTTGCTGCGGCAGGATAGGCGCGCAGGATCGAGTCCACCGCCCCCTTCTGGATCGTCGAGCCATTGAAATTGACACCGGACACGCGGGTTTGCGCGGTGAAAGGAATGACTTCCGCCCCCGCAGGCAGCGCAGTGGCCGTCTGGCCGAACTTGTCACGCGCGAGGACCAAGATCGAACGGCCTTCAGGCGTTTCGTCAGCCAGGCTGGCGAGCAGCGCGGCCTCGGCAAGGCCCGCCTGCGACGTGCCGCCAACGGCTCGGAATTCGGTCGCTTGGCGGTCGCCCACCGTAATCGTGCCGGTCTTGTCGAGCAGCAGCACGTCGATGTCGCCGGCTGCTTCCACTGCACGACCCGACTTGGCGAGCACATTGAAGCGCACCAGCCGATCCATGCCGGCAATGCCGATCGCCGACAGCAGAGCTGCAATCGTGGTCGGGATCAGCGTGATGAGCAGTGCCGCCAGGATCGCCACCGGAATCGATCCGCCGGCATAGCTGGCAAAGCCCGGAATGGTGCCGACCGCGATCAGGAAGATGATAGTGAGGCCCACGAGCAGCAGCGTCAGCGCGATCTCGTTGGGCGTTTTCTGACGCTCCGCGCCCTCCACCAGCGCAATCATCCGGTCGAGGAAACCCTGTCCCGGATTGACAGTGACGCGCACCCGGATCTCGTCGGAAATGACGCGCGTGCCCGCCGTCACGGCGGAACGGTCGCCGCCCGCTTCGCGGATCACCGGGGCGGATTCGCCGGTGATGGCCGCTTCGTTGACGGAGGCGACGCCGGACACGACTTCGCCATCGGCGGGGATAAGGTCGCCGGTCTGCACCAGCACCACGTCACCCATTTTCAGGACGCTGGCGGCGACGCTTTCGTGCGCGTCGCCATCGCCCTTCAGGCGCTTGGCAGTCAGTTCCGCCTTTGTCGCACGCAGCGAGGCGGCCTGCGCCTTGCCGCGCCCTTCAGCCAGCGCCTCGGCAAAGGTACCGAACAGCACCGTGAGCCAGAGCCAGATGACCAGTTGCAGCTTGAAGCCTGCGGCCAGCCCGTCCTGCCCGACCACGAGCAACACGGTCAGCAGCACCGCCACCACGGCGGTGGTGAACATCACCGGGTTGCGGATCAGTTCCCTGGGGTTGAGTTTGCGGAATGCGTCGCCGATCGCAGGCACGATCAGGTCAGCGGTAAAGAGCGATTTGGACGCAGTGCGTGCCATTTATGGGCTCCAATCCTTAGAAAATCTGGCCGTTGATCATCGCGACATGATCGGCGATGGGGCCAAGGGCGAGGCTGGGCAGGAAGGTGAGGCCGCCGACGATCAGGACGATGCCGACCAGAAGGCCAGTCCACAACGGTCCGGTCGTCGGAAAGCTGCCCGCCGTTTCGGGCGTGTACTTCTTTGCAGCGAGGCCGCCTGCGATCGCCAGCATCGGCACGATAACGCAGAAACGACCAATCCACATCGCGACGCCCAGCATGCCGTTGTAGAAGGGCGTGCCCGACGTCAGGCCGGCAAAGGCCGAGCCATTGTTGCCCACTGCGCTGGTGAAGCCGTAAAGTATCTCGCTGAAGCCATGCGGCCCCTTGTTAAGCGGTCCGGCAAGGCCAACCTCCAGCACCGAAGCGATGGCGGTCCCCCCCAAGATGATGAGAGGCAGCACGGCAATGGCGAGCACAGCCAGCTTCACCTCCCGGCTCTCAATCTTCTTGCCGACATATTCCGGCGTCCGACCCACCATCAGGCCCGCGACGAACACGGCCAGGATGGCGAACAGCAGGAAGCCATAGATGCCAGCGCCCACGCCACCGATCACGACTTCGCCCAGCTGGATGTTGAGCAGCGGGATCATGCCGCCCAGTGCGGTGAAGCTGTCATGCATCGCATTGACCGCGCCGCATGAGGCCGCCGTGGTCACAACCGAAAAGAGCGCCGAAGCAGCGATGCCGAAGCGGACTTCCTTGCCCTCCATATTGCCCCCGGCGATGCCGAGATTGTGGAGGATCGGGTTGCCAGCCGCTTCCTGCCAGTAGACGATGGTGACGCCGACCAGGAAGATGGTCATCATCGCAGCCAGGATCGCCCAACCCTGGCGGACGTTGCCGACAGCCTTGCCGAACGTGTAGGTCAGGCCGACACCGATCGAGAAGATCGACAGCATCTGTACCAGATTAGTGAGTGCGGTCGGATTTTCGAACGGGTGCGCGCTGTTCGCATTGAAGAATCCGCCACCATTGGTGCCCAGCATCTTGATCGCTTCCTGACTGGCGACCGGACCCAGCGCCAGCGTCTGCTTGACGCCTTCCAGCGTGGTGACGTCGACGGATGCGGCAAAGGTCTGCGGCACGCCACTGGCGATCAGATAGATCGCATAAACGATGCTGATCGGCAGCAGCAGGTACAACGTCACGCGGGTCACGTCCGCCCAGAAATTGCCGATGCCCTTGGCTTCCCGACGCGCAAAGCCGCGAAACAGGGCGAAGGCCAGCGCAATGCCCGTGGCGGCCGACAGGAAGTTCTGGATCGTCAGCGCCAGCATCTGGCTGAGGTTGCTCATTGCCGCCTCACCCGAATACCATTGCCAATTAGTGTTGGTGGTAAAGCTGACGGCGGTGTTGAACGCTCCGTCCGCACCGATACCCGCATAGCCAAGCCCATTGAGCGGCAGCACGCCCTGAAGGCGCAGTACCGCATAGGTGAAGAGGAGCAGCGCCGCGTTGAAAATCAGCATATGCACTGCATAGCGGCGCCAGCCCTGCTCCTCGTTCGGGTTGATGCCGGCGAGCTTGTAGAAGCTGCGTTCGATCGGCCCGAAGACCGTGTGCAACGGTGTGCGGCGCCCTTCATAGAGGGCAAAGAGCCACAGGCCCATGGGCTTGGCCAACGCCAGCAGGATGCCGACAAAGGCGAGGATCAATATCCATCCCTGGAATGTCATTACGTGCGCCTCCCGATCAGAAGCGTTCGGGGCGTGCGAGCACGGCCACCAGATAAAGAAGAAGACCGACTGCGGTAATCGCGGCTAGCCAGAGGTCGATGGTCATGGCCGCCCCCCCTATGCACTATCGCACAGGGCTGCATAGCCAAGCGTCGCCGCCAGCAAGCCCAGGGTGAGGCCGATCCAGAGGATGTCCTGCATGTAAAATCTCCCGCACGGCGTCGGGGTCGCAGGAAGCGCGGCACCGAGTCGTGTGCAGCGTTTCAACTAGGGCAGAGCCGCGTTTGAATTCGAGAGCGGGAAAATAGCAAACGCATAGTATTTGCATATGATCGGCGTATTTTTGGTACGAAGGTCGCTAGGATGGGGCGTTCTGCCGCAGCTTTTCCGAGGCCTAGCTGGGGCGGTGCCCAGCAAAACCAAGATCGGTCGGTTGAGGTTCACGAACGGGACGGGATATCTGTAGTCGTTCGCATCCCATGAGATGCCGTTCCAATCTGCTAATGCAAATGACTTGCAGAATCGGATGTGCATGGCTAGGCAGCGGGAAACCGAAAGGGGAACTCGCTCTCTCATGCCTGCCTTGCTGACCATCCTCGCCGCCACCGCTGCCGCCGTCCCGGCCGCCGAAGCTCCCAAAGTGCCTGGGGAGACGGAGATCATCGTCACTGGCGCGCGCACCGAGGGGCAGGATGATTATGCGGTGAAGAAGCAAACGACGACGATGCGCTTCCGGCTGTCACAGCGTGAAACGCCGCAGTCAGTCAGCGTCGTTACCCGCGCGCAGATCGAGGATTTCCAGCTCAACGACATCAACGATCTGCTCAAGACTGTACCGGGCGTTCAGGTGCAGGCGCAGGAGACCGACCGTATCTATTATTCCGCCCGCGGTTTCGACATCCAGACCTTCCAGATCGACGGCATCGGCCTGCCGTTCGCATTCGAGGTGCAGACAGGGTCGATCGACACGGCGATCTATGATCATATCGACGTGGTGCGCGGCGCGCCGGGGCTGCTCTCCTCCACTGGAAACCCTTCCGCCGTCGTCAACTTCATCCGCAAGCGCCCGACCAGACTATTTCAGGTGAGCGGCAGCGCCCAATATGGTTCCTACGATCATCTGCGCCTCGACGCCGATGTCAGCGCTCCCCTGACCAACGACGGCAGCATCCGCGCCCGCGCGGTAGGCGCCTATCTGGACGAGGACAGCTATCTCGACCGCTACGGCCTGCGCCGCTGGACTGGCTATGGCATCGTCGAGGCCGATCTTGGCCCGCAGACGACGCTGACGCTCGGCTACGGTCATCAGGATCATCAGAGCCGCGGCGCGACCTGGGGGGCGCTGCCGCTCTACTATACCGACGGAACCCGCATCGACCTGCCCCGATCGGCCAATAGCGGCCCCGACTGGGCTGGCTGGAACGTCATCGACCGTCAGATTTTCGGCGACATCGTCCATCATTTCAACGACGACTGGCACGCCAAACTGACGGTCGTGCGCCGCGCGGTCAGTGAGGATGACAGGCTCTTCTACGTCTATGGCAATCCCAGCGCCGCCTTCCCCGACGGCATCGACCCGGCGGAGAGCGCGAAGGGTGGCAATATCCGCAGCTATCCCGGCGCGTTCCGGGCGGAGACCCGCAACCTCACCATCGACGCCTATGTCGCAGGCAAAGTAGCGTTGTTCGGGCGCGAGCATGACTTAATGTTCGGCGTCAATCGCAGCGCACAGCGTTATGTCCAGACGTCGGGCTATGATTATGGTGCGATCGGGCTTGAACTTTCGATCGACGATGTGTTGAGCGGCAACACGCCCGAACCGAACTTCCCCTCTGTCTTCAACACCAGCTTCCTGGAAAGCGGTGACCGCACCACGAAGCGCGAAACTGGCTACGGCCTCATCCGGCTCAGCCTCACCGATCCGTTGAAGCTCATGCTCGGCGGCAACCTGACCCATGCAACCAGCAAGGGTTTTTCCTACGGCGCGAACATGGCCTATGACTGGACGCGCTTCCTTCCATTTGTCGGCGCGACCTATGATCTGACGGACAATATCAGCGCCTATGCAAGCTTCGCGACCATTTTCAACCCGCAGACACAAACCTCAATCGACCGCCAGCTGATCGCGCCCATCAAGGGCGACAATCTGGAAGCCGGCTTCAAGGGCGAATGGTATGGCGGACGTCTCAACGCCAGCATCGCCATTTTCCAGGCGCGCCAGAACAACACCGCCGAAGCCGCAGGCTTCGATCCGACCATCGGCCAGACCGTCTATCGCGGCGTCGACGCCAAGTCGCAGGGGATCGAATTCGAATTCGCCGGCATGATCGCGCCGGGGCTTCAGGCGACCGGCGGCTATAGCATCATGCGTCTGCGCGGCGAGAACGACCAGCCGGTCCGCACCTTCGTCCCCCGCCAGCTTGGCCGCCTGAACCTCACCTATTCGCCGCCGACGCTGCCCGCGCTCAAGGTCGGCGCGGCATTACAATATCAAAGCAAAATCTATCTCGAACCCGGCACCATTTCGATTACCACGGACCAGCCGATCCGCATAACCCAGCCCAAATATGTGCTGCTCGACCTGCTCGCCAGCTACAAGCTGACCGACAACATCCAGATCAGCGCCAACCTCAAAAATGTGACCAACGCCAAATATCTGACCGCACTAAACTATGACCAGGGCTATTATGGCGCGCCGCGCACGATCCTGGGCACGATCAGCCTCAAATATTGATGTTGGGAGAAAGGGCATGACCGCCACGACGCGCCGCTGGATACGCATCGCCTTTGCTGGACCCGGCGCAGTGCTGATCGCGCTGATCATGATGGCCGGAATGGCGCTGTGGCTGCCGGGTGGGGCGGCGGGCATCGACAATCTGGTGTTGCCCCTCATTCTCGCGCCACTGATCTGGGCAGGGCTCTTCTTCCACGCCTGTCTTGATAGCCGCCTCTGGCGCGTGGCGATCGTTGCGCTGGGGATGCTGCTCATTCATTCTGCCCTCATCGCAGACAAATATCTCGATAAGAGCGCAGCATCCACGGAGGCGCACCGATGATCCATCTGGCCAAGGATAAGACCAAGGCCATGGTCGCCGTCCATGGCTGGTCGGGCATATTGCTCGGCTTGCTGCTCTATGCCGTGGTGCTGACCGGCACCGTGGCCGTCTTCGCAGAGGAAATCGGCGCATGGTCGGCCGGCCATTTGGCCACCCGTTCCGCCTTTCAACGCCCCATGGCCGACACACTGCGTCAGCTTGGTGACGAGACGCCCGCGAAATATCGCGAGGCAGTCGACCTGTTCGAGACAGGCGACCATGATCTCGGCCTCTTCTTCCACCGGCATGAGATGGACGGCGGCGAGTTGATAAGTCGCGGCATATTCTATGTTGTGGGGCAGGACGGTCGCATCGTCCATCGCCAGACCGGCACCAATGAAGATGTCTATGGCGCGCGCAACGACAATGCGCTGAGCGCCTTTCTGGTCGACACCCATGTCCGGCTGCACGTCCCCAATCCATGGGGCTTGCTGCTGACCGGCATACTCGGTCTCTCGATGCTGGTGGCGGCCATCTCCGGCCTCCTCATCCACCGCCATCTCTTCAAGGACATCTTCACTCTGCGCCGCTCAGGCAGCCCAGTGCTGGCGAACCGCGACGCACACAGCGTTGCGGGCACATGGAGCCTGCCCTTCGCCTTCGTCCTTGCTTTCACCGGCAGCTTCTTCTCCTTCTTCGGGACGATCGGCGTTCCAGTCGTGGCGATGGCGGCGTTCGGCGGCAATGTGCAGGCACTGACCGAAGCCGTCTACGGCAATCCCGGCAAGCCTGATCCGCGGCCCGCCGCGATCGGCAATATGGACCGCATCAACGCCGACGCCATTGCGCGGGCCGGCGCGATCCCCACCTTCGTCACGATCGAAAATTTCGGTCGGGCCGATGCGAAGGTCACCACTTATCATCCGCCAAAAGCTGGCGCGATCGCGCCCATGTCGCTGCTCTATGACGGCGCGACCGCTGCCTTCGTCCAGGAAAAGCCACTGATCGGGCCGAAGCCGTCGACCGGCGGAACCCTGGCCGCGATCATGTCGCCGCTTCATTTCGGCAATTTCGCCGGGCTATTGTCCAAGGCGATCTGGTTCGGGCTGGGATTCGCGATGTGCTACGTCACCTATACTGGCATCCGCCTCTGGCTTGTCCGGCGGGAAGGCGGGGTGCGATCCTTCGCCTGGCTGGAGCGGACCAATATAGTCGTGGGTCTCGGCCTTCCCTTTACGCTCGCCGTCTCCGCTGCCGCCTTTCTCCTCACTATGCCGATCGGCAGCGCGACCTGGTGGACCCCGGCAGGCTTTCTGATCGGTGCCGCGCTCGTGATCGCAGCAGGCGCGATCGCGCCTAGCGCGGTCCGGCTCAGCCGATGGTTGCGCGGCGCGACTGGCATGCTGTTAATTCTGCTGCCGCCGCTACGCCTCCTCACCGGAGGCCCAGGCTGGGGCATAGCGATTACCGCCAACCAGCCGATCATCGTCACGCTCGACATCGCCTTCCTGCTCGCTGGCGGATGGCTGCTTTGGCAATTGCGCGGCAGGGCGAGCGCGCCAAGTCAATCCGTCGCGTTGCAACCGGCAGAATGATGACTCTCCTCACCCTCGCGGCAATCCTGTTCTCGGCCAGCGTCGTCCTGCTCCTTGGCCTTGGCGATCCAAAACGCCGCCGCTCCGCTCGCGCGGGAGCGGGGCATCGCGCGACCGTACGTCAGTTGCTTTCCTTGTTGGCCTTGCTCCCTGGCATGGCTTTCCTCGTGCATGGCGATGCCGCCGCCTTCCTCCTTTGGCTAGGTGGAGCCGCGGTTGCAGGCTGGGTTGTTGCACTGGCGCTGGCAACCATAAGTGATCCAAAAGGCGTGCGCCGCAGAGACCATTAAGGCTGGCAAGAAGCATAATCGGCCGGCTGATGACCAAGTGCGAAACATCTGCGCGTGTTTGATCTGATGTCTGGGAGTAGTAGATACCAAAGACCCGCTCGATCATGGATTTATATCGCCCGAGCTACTCCATTCTCCGCACAGTCGAAATCCATCGTGAAGCCATTGCTCAAACTGGCTTTCGACGACAGGGGGAGCAAACAGATAGCCTTGACCTACTGAGCAACCCAGCGCCTGCACGATCGTGCGTTCCGCCTCCGTTTCGATACCTTCAGCCACAACCTGAATGTCGAGAGCAGCGCCAAGCTTTACGACACTTTCCACGATAACGCGTTTCGCCGCACTGTGCGCCACGTCGCGGACGAAACTGCGGTCGATTTTTATCTCGCTGAGCGGAAAGCGCTCCAGATAGCGCAGGTTGGAATAGCCGGTGCCGAAATCGTCGACCGAAATATTGACGCCAAGGCGCCGTAGCTGTTCAAAAGACCGGCGCATGTCGTCCGGCTCTGGGATCATCAAATTCTCGGTTAGCTCGAGCGTCAGCCATTGCGCCTGACAGCCAGTCTCTTCGAGCTGCTGCTCGACGAAAGCGGCCATATCGCGCCGCATAAATTCAATGACAGAAACATTGAAGGCAAAGCGAACTGGGGTGTCACGCCTTTGATTGATGCGCGCGGCATAGGCTGCGATCGTGCGCAGACCCCACGCGCCGATCTCCATCATCGCGCCGGTTTCCTCCGCGACACCGATAAACCGGGCGGGAGGCTGTAGCCCGAACGCGCCGTGGTTCCACCGCAACAGCGCTTCGGCGCCGACCAGAACGCCCGATCCTAGATCCACCTGGGGCTGATAATGGAAAAGCAGTTCCTCGTTCGACACTGCAGTCTGCAACTCGTTCGCCAACCGGGTGCGATTGCGCGCATCACGCTCATCACTCGCCGCGAACGGATGCGGCGAATGACCGGGCGTCGCCTTGGACCGTTGCAGTGCCGCCCCTGCCTGCCGCACAAGCTGAAGCGGTTCGGAACATGCCACGCCGATCGTGAAACCGGCAGCGAATTGCACTGCAAGGGATGTGCCAGGAAGGATGAAGCGCGGTCTCAGAAGGCCGAGGACGCCCTCGACTATTCCCGCGGCGCGACTGGCATCGTCCAGTTCGAAAGCGAGCGCGAAATTGTTGCTGTCCGCCCGTGATATGGCCGCAGCAGGGAGAGTTGCCAGACGCGCGGCCACCGCACGAAGCAGCGCGTCGCCGACATCATAGCCGAACCCGTTATTGACATCATGGAAACGCAATATGTCCAGTTTGATGACCAGCAGAGCACAACCAGGCGATAGTTCGAGCTGTGCCAGTCGGTCGAGTAAAGCGTATCGGTCGAGCAAGCCGGTTAGACGATCGATACCGGCGGCATGCGTCACATCGCGGATCAGGCCGACGAAATGCGTCAGATTTCCTTCATGGTGAGGATCAGCGTGCAATAGGCACCCCCTTCGTGGGGTGATCGGCGTGCAAAAAGGACCCCTTCATCCCGGGGATTTAGTCGGCCGACTGGTTTTGATCAGTTGGCGAG
>Ga0207914_100020_pt1 | contig 111550 bp, 110 predicted proteins | sample DeeseametaMP2497_FD_184171 | JGI IMG/M metagenome (GOLD analysis project Ga0207914, IMG submission 184171) | Marine microbial communities from East of Antigua and Barbuda, Atlantic Ocean - MP2497 (SPAdes) | ecosystem: Environmental > Aquatic > Marine > Oceanic | place: East of Antigua and... | reverse complement strand
CCTCGGCAGGCACTGTATGCGTCGACGGCGTCGACCTCACCCGCTCACCCGCCGAGTCACGCAGCATCGGCATGGTCTTCCAGCGCCCGATGTTGTTCCCACACATGTCCGTACTCGACAATATCGGCTTCTCCCACCGCGCTTCCGGCCAGAGTCGTCGCGGATCGCGCGAGCAAGCACGCCGATACCTCGACCTCGTACACCTGGGGGACATAGGCGATCGCGCAGTGACCGACATCTCCGGTGGCCAAGCCCAACGGGTTGCGTTGGCGAGATCGCTGGCAGGCTCACCGCGCGTATTGCTGCTTGACGAACCCTTCAGCGCACTCGATCCCGTTCTGCAAACAGAAATGCACGACCTGGTCCGTGAACTGCGCACCGAGCTCGACCAGACTCTCGTCCTCGTCACCCACGATCAACACGAAGCGGCGGCACTGGCCGACTCAGTGGCAGTACTGATCGACGGACAGCTCCAGCATCACTCCGATATCGCCACCGCATACACGCGGCCCAGCACGCTGGCTGTCAACAGGCTCATGGGCGGGCTCAACGAGGTCGACGGACACCTCGACGCCCGCGGGACTCATCACTCCGCCATCGGAGCACTCGCCGTCGACGGCGCCGAATCGTTGGGCGCAGGGCCAGCCGTGCTACTACTACGGCACGAGATGATCCGCGTGAGCGACACCGGCGTTGCAGGCACGGTGTCGTCACTTCGTCCGACGGGATTTCGCAGCATCGCTGACGTGACGATCTGCGGTATCACCGTCCGAGTCGAACTTCCCGCCGGAGCCGGCACGCGGGTGGGCGAAACGGTGTGTCTGCAGATCCCGAGTGCGGCACGGGCGGTGGTGCGGCGCTGACCGCACTCAGTTGCCCAGTTGTAGCACCACTTTGCCGGCGGCAGTACGGTTCTCGAGCGATGCGATGGCCTCACCGGCCTTCTCCAGCGGGAAAACCGACGGTTCCGGGGCGGTGAGCGTGCCGGTGGCCAGCAGCGGTTCGAGCTCGGCCCATTGCGTCGCGAGGTAGCCGGGACGCGTCATCCACCATGCACCCCAGCCCACTCCGACGATGTCGACATTGTTGAGCAGCAACCGGTTGACCTTGACCGTGGGGATCTCACCGCCCGTGAAGCCGAGCACGAGAATGCGTCCCGACGGCGCCAAGCTTCGGATGCTGTCGGTGAAACGATCGCCGCCGACCGGGTCCACCACAACATCGACGCCCTTGCCGCCGGTGAGCTCCTTGACCGCGTCCTTCCACCCGTCCACCAGCACTACGTCCGTGGCCCCGGCAGCCTTCGCGATCTCACCCTTCGCCTCTGTGCTGACGACGGCGATGACGCGAGAAGCTCCGAGTACCGGTGCCATCCGCAGCGCGGAGGTTCCGATGCCGCCGGCGGCGCCGTGCACCAGCACCGTCTCACCCTCGGCGAGTCGGCCACGTTCCCGCAGCGCGAAGTGAACCGTCAGGTCGTTGAACAGAAGCCCGGCGCCGGCCGTCAACGACACCGCGTCGGGCAGCGCGAAGACGGTGTCGGGGGAAACCACGACCACCTCCGCCATGCCGTCGGACAGCCCGGTGAGTGCAGCGACCCGGTCACCGGCGGTCAAGCCCGAGCCCTCGGGCGCCGAACGCACGATTCCGGCGACCTCGCTGCCCGGGACGAAAGGAAGCTCCGGCTTGTACTGGTACAGCCCCCGCGTCAGCAGGGCATCAGGGAAGGCGACACCCGCGGCGTGGACGTCGATGACCACGGCGTCGTCCCGCTTGGCCGGTTCGTCGACGTCGACGATCTGCACCGACTCGGGTCCGTCGAGGCTCGTGATGTGTACCGCGCGCATGTACTGTCCTCTCGCTGGCGTCCCTCGGTGCGTCAGACACGCGGGGGTGGGGCGTTGAACGTGTTGTGACCCACGGTACAAACCCGCCGAACCGTCGTTGTACCCGGCTGTGCTGGAATCGACGGATGAGCATCAGGGGCAACAGCCGTGTCGAGCACTGAAGCGTCGCAGATCCGGGCGTTCTGGGAGAACCTGGAGCTCCCCGGCATCTTCGACGTGCACACCCACTTCATGCCCAAGAGCGTCATGGACAAAGTCTGGGCCTACTTCGACTCGGCCGGCGAACAGTCCGATCCGGTCACTCCGCAGGCTCCGCTCCTGCCCACCGGGAAGCGATGGCCGATCACCTACCGGCACGATGAGGACGTGCGACTGAACACGTTGCGCGAGTTCGGTGTACGAGGGTTCACCTCGATGATCTATCCACACAAGCCGGACATGGCGGCGTGGCTGAATTCTTGGGGTGCGGAGTTCGCGGAGCGGACACCGGACTGCGTTCGGACGGCCACGTTCTATCCGGAGGAATCGGCGGGCCGATACGTCTCGGACGCCATTTCCAGTGGGGCGCGAATCTTCAAGTCGCACATACAGGTCGGCAACTATGCTCCGAACGACCCGCTTCTGGATCCGGTGTGGGGCGCCATCGAGGACGCGGCAGTACCCGTCGTCATCCACTGCGGTTCCGGACCTGCCCCCGGTGCATACACCGGGCCGGACCCCATCGCGGAACTCCTGCGCAGATTTCCTCGGCTGCCCCTGATCATCGCGCACATGGGCATGCCGGAGTACCTGGATTTTCTCGCCCTGGCCGAGCGCTATTCGGAGGTGCGCCTCGACACCACCATGGCGTTCACCGACTTCTCCGAGGCCTCGGCTCCGTTCCCTCCAGCAGAGCTACCGAGGCTCCGAGAGCTGCAGGGGCGCATCCTGTTCGGGAGCGACTTCCCCAACATTCCGTACCCGTACCTGCATGCTCTCGAGGGGGTGGCTCGACTCGGTCTCGGCGACGACTGGGTCCGCTCCGTCGTGCACGACAACGGAGCGGCGCTGTTCAGTCGCGAATGAAATCGCGCACGGTGCCCGCGGTGGTGCCGCCCTGGCGAAAACCGGCCTCTGCGCAGCGCGCCCGGACCGCCGGGTCGGTCGGATCCGGTCCGATCGCGGCCAGCGCATCGTCGTCGGGACGAATGACCTCCACAGCCGACCCGCGAGAAACCAGATAGTCACGCTCACCCTCGAAGGGGTCTTCCTCCGGGGACGCGGCACCTACCTGCAGCACCAGTACGCGCGCGAAACCCACTGCGAGGTCGGCATTCTCGCTCAACCGCACGCCACCGTCGATGTACCGGTGAACGCCGATGGTCACCGGAGGCCACATTCCCGGGATCGCGCAACTCGCGGCTACGGCGTCGACCAGTCGCACGCCCGAGTTTCGGTCCAGGACGCGGTGGCGGCCGGACTCGGCGTCGACCGCGACCACCCGGAGGTCGCGGGAGGGCCAGTCGTGCGAGGGCAACCGTCTCGCGATGACGGCCCGGCGCTCGGCCTCGGTCACCGTCGATGCCGCCAGCGCGGCCTTGCCGACCAGGCGTGCCAGCTCCAATCGATCGCCGCCCGCGTTCTCTGCGGCACGATCGAGCATCTCGTTCAGTTCCTCGATGGACACCTCCGGCCGCGGCTCGTCCACCTGTAGGTGCGGGTCCACCTGACGGTCGTACAGTTCGCCGAGCCTGACACCGCTGCTGACCTGCGCGGCGACGGTCGATCCTGCCGATGTGCCGAGGAGCATGTGCGAGCAGTCGGGTGAAACGACGTCGACACCCGCTTGCGCCAGCCCGTGCAATACACCCGTCTGCCACGCGATACCGGCGACTCCGCCGCCGCCCAGAACCAACGCTGTTCGCGTCATCTCCCACCCCTCCCGGTAAGCCCCAGAAATGAGAACCTACTAGGAAGGCCGCCCGGACGGCGGTGGACTGTTCAGGCCGACTCGACGCGCGGTGCCAGCCACGCGATCAGGTCGTCGAGGACCTTCGACTGCTCCGGTTCGTTGAATATCTCGTGATATAGCCCGGGGTACACCTCGAGCGTGAGATCTGTGGACCCGGCCTTCTCGGCGATCATCCGGCTGCCCGCGACGTCGGCGAGCTTGTCCTGGCTGCCGTGTTGCAGCAGGACCGGCAGAGTCAGCAACGGCAACCGCGCCGGGAAGCTCTCCATCGCGCCGACGAGGGCTGCAGCCAACCCGGCCGGGACCTTGCCGTGATGAACCAGAGGGTCGGCGTTGTAGGCGGCGACGACCGCCGGATCGCGCGAAACTGCATTGGAGTCGAGCGTCTGCACCGGCGCTCCCGGAGCGATCCGTCCCAGAATCTTGCCGATGGGGATGAGAATTTTCGGTGTCGAATCACCGAGAACCACCGCCGGGCCGGAGAGCATGAGCGCGTCGAGTTCGTCCTGATGGTCGAGTGCATACGACAACGCGATCGCCCCGCCCATACTGTGGCCGAGCAGGAAGACCTTTGCTCCCGGGTGCGCGGTCTTCGCGATGCCGAGCAGCGTGTGCAGGTCGTCGGTGTAGTCGGACCAGTTCTTCAGCTCTAGCCGCTTCCCGCCGGACCGTCCGTGTCCGCGGTGGTCGGGGGCGAACACCGCCAGCCCGAGCTCACCCAGCCGCTCGACGACATGGTCGTAGCGACGTGCATGTTCACCCAGCCCATGGCAGAGCACCACGATGCCTCTCGCCTCGGCTTCGGGTTCCCACACGTCGTGGACTATCCGTGTACCGCGAACGCCGGTGAACGCCGATTCGGTGTGTTTCACGTGCTGTGCTCCTTCACATGCGGCTCCGCCCCATGTGCGCGGAAATACATAGCGGGCTATGTATTTCCGCGCACATGGGCCGGAGGCCCCTAATCGTCCGTCTGAGCCCGCAGGTACCGCCCGAAGTGCGGAACCGTGAACGCGATCGTCCCACGCTCAGCCGAATAGATGAGGCCTTTCTTGATCAGCCCGTCTCGCGCCGGCGACAGCGAGGCCGGCTTGCGCCCCAGCTCGGTGGCCACCGCGGATGTCGGTACGGAGGCGTCGTCGGTCGACAAGTCGGCCATCGCCCGCATGTACTCACGTTCCGACGGTGTTGCGCGCTCGTAGCGTGAGCCGAAGAATCCGACAGCCAGTTCCTCCTCGGCCGTCGGCGCCGCGACGCGCACGTCCTCGACCGTGATCGGTGACTCGGCGGCGAGATCCCACGTCGCTTTGCCATAGGCCTGCACGAAGTAGGGGTAGCCATCGGCGGCTTCGTAGAGCGCGTCGAGGGCCTCGATCGTGAACTCGACGTCCTCTCGGTCCGCCGGTGCGATGAGGGCGAGGTCGGCCGCGGTGCGTTCGAGACGACCGATGCGGTGATAGCTGAAGAGCCGCTCCGAGTAGCTCTTGGAGGCCGAGAGCACTGCAGGTAGGTGCGGTAGCCCGGCTCCGACGATGATGAGCGGCGCGGCATCCTGGCTGAGCTCGTGGCATGCCGCGCACAGAGCGGAGATGTCGGCGGGTCCGAGGTCCTGCATCTCGTCGATGAAGATGGCAATTCCGACGCCGACATCGGCGGCAAGGGACGAGGCGTCGAGCAGCAGTTCGACGAGGTCGATCTCGATATCGCCGGAGTCGGCGCGGCCCGTTCTGGCCGGTACGTCGATGCCTGGCTGCCACCGCTCCCGCATGCCCTTGTCGGCAGTCGCGCGCAGCGCGAATGCCTTGAGCACCCCCAGGAACTCGTCGACTCGCTCCGGGTCTCGGTGCGCGGTCGCGATACCGCGGACCGCCATGTGCAACGCCGAAGACAGTGGCCGGCGGAGCTCTTGATCGGGCCTCGCCTCGATCTTCCCGGTACCCCATCCTCGGGCGACTGCGGCCGAACGCAGCTGGTTCAGCAGAACCGTCTTCCCGACGCCCCGCAACCCCGTCAGTACGACGCTGCGTTCGGGTCGGCCGCGGGTGATCCGTTCGAGGACGACGTCGAAGGCGTCGAGCTGCTTCTTTCGGCCGGCGAGTTCTGGTGGGCGCTGGCCTGCGCCGGGAGCGTAAGGGTTACGCACGGGGTCCATGGGGCCAAAGTAACAACTGCGATAGCAAACTATGCGTACATCTAGCGCGTGTCCTAGAGAGCCTTATCGACACCAATCGACTCGCTATCGAGTTCTAGGGGTTGCTACCGGTTTTGCTAGATACCGGTAGACGCCAGAATAGTTGCCTCGACGGACGCGCTGGGGCTACATTGGTGTACGTGAAGCGCCTTCTCGTAGTACACCGCCGTAGCGGGGTCTAACTCGGACCGACCCCTCGCTGCGGGTCGTTGTGCTATCTCGGTCCTTCCTTCACATTCGGAAAGACCCCACCATGAACGCTCTCACCACCTCAACTTCTCCCGACTGCTTCGCAGCACGTTTCGGCACCCCGCTTCCGCGCGCACTACGCGCCGACGCCGACACCATGAGCTGGACAACATTCACGCACCGGTACAGCGCCGGATCGAGTCCGATCCGGCTGGGCACGTGGACCACCAGCGCCGCCCCCGGCGGCCGAACCACTTTCGACGCCACCTTCGGTATCGGCGACACCATTCACACCGCATCGGCGACGACGCACGGGCCGATCGACGCGTTGACCTCGATGCTCTACGACGCCGGCTTCCACCTCGAGATCATCTCGTTCCACCAGCAGCATCTTGCTACGGGAACGCAGACCGCGACCTTCGTCCTGTGCGAGTTCGACGGCCGCCGCCGCTGGGCAATGGCCATCGACGGTGACGCCACACAGTCGTCCATCCGCGCACTCATCGGCGCCGCCAACATGCTCCACTAGCACCTTCTACGGCACTCTTGCGTAAGAGATAGAGTGCCGTAGAAAGCGCTATGGCATTCCCGCTATGGCATCTCCATCGTCTGCGCCCGCTGAATCTCGGCGACAGCGCGCCTTAGATACACCTCGGCAGAGGCCCTCCTCCTGGCCAGCAGGTCCGCGATGATCAACACCGCATGTTGCGGCAGCGGCGGCCTCCGCACCTCCTCGGTATCGGCGACTCCCAGCGCACCGGTGAGGACCTCGACGAATCCGGGTACGTCCAGGTCGGGATGCCATTCGGCTGCCGAACGGACTGCCCGGGTGAGTGCGTCCTGCACATCCTCGCCGGTGAGCCCGTCGGGATGCAGTTCTTCGAGAAGCGAGCGGACCATCTCCGCATGAATCGCAGCCACCTGCGCCGAGTCCTGCGCGTGCAGCTCGGTGACGGCCTCGGCGAACTCAGCGGCGGATTGCGATCGTGCGGCGTTCACGGCATCGTCGGTCGCTGTAGCTATCGCGCGCACTGTCGGTGGCCATTCGGGATCGATCATCACGTGCCAATCCTCGCAGCTCCTACTGACAGAATGCATACATGTAACCGTCGTTCATACTAATGTTGACCAGTATGAGCGTCACCGAGCAGCGAACAAACGTGGTCAACGAGGGAATGCGGCTCGCCGTGTTCGAAACCGGCAACCCCGAGGGCGAACCGATCGTCCTCGTTCACGGTTGGCCTGACACGCACGAACTGTGGAGCCACATTGTTCCGCTGCTGGCCGAGAAGTTCCGCGTCATCAGCTACGACTCCCGCGGCGCCGGCGCCAGTACCGTCCCACAGGAACGCGCCGCGTACCGCCTGAGCAGCCTGGCCTCGGACTTCTACGCCGTGATCGACGCCGTCAGCCCCGACCGACCGGTCCATGTACTCGCCCACGATTGGGGCGCTGTGGAGGTGTGGGAGGCAGCCGGCGAGCCCCGCGCAGTGGACCGCATTCGCTCGTACACCTCCATCTCCGGACCAAATCTCGACCACCTCGGCAAATGGTCGAGGTCGCGCCTGAAGAAGCCGACGTGGACATCGATCAAGCAGGTCCTCGCGCAGACGCGTGCGTCCTGGTACACCGTGACGTTCCACATCCCCGGGCTGTCGACGCTGCGAATCAAGCGTCAGTTCGCCAAGGGATGGCCGGCGTTTCTTGAGGAATTCTCCGACGTAGACCCCGCTCTCGTCACCCAGAACCCCACCCTGTGGTCCGACGCCACCAACGGCACCAACCTGTACCGGGCCAACATCATCCCGCGGCTGATGAAGCCACGCGAGCGCTACATCGACATTCCGGTTCAGCTGATCGTCAACACCGAGGACGTCGCAGTGCGCCCATTCCACTACGAGGACACCGGCAAGTGGGTGAAGAATCTGACGCGCAACGACATCCCCGCCGGCCACTGGTCACCGATCTCGCATGCAGCCGAGATCGCCGAGCTCACCGAGAAATACATCGACAGTATGACCAGGTGAGATCAGAGCACGGAAGCGCAGATTTCAGCTTCGTCGACTAGGATTTCCCGTAGGTTTGGAAAGAAGCCCGCCGTGCGTCGACTCGACACACGACAATCCGGGACAGCCCGTTGTGGGAGACCCGTTGTGACCACTTTTGACCTTGTCAACACTGACCTCGTCGCTACCGGTTTCGCCCAATGACGGAGTCATTCGAAGTTCTGCGCCTGGTGGGGTCCGTGCACGCAGTTTCGGACGACACCGAGTCGGAGATGCACCGTCTGGACTACCTCGTCGACCGGCTTGTTGCCTCGGCCGCGCCTGCGGTGACGTTCACTTCTCTTGCCGAAGCATGTGTGCCGCTGCTCGGACCGCGGTGCATCGTCGATCTCGTCGAAGATTCCGGGGTCGCGTACAGCATCGAGCGCCCGCGCGGATCGATGAGTAGATTGCCCGGTGAGCGCGGCTGGGCGGACCGGTGCACGGTGAGCGCCGCGGCGACGATCCCTTCCTCGACCCTCGCAGCCGCAGGTGGCTCCGGCTACTACGCGCAGGTGAGCAGTTTCTGCCCGGTGGATCGAACTCCGACGGAGGAGCGAGAGTACCTCCTGCAACACCTCGTCGATTCCGCCGTCGAGTTGGTACGCCGTGAACGCATCCAAGCAGCTCTCGACGCCGAGCACGCAGTGTCCGCGCAATTGCGTCAGGCCCTCCAGGGCAGCCGCGACATCGGGATGGCCATCGGGATCACTATGAATGCGTCAAACCTCACCAGCGATCAGGCCTTCGAGGTGTTGTCGAGGGCCAGCCAGGACACCAATCGCAAACTCCGCGACATCGCGACCGAACTCGTGCGCACCGGGGTGCTGCCCCACGTGGCCTCGGCCCCCGGCCTTGCCGTTCACGCGGCAGGCAGCGATTACCGATGACCCGACCACCGATGACCCGCAATGTCGACCCCGTGGGGGATGAGTTCGACGAAGTGGCGATTCGTGGGCTGGCCGACGAACAGGACGTCGATCTCCGCGAAAGCCTGGCCGCGCTCTCGCAGTTGTCCATGGGCCACGACGGTCTCGCGTCGATGCTCGTGCATGTCGCACTGAGCACTGAGCACCGAGCACTGAGGAACAACGCCACCGACGACAGAGATCCATTCACACCTGGTTCTCACCCAGAATTCCGGCGACGTTCGCGAGAACGGTTCGAGCATCCAACTCCCGCTGTACGAGGTCATCCGTCACTTTGGACAGCGCCATCTCGTGATCGCGGGCGTATCGCCGCAACACCGCAAACGCTTGATCCATGTCCAGGTTGCCGACCTGAGCGAGGAGGCCCTTGGCCTGTTCGAGGCTGGCGCGGTTACGCAATGTCGAGCTGAGCTGACTACCGATCGCTCTCGCGTCGGGCATCGTCGGTCCATTGACGAGTGCGATGCTGGCGACGTGGGCGAGGGCCTGCGCGAGTTCGAGGTCTTCGTCATTGAGTGCACCGGACTGCGATCCGAACAATCCGAGAGTGCCCAGTGCCGTCTTCCGCAACCGCATGGGTACTGCATGCACGGAGGCGAACCCGGCTGACGTGGCGACCTCGACGAATTGCGGCCACCTCGTCCGATGCTCCTCGAGATCGGCGACGCTGATCGGCTGCCCGGTGTGGAAGCAGTCCAGGCAGGGGCCTTGCTCGCGCTGAAGTTGAAAGACCTCGAGCAATCGCGTTGTCTCCGAGGAGGCTGCGACGACATGCAGAACCTCGCGTTCGTCGGCCAACAGTAGACCTGCCGAGGCGATGTCGAGTAGCTGTGCACATTCGCTGGTCAACCCGCTCAGCAGTTCGATGACATCGAACTCACCGACCAGACTGTTGGCCAAGCGCACAAAGGCTTCGGTAACGCCGTGTTCGCGGTTGTTGTTCATCCGATACTTCCCAAATTGTTCCCGGCGGCGGGGTGGTCGTCGGGGGTCAGTACGAGCCGACGTTCGACGATGTCCCATGCGACCTCGCTGGCGGTCTGCCCGGCAAGATATGCGTGCGCGCGCAGACGGGCGAGTGCCTCGACCGGACCGATATCGAGCTGTCCGATGATCATTCCCGTCGCTTGATACACCTCGACTCGTTCGAGGGAGGCAAGCTGCTCCCAACCGTCTCCGCCTTCGCTCGCGGCATTCCAGTCGAGATCCGAGGTCATCAGGTCCAGCAATGGCAGCGCAGCGAGTTCGGCTGCCCACATGCCCGCGTTCAATACAGTCTCCGACAGCGGCCCAGGGCTGGCGCGATAGAGATCGAGGACCCCGACGTGCACGGCCGCGATCGCGGTCGGAAGCGCGAAAACCGCCTGCACTCCCTCGTCGAGCACGGCAGGAGTGAATGCCGGCCACCGTCGCTCACCGGGATCGGCCAGGTCCGGCACCAGAACAGGCGCACCGGTGGCGACCGCATCCAGGCATGGACCTTCACCGAACGTGAACTGAAACTCGTCCAAGCGCCTGCTGAATTCACCACTCGATCCGAACGTCCCGCGGGTTTCTCCATCGTGAATCACCGAGATCGCCGCACCATCGACGGGCAGCAGATCCACGCACGCCACACACAAGCGGTCGGCGGCGGATAGTCCTTGTCCGCCGCTCGCCATCGCCGACGCCAGATCCTCGCGCAACCGCGACTCCGCGGTCACTGCGGTGCCGCCGCGAAAGACAGGCATACGCTCATACCGATCAACCCTAGCCGCCCGGATGCTTCGTTGGTGGGCAGCTACTGATCAGCGCAGCATCTCCCGCAGGGTCGTCGAGGTGTATTCGCGTCGGAACGCCCCGCGCTGCTGCAGGATCGGCACGATGTGGTCGACGAACTCGGTGAGGCTCTCCGGATACAACGGAGGCATCAGATTGAATCCGTCGGCCGCGCCGCGGCGCACCCATTCCTCGATCTCGTCGGCGATCGACTCCGGGGTCCCGATCATCGTCGCGTGCCCGCCACCGGCGGCGAGGGTACCCAGCAGTTCGCGCACGGTCGGGGAGTCCTTGTCGATGATCCGCAGGATCGTCTCGTATCGACCGTGCGGACCGGTGAACTCCTCCAGCGGTGGCAACGGTGGCACCGGTGCGTCGAGTTCCCACTCGCTGCAGTCCTGTTCGACGAACATCCCGAGCTGACGTAGCGACTGTGCCACCGGGAGCAGCGCATCCAACTCGGCCTTCTTGGCTCGGGCCTCGGCCATAGTCGACCCGACGTAAGTCACCAGACCGGGCATGATGCCCACCGTCGCCGATTCCCGTCCGGCTCTGTCTATCCGTGCTTTGACATCCCTGTAGTAGCTCGCGCCGGACTCGATGTCGTAGGCCACCGCGTAGATCGCCTCGGCGTATCGCGCTGCCAGATCTCGTCCCGGTCCCGACGCGCCTGCCTGAAACAGCACCGGCCGCCCCTGCGGTGACCGCGGCACCGTCAATGGGCCGTCGACCCGAAAGTGCTTGCCCACGTGATCGATCGAGTGAACCGCATCGGGATCGGCGTACATGCCCTCTCGATCGAGCACGAGCGCGCCCGCATCCCAGCTGTCCCACAGCGCGAGCGCGACGTCGACGAACTCCTCGGCCCGCGCGTATCGCTCCTCGCGAGAGGGGATCTCGTCGAATCCGTGATTGCGGGCCTCGGCGTCGAACATCGAGGTGACTACGTTCCATCCGGCTCGTCCGCCACTGATGTGATCGAGCGAGGCGAGCAACCGGGCGGCGTGAAACGGCGTGTAGAACGTGGTGGACACCGTGGTGACCAACCCGATGTGGGAGGTCGCTCGTGCCATGGCCGTCAGCGCCGTGATCGGTTCGAGGAACCAGGTTCCGGCACCGGCCGGATCGCGCACCGAGTGCCCGTCCGCGAAGAACACCGCATCGAACTTGCCCCGCTCGGCGGTACGCGCGAGCTCGGAGTAATAGCCGATGTCGCCGAGGTCCTCGACGCGGGAGCGCGGGTGACGCCAGGCGGCACTGTGGTGTCCGCAGCCGAACAGAAAAGCGTTGAGATGCAGCATGATCTAGTCCTTGACCAAGCCGCCGTCGACGACGAGGTTCTGTCCGGTCACCGATCGCGACCAGGGTGAGGCGAAGAAGAGCAGGGCATCGGCGAACTCCTCCGGCGTCACCACGCGTTGCAGCGGGGTCGACGCTGCGATGAGGTCGAATACAGCTTCCGGTGTCGCGGAGCTGGCGTCGGTGGTACGCAGGAGGCCACCGGAAACCATGTTGACGGTGATGCCGTCGGCCCCGAGGTCGGCAGCGAGCGTACGAGTCAGCGACAGCAGCGCTGCCTTCGAGGCCGTGTAGTCGTGGTAGGGAACGACGGGGTTCTGGAAGAGGTTCGTGCCGACGTTGACGATGCGGCCGAATCCGATGGAACGCATTCCGCCGAGGGCGCGCTGGGTGGTGGTGAGTGCGCCGCGGACCGCTCCCTGGAACTGGGCGTCGAACTCCTCCCAGGTGATGGTGTCAGCGGTGCTACGAGCGTCACCGTTGAAGGAGAAATCGGCGAGAGCGTTGTTGACGACCGTGGTGACGGGCTTTCCGAAGTGCTGCTGCGCTGCGGTGAACATCGTCTCGACCTGGTCGGCCTGCGTCACGTCCGCCGCCACGGCGAGGCCGCCGATCTCTGCAGCGAGCCGTTCGGCGGACTGAACACTGCGACGGTAGTTGACCACGACATCGGCACCCTGGGCGGCGAATGCCCGTGCAATCGCGGACCCGAGTCCCCGCCCAGCGCCGGTAACCAGAACAGTCTGCTCGCTCAGTTTCATACACATGCCTCTCGCTCGTTGGCCGTCCAACGCGAAAGACAATGCACCCCATGGGTGCAGACATCCCTACGCTGGTGTTGACCAGATCAGGTTCGACGGGTGTGTTCTCAGCCGCTTCATGAAAGCGGCACCCCGTGTCAACGACGAGTGTACCTATCGGGCTCTGTACCTCTATCTAGCGCTAGCAGTAGAGATGGATATAGGCTCCTACGATGCGCGAGCGAGAGTACGTCGAATACTGGTTGGACGAGAACGTCGTGCTCGTCCTCGACAACCGCATCGTCGAAATCTTCGACGCGACACAGCAGACCGTCTCGGGCCGACCCCGCTGGCACGTCGCGCACATCGGAGTCGACGCGAAGCCCCGTGGCGGCGGACTACGCGTCAAGATCGGTGCACGGTTGTCCGACGGCTCGATCTCGTACCTCGGAGGTCAAGCGGTGTTCGACGTGCCGCAGGACAAGGTCCCGCACGTGCTGGCGTTCTTCGACCGCGCGAAGCAAGCCAGAGGCTGACCCTCGATCCGGTTGCCGGGCAGCTACTTCCTACCGAAGACAGCCCAGCCGTGCGGCGGCACGGTGACGCGGCCACCCTCGACGGTCGCTTGACCAGCCAGTACGTCGCCGCCGAGCGAGTAATCGATGGGGTCGTCACCGAGATCGAGCACGACGTGGACATGATCGTCACCGGCGTAGGCGCGGTACACCAACGCGGTATTGGTCAGCTCGAGAGTCTCGGTGCGTGCGTAGTGCAGCCAGGGATTACGCCTGCGTAGACCGATCAACTCCTGATGCAGGCGATACATCGGCCACCCCTCCGGTGCGAGTTCCTCCTTGGTCATGGGGAACTCGGGACGAACATCGTCGTCGCCACCGACGCGCTCCTCCTTGACACCACGGAAGCCCTGCTCGTCGCCGTAGTAGATCATCGGGGTGCCCCCGGTGGTGAAGAGAACGACCAGTGCGTGCGCGTGGTGCCGTTCGTCGGCGATGGTGCTCGCGATGCGGTTGACGTCGTGATTGCCGACGAATGTGGCGGGCACGAACGTCTCCAGCCAGTCGTTGTGCCGACCCAGTGCGTGGGAGAGTTCGAAGAAGTTCGTCTCCGAGATAGCGCTCCATGTCGCTTTCCACAGCTCGTACTGCGTCACCGAGTCCACCGTGCTGTGCTGAACGAACTGCGCGTAGTCGCCATGGATGACTTCACCGAGAAAATATGCCTCGGGATGCTTCTGCCGCACACGGGGGATCACCGAGGCCCAGAACTCCGTCGGCACAGCGTATGCCGCGTCCAGACGCCACCCGTCGGCACCGCGGCCCAGCCAATGCGACATGACGTCGGCGACGTACTGCTGGACATCGGCATTGCCGTGGTTCAGCGTCACGAGGTGCTCGTGTCCCTCGAAGCTTCGATGCGTGGGGCGCTCGCCCGAGAAGTCCAGATGGAACCACTGTGCCGCGTCCGAACCGGGGCCTGATTCCAGCGCCTGTCGGTACTTCGAGAATCCTTGCGCCACATGGTTGAAGACACCGTCGAGCATGATCTTCAGTCCGCGGCCGTGAGCGGCCTCGACGAGGGTGTCGAAGTCTGCGTCGGTACCGAGCCGCGCATCGATATGAAGATAGTCGACGGTTTCGTATCCATGCCCCTCCGAGGCGAAAATCGGCCCCAGCGCGATCCCCGAGGCTCCGAGTTCGACTGCGTAGTCCAGCCATTCGACGACCTTGAGCAGTCGATGCTCCTCCGCCAGTGATGTTCCGTCCCAATCATGGACAGGTGCCCCGGCGAAACCGAGCGGGTAGACATGCCACCAGATCGAGTGGGCGACCCAGGATGGAGTTGCACTCATGCGGAGATCACCGACTCGCGTCCCAGTTCTGCAGCGCCGGTGTGACCGGACAGGCTGGTGACGAGATCGAATTCGGCAAGGATGCAGCGCAAGACGTGCTCCACGCCCGACTGGCCGCCGAGCGCGAGACCGTAGAGGAAAGGTCGGCCCAGCAGCACCGCATCGGCGCCGAGCGCAAGCGCTTTCGCCATGTCCGCACCTGTTCTGACGCCGGAGTCGAACAGCACGGTCAACCGATCGCCGACGGCATCGACGATACCGGGCAGGGCATCCAATGATGCTCGTGCGCCATCGATCTGGCGGCCACCATGATTGGACACCACGATACCGTCGACTCCATGCTCTGCCGCGGCACGTGCGTCCACCTCGGTGCAGATTCCCTTCAGCACGATCGGACCGTCCCAGTGCTCGCGCAGAAAGCCGAGCTGCGACCAGTTCAAACCGGGATTGGGGAACATCTTCGCCCAATGCATCGCGGCAGCAACGGGGTTGGCCTCGACCGACTGCTCGAGCCCGGCCAGGAACGCCGGGTCGGTGAGGTAATTCTCGATACCGAGATTCGCCAGGAAGGGCAGGTAACCGCGATCGAGATCGGCGGGTCGCCAGCCGAGCATCGTGGTGTCCAGGGTCAGGACCAGCGTGGTGAAGCCGGATTTCTTCGCGCGGTCCAGAAAGCTGAGCAGCACCGATTCATCGGTGGGCCAATACAACTGGTACCATCGCGGGGCATCGCCACCGGCCTCGGCGATCTGCTCGAACGAGTGCGAGGCCTGGGTGGAGTGAATGTACGGCACCCCCAGTGACGCCGCTGCGCGTGCGGAGGCGAGCTCGCCCTCCGGGTGCGCCAAAGTCTGAACTCCCACCGGTGCGATCAGCAACGGCGCGGGCATCTCGGTGCCGAGAACTGTGGTGGAGTGATCACGTTCGGCGGCGCTGCGAAGCATCCGAGGAGCAATGCGCCAGCGGTCGAAAGCATCCCGATTGGCGCGAGCGGTGGACCCGCTGCCCGCGCTCGCCACGATGTACCCCAGCGCCTCCGGCGTCAGCGTGGCAGCCGCCTGCTCCTCGAGCTTCGCAAGATTCGTCGTGATCTGCGGCCGCTGATCGGTGAACATGCCCTGCGCGTAGATGCCGATCTGGTGGTCACTGAAGTTCATGACCTCCACCGTAATAGCAGAGCCGGTCCGATCAGCGCGATTGACGCCCGATCCACGCGTCGAGCAGGGCGCTGCAGCGGGCACGCGCGTCCCGTTCGCCTGCCTCGAGGTCTTCCCGAATCGCCGCGACCAGCTGACGATCGTGTTCGACACCGTCGCGTGCCCACGCGTGCGCCCAGGAGTCGAAGGTATCGACGTCGATCTCGGGGTGGAACTGCACTCCCAGGTGGGGACCTGCCGTGAAGGCCTGCTGGCCGGCATCGTTGCGAGCGATCACCGTTGCGCTGTCGGGGGCTACGAAGGTGTCGCCGTGGAACTGCATCCACGGACCGCTGCCGACCAACTCGGGGCAGTCGGACTCGATGTCTGTCATCCCGTATTCCGGCCAGTCGGACTTGGTCACGGTTCCGCCGAGGATCTGCGCGAGCAGTTGGCCGCCGAAGCAGACGCCGAGAATGGGTACGTCGAGGCCGATGGCGCGTTCGAGGTAGGCGGTTTCGGGGCCGACCCATGGATTGAGGTCGTAGGCCGCATCGGGGGAGCCCATGACCACGACCATCGCGGCGTCGCCGAGTGGTGGTGGCGTCGATGCGGATGCGTAGTCGAAGGAGTGCACCTGCAACTGAAATCCGCGTTGCTGAAGTTCGGGTATGAACGTGCCGATGTTGCGGTAGCCCAGGGCCGGATCTCGGTCGTGGACCAGTACGACGGCTCTGCTGTTCGTCTCGGACACGGCGCTCCCTCCGGTTCTGCTGCGCACGGTAACCGCAGACTACGGTGTGTCCGTGCCACCTCGTCGACGCAAGCCCACCACTAGGAAACCGGCACGCAAGAAACCTGTCCGCAAGACTGCCTCACCCGATCTGCGGCCACCGGATCCCGGTGAGCGCGTCTGGGTACTCGACGTCCCATTCGAGGACCGCAGTCTCGCCTCGGCGTCGGGCGCGCGGTGGTACCCCGGGCCGCGAGTGTTCGCCTACTACGGAACCGAGCTGCCCGACGGTCTTGTCTCGTTCGAGTCGATGCCTTACAGCCTGCAGCGCTGGATCGAGGACGACTGCAACGAAAGCTGGCGGCCCGAGACAGTTCATGAACGGTCGATGACTCCTCGCGAGACGCAGCTGGAATCGGTGCGCCGTCAGCTCGGTGCCATGTCCGGCGGCTTCCCGTATTTCGCGCAGATGGACTCGACGGGGCTCGGGAAGACACTGGCCGTCTGCGAGGCCGTCCGCCAGATGGATGACGATACGACGAACACAGTCCTCGTCGTCGCTCCCAAGGGCGCACTTCCTGGTTGGAGGCGCACCATCGCCGACTCGGAGGCCGATCTCGATCCGGCCGACCGCAGGCGCTGGTTGCTGGTGACGTATCAGTCGACGAAGAAGCTGCTGACGGTTCCGGAAGACATCGACCTGGGCAAGCGCAAGAAGACCCAGAACAAGCGGACCATCGCGCTCGGTGAACTCCGCTTCGACATCGACGTCGTCATCGCCGACGAGTCGCACGCGCTGATGAACATCGAATCGCAGCAGTCACAGATCGTATGGCGGTATCAGGAGGCTGCGCGGGCGGTGGTGTGGATGTCGGCGACGCCGGGGTACCAGCCGATGCACTTCGCTTACATGGCGCGGGCCATCGAACAGAGCCGCGGCACCACGATCATCGGCGACGAGGACACCCTCGGTTACGCCGTCACGACCAAGTGGGCGACGTTTCTGCAAGCGGAGGAGTTCGCGCTGAAGGAAGGCAAGGCTGCCGGCCTGAAGACCTGGAGGTGGGAGCCCGAGGACGCCGCCCGACGCGAACGCGACATCGGTGCCATCCACGGTTGGCTGGCGGGCGGGTCCGTGCCGTGGTCGATCTCCCGGCCATCACCGCCGACGCCCCGGGAGCCTCTCGGCCAGGAGCTGACCGCGGCTCAGAAGCGTCTGTACAACTCGGCGTGGGTGGACTATCGGCGAGAATTGGGCCTGCCGCTGTGGAAATCCGTCGGTGGTAGGCGCGTACTGCAGAAGAATCCCAGTACGCGCGCCGCTGCCCTTCGTTTCCGGCAGAAGTGCTCGTATCTTCGGATCCCGGCGACTGCCGACCAGGTTCGAGCCTGGGTCCGCGAGGGCAATCAGGTGTTCGTCTCGATGTTCTACCGCGAGTCCGTCGCTGCGCTGGCCGAGACGTTGCGCGAGGAGGGTCTCGTCGTCGCTGTCGTCGACGGCAGCATGAGCAGTAGTGATCAGGAACTGGAAATTCGACGGTTCCAGACCGGTGCGGCCCCGGTGATCGTCTCCACCACGACGAGTGCGATCAACCTCCACACCAACGAGCTGCTACTGCCGGACAAGCATCATCAGGTCACTCCGCAGGCTCCGCTCCAGTCCGTGTCGACCGCGGCCCCGCGCGTGACGCTCATTCATGATCCGCGGTGGACTCCCATCGACATCCGCCAGATCGAGGGCCGCGCGAACAGGATCGACAACGACCACAACCACACCACTTCGACCTGCTACTACGGCTACGCCGAGGGCACCGTCGAGGAGGAGATGGTGTTGACGGGTATCGAGCGGATCGCCGATCTGGGCTCCATCGTCGGACAGTCGGACCTCATCGATCCGGAAGCCTTCCTCGCTGCACGAGCGGACGACCGGAATGGGAACATACATTCGATACCGTGATAGTCTCGCAAAGCCGTCCGAGAGCGACCACTCGCGGACGGTCCAAACAAGATGCGGACGGTCCAAACAAGATTCAGGGCGGTAGCGACCATGACGGGTGCCGAGGATGTCGACGCCAGATGCCGCCGGTGACTTCTCGTCGACCCTCCATCGATCGGGCGATCGATGGATCGAGAGCGCGCCCTCGCGGTGCGCCCGCGGTCATGCCCTCGGCCCGCGAACCGTGCTGGTCGGTTCGAGGGCATGCTCCTGCGGCCGCGGACATCACCGCACCCACGTGTGCCGCACGTGCGAGGACGTCACCTTCACTCCGCCCCTCGGCCCCGCCTGCTCCGACGCGAGTTTCGACTCCCGAGCGAGCGACCGGCCGACGTGAGGTCCGCGTAGCGGTAGCGTCGAGGTCGTGCACACCCCTGAGGAGTTGCTTGCAGCCGCCCAAGGCTCACCCGCCGCTGTCGCGGTGCACGATCGTCAGGCGTGGGTAGACCTGTATGCGGACGCCGGCGAGGTCAATGATCCCGTCGGATCACGGCCACACCGCGGCCGCGAAGCCATCGAACGTTTCTACGACACCTTCATCGCGCCGAACACCATCGAATTCCACTTCGAGAGCGAGGCCGTTTCCGGCATGTCCGTGGTGCGGGACCTCAGCCTCGTAACCGTCATGTCCACCGGCGCGAGGCTCGAGGTGCCGATGCATCTTCGCTACGACTTCGTCGAGGAGAACGGAACGCTGAAAATTGCCCGACTCGCTGCGCATTGGGAACTCGCGACGATGATCGGGCAGCTGCTGCGCGCAGGCATTCCTGGGCTCGTCGCGTCCGCGAAGCTCACTCCGCAGCTGATCGGGAATCAGGGTCTGAGCGGCGCGATGGGATTTCTGGGCGGATTCCGTGGCGTCGGGAGCAAGGGCAAGACCGTCGCCGAGCATGAGCTGCGCGCGTTGCACCGGCCCGCCGATGGAGCGGATGTTTCCGCCGAGGAGCTGCGCCGCGCACGCTTTCGGAAGTGGATCGCAGCAGGCAGAACAGTGAGTGTTTCCGCCGAATTCGACTCCGGCCCGGGCATCGTGTTCGTCGAATTCACCCAACGCGCCCTGCAGGTCGAGACCATCACGGTATTCAGAACGCACCCGGTGTGAATCGGTGACGGCATAATCGACTGACATGCAGGCAGTCGGTCGGTACGCATTCGTTCTTGCGCTGACTTTCGCTGCGTCCGCGCTGGCCGCACCCCTGGGTCCAGGAGTCCTGGACGCGCCCGAACAAACCCCGCCGGCAGCTGCCCCACCCGTCGCTCTGCCGCCACCTCCACCGCCGGCACCACTGACCCTCGAACAACTCTCCGCCCAAATCGATCCGACTATTGTCACCCTCTCCGCCGAGTTCGGGCTCTACGGCGTCGCGGGCACCGGCTTCGTCGTCGACCCCGACGGGTTGGTGCTCACCAACTTCCACGTTGTCGAGGAGGCGACCGACATCACGGCCGTACATCAGGGCAACGGACTCATCTACGACGCGTCGGTGCTGGGCTACGACAGAACGCGCGATCTCGCCGTGCTGCAGTTGGCCACCGCCTCGAACCTCCAGGTCGCGGCGATCGGCACCTCGGCGAACGTGGCGGTGGGCGATCCGGTGACCGCCGTCGGGAACGCCGATGGCGCGGGCGCCCTGGTGCCTGCACCGGGCAAGATCGTTGCTCTCGATCGGTCGGTGCTGGCGCAGAGCTCGGTGAACGGCTCGCGCAACGAACTGACCGGGATGATCCAGATCGATGCCGATGTGCGGTCCGGTGATTCAGGTGGCCCACTCGTCGATGCGTGGGGGAGCGTCATCGGCGTCGACGCTGCGGGTCTGTCCGAAGAGGCCCGCCAGACCCAGGCGCCCTAGGCGTACGCCATCCCCATCGACGACGCCATGGCTGTTTTCGAGCAGGTACGCACGGGCCGCTCGGGAGGCACCGTCCACGTCGGTCCGACGCCCTATCTCGGTATCGGAGTGCGCGACGTTTCGGCCTTCCGCGCAAGCGGGCCGACCCAGGGCGCAGTGATCGCGTCCGTCGCATCCGACTCACCGGCAGAACGCTCCGGTCTCCTGAGGGGCGATGTGATCGTCTCGTTCGACGGTCGCGCTGTCCGCAACTCGGACGAGCTGACCGGAGAGATGATCGGACGTCGCCCCGGCGACCGCATCGATCTCGAATGGGTCAGTGAGCAGGGCGTACTTCAGCAGCGCACGGTCACTCTCGAGCAAGGCTCGCCCACCGCCTGAGGGTGCACCTTCACGCTTGCAGCACGGACAGCACGTTGCCCGCCGGATCGGTGAACCAGGCGATCAGCGGACCACCCTTGCGGAAGATGCCCCGCTCGTCGGTACCCATCTCCGGATACTGCTGACAATGCACCCCTTTCGAATTCAATGCATCCACCGCCGCGTCGATGTCCGCGACGGGAAAATTGAGAACAGTGTGCTGGGCCGGCTTGTGGTGCTCACGCGGGTAGATCAACACCTCACACCCTTCGCCGAGTTGCAGATGCAGCAGTCCCATCTCGCCGTCGACGACGGTGAGTCCAAGGGTGTCCGCGTAGAAGGCACGGGCGGCGTCGATGTCATCGACCCCGAAGCCCGAGAACGGCGGTCGAGTGAGCTCGAGTGTCGGCATGACTGTGATTGTTCACCCGCCGATCGGCGGCTGCAACGGAATCCGGATGTTCGAGATGGCAGACTTCGCGGACGGGAGTAGCGTTTGAACGGTGACTATTCGTCTCGGTTACCAGATGCCCAATTTCAGCTACTCAGGCCCTGTCGCAGAGCTGTTTCCCAAGGTCATCGCGCAAGCGCGCGAGGCCGAAGCAGCCGGATTCGACACTGCATTCGTCATGGACCACTTCTACCAACTACCCGGGATCGGCAAGCCCGACGAACCGATGCTCGAGGCGTACTCGGCACTGTCCGCGTTGGCCACCGCCACCGACACCATCCAGCTGTCGGCACTCGTCACCGGGAACACCTACCGAAACCCGGCGATCCTCGCCAAGACAGTCACCACCCTCGACGTCGTCAGCGGCGGACGCGCGATCCTCGGCATCGGCGCAGGATGGTTCGAGCTCGAACACACCAGTTTCGGCCTCGAATTCGGTACGTTCACCGATCGTTTCGAACGCCTCGACGAGGCGCTGCAGATCATCGAACCGATGCTGCGCGGGCAGCGTCCCACCTTCGACGGCCTGTGGTACCAGGTCGAGGAGGCCATCAACGAGCCGCGCCTGCGTGACGACCTCCCGATCATGCTCGGCGGCGGTGGTGAAAAGAAGACCTTCGGTCTCGCTGCGCAGTTCGCCGATCACCTCAACATCATTTGCAACGCAAGCGAACTGCCTCGCAAGGTCGAGGCCGTGCAAGCGCGCTGCGAGGAAGTCGACCGCGACCCGAAGGATCTCGAAACCAGCTTCCTCGCGTTCGTCATCATCGACGAGGACGGCGACAAAGCACGCACGCTCCAGAACGACTACCTGCTCTCGAACGGTATCGACTTGTCGAATCTGTCCGAGGACGAGAAGACCGCCGCTACCGACCGGGCTTTCTGCGGAACGCCGGACGACGTCGCCGAACAGGTGCAGACGCGTGTGCTCGACCACGGCATCGACGGAGTCATCATCAACCTGGTCACCAACGGCCACGAGCCCGGCATCGTCGAACTCGCCGGAAAGGCACTGCGCCCACTGATCCAGTAGGCCCGGAGGTCCAGTTGCACTGCAAGGCCAGTTGCACTGCAAGGTCCAGTTGCACTGACACGGGGGGACTGTGCGTGGCATAGTCTTCCCGTGGCTCAGCTGACAACCAACGGGCACCGCGTGCTCGTCGCGAATCTCACTGGCGATTCGCTGCGCGCGATCTCCGGATCGATGGTCGCGTACGAGGGCGACGTCGCCTTCAAGAACGCCGGCATGGGCGGGGGGGGCCTGCGTGCCGCGCTCAAACAAAAGGTCACCGGCGAATCCCTGTCTCTCATGGAGGTTTCCGGGAAAGGCATCGTTTACTTTGCCGTCGATGCGCAGGACATCACCATCGTCGAATTGGCGAACGACTCGATGCACGTCGAGGCTTCGCAGTTGCTCGCCCTCACCGGTCAGATCAAGACCGAAGTCAAGTTCTCGGGGCTTCGCGGAGCATCCTCGGGTCAGGGATTGTTCACCACCATCGTCAGCGGAACGGGTTCGGTGGCACTGCTCTCTGCGGGTGGTCCGCTCATCGCCCTGGCGGTGGACCCGCAATATCCCCTCGTCGTCGATCCCGATGCATTCGTCGCGCATCGCGGATCACTGAATCAGAGCTTCGTCACCGACGTCACCTGGCGATCGGCTATCGGCGGCGGAAGCGGCGAGGCGTTCTCGCTACGGTTCGACGGCCAAGGCGTCGTCTACATCCAACCCGAGGAGCGTTGACGTGCCACTCGAACTCGTCAACAGCAAAGTCGTCAAATCGACGCTCGCACCCGGACAGAACGTGTTGGCGCGCAAGGGCGCAATGTTGTACTACACCGGCGACGTCCACTTCATCCCACACTCGATGGGCGGAGCTGCCAGCGGCATGCCGAGCATGGGCGGCGTCGCCGGGATGGCGGGTCGGATGATGTCCGGCGAACACGTAGCGATGATGGCGGCCGAGGGTCAGGGTGAGGTGTTCTACGGTCACGCTGGGCTCTACGTCGAGGTGATTCATCTCGACGGCTCGTCCATGCTCACCGTCGAAGCCGACCGACTCCTGGTGCACGACGGCTACTTGCAGAGCTCGATCGTCGCACTCACCTCCCAGGGCGGAGTACGCGGTGCCGTCCGCGGCGCTATGACGGGGCAGGGATTGTTCACGACGCAGTTGACCGGGCAGGGAAGCGTCGCAGTCCTCTCGCACGGCGGCGCAATCCCACTTCAGGTCGGGCCGCAGCACCCCCAGGTCGTCGTCGATCCGCAGGCGTACGTCTGCCATATCGGCAATATCAGCGTCGACATCTCGGCGAACGTCGGTTGGCGTGACGCTGTAGGGCGTGGCAGCGGCGAAGCGATTCAGCTGAAGATGACGGGTACGGGCACCGTGTGGGTCCAGGCCTCCGAGCAGAAGTTCTGACAGGAGCATCACATGGGCCTCGAAATCCACACCCCGTATACCCTGCCAGTCAACGACAACGTCCCCGGCAACGACTACGCATTCTGCGTCGAACTCGACGGTCAGCCATGGTTCACATCCAAGGGCGCGATGATCGCCTACTACGGCAATGTGCGGTTCGAGCCACTCGGTCAGACATCGATGCCGGCCATCGTCGCCGCGCGCTTCTCGTCGCCGCTGTACTCGAACGACTGGGTCCTCGCGCAGGGCCAGGGCAAGCTGATCCTCGGTGATCGCGGATTCAACATCAACTCGTACGACCTGGACGACGGCAACCTGACCATCCGGGCATCGAACCTGCTCGCATTCCAGCCGACCCTGGATCTGAAGCAGTCCATCGTCCCCGGATTTCTGACGCTGCTGGGCACGGGCAAGTTTTTGGCCTCATCCAACGGGCCCGTGATGTTCGCCGAACCACCACTGCGCATCGACCCGGAGGCCCTCGTAGGCTGGGCCGACTGCCCGTCCCCGTCACACCACTTCGATGCCGGCTGGATGCAAAATTTCCTCGGCGCGGCCCGCGGGTTCCTCGGCGCCAACAGCGGGGAGGAACGCCAGTTCGACTTCACCGGCGCCGGGACCGTCCTGATCCAGTCGAGCGAGAAGGTGCTCGACGACGGTCACCTGCTCCGGCACATCGAGTCGCAAACCGTCACCCTCGGGCAGAACAGTCTCAGGGCGCTCCACAACACCATCGGGTCGCAGTTGCAGCAGTGACGCCGGGAGCGGAGCCTGCGGAGTGACCCCAGTGCTTCCGGGAGCGAACAGGCGCACACTGGAGAGATGACCAACAATGGACCGTTCAATATCGACCCCGAGGACTTCGATCGCTTCGCCAAGGAAGCGAGCGACGGACTGCGGGACGTAGTCGATCAGGTAGGCAAGATCATCGGTGGGTCCGGAGCCGTCGGCCCGTGGGGCGCGTTCTTCGGCGAAGCGGCCACGCCGCGCGCCAAGCCGGCGCCCGAACCGGAGACCACCGGCGAGAAGGGTGACGGCGTGTGGGCCATCTACACCGTCGACGAGGACGGATCTGCCCACATCGACCAGGTATACAGTTCCGAGCTCGATGCCCTGCGCGCCCACAAGGACAACGTCGACCCCACGCGTCGGCTGCGTTTCCTGCCCTACGGCGTCAGCGTCAGCGCGCTCGAAGGCTAGTGAAGCGAGTTCAAGATGCCATGCAGCCGCATCACGCTCGAATCCCGAGGCGATCAGGACCAAAGCGACCTCGATCTACTCCAGAAGTTCCGGGCACAGAAGGTGATTACCTCGGGTCTACGTGTGCATCACAGCGTCGGGAGAGTCGAACCAGCGCTCTGGGTGGCTGACATCGTGTGCGGCGCGGTGGTACAAGACCGCGTGGGAGACAGCAGCTATTTGCACAAGATCAGCGAAGCCGTCGAGATCCACCACATCTGACCCCGGACACTACGCAAGCCACAGGCCTCGTCATCCGGCGAGTAATCCTGTGGCTCACTTCCAGCCCCACCTCGATGGAGCGGCGATGGGCACAAGATATCAAAGCGAGTTGCGTCGGCGCAACCATCGACAACTGACACGAAACCCCACTGCGTCAAGAAATACGGCCATTGTTACTGATGTGGGGGGGGTATCGGCGGCCGGGTAGTGACGGTCGGTGTCCTCCGAGATTGAGCATGGCCAAGGAGATGAGCACTTCGGACGGGCAAAGCCGAAAGCGATGCGAGTGAGGAGTCGGATCTTGGTGTTCACGGATTCGACGAGTGCGTTGGACAGGCCGTGTTCGATGGCGACAACGATCTGTTCGCGGTGTGCGGCGACAGCGACCCGCACCCAAAGCGCTGTTCGACAGCGCGGTGCACAACGCAATACCCGTCTTCCAGAGGCCGTACGTGTGGCCGGAAGTGAATCAGCGGGCACACCGCTTTGGGACGACGTGCAGCGTGTCGTACTCGAGGCCGGCTGGGTCCAGGAGGCGGGGAAGCGTTCGACGTACGCGCATCGCAGGGGTCTCGACCTGAACAATGATTCCCGTATCGTCCCTGATGTGACCTTTCTGCACCCGGTAACGCTCAGCGACGACGTCGTGACGCTCGAGCCGCTGAGCCACGAGCATCTCGAGGGCCTGTGCGACGCCGCTCGCGACGGTGACTTGTGGAATCTTTGGTACACCGCTGTTCCGAGGCCCGAGGAGATGGCGGCCGAGATCGACCGACGCCTCGGGTTGCTCGAGGCACAATCGATGCTTCCGTTCACTCTGCGCCGCAACGACACCGGACAGATCATCGGCATGACTACGTTCATGAACGCCGATGCAGCCAACCGTCGCGTGGAGATCGGTTCCACCTGGAATGCGGCGTCGGCGCACCGCAGTGGCACCAACACTGCCAGCAAGTTGCTTCTTCTCGGCTACGCCTTCGAGGAATTGAACTGCATTGCAGTGGAATTCCGAACGCACTGGATGAACATGCAATCTCGAACCGCCATCGCGAACCTGGGCGCGAAGCAGGACGGCGTATTGCGCAATCACCAGCGCATGCCCGACGGCTCCCTGCGTGACACGGTCGTGTACTCGATCGTCAACTCGGAGTGGCCGGCGGTACGAAACGAGCTTCGCCGGCGTCTGGCGCGCTAGGTTGACTCCCAGCGTTGGCCGACGCATCTCGAGGCCGCACCGAAAGATCCGTCAAACGATACGAGTCGACGGGCGGGAAATCCCGGTGACGGGCCGGCTGCTGCAACCGCCCATCCGCCGCACGAGCGACATTCTGCGAGTAGTCCTGTCGGCCCTGTTGGTGGCGGCAGTCATCGCAGGGTCCCTCATCACCCGCAATCAATGGGCTGCGCTGGAAAGCTCCGTATCGGGCATCGTCGGGGTGCTCAGCCCGGATCAATCCGACCTGGTCTACCTTCTCTACGGCGTGGCGATTCTGGCCCTTCCGTTCGCCATTCTGATCGGATTGATCGCCGGCCGTAAGTGGAAGCTGCTCGCTGGTTACGCGGCGGCGGGCCTGCTCGCTGTGCTCGCGTTGTCGATCACCGGCACCGGTATCTCCACCCCCGAGTGGAATCTGGACGTGCCGGAGCGACTGGATACCTTCCTCGCGCAGTTCCTCGACGATTCGCGCTGGATCGCGATGCTCGCCGCGATTCTCACGGTGTCGGGCCCCTGGCTTCCCGCTCGCTGGCGTCGTGCCTGGTGGTTCCTGCTTCTCGCATTCGTGCCGATGCACCTTTTCGTCAGCACCGTCGTTCCGGCACGGTCGTTGCTGGGATTGGCGGTCGGCTGGTTCATCGGCGCGTTGATCGTGCTCGTCGTCGGCACACCGGCTCTGGAAGTCCCATTGGACGGCGCTGTCCGGCTACTGGCAAAGCGTGGTCATCCCGTCACCTCCTTCACCGTTCTCAAACCGGCCGGACCGGGACCGCTGGTGCTCTCCGCTACCGCCGAGGGCCCGGAACCGGAGATCGTCGTCGAAATGTACGGGCAGAACCAACGCAGCGGCGGGGTGATCAAGCAGGGTTGGCGATGGCTGACATTTCGTGGCAGCGAAAGCGTGCCGATTCACGCCTCGATGCGGCGAGCCGTCGAGCACAGGGCTCTGATGGGCATCGCGATCGGTGAGCTGGGTATCGCAAGCAGTACACCCCTCGCGGTCTCCGTCCTGGACCGCGGCTGGGCACTGTTCGCACACAGTGCACCGCGCGGAAAGGCCGTCGACGAGTCCTCCGAGGATTCGCTGGCGGTGACCATCTGGCACGGCTTGCAGACGCTGCACGAGAGACAGATTTCGCACGGCGATCTGCGGAGCGCCGAGATCTGGGACGACAACGGCACCGCACTGTTCGGGGGTTTCGCTTTCGCCGAGCTCGGGGCCTCGGACGCGCAGATGCAGTCCGATGTTGCGCAGCTACTCATCTCCACCTCGACGCTGTTCGGGGTCGAACGCGCCGTGCGCATCGCTATCGAGACCCTCGGTGAGGACACCGTCGTCACCGCCGCCGGACGGTTGACCAAAGCCGCCATCCCGACGCGGGTCCTCAAATCCGTTCCCGACGGCACCGCCACCATGAAGGCCGTGCGCGAGGAAGTCCTGAACCAGACCGACACCCTGAAGATCGAGCTGGAACAGGTCACGCGATTCTCCCGCTATCAGATCATCCAGCTCGTCCTGCTGATTGCGCTCGTCTACGTCGCGTATCCGTTCATCAGTGCGGTACCGACATTCTTGACCGAGCTCCGCACCGCCAACTGGTGGTGGGCACTGCTGGGCCTTGCAGTGTCTGCGCTGACGTACATCGGTGCCGCGGCAGCACTGTGGGCCTGCGCGTTCGGCAAGGTCAGCTTTTTCAATCTGGTGATCATGCAGGTGGCCAACACTTTTGCCGCGACGACGACCCCGGCGGGCGTGGGTGGCCTGGCGCTGAGTGTGCGCTTCCTGCAGAAGAGTGGCCTCGGAGCCGTCCGGGCCACTGCGGCGGTGGCGCTGGAGCAGTCGGTGCAGGTGATCACCCACGTCAGCCTGCTGATCATGTTCTCCATCGTCGCGGGCACATCCTCGGGGCTCGAGCGCTACGTGCCCGATCCGACGGTGCTGTATCTGATCGCTGGCGTTGCGCTGGGAGCCGTCGGGGCGGCGCTGTTCCTGCCGATCCTGCGTCGGTGGCTACGCGACGCGATACGACCGCAGCTCAAGGAGGTGCTCGGTGAACTCGCTCAGCTCGCGATGGACCCGAAGCGCTTCTCGATCATCATTCTCGGCTGTGCGGCAACAACTCTCGGAGCCGCGCTAGCACTGTGGGCCAGTGTCCAAGCGTTCGGCGGCGGGACGACGTTCATCACCGTGACCGTCGTGACCATGATCGGTGGCACCCTCGCCGCGGCAGCCCCGACCCCGGGAGGCGTCGGTGCCGTCGAGGCGGCCTTGATCGGCGGACTCGCCGCGTTCGGTCTTCCCGCGAGTGTCGCGGTACCGTCGGTGCTTCTCTACCGTGTCCTGACGTGCTGGCTTCCGGTGTTCTTGGGCTGGCCGATTCTGAGATGGATGACCAAGAAGGATATGGTCTGATGCCGACTGCAGACGAGCTGCTCGGCGCGAATGTCGTCCACAATCTGGTCGACTGCCTCGGCGGCGACTTGCCGGCGACCTCCGCTACGGCAGGCGAGTTCGACGGCCTGAGCCTGAGTGATCGCGCCCGCATCGTCCGCGACGCCTTACTCGCCGAACTACCGGCGGACTACCCGCAGTTCGAGGCCGCTATCGAAGCCGCACTGACGAACGACGAGTTCACTGGTTGGATGATCTGGCCGATCAGCGAGGCACTCGCGGTACGTGCGACTTCGGAGGGTGTAGCCGAATTCGACTCCGGGTTAGCCCTTCTCGCCTGGCTGACCTCTCGCCTGACGGGTGAATTCGCGATCCGGACGTTCATGGACGCCGATCTCGATCGAACCCTCGATACGGCCCTGGAGTGGACGCACCACCCGGATCCGCACGTTCGCCGACTGGCATCCGAGGGAACCCGCCCGTTTCTGCCATGGGCCAGACGGGTCGAAGCGCTCACTGCCCGACCGGACGCCACGACCGCGATTCTCGACGCGCTCTACCGCGACGATTCCGAGTTCGTACGCCGCTCGGTTGCAAATCACCTCAACGATCTGAGTCGGACCGATCCCACCCTGGTCGTGGATCGGGCTGCGGCGTGGATGGCCGATCCGGACGCACACACCACACAACTCGTCCGACGCGCACTGCGCTCGTTGATCAAGAAGGGCGATCCGGGCGCCCTGTCGCTTCTCGGTTTCGCACCGACCGAGGGTGTCGAGGCCCGAGATCTGGAGGTGACGCCGAACGAGGTACCGACGGGTGGGTCCGTCACGATCCGCTTCGATCTCGCCAACACTGCGGACTCCGAGCAGTCCGTGGCCGTCGACTACGTCATCCATCATGTCCGTGCCAACGGCAAGCGAAGTCCGAAGGTGTTCAAGCTGACCACCCGCGCGCTCGCGCCCGGATCGACGACGACGATCACGCGGACGCACTCGTTCCGTCCCATCACCACGCGTCGCTATTACCCGGGCGAGCATGTGCTCGAAATTCAGGTCAACGGGTCGATCCTCGCCGGTGCCGTTTTCGAGCTGACCGAGTAGACCGATACCATGCTGGCGTGACCAAGGTACTGCACGAACTTCCCGTCGGTGAGCGCATCGGCATCGCATTCTCCGGCGGCTTGGACACCTCCGTCGCGGTGGCGTGGATGCGCGAACACGGCGCTGTCCCCTATGCCTACACCGCTGACATCGGCCAGTACGACGAACCCGATCTGTCCGACGTGCCCGAGCGCGGTCTCGCGTACGGAGCCGAGCAGGCCCGCCTCGTGGACTGCCGCGAAGCACTCGTCGAGGAGGGTCTCGCCGCGCTGACGTGCGGCGCCTTCCACATCAGATCGGCCAACCAGGTGTATTTCAACACCACCCCACTCGGCCGCGCGGTCACCGGCACCCTGTTGGTGACGGCCATGCGCGAGGACGACGTCTCCATCTGGGGCGACGGATCCACCTACAAGGGCAACGACATCGAGCGGTTCTACCGTTACGGTCTGCTCGCCAACCCCAATCTACGGATCTACAAGCCCTGGCTGGACAAGGCGTTCGTCACCGAGCTCGGTGGCCGCCACGAGATGTCCGAGTGGCTCACCCACCGCGACCTGCCCTACCGGGATTCCGCGGAAAAGGCGTACTCCACCGACGCCAACATCTGGGGCGCCACGCACGAGGCCAAGAGCCTGGAATACCTCGACACCTCGCTCGAGATCGTCTCGCCCATCATGGGTGTCCGCTTCTGGGACCCCGAGGTCGAAATCGAGACCGAGGACGTCACCGTCGAATTCGACAAGGGCCATCCGGTCCGAATCAACGGCAAGACCTTCGCGAGCCCCGTCGACCTGGTGATGGAAGCCAACGCCATCGGCGGTCGCCACGGCCTGGGCATGAGCGATCAGATCGAGAACCGCATCATCGAGGCCAAGAGTCGCGGCATCTACGAGGCTCCAGGCATGGCGCTGCTGCACATCACGTACGAGCGCCTCGTCAACGCCATCCACAACGAGGACACCGTCGCCTCGTACCACAACGAGGGCCGTCGACTCGGACGCCTGCTGTACGAGGGACGCTGGTTCGATCCGCAGGCGCTGATGCTGCGTGAGGGCCTGCAGCGGTGGGTCGGCAACGTGGTGAGCGGCAGCGTGACGGTGCGTCTGCGCCGTGGCCAGGACTTCACCATCGTCGACACCCAGGGCACCAATTTCAGCTACCACCCCGAGAAGCTGTCGATGGAACGCAGCCAGGGCCAGGCCTTCTTCCCCGGCGACCGAATCGGTCAGCTGACGATGCGCAACCTCGACATCGCCGATTCGCGCAGCAAGCTCGAGCAGTACGCGGCTCAGGAGCAGCACACCGCGTGGGCAGACCTCATCGGTGACGTCACCCAGGGCGGCGCGGAAGCGATCTCGGCCTCCACGAGCGACGGCGCCGGAGTCAATTCCGAGGCACTCGATCACGCGGCCATCGAGTCCGGCACCGACTGACGTAAGGGAACGTCAGACGCTGGAGATCGTGTACTTGGTCAGCGCGGGTGCGCCTGCGAGGAGTGGGCCGAGGTCGGTGATCTTGCCTTCGCCGGCCCGGAACTCGCGGTACTTCGCGTCGGCTTCGGCGGAATCCCAGCGCTCGTAGGCGATCCAGTGAGCCTCGTTGTCGGCGTCGACGAGCACGTCGACACCTTGGCAGCCGTCGAACGCACGAGTCTCGGTGAGGACCCGAGCGAGGACGACCTTGGCGTCGTCGAGCTTGGCGGGATCGAAGGTCAGATCGAGCATTGCGATGATCGCCATGTGTATCTCCAGATCGGTTGAGGGTTACCCGGCCCACCCTAATCGCGCAGCACCTTCGCATCGCGGGCGAACTCACGCACCCGTTCGTCCGTCCACATCTGTGCCGGCACTGCGCCGCCGAGCAGTTCGCGTGTCAGCGCCGGATCACCGCCGAGGGGCACATCACTGCCTGCAATGACCACGTTGCCGTATCGGCGGCCCTTGAGCATCGCCGGGTCGGCGATCATCGCCGTGTGCGGAAAGATGCTGCCGATCGTGGCGGCCTCGCGTTTGGTCGTGACGAGATCGCGGGTGTCGCCGCAGTTGACGACGTACATGCCGCCGGGGGCGAGGACGCGTCGGACGTGCTCGGTGAACTCGACGGTCAGCAGCGGCGGCGGTGTCACGGCCCCGGCAAAGACGTCCCGAACGATCAGGTCACGGCTGTCCTGGGTGAGCGATTCGGTCACCTCGCGGGCCTCACCGACGCGGATACGCAGCAGCGGCGCGCGCGGTAGATCGAACCATTCGCGAACGAGTTCGGCCAGCCTGCCGTCGAGTTCGACGACCACCTGCCGCGCGTCGGGGTACTCGGCTGCGAAGCAGCGGGCGAGAGTGCATGCGCCGCCGCCGAGGTGCAGCGCGCGGAGTTTGTCGCTCGCGAACGGGTGATGACGAACGAGCCCGGCCATCCACCGCATGTACTCGAAGTCGAGTTGGGTGGGGTCGTCGATATCGATGTGCGAGCTCGGTACGCCGTTGACGAGGATCGTCCAGCCGTCGGCGGTCAGGGTGTCGCGAACCAGTTCACATGTGCCGGTATCGGTGTCGTAGACCCCGGCGACGGGCCCCGATGACTGCTGCTTCTTCTTAGCCATCGGGTAGCTCGCTCACCGGTCCAGTATGGCGGTTCCGCGTTCGAGAAGGATTTCGGCTCCCGCGCGCACGGCGGCGATCGGTCCGGTGAACCCGAGAACCCGCACGGCGGCCTCGGCGATGACACTCGCGTAGTCGGCACCTTCGGCATCACGGCCGTACTCGGTATCTGCTCGCGTGTTCACCACGCTCTCGACGAGCCGGAAGGGGAGATCCAAGACTCCCGGCACGGTTGATGCGGGTTCGGCGACGACTTCTGTGGCGATGGACCTGTACAGGTCCATCAACGCGTACCGGTGGGCTCGGAATGTCGAGAAACGGTCCTCGCGCAGTTCCGGCAGGAGGTACAGCGCACCGAGGTTCCATTTCGAGCGGCAGAGCTGGTCGGCGTCACACCACGCGAGGGCGTACATCTTCTCTACGGCCGGGGCATCGGAGTCGCGTACGGCGCGGCCCACCGCCAGGGGTTCGTCGACGGTTCCACTCAGCAGCGAGTCCAGGAGCTCGTCCTTGTTGGCGAAATGGTGATAGAGCGATGCCTGCCGCATGCCGACTGCGTCGGCGATCATCCGGGTGGAGGTGTTGGTGTAGCCGCGGGTGGTGAACAGTTCTGCGGCGGCGTCCCGTATCTCGTCTCGGGCGGTTTCACCCGGCCGCTTCTTCGTGCTCAACCTCGGTCGGCCTGCAGTGGTCATGCTGTACATCCTGGCATCGAATCGACTCGTGTGAAATTTCTGTCACTTGATCGAAATACAGGAAACACGGTTGTTTCACGAGTGCCGTCGTTCGATACATGCACGACACCCGAAAGGCATCACGGACGGGAAAACTATCGAGTGACAGAAACCCCGCACCGGCAGCGCAGACGGGCGGTCACTCTTCCTCTTATCAGGAGCCAGACATGAGCTCGACTACCCTGCCCGCACCCGAGGGCCCCACCAGCCCAACAATTTCAAGCCGCGATCACTCCGACCTTGCCGAGCTCGGCTACGAACAGCAGCTGCACCGCAAACTCGGCAAGTTCGCCTCGTTCGCCGCCGGATTCTCGTTCGTATCGATCCTGACCACCATCTTCCAGCTCTTCGCCCTCGGTTTCAGCTTCGGCGGACCCGCCTTCTTCTTCACCTGGCCCCTGGTGTTCCTCGGCCAGTTCATGGTTGCCCTCAACTTCGCGGAACTGGCAGCGCGATACCCTATTTCGGGTGCGATCTACCAGTGGTCGCGTCGCATGGGCGGGGAGATCGTCGGCTGGTTCGCAGGGTGGTTCATGATCATCGCGCAGATCGTGACCGCATCAGCGGCCGCCATCGCATTGCAGGTGGTCCTGCCCAGCATCTGGAGCGGCTTCCAACTCGTCGGCGACGACCCCGCCCTCACCTCACCCAGTGGAGCCACCAACGCCGTCATCCTCGGATCGGTGCTGCTGGTCATGACGACCACCATCAACTCGATCGGCGTCAACTGGATGGCGCGCATCAACAGCATCGGCGTCACCTGCGAAATCGTCGGCGTCATCGCACTGGTGCTCGTGTTCTTCACCCACGCCCAGCGCGGTCCGCAGGTGGTACTCGACACCGGCGCTCCCGGTACGGAATCCGGATACATCTGGGCCTGGATCGTCTCGGGCCTGATGGCTGCCTACGTCATGGTCGGATTCGGTTCGGCCGGTGAGCTCGCCGAGGAAACTCACAACCCGCGACGCGTAGCACCGCGCACCATCCGCCTCGCATTGTCCGCTTCCGCGCTGGGCGGCGGGGTGATGATCGTCGGCGCACTCATGGCGGCACCCTCACTGACCGACGGTAATCTCGCGACGCTGGGCCTGCCGTACGTCATCGACTCCATCCTGACCTCACCGTGGGGCACTGTTCTGCTGGTCGATGTGGCAATCGCAGTCTTCATCTGCACCTTGGCAATTCAGACGGCAGCAACCCGACTGATGTTCTCGATGGCCCGCGACGGACGGCTGCCGGGGTCGAAGCTGCTGTGCACGGTCAACCCCAGAACCGGAACGCCCATCGCGCCTGCCGTCCTCATCGGACTCGCCTGCATCGCAGTTCTGGCCGTCAACGTCGGCAACGCCGCCCTGTTCACCACACTCACCAGCGTGTGCATCGTGCTGATCTATCTCGCGTACCTCATGGTCACCGTGCCGCTGCTGGTGCAGCGACTCAAAGGCTGGCCGAACGGCGGCATTGCGTTCGACGCCGAAGGAAACAAACTCTTCACCCTCGGACGTGTCGGAGTTCCCGTCAACCTCGTCGCAGTCCTCTACGGCGGGCTGATGGTGATCAACCTGTCCTGGCCGCGCGCCGAGATCTTCAACCCCACCGGAGAATTCCCGCTGCTTCAGTGGGCAGCGCCGCTCACCGTCCTCGCCGTGGTCATCGCCGGCATCGCCTGCTTTCCTCGCGGCAAGACCCATCCGCGTCCAGTCAACCTAGGAGCGTAAAGCATGAGTACCGCAACCACTCTCGCCGCGAAGGAACACGCACGCGCACAGGCCGCAGCAGTCGATGCGCCCGTCGCCCCTGATGGAATCGATGAACTCACCTGGGCCGAAACGGTCCCCGGCGGCCGCTACACCTCCAATGTGCTCGCCCGCGGAACTCGTCTACGACTTCGCGACGTCGACGGCTCTGCTTGCGCCAACATCCTGCTCTACCGCGCCGATGCACCGTGGGAACGACTCAACGCCGCCGACACCGTGAAGGTTCCGTGGCAGGCGTACCTCGCTACCGGCCACCCCCTGCTCTCCGACCAGGGCCGCGTACTCGCCACCATCGTCGCCGACAGCTCCGGCCACCACGACGCCTTCTGCGGAACCACCTCGCAGGCCGCCAACGAGAACAAGTACGGCAGCGGCGCTCTGCATTCCGGATCCCCGGCCGGACGTGAACTGTTCACCGTGGCCGCGGCGAAACACGGCCTGTCGCAGCGTGACCTGCCCTCGCCGATCTCCTTATTCCAGGGAGTACACGTCGAATCCGACGGGGCCCTGGTCAGCACCGGATCCGCCGGCGCAGGTGCCGAGATCGATCTACTGATCCATCTGCCTGTCATCGTGCTACTCGCGAACACCGCGCACCCACTCGATCCCTCACCGGAGTTCGCCACCACCACTGCAGTAGAGATTCTCGCCTGGGACGCAACCGAGGAACTACGGACGCTGCCCAACACCGAACCCGAATATCAGCGCGCAGTGCGGAACACCGAAAGCGCCTGGAACGCTGCTGATCCGAAAGGCATCCGATGAGCACCACACTCGAACACACCATCATCCGAGACGAACTCGCCGACGCCCGGGCCCCGTGGTCTGCCGTCGTGCGAGCCGGCGACGTGCTGACGATGATCGACCTGCACGGCAATCAGGCAGTCGACACCTTGCTCTACGCCGCCCACGATCACAGCATCCGATACAGTGCCTCTGCCACCGTCACCGCTCAGCGCAATCTGTTTCTCACCACCGGGACCGTGCTGCGCAGCGACGACTCGACACCGCTGATGACGATCGTCGCCGACGAGGTGGGCAATCACGACACCGTCGGCGGGGCCTGCTCACAGGAGTCGAACACGTTGCGCTACGGCCACCACACCAAACATCAACACGCCTGTGTGGAGAACTTCCTCATCGAGGGCGCGAAGTGGGGGCTCGGCAAACGCGATCTCGTCTCCAACATCAACTTCTTCATGAACGTGCCCGTGGACCCCGACGGCACCCTCGGCATCGTCGACGGTTTGTCCGCACCGGGCAAGTCTCTGTCGCTGCGAGCCGAAACGGACACCCTCGTGCTCGTTTCGAGCTGCCCGCAGATCAACAACCCCTGCAACGGTTTCGACCCCACGGCAGTGCGGATGGTCGTGACGCGGTCATGAGCACCACCAAGATGACCGTGGTTCGGCCAGGGATACTGACCACCGTGCAAGACTGGCCGGGACGTATCGGCTACTGGAAAGTGGGTGTGCCGCCATCCGGGCCGATGGACGACCTGTCCTTCAGGCTGGGCAATGTCGCACTCGGAAACCCCGAAGGCGCAGCGGGACTCGAATCGGCGATGTCCGGTCCGGCCCTGACCTTCGACGCCGACACCTACGTGTGCGTCACCGGGGCCGACGTACCGGTGACGATCGACGGGCACAGCGCCGAGCAGTGGCGTCCACTCCTCGTCCCCGCCGGAGCCACCCTCGACGTCGGCACGAGCAACGGAGCCGGGTTGCGCGTCTACGTCACCATCCAGGGATCGATGGAGATCGACGACTACCTGGGTAGCGCAGCGACATTCACCCTCGGTAAGTTCGGCGGACTCCGCGGCGGAACCCTCACAGAGGGAGACATCATCGAGATCGTCGGTGCCGCCGACCCGTCGAATCTCCGCTCGATCCCGATGGAGCACCGGCCCGTGCTGACGTCGAAGTGGGAGATCGCCGTCACCGAGGGTCCGCACGGCGCACCGGACTTCTTCACCCGCGCCGATATGGAAACCCTGTTCGCCACCGACTACGAGGTTCACTTCAACTCCGACCGCACCGGTGTACGACTGATCGGTCCCAAGCCCGAGTGGGCGCGCCAGGACGGCGGCGAAGCCGGTCTGCACCCGTCGAACATTCACGACAACGCGTACTCCGTCGGCGCACTCGATTTCACCGGTGACACTCCGATTCTGCTGGGCCCGGACGGCCCGAGTCTCGGCGGCTTCGTCTGTCCTGTCACCGTCGTCGCCGCCGAGCGCTGGAAGCTCGGACAACTCAAAGCCGGTGACACCATCCGCTTCGTCCCCATCAGGGCGGCGAACGCCGCTGCACTGGGCGCACTCGGCGTCGAGCGTCGGGCGTCGTTTCCTGTTGTGTTCTCGAGCGGAGGCGACGGTGACGACGGTGTCATCGCGCGCCGCGAAGCCGAGACAGCGGTGACCTACCGCAGATCCGGTGACGACAACGTCCTGGTGGAGTACGGCGATATGACGCTGGATCTGGCGTTGCGCGCACGAGCGCACGCGCTGCACGAACGAATCGAGGCAATTGCGCCGACCGGCCTGCTGGATCTGACCCCGGGCATCAGGTCACTGCAGGTCAAGGTCGATCCGGACGTGCTGCCGATTTCGACGCTGATGGGACTGCTCGCCGAGGTCGAGGACGATCTACCCGCGGCCTCGGAACTGGTGGTGCCGTCACGAACCGTGCGGATGCCGCTGTCCTGGGACGACCCGTCCACACGCGAGGCGATCCAGCGATACATGCACGGCGTGCGCGCGGACGCCCCGTGGTGCCCGTGGAACATCGAGTTCATCCGCCGTATGAACGGACTCGACACTGTCGCAGACGTATTCGACACCGTGTTCGCTGCCGACTACATGGTTCTGGGGTTGGGCGATGTCTATCTCGGCGCACCCGTCGCGACTCCACTCGACCCACGCCACCGGCTGGTGACCACCAAATACAACCCGGCACGCACCTGGACGCCGGAGAACGCCGTCGGGATCGGCGGCGCATACCTGTGCATCTACGGCATGGAAGGCCCCGGCGGATATCAGTTCGTGGGCCGCACCACGCAGGTGTGGAACCATCGTTACCCCGAGCGAAGCGGTTCGTTCGAGGCCGAAAGTCCCTGGCTGTTGCGGTTCTTCGACCGCATCTCCTGGTACCCGGTGGAACCGGAGGAACTGATGGACCTGCGCGCCGATACCGCAGCCGGCCGCGGTGGGGGTGTGGAGATCACCGACGGCGAGTTCTCCCTCGCCGAGCACGACAACTTCCTCGCCGACAATCACGACTCGATCGAAGAGTTCCGCGCGATGCAGGCAATAGCGTTCGACGCCGAACGCACAGCATGGTCCGCGGCCGGCGAATTCACCACGAAGGGCGATACCGATGGAGCAGTATGATTTGATGGAGCGGGTTCGGCAGGCTTACAAAGAGATTGTCGAGGTCGATCGGCCCGAGGTGTGGATCACGCTGCGCGAGGAGGCCGATGTACTCGCCGAGGCCGAGGCACTGGATCCGTCGCTTCCGTTAGCGGGGTTACTTGTCGCCGTCAAGGACAATGTCGATGTTGCCGGTCTTCCGACAACGGCTGCATGCCCCGACTTCGCCTACACGCCTGACGCATCCGCGACTGCGGTTGCACGCCTCGTCGAGCAAGGCGCCCTGATACTCGGCAAGACCAACCTGGACCAGTTTGCGACCGGTCTGGTCGGAACCCGCAGTCCGTACGGCGCGGTTCGCTGCGCCTGGGACCCGGAGCTCGTTTCCGGTGGTTCGAGTTCCGGTTCCGCTGTTGCCGTCTCACTAGGCATAGTGGACATCGGAATCGGCACCGACACAGCGGGCTCCGGACGGGTACCTGCCGCGTTTCACAATCTCGCCGGGATCAAGACGACTCTCGGTATGGTTCCCACGACGGGAGTGGTGCCCGCCTGCGCCGACTACGATTGCGTCACCGTGCTCGCCCGCGATCTCGATACCGCAGCGGCGGCGACTCGCGTGATGATCGGGTACGACGAACTCGACGTTCGCAGCCGCACATGGCCGGCCGATGTCACACTCGCCCCGGCACGAGCGCCGCGACTCGCCGTGCCCAGGCCAGAGGACCTCACCGCACTGAGCCCGGAGTACCGCGATGCGTTCGACAGGACCGTCGCTGCACTCGTATCCAAGGGCATCGATCATGCCGAGGTGGACATTTCGGTTCTTCTCGACGCCGCGACGCTGCTCTACGACGGAGCAATCGTGGCGGGGCGGTATTCGGCTGTCGGGGAGTTCCTCGCCACCGAGCCCGCGTCCGCCGACCCGACGGTGGCGCGGATCGTCGGCGGGGCGGCCGAGCCGTCGGCGCATCGGTATGTCGACGACCTCGCCACCATCGCGGCCGGAAAGCGGTCCGCTGCACAGCTTCTGGAAGGTTTCGACGGGTTACTTCTGCCTACCACCACCGAACACCCGACCATCGCTGCTGTACAGGCAGATCCGCTGGGCATCAACCGGTGCCTCGGTACGTTCACCAACTTCTGCAACCTGCTGGACATGGCGGCCGTCGCCGTCCCGGGGGCGCCTACAGCCGCGGGCGATCCATTCGGGGTCATGGTGGTGGTACCGGCATTCGCCGATCAGGTGGCCGTCGATATCTGCGCACGTATCGTCGATGCGGATGCACCGGTGCTGGTGGACGAGGGCACCGAAGTACTGGTCGTCGGCGCGCATCTATCCGGCTTCCCGGTACACCATCAACTCGACGGTGCTCGTTTCACCGGGTACGTACAGACCTCCGATGCCTATCGAATGGTCGATCTGGGCACCACCCCGCCGAAACCGGGCCTCGTCCGACACGGCGATGGACTCGGTGCGCCCATTGCCGGTGAGCTGTACCGGATGTCTGCCGCCGCACTGGGAACGTTTCTCGCCGGGCTGCCCGTACCGATGGGCCTGACCAAGATCGAACTCGCCGACGGGCGCTGGGTCACCGGGTTCTGCTGCGCTTTCGACGCCGCGCAGAACGGCGAGGACATCACCGAGTTCGGTGGGTGGCGTGCGTATACGGCGGCCAGGCGACCGAACCCCGCACCCCTTTTGCAGACCTAGGTGCCGAGCTCGGACGTGAACGGGGCTTGCAGGTCGGCAAAAACGGTGCGAAGTTCGCGCGTGGGGCGGGTCATGCGTCAGTTCAGCGACGCCGCGATCTCCTGGGCGAACGCGGCCATCCCGGCTGCTGTCGGGTGCAGAGGCGCTGCGGGGTTCGCCGGTATGACCCCTTCGAGGTAACGCTCGGCGGGCTCGGCGCAGCCATCGTGGCCGATGCTGATCTCGCGAACATCGACGAACCTCGCGCCGTGTTCCTCCGCTTCCCGCGCGAGCGCATCGTTCATCTTGTCTACGCTCGCCTGCAGGTAGTCGGCATCGCGGGCCCAGACGGGCTGGGTTCCGTAGCAGCCGCCGGGCTGCACGTAGGTGCCGTACCCGACGACGAGGACCTCCGCGTTCGGTGCGCGCTCACCGATCGCGGCGAACACCTCACCCCACCGCGGCGCTGCCGCGTCGATCGCTTCGGCGACGATGTCGGTGCCGCCGGCGGTGAGCGTGTCCGCGCAGGAGACACCTACTGGTTCGGCTGAGAAGTTGATGCAGTTGCGCGCCGTCGAAACCAGTTCGACGTCGTTACCGCCGATGGTGATGGTCACCAGATCCGTCTCGGGGGAGAGGGCGTCGATCTGTAGTGGAACCGGTCCGCTGCCGGTCGGCTGCTCGACGGAGGTGACATGCTCCGAACGTGCACTCGAGCACGAAACGTCGACGAACGACGCCGTCTCGATCAACCCGGACAGCACGTGCGGATAGTTCGAGTTCGATCGCAGGCATCCGGGTGTTCCGGCCGAATCGGGGATCAGCGGACCCGCTGCTGCGGAATCACCCAGGGCGACGTAGTCGATGGGTGTGGGTTGCTCCAGACGTTGCTCCAGAGGCTGCGCCTCGGTTGCCGCCGAGCAGCTCATCGAAGCCGCTAGTGCCAGTACACCCACACCTATGAATCGACGCATGAAACTCACGCTACGCGAGCACAAGAGTCTTCGGAGCTGCCCTTGCGACCCGATTCGCCGGTACCCTCGAACAGGTTCACCACGTACACATACGAAGGGCGCACGTTTCATGATCACCAATTTCGTCAATCTCATTCTCGGCAGCATCGGATCCATCTCGGCTGGCAGCAGCGGCTTCGAACTCGCACCGGGAGTACTTCCCTTCGGTCTCTAGATCGACCAGTTCAGGGCGGCTGAATTCATGGGCGACGATCTACCCATCTGCGTCACCTGCGGCGTTCAGTACGCACTCGACGCCGCAGGTGAGCGCCCGATCCACTGCATGATCTGCGAGGAAGAGCGCCAGTACGTCGGTTACGACGGGCAACAGTGGACATCACTGTCATTGCTCCGGGAGCAGGGTCGCCGCGTGGACGTTCGGGAGGAAGTGCCCGGGCTGTGGGGGCTTGCCACGGCACCTGCCCTCGGTATCGGCCAACGTGCGCTCCTCGTCCCCGGAGAGGGCGGCACGGTCATGTGGGATTCGATCTCCTACATCGACGACGACGCAATCGCACGGGTCACCGAACTCGGCGGTATCTCCGCCATCGCGCTCTCGCATCCCCACTTCTTCAGTTCGATGGTCGAATGGTCGCGCGCCTTCGGCGACGTACCCATCTACGTTCACGAGCGTGACGCATCGTGGGTCACCAGGAACGAGAACGTCGTGCTGTGGTCGGGTCCGCGACACGAGATCGTTCCTGGACGGACCCTGATCAACGCGGGCGTTCATTTCGCCGGGGGCACCGTCATGCACTGGGATTCGGGGTTGGACGGTCGCGGCGCCCTCTGCGCGAGCGACATCTTCACCGTCGTCGCCAACCGACGCTGGGTCGGGTTCATGTACAGCTACCCGAACCTGATCCCCGAACACCCCGACACCATCACCAAGGCCCTCGAACTGATCGCGCCCTACCGCTTCGAAGCGCTGTACGGAGGTTGGTGGGACCGGGTCATCACCGAGGACGCCCACGCTCGTGTGATCGCCTCGGCACAGCGGTATCTCGATCACATCGGTGCAGATCAGCGCTCTACTATGTGACGATGCACAAGCTGCGGCAGTTCGTTTCACGGCTCGAGCCAGTCGGATTGTTCGTCGGCATCATCTTCTTCGCGTTCTCGATGACACCATCCTTGCTGCCCCGCGCCTGGTATCTGCAGGGCGTCGCGACCGGCATCAGCATGGCCACCGGATACGGCGTCGGATGCCTGCTGGTGTGGGTGGCGCACTGGTGCGGCATTCGCCCGAACTTCTCGACGCAGACCAGGCGATACGGCCGGTGGGGTGTCGCGGCGACCGCAGCTGTCGTCGTTCCTCTGTTCTTGATTCTCGGCTCGTGGTGGCAGGGCATCGTTCGACAACTCGTGGACGTGGAGGATCCCGGCCGTGTGCTCTACATGGGCGTTCTTGCCGTTGCGATTCTCATCGCCCTATTGCTGTTGGCCATGGCACGTGGTTTGCGCTGGTGCGCCCGGTATCTCACCACCAAGTTCACCCGGATTGTCCCACTACCCGTTGCGAAGGCAGTCGCAGTCGGCCTCGTTGCTCTGTTGACGCTGTTCGTGATCAACGGCGCCGTCAACAACGTTCTCATCGCGGCTGTCTCGAGTTCCTCCGAAATCGCCGACAAGGGCAACCATCCCGGAGTCGAACAACCCATGTCTCCGGAGAACTCAGGTTCGCCGGAGTCCAACGAGGCCTGGGACACACTGGGTATGGAGGGCAGGCGCTTCGTCTCCTCGGGTCCCACTGCCGAACAGATCGAGCAGTTCACCGGTGAACCCGCTCCCACACCCATTCGCGTCTATGCCGGAGCGGAGGGTGAGGACTCGATCGAGGCCACCGCCGATCGGGTGGTCGAGGAGCTCGAGCGCACAGGCGCTTTCGACCGCGCAGTTCTCGCCGTCGCCACCACCACCGGACGCGGGTGGGTCAACGAATCCGTCGCCGGTTCGCTCGAGTACATGTACGGCGGTGACACCGCGATCGCCTCGATGCAGTACTCGTTTCTGCCCAGTCCGATAGCGTTCCTCGCCGACCGGGAGTCACCTCGCAGGGCTGGTCGGGCACTGTTCGACCGCGTCTACGACGCCGTGCAGGACCGCCCGGAAGAGGCGCGCCCCAAGCTGGTGTCCTTCGGGGAGAGCCTCGGCGCCTACGGCGGACAGGACGCCTTCGGTGGTGCGCGAGACATGGTCGCGCGAACGGACGGCGCTCTGTGGGTGGGCAATCCGAACTTCACGAGGCAGTGGGCCGAGATCACCGCTGATCGTGACGCGGGCTCGCGCGAGATTCTCCCGATCATCGACGACGGCGTGTATGTGCGCTTCGCCGGCCGCCCGAGCGATCTCGATCTCGGCACCCCGTGGGAGCAGCCCAGGGTGATCTACTGGCAACACGCGTCCGATCCGATCACGTGGTGGTCGTCGAGTCTGATCCTGCATCGACCGGACTGGCTGCGTGAGCCGCGCGGCGTCGATGTCGATCCCGGAGTGCGGTGGTTCCCGTTCGTCACGTTCTGGCAGACCACGTTCGACATGGTGTTCTCCACAGATGTACCGCAGGGCTACGGCCACAACTACGGCGAGGATGCCGTCGAGCTGTGGGCCGCGATACTGCAGCCCGACGGTTGGACCGAGCAGGACACCGAGCGGCTGCGCGAGGTCGTCGCGGGTTGAGTCTCGCCCGTCCGGGGTATCGGGAGGTCATGACAGATGACAAGCACACCGACCCGAAAACCACCGATGTCGGCACCGCACCCGAGGGCGCCGATGCCGATGTCCAGTCCGACCCGGCCTCGGGTGGAAATACGAGCGAATGGACCGACGAGGGCGGCGCGACCGCCGAGGGTCCCGCTACCGACACCGAATAGCACCGCACCTCGCTCGGGTTTGCTATTTCGGCAAGTAACATTGCCATATGGCATTGCGGGCACCACAGTTGTCTCATGACAACGACACCCGAATACGACGTGATCATCATCGGCGGCGGCGCTGCCGGCCTGGCCTCGGCTGTGACACTCGCCCGGGCCCGCCGACGCGTCCTCGTCGTCGATGCAGGCGCGCCGCGCAACGCACCCGCCGAGCACGCACACAACTACCTCGGACTCGAGGGTGTGCCACCGCTGGAACTGCTGCAGAAAGGACGCGAGGAAGCTGCGTCGTACGGCGCCGAACTCCGCGAAGGTTTCGCGGCGAAGGTATCGGGTTCGATCGACAGCTTCGCCGTCACGCTCGCTGACGACGCCGAGATAACTGCGCGTCGACTTCTGATCACCACCGGATTGACCGACGAGCTACCCGACATCCCCGGCCTGGCCGAGCGGTGGGGCCGCGACGTGCTGCACTGCCCCTTCTGTCACGGATGGGAAGTCCGCAACGACACCGTCGGCATCATCGGAAGTCCCTTCGGCGTGCATCAGGCGCTGATGTGGCGGCAGTGGACCGACAGCGTCGTGCTCTTCGCCGGAGACTTCGAACCCACCGAGGAGGAGTACGAGAAACTGGCGGCGCGAGATATCGGCGTAGTGACAGACAAGATCGCGGGACTTGCTGTCCACGAGGACGCGCTGACCGGAGTGCAATTGGTCTCGGGCACAACAGTTCCGCTGCAGGCCGTGGTCACCAAGCCGACATTTCGGGCCAATGCGAGCATTCTGTCCGACCTGGGTCTCGACGTCACCGAGGCGATGATGGGCGAGGTACCCATGGGCGCGACATTCGTCGCGACGGACGAAAAGGGGGCCACTTCGGTTGCCGGTGTCCACGCCGCCGGGAACGTTGCCGCCCCCATGGAGAACCTCATCGGCTCCGCAGCGGCAGGTGTGCGCGTGGCCGGCGGCATCATCGCGGACCTCATCGATGCGGACGTGAAGCTGGCAGTGCAGGAGCGAGCACGCGCCTAGGGCTTCAGGGTCAGGGCTCGAGGAAGGGCGCGAGAGCCTCGATGAGCTCGCGCTCCACGGTTGCCTTCTCGACCCCGAGTTCGGCGAGCACACCGGCACCGTTCTCGTGTTCGAGCAGAGCAAGCAGCAGGTGTTCGGTCCCGATGTAGTTGTGGCCCAACCGAAGAGCCTCCCGAAAAGTGAGCTCCAAGACCTTCTTGGCATCGGCGTCGTAGGGTACGAGCCCCGGTACTTCGGCGGCCTTCTCGGGCAATCTCGGCGCGATCGCCTCGCGGACCACGCTCTCGGTTCGCCCCGCGGAGAGCAGGAATCTCGTACCCAGCGAATCCTTCTCGCTCAGCAATCCGAGGACGAGGTGCTCGGGAGCGATCGCGTCGTTGCCCGCCGCCTGGGCCTCGACCTGCGACGCCACCACCACGTTCTTCGCGCGCGTGGTGAATCGCCGGAATCCCTGGCTCGGATCGAGGTCCGACTCCGCCCCTTTCGGCACGAAACGCTTCTGCGCTGCCTGCTTGCTGACGCCCATACTTCGGCCGATCTCGGTCCACGACGCGCCGGAGCGACGGGCCTGGTCCACGAAGTGGCCGATCAGGTGATCGGCAAGATCACCGAGCGAATCGGCCGCGAGGACGGCGTCGGACAGTTGCTCGAGTTCGTCGTCGTGCACCTTCCTGATGGCGTCGATCAGATCGTCGAGACGGACGGGGAGGGCGGCTTTCGCTGGCTCGGTCACTCGTCAACCATAAGTTGACGAAGAACTAGCGTCAACCCTGAGTTGACGATCGAGGTCAGGGCGTCGGCGAGCCCACCGTGCCGGCCATCATGATCTGCTCCACGTAGTGCATGAAGTTCTCGGGCGTCGACACCTCGGCGGACGCAGCGAGAGTGGTCATCGCGGTAAGAATCGGCTGATCTCGCTGATCGAATATGTCGTTCTCCACCACGATCAGATCCGCGCCCACCGCTCGGCGCGCCGACACCACCGACACCTCACAGCTGAGCCGATCGCCCGCATGCAGCGGCCGGTGAAAGGTGAACTTCTGATCGACCTGCAGTATCTGCGGCATCGAATAGCAGCTCAACGTCTCCTCGAACAGGCGACGCTGGGCGACGAACGCGATGAGAGACATGAAGGTGGGCGGAGCGATGATCGAGTCGTAACCGAGATCCCGCGCAGCCTCGGTGTCGTAGTGAGCCGGGTGAAAATTGTGTACGGCCTTGGCGAACTCTTCCACCTTCGCCTTGCCGACCTCGTACACATCGTCGATGCGATAACTGCGTCCGACCATGGCGCGTACCTGCCCTGGCACGTCGTCCGTTTCACTCATGTGTCGGATTTTACGCGCCCGGCGACACCCCACAGCGCAGGCAATATCGCGGGTGCCGAACAGCGGCGCTACACGCGTTCGGCAGCAGTTCTACAGTAATCTGAACGTTCTACAGTAATCTGCACGGGGGCGAGCTTGACGAGCGGTTCGTGAACAACTGTGAGCAGGCGAGGAGGGCCTTCGATGGACGCGAAGGCCCCGCTGTTGGGCAGAATGCCCTACGGAGTTCTGCGTACCGTCGGGCTCGCGGCCGTGGTCATTTCCGCCGGTATCCTCTTCTACCTCGGCAGCGCACCGATACGCACCGTGGTCCTCGGGGGGTTCGCCGTCGGTTCGATCCTCGCGATCGGCGTCGGCATACGGCGATACGCCCCCACCGATGCCACCTCCTGGTGGTGCCTGTTTGCTGCCGCCATATTCTTTCTTGTGGGAGTCGGCCTACGCAGCGATCCGACCATCTACCCCACCGACATCTCCGCGGTCTCCAATGTCTTCACCCTCGCCGGCTACGCGGCGATCGGAACCGCACTCGCCCGCTGGATCCTCGAACGGCGCTCACGCGACGACATCACCCCGCTCATCGATGCGGCCTTGATCGCGCTCGGAACCTTCTTCCTGTCCTGGATCCTGTTCATCTCGCCGCTCCTCGACAGCGACGTGGGAATGCTGGCAGCGGTGACGAACGGTACCTATCCGGCCGTCGACGCCGGCATGATCACCTTGATCACCTACCTGCTCGTATCCGCCGAACGTCGCAATCGGTCGCTGAGCCTGCTCCTGGTGGCGCTTCTGTTCGTCTTCGCCGGTGACGTCGCGTACGCATACTTCCTTTCCAGCGAACAATCGCCGACTGCGGGACTGCTCGACGGCATCTACCTCCTCGCGTACGCATCGCTCGCGCTCGCAGCGCTCGATCCACACATGGCCGCCATGTCGCAGCCGAGACACCTCGCTCCGCGCAGCCGCAGCCGCATCGCGTTCCTCGTCGTTCTGCTGGCGGTGTGCGCGGCGATACCGTTGCTCGGTACGGCCGTGTCCACCAGCGATATGGCCGTCCGGTCGACATTGCTCTCGGTCATCCTCATCGGCATCTTCCTACGCGGGGAGCGAGCGATGAGTCTGATGGAACACAGCGAGGACGACGCCCGCTATCGGGCCGCTCACGACGTGTTGACCGGACTACCGAATCGCACGATGCTGCGCGAGCAGTTTCATCGCTTGGACTCCGAGGACACGCCAGGGCGGATCTTCGTCCTGTTCGTCGACCTCGACAACTTCAAGATGGTCAACGACTCCTACGGACACCGCGTCGGCGACGAGATGCTCGCCGCCGCCGCACACCGCATCCGCGCGACCGTGCGTCCGTCGGACACCGTCGTTCGGTATGCAGGAGACGAGTTCGTCGTCATCGGTCGCTGCACCCGACCGGACGTGGAGGAACTGGCGCGGTCCCTGGTCACGCGATTGTCGGAACCTTTCGTGCTCAGCGCCGCCAGCGCCTACATCACGGCCTCGATCGGTATCGCTGCGGCGGGAAACAGAGCGGGCGCCCTCGACGACCTCATACGCGAGGCAGACACCGCGATGTACCACGCGAAATCGCAGGGCGCGGCCCGGTCCGCCTTCTTCGACGAGTCGCTGCGCGCGTCGTCGACGGCGGCGATACAGACCGCAACTGCTCTCCGCGGAGCAGCCAAACGCGGCGAGCTGGTGGTGCACTACCAACCGATCGTCATGACCTCGACACGTGAGACCGTGGTCTACGAGGCCCTTGTCCGCTGGCAGCACGGCGGCAGACTGCGCGGCCCCGGCGAGTTCGTCGCCATCGCAGAATCGACCAACCTCATCGGCGAGATCGGTGAAGAAGTACTGCGCACTGCACTCGACGACCTGACGGCGTTACGCGCAGCCGGTCAGGAAGTAACCATGTCCGTCAACGTCTCACCGGTGCAACTGCGCGACGACTCGCTACCGGACCTCGTCGCCCACCTCCTCGCGGAGCGTGGTCTGCGAGGCGAGGATCTCGCCCTCGAAGTCACCGAAACAGCCCTGATCGACGACATGTTCACGGCCAAGACCATTTTGGACCGGCTCGCCGCGATGAACGTGCTCATCGTGCTCGACGACTTCGGCGTCGGATACTCCTCGCTCAGCCGGTTACGTGAACTACCGATCGGGCTGCTGAAGATCGACCGATCCTTCGTCGCCGAGATCGGCACTTCGCCGACGGCCGATTCGCTCGTCACCGCCATCGCGTCCATGGCCCGTGCACTGCCGGTGTCCATCGTCGCCGAGGGTGTCGAAACCGAAGAGCAGGCATGCGCGATCGAAACGCTGCGCTGCCGATTCGCCCAGGGCTACCTGTACGGCAAGCCCGCGCCGCTGCGGCATTGGCTGAAGTAGGGCGAATACTTCTCACACGAGCCGATATCCCATGCCCGTCTCGGTGAGCAGGTGACGCGGATGCGACGGGTCGTCCTCGAGCTTCTGCCTGAGCTGACCCATGTAGATACGCAGGTAGTGCGTTTCGCGTTCGTGCTGCGGGCCCCACACCCCCTTGAGCAACTCACGCTGCGAAACGAGCTTTCCCCGATTGCGCGCCAGGAGCTCGAGCACACCCCACTCGATCCGAGTCAGATGCACGCTCTGCCCATTCCTCGTCACACTCTTCGCCGACAGATCGACAGTGAACGAATCTGTCACCACCACGGCCTCGTCGACCGCACCGGGTGCGCGCCGCAGCGCGGCACGAAGCCGGGCAAGCAACTCGTCCATCCCGAATGGCTTGGTAACGAAATCGTCCGCTCCAGCGTCGAGCGCGTCGACGGTGTCCGCAGAGTCGGTTCGCGCCGAAAGCACAACGACGGGAACGTCCGTCCATCCACGCAGGCCGCCGATGACATCGAGACCGTCCATATCGGGTAGACCGAGATCGAGCAGGACCAGCTCGGGATGGAAGTTCGCGGCGACGCGGAGAGCTTCGGCACCGGTGGCTGCGGTGGCCACGTCGTACCCGCGGACGTTCAGATTGATCCGCAGTGCGCGCACGATCTGCGGCTCGTCGTCGACGACGAGGATTCTCACCTTGCTCACGACTCGGCCACCGGCCCCGCACTCTGTTCACGCGGGGCGGCCAGATCGATCGTGACCGTCAATCCGCCACCCGGGGTCTCGGACGCGTCGACACTCCCGCCCATCGCCTCGACGAATCCGCGGACGACAGAGAGGCCGAGTCCGACGCCGACGGTGGCGTTTCGGTCGCCGAGACGTTGAAACGCGTCGAACATGGACTGCTCGGCGTCTCTGTCGACACCGGGACCGCGGTCGGCGACGGTGATCGAAGCACGGTCGCCGCGGCTGAGCGCCCCAATGCGGATATCGCTACCGAGACCGTGCCGCACGCTGTTGTCCACGAGATTGGCCAGCACACGCTCGAGCAATCCGAAGTCGGCGAGCACCTGGACGTCACCGACGTCGACGGAAACCTGGGCAACCGAACTACTGGTCTGGGTCGAACTGCTCGACAGTGCTCGCTGCACGGCATCCTCCACGTAGATCGGTGTCAGCGTCGGACGGACGACACCAGCCTGGAGACGGGACGAATCGAGCAGATTCCCGACCAATGCTGTGAGCTGATCCGCTGACTCGTCGATCGTTGCCAACAGCTCTGCGGTGTCCTCGGCCGAGAACTCGACGTCGGTGCTGCGCAGCGAGGACGACGCCGCCTTCACTGCGGCGAGGGGAGTGCGAAGATCGTGGCTGACGGCGGAGAGCAGCGCACGGCGAAGCTCGTCCGCCTCGGCGAGCGCGTTCGCTCTACTGGCCTCGAGGATCAGGCGAGACTGACGCACCAGCCCGGCCGCTTGATTGGCGACCGCGGTCAGCACCCGCCGATCGCGGGCGCGCGACCGCGGCCCGGCCAGCAGCATCGTGAATTGCCCGTCCGGGACATCGATTCGCGTGTCCGCATCGTCCTCGGTGCGCGGAGGATCGTCTCCGACTGTGCAGACAGGCAGACCGGTGGCCTCCTCCACGAGCGAGACTGCGCGCTGGTTGTACGTTTCGCGGACTCGACCCAGCAACGATTCGAGATCCGCGCCGCGCAACACGGATCCGGCGAAGAGCGTCAACAGCTCGGCCTCTCGCGACGCCGATTTGGCTTCGCGGGCACGCCGCGCTGCGTTGTCCACCAGCACCGCGACCGCGACAGCCACCGCGAGCAGCACCACTGCTACGCCGTAGTTCTCCGGCTCCGCGACGGTAAGGCTGTAGCGGGGTTCGGTGAAGAAGAAGTTGAGCGCGAACCCGGAGATGAGCGCGGACAACGCCGCCGGCGCCACACCCCCCAGCAGGGCAACGCACAACACGACCATGAAGAACAGCGCACTTTCGCCACCCGAGTTCAGCCGCGGTCCGACCAGGGCAAGCAGTGCTGCGGCCGCACCGGGAACCGCCACCGCAGCGACCCACGCCGCGATGCGCCGGCTGCCGTGCCCGACCTGCCAGTTCCATCGCCGCGCCCGCTCACTGTGGGTGACCATGTGTACATCGATACTGCCCGAGTCGGCTACCACGGCGGCGCCGATACCCTCGTCGAAGATTCGGGCGGCGCGCGAACGCCTCGACGTCCCGATCACCAGCTGCGTTGCGTTGACGCCGCGGGCGAAGTCGAGAAGTGTTGTGGGAACGTCGTCGCCGACGACGCTGTGCAGGGTGGCGCCGAGACCGGCCGCGACGGTGCGCACGGAGCCCATCTGCGGCGCGGATACGCCCGCGAGTCCGTCGCCGCGTACGACGTGCAACACCATCAGCTCGGCGCTGGACCGCGACGCGATGCGGCTGGCTCGCCGAACCAGGGTTTCGGACTCCGGTCCGCCGGTCACCGCAACGACGACTCGTTCGCGGGCCTCCCAGGTCTCGGTGATTCGATTGTCGTTGCGGTACTGCACCAGAGCCGCATCGACCTGGTCCGCGATCCACAACAGCGACAACTCACGCAGGGCGGTGAGATTGCCGCGCCGAAAGAAGTTGTTCGAAGCCGCATCGATCTTCTCGAACGCATAGATGTTGCCGTGAGCGAGCCTGCGCCGCAGCGCTTCCGGAGTGATGTCCACCAGTTCCACCTGGGCGGCGCCACGCACCACCCGATCGGGAACCGTTTCGCGTTGCACTACGCCGGTGATCTGGTGGACGACGTCACCGAGTGACTCCAGATGCTGAACGTTGACAGTGGAGATGACGTCGATGCCTGCTCCGAGCAGCTCTTCGACGTCCTGCCAACGCTTCTCGTGCGTGGAGCCAGGGGTGTTGGTGTGCGCCAACTCATCGACGAGAACCACCTGCGGTGCCCGGGCGATCACCGCGGCCACGTCGAGTTCGAAGTTGACAGTGCCTCGATACTCCATTCGAGCGGGTGGAATCAGCTCGAGACCCTCCAGTGCCGCGGCCGTCCGTGCACGCCCGTGCGTTTCCACCAACGCGGCCACCACATCGCACCCGCGTTCCTTGCGGCGGTGCGCCTCACCGAGCATCGCCAGAGTCTTCCCGACGCCCGGAGCCGCGCCGAGGTAGATGCGCAGCTCACCTCGTTCCACTGGGGAGCCTCTCCTATTCGGTCGTGCAAGCCGGCGGCGTCAGCCCGAGGGCAACGTTCAACTCGGGAACACCTACCCGCGGCGCCCCGAGTACACCGTACTGCGGGCCCTCGGTGTGCTCACGAACCAGCGCTTGGACGGACTCGACAGTCATACCGTTGACCCGGGCGACCCGGTCCACCTGCACGGCCGCGTAGGCGGGACTGATGTGCGGGTCAACACCGGAACCGGAACCCGTCACCGCATCGACCGGCACATCGGCCGGGTCGATCGACTCTCGTTCCGCCACGAACGCCCGCCGCTGCTGCACGAACGCAGCGAGCACCTCACTACTCGGGCCCAGATTGGTGGGCAGCGCAGCAGACGGGTCGCCCGGGGCGAACGCATCGAGGTCGGCCGCGGAGCCCGTCACTCGGGGATGGAAGTACGGATCAGGGTCACCGACCGGCACCTGGGGATCGACGCCGATCAAAGCACTGCCGACGACGCACCCGTCGGCGGTGCGCAGTGCCGACCCTTCGGCGGTGTGGGTGTCGAGCCGCGAGATCGCCCAGACGGCCGCGGGGTACCCGATGCCGAGGAGGACGGTGAAGACGGCCAATACGGTGATGCCCGCAAGCATCTGTCTGGCGAAGCTCTGCACGAAGCGCATGTCAGCCTATCCCTGGTACGAGTCGGACGATTTGGTCGATTGCTCTGATGCCGAGGAACGGGGTCACTACTCCGCCGATCCCGTAGACAAGCAGGTTGCGCCGCAACAGCGCTGCGGCGGACGCGGCACGGTAGCGGACTCCTCGCAACGCGAGCGGTATCAGACCGACGATCACGACCGCGTTGAAGATGACCGCGGACAGAATCGCCGATTCCGGCGTCGCCAGTCCCATGATGTTGAGCGCATCGAGCTGCGGATAGAGCGGGGTGAACATGGCGGGGAGAATCGCGAAGTACTTGGCGAGGTCGTTTGCCAACGAGAAAGTGGTCAGCGCGCCGCGTGTGATGAGCAACTGCTTGCCGATCTCGACGATCTCGATGAGTTTCGTGGGGTCCGAGTCGAGATCGACCATGTTGCCCGCTTCCTTCGCTGCGGACGTTCCGGTGTTCATCGCGACACCGACATCTGCCTGCGCCAGCGCGGGTGCATCGTTGGTGCCGTCACCGGTCATCGCAACCAGCCGACCACCCTCCTGCTCGCGACGAATCAGCGCGATCTTGTCCTCGGGGGTGGCCTCGGCAAGAACGTCGTCGACGCCGGCCTCGGCCGCGATGGCTTTCGCGGTCAGCGGGTTGTCGCCGGTCACCATCACGGTTCTGATACCCATGGCCCGCAACTGCGCGAAACGTTCCGCGATGTGTGGTTTGACGACATCGGAGAGCTCGACGACTCCGAGCACCAGGGCCGGGGCTCCATCGACCGATTCGGCGACGACCAGTGGTGTACCGCCGGCCTGCGCGATATCGCGCACCGTGTCGTTCACGGCGGACAGCTCCGAGTTGCTCCCGCCCTCGCGGATCCAGGCGGCGACGGCGTCGGCGGCTCCCTTGCGAATTCTTCGATCGGCGACGTCGATACCGCTCATGCGGGTCTGCGCGGTGAAGGGGACGAAATCGCCGGGCTCGTCAGTCTCGCCGGGTGTGTTGACACCGTCCACCAGTTCCACGATGCTGCGGCCTTCGGGCGTGGTGTCGGCCAAGGACGCCAGACGCGCTGCGGCCGCCAACTCTGCGGCGCCGATCCCAGGCGCGGGATGCATTGCCGTCGCACGTCGATTTCCGAAGGTGATGGTGCCGGTCTTGTCCATCAGCAAGGTGTCGATGTCGCCGGCGGCCTCGACGGCGCGTCCCGACTTTGCCAGTACATTGCGCTGCACCAACCGATCCATGCCGGCGATACCGATCGCGGACAGCAATGCCCCGATAGTGGTGGGAATCAGGCACACCAGCAGCGCAATGAGCCTGATCGGGTTCTGCTCCTGCCCGGCGTAGGCGCTCATGGGTCCGATTGCGACGACGGCGAGGAGAAAGACGATCGTCAACGACGCCAGAAGAATGTTCAGTGCGATCTCGTTGGGAGTCTTCTGCCGCGACGCCCCCTCGACGAGACCGATCATCCGGTCGACGAAGGTTTCGCCTTGCGCCGAGGTGATGCGAACCACGATCTCGTCGGACAACACTGTCGTCCCACCGGTCACGGCAGATCTGTCGCCGCCGGATTCTCTTACCACGGGCGCGGATTCACCCGTTATCGCGGACTCGTCGACGCTTGCTATTCCCTCCACCACGTCGCCGTCGCCCGGAATGATCTCCCCGGCGCTAACAACCACCTCGTCGCCGACCCTCAAATCGGACCCGCTGACCTCGGAGATGGATCCGTCTTCGTTGCGGCGTCGGGCACGACTGTCCTGTTTGACCTTTCGCAGGCTGGCGGCCTGGGCCTTGCCGCGCCCCTCCGCAACCGATTCGGCAAGATTGGCGAACAGCACGGTGAACCACAACCACCCGGCGATCGACCAGGAGAACATCGACGGTTCCAACGCCGCGAGGATCGTGGTGAGGAGTGAGCCCAGGAAGACCACGAACATGACGGGGTTGCGCACCAGGTGGCGTGGGTCGAGTTTTCGGAATGCGTCGATGATCGACGTGGCGTTCATTGCAAGCCCTCTGCTATCGGTCCCAGCGCGAGCGCCGGGAAGAATGTGAGCGCCGCGACGAGTACCGCTGTCCCCAGCAGTAATCCGCCGAACAGCGGACCGGCGGTGGGTAGTGTCCCAGCGTCGGTGGCCGTGCGCCTGGACCTGACGAGCGACCCGGCTAGGGCGAGTACGAAGATGATGGGCAGGAAGCGGCCGAACAGCATTGCCAGTCCCAGCGAGGTCTGGAACCAATCGCTCGTAGCAGTCAGACCGCCGAAGGCGCTGCCGTTGTTGTTCCCAGCGGAGGCGTAGGCGTAGAGCACCTCGGTGAACCCGTGAGCAGAACTCGGTGTGCCAGGATCTCCGGAATTGCCTTGGTAGTCGACGGTCGAGTTCAGCAGGACGGTGACAGAGGTTCCGATCAGCACGAGTGCGGGCATCACCAGGACCGACAGTGCCGCCATGGTGATTTCGCGACGGCCCAGCTTCTTGCCGAGCAACTCCGGAGTCCGGCCGACGAGGAGTCCACCGACGAACACCGCGATGATCGCCAGCACCAGCAGGCCGTACAACCCGCTTCCTACTCCGCCCGGAGCGATCTCGCCGAACAGAATGTTCAGCACTACAGCGCCGCCCCCGATGGGGGACAGGCTGTCGTGCGCGGCATTGACTGCACCGGTCGACGTTCCGGTCGTCGAGACCGCGAACAGCGCGGACGCGGGAATGCCGAAGCGAACTTCCTTGCCCTCCATCATCGCGCCTGCTGCACGAGCCGCGATACCGGTGGTTGCCGACTCGGCCGCCAGGGTGATCGCGAGGGAACCGCTCCACAGCACCGCCATCACCCCGAGCAGGGTCAGACCCTGCTTGCGGTTGCCGGTCATGGTCCCGAACGTGCGGGTCAGGCACACCGGGATCAGCAGCAGGGCAGAGATCTGCACGATGTTCGATAGCGGTGTCGGGTTCTCGAACGGGTGCGCCGAGTTGGCGGCGAGAATGCCGCCGCCATTGGTTCCGAGCACCTTGATTGCTTCCTGAGATGCCACCGGTGCCAACGCGTTCGCGGCTGCGGAACCGTCGAGACCCGTGGATTGGAAATTCGTCGCGAAGGATTGCACCACGCCCTGGGTCAGCAGGACCAGGGCGATGACGAACGACAGGGGCAGCAGTATGCGCAAGGTTCCACGGGTCAGGTCGACCCAGAAGTTGCCGATCTCGCCACCGGCACGCACCCGCGCGAATCCGCGAACGAGCGCGATCGCCACCGACATTCCGACGGCGGCCGACAGGAAGTTCTGCACGGCCAGCCCAGCCGACTGAGTCAGATTCGACATGGTCGTCTCGGGTACGTAGGACTGCCAGTTGGTGTTGGTCACGAACGAAACGGCGGTGTTGAACGCAGTCGAAGGATTCACCCCGTCCCGACCGCCGTCGAGTGGCAGCGCACCTTGAACACGTTGCAGCGTATAGAGAAACAGAACACTGACGACGGAGAAGGCGAGGACGCTGGAAGCGTAACCGACCCACGTCTGTTCGGTCCTCGCGTCGATGCGACACGTGCGGTAGAGCAGTGATTCCAGGCGACTGTGATGGGAGGTGTCGTAAACCCGGGCCATGTAGTCACCGAGTGGAACGTAGGCGGCGGCGAGCACTGCGATCACAACACAGATCTGCATGCCCGCGACAAGTGCAGGAGTCATCGCGCTCAGAACCTCTCGGGGTCGAGCAGTGCGACGAGCAGGTACAGCACCACGAGTGCGGCAACGACCACCAGCACGACGTTCACCGCGCCCGTCACGAGTGCACCAGCTTCACCACCAGGGCGCATGCCCCGAACCCGACGATCGTGATGGTGAGATAGGCAAGATCAGCCATGCGAGTCTCGGTCTCCCTCGAATTCGACAGAGGGCCGCCCGGCGGGCGGTCCGAGATACGAGCATCGGCCTCGACGCCGCCCCGCGGAGGATTCCTTACGGGTTCATTACGCTCCGGCCGGTCATTCTTGACGGAAGGCTTATGCCCCGGACATCGCCACCGTTCAAACCTCGATGTCGTCCACTCGCACATCGATATCGGCGCGAACCAGATCGACCCCGAGAAGCTCGTGCACGACGGATATCGCTATCGCTGCCAGTTCGTTCCCGACTGCCTGCAGATCTTCGCCGTAGGCGCCGACGACTGCCACGGACAGTCCCGTGCACACGTGTTCGTCGAGGTACAGCGCGATGTCCGTCGGCTGGGAGTCGTGGACGCCGGAGAGCGCGCGCAGAATCGCCGTGCGGACGACATGATCGCTGACCCGGAGCGAATCGGACGCTCGGTCCGGGGGCGCAGTGGGGTAGGCGGCGTCGACCGGCCAGGTGCGTCGCGTGGTGGCGCGGACCCTGGAGATGATGGTGTTGCTGATGTCGACCCAACGAGGCTCCTGTGGTGCCTCGCGCAACTCGCGAGCGGCCCGCTCGAGGATCCCATCCGGTTCCGGCGTCATCGCCACATCACTGCCATGCCGCCAACCTCTCACTCAGAGTTGCTCGTGCTCGCAGCAGTTGTCCACGAACGGCACCTGCCGACATTCCCATGATCTGCCCGATCTCCGGATGTGTCATCCCTTCCACCTCGCGTAGCAACCAGCACGCACGTTGACGGTAGGGCAGTTCGGCGAGCACCCGACCCAGGGCGTCGAGAAAATCGTCATTGGTTGCACGCTTCTCGGGGTCGAGGTGGGCGTCGGTGCTGCGTTGCTCGAAGATCCAGTCCTCGGCGGGCGGAACAGCCCGTCGCCGACGGTGATCGACCACCTTGTGCGAGACCATCGAGAACAACCACGTCCGCAATTTCGCGTCGCCGCGAAAGGTGTCGAGTCCCTTCCACGCTGCGACGAACGCGTCCTGAACCACCTCTTCTGCAGCGCCGTGATCGGAGAGCATGTTGCGGGCGTAGCGAAACATCTCTGGGCCGTACCGAGCAACTATCTGTTCGAAGGCGTCCGCGTCGCCGAGGGCAGCATTGTGCACGAGTACGTGATCGGATAGCCGATCGACCATCGATTCTCCGCTCTCGACTCGCATTTGTTTTCCGGACGATTCCCGTTCGACACCGTTCTACCAGCGATGTAAGTTTGTGGTGCGGATCACCACATTTTTCGCGTGCGCTTTCGTCGATGCGATACGACCTACTTGCGACACATTCGAAGACGAAAGGTCGAACATGAGCAACCAGACGTTGGACAAGTCCCAGGAAACCGCCGCCGACTCCGACAAGACCGATATCGCCAAGACCGAGTCCGCCCTCGTCGGCAGCACGGGCCGGACCACCATCGCCGATACCGTCGTCTCCAAGATCGCCGGCATCGCCACCCGCGAGGTTCAGGGCGTGCACGACGTCGGCGGCGGCACCTCCCGCGCCATCGGTGCACTGCGCGAGCGCATTCCGGGTGCACGGGTCAACCAGTCTCAGGGCGTGTCGGTCGAGGTCGGCGAGCGCCAGGCTGCAGTCGATATCGACATAGTCGCGGAGTACGGCGTGTCCATCGCTGATCTCGCAGCCGGCATTCGCCGCAATGTCATCACCGCTGTCGAGCGCATGACAGGTCTCGAAGTGACCGAGGTCAACATCGTCGTCCACGACGTCTACCTCGACGAGGGCGACGACGACAGCCAGGAAGTCGCCGGAACGCGAGTCCAGTGATCGAGCACGCCGACACTCCCGAGCCCGGCGTCCCGGAGAGCATCGACATCTCCGAGACCATCGCCGAGGCTGTGCTGGCGACCGACGGTGTCGCCGGTCTGCACGGCGGAATGTTCGGCGAGGCAGCCACATACCTACCCGGTCGACGCGTGGCCGGCATTCGTATCGATCAGAACGGAACCGAGGTGCACGTCACGCTGATCGCGGGTCACCCGGTTCGCGAGACTGCCGACGCGATACGCACCGCTGTCTCACCGCTCTCGCCGGGTCCGGTGCACGTCACCGTGGAGGACGTAGTCAGAGCATGACGCGTTCTCCTGAGCACACGGCCGCTCGACGCGCGGTAGCAAGGCGGCATCATCCCGACGTCGGGGGCGACCCCGAGGTCTATGTTGCCGCGCTCGCCGCCGTCGAGCGCCGGTTCGCCGAATCCCCCTCCGCCATCGAGCAGAGCAGGTGGACGCGACTGTCCCGAAACATCATTCGGTCCGTTCCGAAGTTGCGGCGTAAGCGCTACTTCGACATCTAGCCAGGAGCACTCGAACTCATGACCACCTCGACCATCGGATTGTTCGTCGGTCTGCTGTTGGCCATCGCCGCTGCAGTCGGCGGCTTCACCGGATTCTTGTTTGCCGTGGTGCTCGCCGCAGTCGGCTTCGCCGTCGGCCGCTACATCGACGGCGAACTGGATATCTCTGCATTCTCCCGCGGACGCGGACATGACCGATAGCAACCGCGGGACCCTCGACATTCGCGATCACGCCGTCGTGCGCATCGCCGAGATCGCAGCCTCGCGAGTCACCGGCGTCGAACGGATTGCAGGCGGACTGACATCGCGCACTCTGCCTCGCGCCGAAGCGTCCGTCCGCAACGGCCGTGTCCGAGCCACCATCGATGTCGCCACACTTTGGACGACGCCGATAGCCGATGTGGCACATCGTGTTCGCCGTGCTGTCGAGGACGATATCGCGCACAGCAGCGGCCTCTGTATCGAGTCCGTCGATGTTCGTATGCACTACACCCCACCCGAACGCACCCCAGAACCCAGGAGAGTCGAGTGAACCGGAAGACAGCGCCGGTTCCGAAGGCAGCGCCGAAAGCCAGTGGCGTCGCACTCGTGCTGGCGTTGCTTCTGTGCGGCGTGGCCGTCATCCTCGGTCGCGACGCTCTGATCGATCTCGGCGCCGTCAACGGCGCGAGTTGGATCGGCCCCGCGATCGATTCCGTCCTGAGCGTGACCGTGCAATCGTGGATGTTGCCCGCCGGCGCAGCGGTCGGTGTTCTCGGCATCGTCCTGCTGCTCCTAGCGCTCGTGCCGCGCCTGCGCACGCACCGCCCGTCGGGCACCGAGGGTGTGTGGATCAAGCGTGGGGCACGTCGGCGGGTGTCCTCCCTCGGCACTGCCGCCGCTGCCGCGGATCGCGTGGTCACTGCTCTGACCGGCCTGGCCCTCATCGCGCTGGGTGCAGCGGCCGCAGCGTGGCAGCAGGATCGCCTTCCAACGTGGGCGTCCGAAGCGCGTGCAACGGTGAAGGCATGGCAACTGGGCGACTGGGATAGCGCCGGGTGGTGGCCCTGGGCATTGCTGGCTGTCGCAGTCGTGCTGTTGGTGCTCGGTCTGCGATGGCTGTACGCGCACCGACCGCGCCGTCAGCCCTCGCGGACAGCAACTTTGGACGACGAGCATGCCAGCGTCGATCTCACCTCGGCTGCACGCAACGCTGCGGCGGAATTCGAGTCCATGCCGGGAATCGGCTCTGCCACAGCACGTGTGATAGGCAATCCATCGACTCCGGTCGTCCGTATCTCCGGCATCACGGACGCCCCCGCCCAATCGACGGACGCCGTCGTGGAGAAGGCCGAACGCCTGCGCATCAGGTGCGCGTCCGCTCTCGACGGCCTTCCGGTCGAGGTCCAGGTGCTCGTGGACGTCAGGTCGGCCAAGTGATCAGCTGCCGGCCAAACGCGGAACGACGGAATCGATGGCATACGGGATGGACAGCACGGAGTTGTAGCTGATTGCTCCGCGCTCGTCGAGGGACGTGGTGACGATGGCGTCCTTGCGACCGGCTTCGAGGGTTCCGAAGAGCGGGTTCTCGGCCACCACATCCACGTCTTCGTCGTCACTCAGATACAGGATCGCGTCTGCGTCGAGCATCGCCACATTCTCCGCGGACACCGGCACGTAAAAGGAATCGCCGGTGTCGTGTTCGGTGATCGCCTCGGGAACCGAAAAGCCCAGCGAGGTAAGGAATTGCCCACGCGCGTCACCGGGGAGGAACGCACTGTACTGAACGTCGCTGGCAAGCACTACCACTCCGGTGCGTTCGGCAAACTCGGGATGATTCGCGCGCGTGCTCTCCAGCAGTTCCTCGGTCTGCCGATTCAGTTCCATGCCGCGCTCCGCCTCACCCAGCGCGGTCGCGATCGTCTCGGTGGCGACTGCGCGATCGACCGTGTACGCCGCGGTTCCGGCGGGTCGTGCGACCGTGGGGGCGATCGCGTCGAGCTTGTCGTAGACGGCCTCGTCGAATCCTGCGCTGATGCCGAGGATCAGGTCCGGTGCCAACTCCGCGATCTGTTCGAGGTTTGGTTGGGAGTCCGATGCGATACGCGTCAGATCTGCATCACCCACCTCGTCCTCGGTCCACGGTCCCAGCCCGTTCTCGTAGAACACGAACCCGGTGTTGCCGACGGGAATCGTGCCCAGTGCGATGACGGCATCGGCGTCGGTGACACCGAGGGTCACCACCCGTTCCGGCTTCTCGGTGATCGTCGTTGCGCCGAACTCGTGTTCGATGGTGATCGGGAACGAGCCGCTCGTCGAGGCGAGTGCATCGCCGGGGCTCTCGTCGCTGCCGCAAGACACCGACGCCAGCACAAGCAATCCCGCGGCCGCGGCCGCGGCCGAGCGAACTACCTTCGGCAAGAACAACACTCTGAGACCCACTGATTCCACCTTTGCTCCACGTTCGAGTTAGGGGAACCTTAGCAGCTAGCGTAGGCGAGTCTGCACGTCCCTCCCCGAAGCTGCGGCACCGAACAACCAGCCCTGCCCCAACGTCGCACCCAATTTGAGGGCGCGATCGTGATCGCGTTCGGACTCGATACCTTCGGCGAGGAGCACAGCGCCGGTCGATGCGACATACCTGCGTACCGCGAACATCACGCGCGCGGTGTGGAGTGATTTCGGGCGGCGAACAATGGACGCGTCGAGCTTGACGATGTCCGGTTCTACCACCGAAAGCGCCTCGAGCGTAGCCGAGTTCGATCCCACGTCGTCGAGCGCAATCGCAAATCCTCGACGCCGTGCCGACCGCACCATGGCCCGCAACCGGTCCGGGTGCACATCGAGTCCTCGCTCGGTGATCTCGAGAACCACGTTCGCCTCGCACACGAGTGAGTCGAGATGCACCTCGGTGCAGGCATCGTCGACTATTCCCGACGGTTCGAAGTTCAGGTACAGCGCCAGGCTGTCGGTGAGTCCTGCTGATTGAGCTGCCTTCACTGCCGCACTGCGACAGGCGAAGTCAATATCCGAGACAACCCCACGTGATCGGGCCAGAGCGAAGACCTCGGCCGGGTCGGCGCCCTTCACGGTAGGCCACCGTGCCAACGCCTCGACGCCGACCACCTCGCTCGTATGCAAGGCCACCACGGTTTGGAAGCACGGCACCATGGAGTCGATGGCCCCGAGGGCCGCGCGAGCAGCGAACGACGTCACCGGGGCGAGCGGCAGGGCTGTCATGTTCACTGCTTCGAGTCGAGTGAGTCGGCGATCAGGGCAGCGTGCAGTGCACGCAGGCCCGAGGACTTCATGGGATCGACACCCGTGATCTGTTCGATGCGCTTGAGGCGATAGTCGACGGTGTTGGGATGGCAAACCAGTTGCTTCGCGGCCTTCTTGCGATTCGCCTCGGTCGCGACGAACGCCTCCAGCGTCGGCAACAGGTCAGGCGTCTGGCGCAACGGGTCGAGCAACCGTGTCAGATGCCGACGACCGATACCCGGCCGAGCGATCTGAAACTCCAGCGCCAAGTCAGAGATGCGATAGACGGCAGGAGGATAGTTCAGTCGTTGGACGAGCCGCAGTAGTTCGTAGACATTATCGGCGGCGTCGGACACCCGTTCCGGCTTCGCGAATGCAGTGGCGGCCGACACCGGAACTCCGGCAGCCTCGCTCAGACTCGCGACGAGTTCCTCGGCCGCGGCCGGGGTGGCGTCGGGCACCAGAATCGTTCCTCCCGAGGCGCTCAGCAGCGCCAACGGTGGCATGGGCGAGCTGTATCGCGAAAGGGCCGATGTGATGCGTGCGAGCTTGTGGCCGGCGGCAGCGTCGTTCCCCCCTGGGGTTTCGGTCTCGTCCTCGTGCGGCGGGAAATGCACCGCGAGAACCTCGTAGCCACTGGCGAGTTCGATTCCGACACGTTCGGCGATGCGCGCGGCTTCGGGGTCGCCAGCGAGCAACGCCGTGACAATCGCGTGTGTCTGTTCATGGTCCTGCGCCTCATGGTCCTGCGCCGCGGCCGTCTTGTACGCATCGAGGTATGCGGAGGCGATAGCCTCGGACACTACGTCGAGCAATCCGAACATCAATACGGTGCCGTCGACGAGCGCGGGGTAGTCACTGTCGACAGCGCAGCCGGCGACCATTCGTAGCCCCACCGAGAATCCCTCGTGGAACGCATGCTGGATGGGTGCCAGCGGAACACCGGCACGGGCCCACGTGCCTGCGGATTGGCTGAGGCGCGACAACTCCGCCGACGTGGGCTGGACTCCGCTGTCGAGAACGTCTGCTGCCAGCGCCACGCACACCTCGGCGATGTCGGCGACGGCACTCCGTCCGATTTCTCCGGTCAGATCCTGGCTCCGAGTGGTCGTCAGCACATGCTCGACCAGGCGCGCTGTGGTCTCTCGTGCGACGCGCAGCTGATGGGAGGCGGGCCGACCGCCCAGATTCACACTCTCGGCCGGACCCGCGGGCGACATGGTCGCTGCCATCTGACATCACCTTCCCAACAGACGTTCCAACGCTGTACGTCAAGAAGGTACTCCACAAAACCGACCGCCGCTGGTATTTGAGTGTTTCAAACATACCGGCAGTTTGTTTTAGGGCGTCACGCGAACTACGCCGCTCGCTGCTTTTCACTCGACGGATTTTCGACCGACAGCTTCTCGGCGGCGACTGCTTGCCTGTCCGTGTACTGGAAGTGCGGACGCCTGTCCCCGATGTAGGAGTTCATCCACGACAGGACGGCGATGTAGCGGTTTCGGAACCCGACCAGATACATCAGGTGCACCGCCAGCCACATCACCCAAGCCAGCGGACCGGCCATGTCCACCTTGCCGAACAGTCTCGCGACCGCACTGAAGCGGCCGACGATCGACATGCTGCCTTTGTCGAAGTACTCGAACGGTGTGCCGGTATCGACTTTGCCCGTGATCATCTGGGCAACGTGGCGTCCCTGCTGCATCGCGACGGGCGACTGGCCGGGCAGCCCGTTCAGCGATGTCACGTCACCGATCGCGTAGACGTCCTTCGCGGTCCCGACAGTAAGGTCGTCGTGGACGAGGAGACGGCCCGCGCGGTCGGTCTCGCACCCCGTCCGCTGCGCCACTACCGAAGCAAGGTCGCTGGCCTGCACGCCGGCCGACCAGATGACCGTCTTGGCGCTGATGCGCAAGGTGGCGTCGGTATCGACGTCCTTGACGGTGACCACATCGTCGGCGATGTCGGTGACCATGGCGCCCGTCAGGATGTCGACGCCCGAGCTTTCCAGCTTCTTCCGGGCATAAGCGCTCAACTTGCCGCCGAACGCCGGCAACACGTCCTTGACTCCGTCGACGAGCGTCACCGTCACCTCGTCCGGGGCGATGTCCGGGAACGATGCGGCGAAGTATCGGTGTGCCAGGTCTCTGATCTGACCCGCCAGCTCGACTCCGGTCGCGCCGGCACCGACGACGACGAAGCTCAGCAGATCCCTCTTGATCGCCGGGTCCGATGTCTGGTGAGCGGCCTCGTAGCAGCTCAGGATCTGCTCGCGCAGCGCCACGGCATCGTCGACGGTCTTGAGAGCGAACGTGCGGTCCTTGAACTCGTCGCGACCGAAGTAGGCCTGAGTGGCACCTGTAGCGACGATCAGTTGTCCGTATTCGATGGTGTGGTTCACACCGGCACCGGTGTAGGTGACCTGGTGCCGATCTGGATCCACGTCGACAACGCGACCGAGGCGGACATCGGCGGATTCGTACTCCGCCAGAATGCGCCGGATGGGGGCGCGATCTCGCCGGTCGAGAGCATTCCGGTCGCCGCCTGGTACAGCAGCGGCTGAAAGAGGTGCTCGGTGCTGCTGGAGATCAGCGAGAAGTCGACTCCGGCCTTGCCGAGGGACTTGGCGGCGGCGAGGGCCCCGAATCCCGATCCGACAATGACAACGTCGTACTTCTCCACAGCGAGTCTCCCTTCGATCGAACGTGTGGCTCCATGAAACGCTGGATTCGGGTGATCATCAACGCGAAAGTTGACATAGCATCTATGAGCAAGACTCATAGATGGAGGCAGGATGGAACTACGACAGCTGAGATACTTCCTTGCCGTCGCCGAGGAGCTCAACTTCTCGCGGGCAGCGGAGCGGTGCTACGTCTCGCAGTCCGCCATCAGCCTGCAGATTGCAAAGCTCGAACGAGAGATGCGAGCGCCTCTGTTCGAACGGTCGTCTCGTTCGGTCCAATTGACCACGGTGGGAACTCGATTGGTGTCCATCGCCCGGCATATGATGGACCTCGAGCAGGCAGCGCTGGCCTTGACGGCGCGAAGCCGGAACCAGCTACGCCTGACGGCGAACATGACATTTGCAGCAAATGCCATCGCCGCGATCGTTCAGGTGAGAGAACGCCACCCAGAAGCGGAGATCGATTTCGTCCTGAAACGATTTGCTGAGCAGATCGAAGCTGTCACCTCCGGCGACTGTCAGGTGGCGTTGATTCGCGGCAGCGTCGAGCGATCCGGTCTCGATGCGATCGAGCTGTGGACCGAGGACCTCGTGGTGGTCCTGGCCGAGGGACATCCGCTGGCATCCGAGACCAATCCAAGCCTGGAGCAGCTGGCCGACTATCCGCTGCTCCTGCCGAAACGTAGCGAACAGATTCTCCTGCTCAGGGTCGTCGAACGCGCCATGAAACGCAGCGGACTACGGCTGAGCTTCGGCCCACCCGTCGCCCTCGACCACACCGCAAGCGCAGAACTACTGAACCACCCCGAATGCTGGTCCATCCTGTATGCGAGCACCGCGGACAACACGCCGAAGACGGGGCTCGTCTTCCGATCCGAGGCTCAGCAACGACTGCGGCTGCCGGTCTCGGCTGTGATCGACACCTCCGCGCCCGAGACTGCGATACAGCGAGACCTCATCGCAGCTCTGGCGGAAACAGCGCCGTCGTCGGCATCGATATCGGTCACAGCACCCCCGCCTCCCGCATCTGCTGGATGACGAACTCTCCCGAATAGTTGCTCACCTGCGACCGTGGGCCGCGCATCGGCGCGAACGCGATCCCGATTCTCGCCATGCTCGAATCAGGCTGCGCTACAGCAATATCGAACGAATAGCGATCACCATCTACCGTCATCTCGCCAGCGCGATAGGCATAGTCTTGGACGCCGATGCGCACCTGCCGTTCCGCAGCCACCCCACGGACGGCCACGAGTTCGATCACCGTGTCATTTTTCAGACCCGTGCAGGCGTACACGGCCTCGAGAACGTCATCGGCCTTCGGGACATCGACGGTGCCACCGCCCATGGCACCACCCGCTTGCGAAACCCAGCTGGTGGCCCATTGCGGCGGATCGTCACCCGCAACCGTGACACCCGACGGTTCGTCCCCGGTGCAACTTGCCTCCTTGGTCGAATCGTCCGAACACGCCGACAACCCGACAACGGCGGCGACGCACACTGCGCAGATCACTGTCCACCGTCGCCTTGCACCCAACCAACCCATAGCCTCGCCCATCACCGACTCCACCGCCGGACAGCCCCGACGGCCCCCGGAGGAACCATACCTCTCGGACCGTTTGTGGTGGCGGTCAGTGACGATTAAGACGCGTGAAGGTGCCGCCCTGGTCGCCGAGCGATTGCGAGTCCTGCAAACACGATGACCGACACCGAGACGAGCACACCGATGTTCAGCGGGGATAACGCGGCGACAACCGGACCCTCGTAGCCGGTCGCGGTCCCGTCGGTCCAGTAGTAGACCGATGGGACGTTCGGGGCGGACACCGAGAACAAAGTCAGCGTCATCGGAATGGCCGGGGCCATAGCCGAGGCCGGCAGGTTCACCGGGAGCGCGGACCCGAGGCTGAAGCCGACGGCAGCCGGGAACAGCAAGGTGTACGCCACTGTCGGTACTACATTCAAACCCGCCGTGTGGGTGAGCAATCCGGTCGCCGCGACGCACGCCAGCACTGACAATCCCACCAATACATGGGGACGGTGCGAGCCGAGGACTGCGGCAAGAGCCAGGACGGCGACGCCACCCAATGCAATCCACAACGACCGCGAAGACCACGCCAAGCCAGTCACTGTGGTCGCAGCTACTGCCAAGCCGACCATGAGGATGACACCGTCACGGGCATCGACGAGCCGCGAGGCTGCGAGCGTAGAAGCGCACGAAACAACAACTGCCAGCGTCCATCCCCACGTTGCCGAGGTGATCGAGCCGAGAAAGATGTAGGCCAACAGGTACACGAACACAAGCGCAATCAAAGCGAGGATGGTGCGGGTGGTCGCCTCGTCGCTCGCCAGCGGGCCCAACCGAAGCGCGACCACGGACACCAGAACGGCGACGGCCAACAGCACGACCGGGTGGGCGGAGGGCTCGACGTAGCTGGGCCCCACGGATACGAGCCACCGGCCCTCCTCGGAGGGGAGAAGAGCTCTGACGGCGCCCCAGAACAGCACCCCAACCGACACCCCAACGATCAGCGCGACCTGCGCGGCGCGTCGTGTCACCGAAATGACGGCGGAGGCGCCCAACAGGAGTCCCGCGCCCACAGCACTGACAGACACAGCCTGATTTCCGGCAACTGGCACCAGGGCAGGCAACGCTATAACTACGGGACCGGTGACGCCAGCGAGGGCGACGAGCAGAGCCGATCGACGCACCTGCACCGCCAGGATCGTCAGAAGCGCCACGCTCACGGTCACGAACCCGGACCACTGGGGCGTGACGAGCTGTCCGAACCAGACACCGGACTCTTCCGCGAACCGCGAGTCGTTCCCCAGCGACAGTCGGGCAGCGAGTACAGCCGTCAAACTTCCGCACAGTGCCGCAAACGTCGGCCCATGGCGGTCGGTCCACTTCATCCGTAGAACTTAGCGAACCGAAGAACTCAGGCGCTCTTCCTCACCGGTACGGCGCGAGGGAGGTTCCCGGTAGCAACTCTCGCAGACGCGGCTCCCACGTTGCTCGGTCCTCGTCAAAGCATCGCTCCAAGACTTCGATCATCGCCGACGGCGCCACGGACGCGCCTGGGGAGGCGCCGAGCAGTCCTGCGATGGTTCCGTCTGCACCGGTGACGATCTCGGTCCCGAACATCAACTCGCCGGAGATCCGTGACTTCGGTTTGATCAGCTGCGCACGTTGCCCCGCAGAGATCGGGTACCAATCGGCTGGGTTCGCATCCGGATAGAACTTCTGCAGTTCCGTAAACTTCGTTCTTCGCGTCGCCAGCAGTTGTCCGACGAGATACCGCACCAGAGAGAGGTTCTGCGCACCGACAGACAGCAGAATCGGCAGGTTCGATGGGCGAATCGTGGTGAACAGGTCACGCAACCGACCATGTTTGAGCAGCCGCGTACTGAAGGTCGCGTACGGCCCGAACATCAGTGACGCAGCGCCGTCGACGATGCGCGTGTCCAGGTGCGGTAGCGACATTGGCGGTGCACCGAGCGAGGGCTTGCCGTAGACCTTTGCCCGGTGTCGGTCGACGACCGCGGGATCGTCCGTTCGGAGGAACTCGGCCCCGAACGGGAACACGCCGTAGCCGCGGATCTCGGGAATGCGGGCCTTCTGCAGCAACCGCAATGCATATCCACCGGCGCCGACGAACACGAACCGTGACCGAACACGAAACTTCCTGCCTCCGTGCATCGAACGGCCCGACACAGTCCAGATCCCGTCACGTCCCCGTTCGAGGTGCGTCACCTCGCAACCGGTGTCTATCCGGCACCCGTTGGTGGACATCGATTGCGTCAGTGAGTGTGTGAGTGCACCGAAGTCGACGTCTGTCCCGGCCGGAGCACGGGTGGCGGCGACGCGCTCTGCTGACACCCTGCCCTCTATGAGCAAGGGTGCCCAGCGGTGCACGACCTGCGGGTCCTCGGTGTACTCCATCGCCGCGAATGCAGGGTGCGATCGGAGCGTGGTCCATCGCCGACGGAGATACTCGACGTCCTCGTCCCCGAACACCACGTTCATGTGTGGGACCGAGCTGAGGAAAGACGCCGCGACGTCGCCGCTCTCGATCAGCGCGGCCCAGAAGTCTCGGGTGAGCGCGAACTGGTTCGCGATGACCTCGGGTTTCGACGAGTCATCTGCATCGGGCATGTAGTTCAGTTCACACAGTCCTGCGTGCCCGGTACCGGCGTTGTTCCACGACCCTGAGCTCTCCCCGGCCAGGTCGTCGAGTCGTTCGACAAGCGCAGTGGATTTGTTCGGCATTGTCTTTGCGATGAGCGTCCCCAAGGTGGCGGACATGATGCCGCCACCGATGAGCAGCACGTCCAGTGGTTCCGATTGCTTGTCCATGGTTAGTTTCCGATCTGCTCGCCGATTCACCTGCCATGCTTCCGAGCAGATATTCATCCGTCCAATGATCTTTCAATAGATTTATGATCCGAATATGGATGAAGACATGCATTTCGGGCCCGAGTCGATCGCGCCACTACTCACTGCTTTCGACGCCGTGGCCGCCGAAGGGCACGTCACCCGCGCCGCCGAACTGCTTGGAGTCCCGCAGTCCTCGGTGAGCCGACGACTGCGATCGCTCGAGAGGATCCTCGGGCTCGCCCTGTTTCAGCCCGTCGGCCGCGGGGTGGCACTGACGACCTCGGGGCATGAGTTCTTTCAACGCACCCACAACGCGATTCGCGAGTTGGACGATGCGGTCTCGGCAGTTCGAGCCGACGCCGATCCAGACAGCGGACTGGTGCGCTTCGGGTTCCCGTTGACTCTCGGCCCCCGCTCGCTGTCGACACTGCTCGCTCAGTTTCACGAATCCGCGGCGCGCATTCGGGTTCACCTGGTTCAAGCTCACGGTCAGGCCCTGGCGACGATGTTGCGTGAGGGCCGTCTCGACGTGGCGGTGATGATCCCGCCACCGGGCGACCTCCCCGCCGTGATTCTCGGTAGTCAGCAGATCTGTCTACACGTAAGCCGGACACACCCCTTTGCCCAGAGGCAGACCGTCGGCATCGAGGAGCTGGCAAACGAGTCGTTCGTAGCCAGCCCGCCGAGCTTTCACTTGCGCACACTCCTCGACAACTGGAGCGCCGAGGCGGGCTTCCGGCCGCGAGTTCCGTTCGAAATCAACGAGATCGACACTATCCGAGCACTGGTCGGCAGCGGACTCGGAGTCGCACTCCTGCCGGTAGCGGAGTCCACCGACCCGAGTGTCGTCACCGTCCCGTTGACGGGCCACCGCGGGCGAGAAGTCGCACTCGTGACTGGCCAATACCGCCCCACCGCGGCCGTGGCCCGTTTTCACGCGCACGTCGTCTCCAGCGAGTTCCTGGCTCGATAGATTCGACATTCCGACGGCGATATTTGTTGGACACGTTCTTGCGAACGAGCAATGCTGAAGATCACCCGACGTCCACGAAAGGACCCTGCTTTGCACGAGCCGAGTGGCCCGCACCTGGTACTTCCCGTCGATTCCGTGGCACCCATTCGCGATGGTGTGCTGGACGTCTACCTGCCCGACAGCCCACCACCGTCGGCGTGTGTGCTGCTGGTTCATGGCTTGTACCCAGCGAAACCCGAAGTGATGCCGCGTGATTCGAACTTCTACCACGACTATGCCAGCCATCTTGCCCGACGCGGAGTCGTGGCGGGCGTCGTAGACCACGAACTCACCGATGGATTTCTCTATCCGGAGGCTCTGCGCACGGTGTCTGCGGCTGTGGAGCAACTGCGGTCACGTCCCGAGGTCGACGGTAGCGCCATCGGTCTGTGGTTCTTCTCGGGAGGCGGTCCGCTCGCGTACCCGTTCCTGGCCGATCCCCAGCCCTGGCTGCGCTGCGTCGAGTTGACCTATCCGGTACTCCCTGGCCCCGGTACCCCCGGTTGGCCCGACCCGGAGCACGCAATACGTGGGGTAGCGACCGTTCCGACGCGCATCACGTTGGTCGAAAACGAGATCCCCGACTTCGTCGGCGGTCAGGCGGACTTCCTCGCCCAAGCATCCACGGTCGGAGCACCGCTCGAGGTGCTGACTGTGGCAGGCGCCGGCCACGGCTTCGACGCCATGATCGATACCCCCGATACACGGGCGGCGGTGGAAGCGGGTCTCGACTGGATGGTCGCGCAGCTCAGGCGCGCCGTGTAATCGCGACGATGTGAAGTAGTCCAATCGACGGATATCCGCCAGGCAGGTGTCGATGCAACCATTGCTCACGACACGAACCTCATCCAGTGCGGAGCAAATATGTTGAACAATAATCGAATACGCCGTTCTCTGGTAGTCGCGGCTGCCGCGGGCTTCGTCGCCCTACTCGCCCCTGGAACCTCCGCGGCGCAACCGAGCACCGGTAGCGTCGAGGCCGCAATCGACAGTGGCAGCGCCATTCTGGATAGTGGCAGCGCCATTCTCGACGGCGGGAGCATCGTCGACGGCGCGAGGAGCATTCTCAACAGCGGGAGCTCGATCATCAACAGCCTGCCGGGAACAGGCTCGATCGCACCGCGGCAGCTGTGCAATCAGGACACCATCGCCGGCGGTCCCGGAGTCACGCAAACCGTGCATGACCTGGGCCGGGGCGGCCCAACCTCGTTCGTACTTCGTTACGAGACATACAACATCCCGGACATCATCGATGTGTACTACCAGGGTGGCCTCGTCTACAGCACCGGCCAGGTCGGGGACAACATCAACGAGGGCACCGGTTCGGCAGTAGTGAACCTGCCCGCGGGCGGAGACACGACCGTCCTCGTCAAGGTGATCGGACCGGCCGGAACCGACTGGAACTACACCGTCGGATGTCCGCTCTCGTAGCCATGATGCATTGCAGCGCCGTAGCCACTCCCCACCGGAGTGACTGCGGCGCTGCTCGTTGCCCTGGCACGGTGTCGTACTTCGAGAGGTCGTACCTGTATGTCAGGATGCTCCAATGGGCCCGCACGACTTCTGGACCGCCATCCGAACGAACTCCGTCGTGACGGAGATACTCGAGCGCGCGCCGACTTTGGATCTGCCGGAGTGGTATCTCACCGCCGGTGGTCTGTTCCAAACCGTCTGGAACTACCGATCGGGCTACGACCCGCAGACCGGTATCCGAGACTACGACTTCTTCTATTTCGATAGCTCGGATCTGTCGTACGAGGCGGAGGACCGCGTCATCAAACAGGCCGAGGAGTTGTTCGGTGACCTCGGCGTCGATGTGGAAGTGCGCAATCAGGCCCGCGTTCACCTCTGGTACGCCAATCATTTCGGTGCTGACTTGAGTCCGTACCGAAGTTCCGAGGACGCCATCGACCACTTCGTCTCGACCACATGCTGTTTCGGAGTCCGAACCGAGGCCGACGGGACACCTCGGGTCTACGCTCCCCACGGTTTCGCAGACCTGTTCGACGGCATTGTTCGACCCAACCCGCGCCTGCCGATGCGCCACGTCTACGAGGCCAAGGCCGAACGGTGGACGTCGATCTGGCCGGACTTGACTGTTCTGCCGTGGCAGGGATGAGGGGCTCGCGCCGCGCGCTCACACCTCGACCGTTGCGCTACGCCCACTGACATAGAGCAGAAACACAGCAGCCGTCGCAAGCAGAGCTCCGATTGCCGGGAGGACGCCTACGTTGGTGCCGCTGGAAAGTGCGACGGAGCCGATCCATGCACCCGCGGCGTTTGCCAGCTGAAAGCCGGCGATGTTCACCGTCGCAGCGAGGTGCGGTGCGTCGCTGGCGGCGCCGATGAGCTTCGATGCGAGTGGCGGGATGATCGAGAACCCGGTGGCGCCGAGGACGAACATCCAGGTAAACGCGAACCACGGCGTGCTCCCGAAGACGAAGAGCACCAGCAGCGAAAACGCCAGTGCGCTCAATGCGACGTACAGCGTGCGATCTAGCGCCTTGTCTGCGAAGTAGCCACCGAGTTGATTGCCCACCACCGAACCGAGCCCGAAGATGAACAGCGCCACGGTCACCGTCGATGCCGAGATAGTGGCGTGCTCGGTGAGGTACGGCGCGATGTAGGTGAACACAACGAACAGTGCTGCTTGGCTCAGTGCCGTGAGCCCGATTGCCCACAGGACCGTCCCCCGGGCGAACACGCGCAGTTCCGATGTCGCACGACCGGTTTGATGAGATGGAGCCGCGTTGCGGGTGGAGGCAATGAGCGCAGCGGTGACCACTAGCTGAAACATGGCGATGATCGCGAATGACCAGCGCCAGCCGAGTTGGGCGCCGATCAAGGTGCCCAGCGGGACGCCCAGGACGGTGGCCAGATTGAGGCCCAGCGTTACGCGGGCAATCACCCGCCCCTGAAACTCCGGTGCCACCAACGAGGTGGCCAACACCAGGCACAGCGCGAAGAAGGTTGCGTGCGGTAGCGCGGTGATCACCCGGAAGACCACCATGGCCTCAAAGCTCGGTGCCAGCGCTGTTCCCACATTCCCGATGACGAACAGCCCCATCAGTGCCATGATCAGCGGCGTCCGCGGCACCCGCGTTGTGGCGATCGTCAGCAGCGGGCCACCGATCACCACTGTGAGTGCGTAGATCGTGACGAGGAGCCCAGCGCTGGAGGTATCGACTCGGACGTCGGTGGAGATCTCCGAAAGTACCCCTACCACCATGTATTCGACGGTTCCCACCCCGAACACTGCGAGCATCATCCAGAAGATGGCGACCTTCGCGTTTGGACGCCGTCGGGCGAGCCGGGTTGGGGCCGTGGTTGTGTGTCGAGTCTCGGTCACCTTTGTCCATCCCTTCGATCCGGTCGGGGCTGTGGTACCCGAACCGTAAACCATTCTCATAGCGACCGCTACAGGAGTAGACTTGATCGCAGTAGGCATCTCGTGCGAAGCGACATCAGGAGAGTGCATGGCGGGCGTACCGGGACAGGGACGAAAGTTCGACGTGGACACAGCGCTCGACCAGGCGATGTTCGCGTTCTGGGAGCACGGATACGAGGGGACGTCGGTGGCCACGTTGACCTCCGCGATGCGCATCAACCCGCCGTCTCTCTACAGCGCATTCGGCGGTAAGGAAGGCGTGTTTTTCGCGGCGATCGATCGCTACAAAGCGACTCGCGGCGACTTCATGGATCGCGCCTTCGCCGAAGAGGTCCACGCGAGCGGACTGATTCGACGCCTGCTCCATGACGCCGCCTCGCACTACACGGACACGTCCTGCCCGGGTGGCTGTCTGATCATCAGCTCGGCCGTCGGCGTGACCCCCGCCAACGACCACATCGCAGACCGGTTGCGGGACATGCGTAATGCGAACGTAACGTTGCTGTCCGAACGAATCGCCTCGAACATTGCCGACGGTGCACTACCAGCGGACTGCGATCCCGAGGACATGGCCGAGTTCACCGGCGTGGTCATCCAGGGGATGTCCCAACGCGCCCGCGACGGCGCCACCGCGCAGCAACTCGAACGCGTCGCCGTCAGGGCCCTGGACATGCTGAACTTGTAGAAGCTGGGGCGACCACCAGCCCCGGCCTGACCCGTTGTTTGGCGTTCTCCGGGACGGCGCGCGCGTCGGCGCAGGTCAGCACTGCTGGCGAGGCGACCTTCAGTGGCGCAATGCTCCAGCCATCGGAGGGTTGCACGGCCGACATCCGGACGGTGTTGGGTAGTTCTCACCCCACTGCAAGGAGGATCACGCATGAAAGTCACGGTGGTTGCGGGCAACCCCAAGCCGGCCTCTCGAACCCTCGATGCCGCGACGAGCGTGGCAGAGAAGCTGACAGGCGAGACCCCCGACGCGACGGTCGACGTGATCATGCTCGGCAGCGGATTGTTGGGATGGGGGGACGCCGCGGTGGCGGAGGCAGTGGAGACGGTCTCGTCCTCCGATCTCGTGGTGTGCGCAAGTCCGACCTTCAAAGCCACCTACACCGGAGTTCTCAAGCTGTTTCTCGACCAGTTCGCAGGCGATACCGGCCTGCGCGGTGTGACGGTGCTGCCGCTCATGCTCGGTGCAGGCCCGGCGCACGCGATGGCTCCCGACCTCTTCCTCAAACATGTTCTGGTAGAGCTCGGGGCCACAGCCCCCGCACCGGGTCTCTATCTGATCGACTCCAGCTACACCACCGACTCCAAGATCGGCGACTACGTTTCCCGATGGGGATCGACTCTGCTCGCCGCCGCGTCCACCCGATCGGATCTGTCATGACCTTGGCCACCACCCAGCTCGACCATTCCGTCCTTCGGTCGGCGTTCGCGCAGTTCCCCTCAGGTGTCGTCGCGTTGTGCGCGGAGATCGACGGCAAACCGATGGGGATGGCCGCGTCGAGTTTCGTTGCGGTGTCGATGGATCCACCACTGGTCGCGTTCTGCGTCCAACACACCTCCACAACATGGCCCAAGCTCACCACCTCGGCTCGAATCGGCATTTCGGTCCTGGGCGAGTTGCACGACGGCGCGGCCCGCACACTGGCCGCGAAGACCGGCAACCGATTCGAGGGACTCGACGTAGTCACCACCGAGGACGGCGCTGTCTTCATCGAAGGTGCCAGCATGTGGCTCGACGCCACCGTCACCGAGCAGGTCCCGGCTGGGGATCACGCCATAGTGCTCATGGCGATCAACGAGCTCGAGGTCAAAGCAGATGTGGCGCCGATCGTGTTTCACGGCAGCAAGTTCCGACGCCTTGCCGTGGATCTTTGATGCGGGCGGTCGACGCGGCACTCGATTCACTACGTGCCGGCAAACCTGTGTTCGTGACCGACTCTGCGGATCGAGAGAACGAGGGCGACGTTATCCTCGCGGCAGATCGGGTCACTTCGGACTGGGTGGCGTGGACCGTCCGAAACACTTCCGGCTTGCTGTGTGCACCGATGACCGGTGCGCGCGCGGACGCACTGGAACTACCCCAGATGGTGTCGAACAATCAAGATCCCAAGCAGACCGCCTACACGGTGACCGTCGATGCGGCCTTGGGGGTCACGACGGGAATCTCCGCTTCGGATCGTGCACGCACACTGCGGGTGCTGGCCAGCGCGGATACAGTTGCGGCGGACTTGATCCGGCCGGGTCACGTTCTGCCGCTGCGGGCTCGACCCGGGGGCGTGCTCGAACGGCCGGGACACACCGAAGCGGCCGTGGATCTCTGTGCATCGGCGGGGTTGCCTGCCGTCGGAGTCATCGCTGAGTTGTTGTCCGACAACGGTTCGATGATGCGGTACCCCGCTGTCGAGGCGCTGGGGCGGCAGATGGGTTTGCCAGTTCTGACCATCGACGAACTCGTCGCCTATCGACGAATGACGAAATCGGCACCAGCACCGGAGCGGGCACGAGTTGAACGTATCGTCGAGACGGTTCTTCCCACCCAGCACGGTGAGTTCCGGATGATCGGCTACCTCGATCACGAGACAGGTGCGGAACACGTTGCGCTCGTGCGCGGCACACTCGGGTTGCATTCTCTCGCGCGAGTGCACTCGGAGTGCTTGACAGGGGAGTCCCTTGCCTCCCAGCGCTGCGAATGCGGCCCCCAGCTGAGCGCGGCGATGGAGCGAATCGGTCGCGAAGGTGGTGTGGTTGTATATCTGCGCGGGCACGAAGGACGTGGCATCGGTTTGGTCAAGAAACTCGCTGCATACCGACTGCAGGATCAAGGCTTCGACACCGTCGCGGCAAACTTGGAGCTCGGCGAATCAGCGGACGGCCGCGAATACGGTGGCGGTGCAGCAATTCTCCGAGACCTCGGACTCTCGTCCGTTCAACTGCTGACGAACAATCCCGCCAAGGTATCAGGCCTGGAGGCCCACGGCATCGAGGTCTCGGCGCGACTACCGCTGTTGGCGGGTGTCGCACCGGGCAACATTCGATACCTCCAGACGAAGCGAAATCGCATGGGGCACCTGCTTCCTGCGCAGTCCGAACGTAGCTCGTAGCGGCGGGGTCGGCCAGCAGCTACCCCCGTGCCATGTCCACGAAGCGCGACAGGTGCAGCTGGTGCGCGACGGTGATGGTCGCGGTCGGACCGTTGCGGTGCTTGCCGAGAATGAGGTCGGCTTCACCGCCGCGCGGGTCGTCGCGCTCAATAGCGTCGGGGCGGTGAAGCAGGATGACCATGTCGGCGTCCTGCTCCAGCGAACCCGACTCACGGAGGTCGGACACCATCGGCTTTTTGTCGGTTCGCTGCTCGGGACCACGGTTGAGCTGGCAGACCGCGACCACCGGGCATTCGAGTTCCTTCGCGAGGAGCTTGAGCTGACGCGAGAAGTCGGAGACTTCCTGCTGCCTCGATTCGACCTTCTTGCCCGAGGACATCAGCTGAAGGTAGTCCACCACAATCAGTTTCAGGCCGTTGCGCTGTTTGAGGCGACGCGCCTTCGCGCGGATCTCCATCATCGTCAGGTTGGGGGAGTCGTCGACGAACAACGGCGCTTCGCTGATCTCACTCATCCGACGCGCCAGGCGGGTCCAGTCGTCGTCGGTCATCTTTCCCGAACGCATATCGCCGAGTTTGATTTTCGCTTCGGCGGACAGCAGACGCATGACGATCTCGGTGCGGCTCATTTCCAGAGAGAAGATGACACTGGGCATGCCGTGCTTGATCGAACACGACCGCATGAAGTCCATCGACAAGGTGGAGTTGTGCGTCGGAATCATCGACTCACTGGCGAGGTAGAGGTGCTCGGCATTGTCCACTTCCACGCAGCGCACTGGAACTGATTCGACCTTGCGGACGTCGACGATGAAGCGGGAGCCGGACCGGACTGTAGAGTTGGTCGCCCGACGCTCCTTGTGCAACATCTGCTTTCGATGCAGGCCGAAAACTACTTCGTCGGTAGCGAAGGTCAACGTGTACGCGGTGGACGACGCCTCGGTGCGTCCCTTGACTCGCTTGGTAGACAAGTGCACGCGATAGCCGAGACTGACTACGAGTTCGCGAACGTCCGTGACCAAACGCTCACTAGTGACACTGAACTGCGCAGATCCGCCCGCCGTGACCGTTCCATCGGTGTCGAGCAAACCCGCGAGAAGCGCTCGACGTTGTGTCTCAGAGCTGCGCAGGTACTCGTTGGGAATATGCTTGTCGCCGAGGACGCCGATTGTACGAAGCCGAGCTTGAACCGTACCGACTGTCTTTCGGCATTTCTGGCATCGGTGTAGCCCTGTAGTACGGGCGCCGCAATCGATGCAGGTCGGAGGCTCAACAGGCTCGGAGATGAAGCGCGCTTTACCCCCACAGGAGTGACCGCAGGTACGGACACTCAACGGGTAGGGTACGAATTCTTTGCCGCACACGATGCACGCCTTCGCATCTACCACTTCGGACTGCAATTGAAGTCTGTACCCCAGGGCGGCAGACGAGGACGCCGTCACGCGGAGTCCTTCCCCCTCGATGCGCGTGATGATCTCGGGATCAGCGGTCGTGAGCTTTGCGCAAGCGGAAGAACCGTCGCCCAGCCATGCCCCTAGGGTGTACGGAGGGACCAACAAGTCGCGCTCGGGTAGTTGCACTGCCTGCGAGTTGCCGACCGAATGATTGAGTCGCGCATCCTTGGTCTTGCATCGGACCGTCTTCGCGATCTCCTCGGTGGTGCGAACCTCAGCGAACGTCTTCTGATTACGCATGCGATTGTAACTGGCTGCCGCGGCCTGTGCCGACTTCCTCGATGCCCTGGTGTCGGTCAGCCACTGATGCTCCGCATCGGCGACGATGACTGTGCCATCGGAGAATTCGACCTCGTAGCACGGACGGTCGAGCATCACTTCGGTGGCTGCGACCACGCGTGTGGGAATTCCGTGAGCGTCGATGAGGTGATCGCCCACCGCGACCTCACCCATGGTGGTCCATCCATCGGGTGTGGGTAGCGGTGTGTCCAGCGCGAGCGCCTTGCCCACACCAGGCCTGGCCGCCACGATGATCATCTGACCGGGGTGCAGGCCGTTGGTGATCTCGTCGAGTTCGGCGAAGCCGGTCGGTACGCCGAGCGAGATGCCGCCGCGGCTGGCGATGGAGTCGATCTCGTCCATCGTCGGCTGCAACAGCTCTTCGAGGGGCAGGAAGTCCTCCGAGGTGCGCCGCTCGGTGACGTCGTACACCTCGGCCTGTGCTCGGTCGACCACCTCGGCAACGTCCTGGCCGTCGGAGCCGGCATACCCGAACTGCACGATGCGCGTGCCCGCCTGAACCAGGCGACGCAGAATCGACTTCTCGGCGACGATCTCTGCGTAGTAGCCGGCGTTGGCAGCCGTCGGGACGGTCTGCGTGAGCGTGATCAGGTAGGGCGGACCGCCGATGCGCTTGAGCTCACCGCGACGATCCAGCTCGGCGGATACCGTCACCGGGTCAGCGGGCTCACCGCGGCTGTAGAGGTCCAGGATCGCGTCGTAGACGTTCTGATGCGCCGGACGGTAGAAGTCGCCGGGGCGGAGCACCTCGAGGACGTCCGCGATGGCGTCCTTGCTCAGCAGCATGCCCCCGAGAACCGATTGCTCCGCGGCCATGTCCTGTGGAGGTTGACGGCCGAAGTCTTCACCCGGCGCCTCACTGGGAGGTGATTCGGAGGAATAGCCCGACTGTCCTCGATCGTCCACAACTGCCACGAGAACCGACCGTCCTTTCCCCTCGAAACCCTCACCGCCCGACACGGCCACGCCCTGACACCAGTTGTACAGCCAGCCTCCGACAGTCCTCGGATGTGCTGGATGCAGCTGGCGCCGCGGGCGCCGTCGCCGCGTCACGAAGAGACGCTGCACGGACGTTAGGTGGTCTCGTCTCCAGTCACAACACGGCCTGTGGATGAACCTGTGTAGCAATTGTGGACAGTGCTGAACAACTGTGTTGACCACCTGGGGATAACCTGGGTATAACTTTCCGAGGTTCGGCCATATCTGCCGCTCAGAGCATGTACATAAAGTTTTTTACCTGTGCATCAACTTGGGAGCGGCGTGTCGAGCCAAGTTGACAGCTCGGGCGTGTTGAGTAAATGCCAAGTGAACAGAGCAGTGAACTGGGTCACAGCGTATGGGATTGGTCACAAATCCGGCGTGCGCGAATGTTTCTCACCGGTAACCCATATTCGAAACCTGAATTCCGCCCCGACTTCTGTGGTCTCGACTACTCACGGACACCCTTCACTGCGCCGCAAACCCACGTGACCCCGCACGACAACGGTGCTGACACTCTCAGGGTCATTCCGGGTGTGGCCTGATGGCCGCGCAGGTGCGGAGGACACGAAAAAGCCCCACGAACACGTTGTGTTCGTGGGGCTTTTTGCGGCTGTATCGGCCGGAAGCGTGGAATCAGCTTCCGACGACCTCCAGCTTGAACTTGGCAGCCACATCGGGGTGCAGGTTCACGACGACGTCGTGCTTGCCCGTTGCCTTGATGTGAGCCTTCGGCAGCTCGACGCTGCGCTTGTCGACGACCGGTCCACCGGCTGCCTTGATCGCCGAAGCGACGTCGGACGCGGTGACCGAACCGAACAGCTTGCCCGAGTCGCCGGCGGTCTTGACCGACAGCGTCACGGACTCGAGTCCTTCGATGGCCTGCTTGAGCTCGTTGGCGTGCTCGAGGCCGCGGACGGCACGAGCTTCCTGAGCGCGGCGGATGCCTTCGACCTGCTTCTGTGCGCCGCGGGTGGCCGCGATGGCCAGTCCACGAGGCAGCAGGAAGTTACGGCCGTAGCCGTCTTTGACCTCTACGGTGTCGCCAGGCGCACCGAGGTTGTCCACATCAGCGGTGAGGATCAGCTTCATAGTTGATCGCCCCTTTCTATCGTGCCGTCGCGGCGTAAGGGAGCAGAGCTACCTCACGCGAGTTCTTCACGGCAACGGCCACGTCACGCTGATGCTGGACGCAGTTGCCGGTGACTCGACGCGCGCGGATCTTCCCGCGGTCGCTGACGTACTTACGCAGCAGCGTCGTGTCCTTGTAATCGATCTGCGCGTTCTTTTCCTTGCAGAAGGAACACGCTTTCTTCTTGAGCACCTTGTCGCGCAATGGCGGTTTGGGCATGGTCTTTCTCCGTTACATCTGGTTGTTCTCGATCGCGAAGGATCTAGAACGGAGGCTCGTCGTCCCCGCCGCGAGATCCGCCGAAGGAGCCGGACGCCGCGGGAGCACTGCCCCACGGATCGTCTCCACCGGAATTGGATCCCGCTTTCGAGGCCGGGCGCGCTCCGCCCGATCCACCCGAGGAACCACTGAAGCCGCCTCCGCCGCCACCCCCACCGCGACTGGCCTTGTTGACCTTCGCAGTGGCGTAGCGCAGAGATGGACCGATCTCGTCGACTTCGAGCTCGACGACAGTTCGCTTTTCGCCTTCACGCGTTTCATAGGAACGCTGCCTGAGCCGGCCGGTCACGACTACTCGTGCCCCACGGGTCAAGCTCTCGGCCACGTTCTCCGCAGCTTCACGCCAGATGTTGCAGCGCATGAAGAGGGCGTCTCCGTCTTTCCATTCATTGGTCTGACGGTCGAACGTGCGCGGAGTGGACGCAACAGTGAAGTTGGCCACGGCCGCACCGGCCGGGGTGAAGCGAAGTTCTGGATCTGCCGTCAAGTTTCCGACGACGGTGATGACGGTCTCGCCTGCCATGGTTCCTCTTTCAGTAGAGAAGTCTTTGTTGATGCCAGCCTAGAGGCGAGCAACGACAATTACTTGCCCTGTCGCAGGACCTTTGTGCGCAAAACGGACTCGTTGAGACCGAGCTGGCGGTCGAGCTCGCTCACGGTGGCAGGCTCGGCGTTGATGTTCACAACGGCGTAGATGCCCTCGGCGTGCTTGGCGATCTCGTAGGCCAGACGACGCTTGCCCCAGACATCGACCTTGTCGACGCTGCCGCCGTCCTTGCGAACGACGTTGAGGAACGTGTCGAGTGACGGAGCGACAGTGCGCTCGTCCAGATTGGGGTCGAGAATGACCATCAATTCGTAATGACGCATAAGACCTCATCACCTCCTGTGGACTAGTGAAAACGGCCACGGACGATCCGTGGCAGGAGGGTCGTTGCGTCAGCAACCCTTGGAGGGTACACGGCCATGGTCTGACCTGGGAAATCACTCGACGGTTCCGAACTCGTTACCCAGGCGCCCTAGACATCCCAGGTCCGTAATTTGTCAAGCGGCGGTGGGCTGTTGCGCGGTTCGGTGTGCCCAGGCGGTGTGTTCGTCGTATTCGGTGTGGTGGCGTAAGCAGCCGTGCAGTATGCCGACGAGGCGGTTTCCGAGGGCGCGGAGTGCCTGGTGGTGGAGGTCGCCGGCAGCTCGGTGTTGGTCGTAGAACGCACGGGCACCCGGGCTTTGGGTGAGCGCACAGAATGCCCATTGGTCGATCGCGTCGTAGAGTCGCCGGTTACGGATGTGGCGGGCAAGTACGGCGCGTTTTTTGCCGGATGCGATCGTCAGGGGTGACGTACCGGCGTAGTTCTTGCGAGACTTGGCGGTGGTGTATCGGTTGCTGTCGTCACCGAATTCACCGAGCACCCGGGCGCCGAGAATGACACCGAGTCCTGGCAGGGAGAGGTAGATGCCGGCGTCCGGGTGTGCTTCAAAATGGCGGGTCAATTCGGCTTCGAGGTCGCCGATCTGACGGTTCAACTCCGCGATCAACGCCACCGCCGATCGGGTGGTGGCAGCGTACGCAGTGGTGACCGCCGGCGGTGCTGTGAGATGTTCGGTACGCAACGCCTTCCGGATTTCCTGGGCGCGGGATTCGATATTGCGTTGTCTCCCAGACTTTTTCAACACTCCCCGGATCGCCGCGGCGCTCAGGTGCGCTGCCTCGGCGGGTGAGGCGGCACAGGTGAGTACGGCGATCGCGTCGCTGTGGTGGAGGCTGTCGAACGCATCCAACGCAGCGGGGTAGTACTCGCGCAACGCCGAGCGCAGAGCGTTGGTCTGCCGGTTGCGGGACCAGATCAGATTCTGGTGCCCGCGGGCCAGTACCTTGATCGCGTCGGCGTCGGCGGAGTCGCCGGCGATAGTGCGATGATTGTGTCGGTCGGTCCGCACCAGGTCGGCCAAGAGTTTGGCGTCACCGGTGTCGGATTTGGCACCCGAAAGGTGGTGGCGGTCTCGGTACCGGGCCGCGGCCAACGGGTTGACTGCGTAAACGGTGTATCCGGCTGCGAGCAGGGCCGATACCCACAGCCCGCGGTCGGTTTCGATGCCGACGACAACGTCGGCCGGTGCCTGGGCATGTGAGGCCACCATCTCGTGAAACCCACTGATGCCCGCAAGTCCTTCGGGTAGCCGGCGTGACGCCAGGCGTGTCCCGTCGGCGCTCATCACGTGGATGTCGTGGTGGTCCTCCGCCCAGTCGTCTCCCACGAAAATCATTCGGTTCTCCTCGCGTTCGATACGATCACTGGCGGTGAGCCTCGAGGGATCCGGACCGCGACCTAATGGATCAGTGCTCGACTGGCACGACACCCCATCAGCATTCTGGGACCCCTCGCCAACTGGTGGGGGCACGATCTAGGGTTAGGAGTCACACAATCACTCCAGGTTGAAATAGTGCTCACCCACCAGCGGCTCGGTGACCAGCGTTCTCCGGTTGCACCAGCTCCAGCCGAAGACTCGCCGATCAAGTCCCATTAGGTTGTGAGGTGGCCACCGAAAGGAACCCTCATGTCCGGCAATGCACTACCTCTCGACGGCGTGCGAGTGCTCGAACTCGGGAACTACATCGCCGCGCCGACGGCCGCACGCATGCTCGCCGACTTCGGTGCCGAGGTCATCAAGGTCGAACGGCCCGGCACCGGCGACGAACTACGCAACTGGCGCCTCTACTCCGGAACCACCTCGATGCTGTATCGAACGATCAACCGGAACAAGAAGTCGATCGTGCTGGACCTGCGCACCGAACAGGGCCGTGCAGACGTCGTCGAACTCGCCGCCAAATGCGACATCGTGCTCGAGAACTTCCGTCCCGGCACGCTCGAGAAGTGGGGCCTCTCGCCCGAGGTGCTCAGCGAGAAGAACCCCGATCTCATCATCACCAGGATCTCCGCGTTCGGGCAGACCGGCCCCATGTCGCAGCGGCCGGGGTTTGCGGCGGTGGCCGAGGCCTACGGCGGGTTCCGCAATCTCGTCGGCGACCCGGATCGGCCGCCGGTGCGTGTCGGGGTATCCATCGGGGTATCCATCGCCGGCCTGTACGCGGCATTCGGATGCGTCATGGCGCTGTTCCAGCGACAGGCGTCGACGTCGACGCTTTCCCTCACCCAACGATCCATCGACGTCGCACTCAACGAGTCGATCCTGTCGATGATGGAGTCGCTCATCCCGGATTACCTCGCTTACGGCGTCGAACGGGAGCGGGTCGGGGGACGCATGGAAGGGATCGCGCCCTCGAACGCCTACCCGTGCAACGACGGTTATTCGATCATCATCGCCGGCAACAACGACGCGATCTTCCAGCGGTACATGGAGACGATCGGCCGCCCCGATCTCGGCGGAGATCCGGAACTGGCCTCCAACGCCGGGCGATGGAACAGGCGCGACGAACTCGACGCCGCGATCTCGGCCTGGACCGCGCTGCACAGCCGCGACGAGGCGCTGCGCATTCTCGAGAAAGCCGAAGTGCCGTCGGGGCCCATCTACACCGCGGCGGATGTCGTCGCCGATGAACAGTACAAGGCGCGCAACATGATTCAGACGTTCCCCGTGGATATCGGTGAAGCGGAACCAGCGGACGTGGGTTTCGTCGGTGTGGTTCCGGTGATCGGCGGGCAGTCGGTGCCCATCCGCTCGGTCGGCCCGGATCTCGGTGAGCACACGGCGGAAGTCCTGCGGGACCTGTTGGGAAGGGGCGAGTGATGTACAGATACGAACCACAGGCCCGGTTGCGTGATGTGACGCTGCGTGACGGACTCCAGCTGACCGGCAAACTGCTCGGGACCGAGCGCAAGCTCGAGATCATCAGGAAACTGCTGTCACTCGGAGTGCCCGAGCTCGAAATCGGTTCCATGGCAAGGCCGGACAAGGTGCCGCCGATGGCGAACACGCTCGAGGTCATCGCCGAACTCACCGAGGACGAACTCGCCAGCAGCTGGGTCTGGGTGGCCACGCCCCGCCACGTCGAAAAAGCCGCAGCGGCGGGGGCGCGCAACTTTCAGTATTGCTTCTCGGCCTCGGACGCCCACAACGAGGCCAACATCGGCCGCTCCACCGAGGCTTCGCTGGCCGCGATGCCCGATGCCACCGACATCGCGAGGTCGGTGGGCGGGCAGATCGAGCTCTGCATCGCGACCTCGTTCACCTGCCCCTTCTCCGGCTCGGTTCCCCCGGATCGGATCATCGCCATCGCCCAGGACGACCGCACCGAGGGCGCAACCGACATCGTCATCGCCGACACCCTCGGCCAGGCAGTACCCGCGCAGGTGGCCGCGCTCGTGTCGAGGGTCGCCGCCGAAACACCGAAGCGGCGCATCGTCTTCCACGGTCACGATACCTGGGGGCTCGGCGTCGCCAACACGCTCGCCGCCATTTCTGCCGGTGCGAGCATGGTCGACGGATCGCTCGGTGGGCTCGGCGGGTGCCCCTTCGCTCCCGGCGCCAGCGGCAACACCGCGAGCGAGGACATTCTGTTCGCCACCCGCCCGGATTGGTTCGTGCCAGATACGCTCGCGAGCATGGTCGAACTATCGGAGAAACTCCTCGCAGAGCTCGGCGAGCCCATGCGGTCCAAGACGGTCCAAGGTGCGCGCTCGGGTGCGGCCGCATTCGAGTGGGTCACGTGAAAATACTGGTCACGACGCCGATTCCTGCTCCCGGCATGGACATTCTGGCCGCGGCGGGGGAGGTGGAGGTTCTTGCTGTCGATCACGCCGGACTGAAGGAACGATGTGCATCGGGGGAGTACTCCGTCGTCGTATCGCAGTTGCGTGACCGGTTCGACGCCGAGCTGCTCGAATCCGCTCGGATCACAGGCATTTCCAACTACGCCGTCGGCTACGACAACATCGACGTCGCGGCTGCCGCTGCCCGAGGCATCACCGTCGCCAATACCCCTGGTGTGCTGACCGATTCGACTGCCGATATCGCTCTGCTGCTCATCCTGTCGACGGCCAGGCGTGCGATCGAGGCCGATCATTTTGTGCGCTCGGGAGCATTCGTGGGGTGGGAACCGGAGTTGATGCTCGGCACCGACGTATCGGGTCGCGTGCTCGGTCTCGCTGGTTTCGGCCGGATTGCTCGTGCGACGGCTCGGCGCGCACTCGGATTCGGCATGACCGTCAAGTTCTGCCCTCGACCGCCGGGAGACCGCGAGGTCGACGACGCGGAACTCGGCGAGTTCGCCGGCCGCGTCGCGCACGTGTCCTGGGACGAGCTGGTGGCGACGAGCGACTTTCTGTCGCTGCATGTTCCGCTGACCGAGTCCACGTACCACCTGGTCGACGCAGGCACTTTTCGGGCGATGAAGAACTCGGCGATCCTGATCAATACAGCCCGCGGCCCGATCGTCGACGAAGCCGAACTGGTCACGGCGCTACGCGAACGCGTCATCGCCGGTGCCGGACTGGACGTCTACGAGAGAGAGCCTGTCCTGGCTCCGGGATTGGCGGGCTTGCCCAACACGGTGTTGCTGCCGCACGTTGGCAGTGCGACGGTGTCGGTGCGCTCGGAGATGGCGCGACTGTGCGCGGAGAACGCCGCGGCCATGGCGTCGGGACTGCGGCCGCTGCATCCGGTCGATCCGTGATTTCGTTATGCCCGTCGAGATTCCAGTAACCGAAGCCAGACTTCGCTGACTGTGGGGTACGACGGCACGGCATGCCACAGGTCATCGAGCGTGACCTTGCCGACGACGGCGATCGTCGCGGCGTGCACGAGTTCGTCCACGCCGGGTCCGACGAAAGTGGCGCCGAGGACGGTGTCCTCAGCGCGGTCGATCACCAACTGCGCCCGACCGGTGAAGTTGTCCTGCTGCAACGAGGACCCGGCGACCGCGATGTCCGCGGCGAGGATGTCCACGTCGAGGCCACCGTCCCTCGCCTGCTTCTCGGTCAGCCCGACGGATGCGACCTGTAGCGGAGTGAAGACCACCTGCGGTACCTGACCGTGATCGGCGCTCGCGGTGAACCGCTTGCCACTCAACGGTTTTCTTTCCGCGCGTGCGGCGATGACATCGCCGGCGACGCGCGCCTGGTACTTGCCCATGTGGGTGAGTGGGGATCGGCCGTTGATGTCGCCCGCCGCGTACAACCATGAGGTGCCGGGCACCTGCAGGTGGTCGTCGGTCACGACGTACCCGCCGTCCTCGAGACCGATCGCCCCGAGCCCCAGGTTTTCGCTTGCCGGGGTGCGGCCTGCCGCCACGAGGATTTCGTCGACGGTGATTCTCCGGTCCCCGACGGTCAGCTCTGCCTCGCCGCCGTGAATGCGGCCGTATCCGGTGTTCCGGGCGTCGGCGCGCGAGACTTGGCGCAGGTCGGCGTCGAACAGAATCCTTGCACCGCGCTCGGTCAGCGCGGTGCCGACGAGCTCGCTCGCGAACGGCTCGGAGGCGGCGAGCAGCCGCGAGCCACGCACGATCATCGTCACCTCGGCGCCGAAGGCCAGCAGCCAGCTGGCTGCCTCGCACGCGACGACGCCACCACCGACGACGGCCACCCGACCGGGAATCTCATGAATGTTGGTGGCGTCGCGGGACGTCCACGGAAGTGCCGCGCGCAGACCCGGCGTGTTCGGAACCGAGGCCGTGGTTCCGGTGGCGAGAACCACCGCATGGCGCGCCGTCAACGTGCGGCCGTCGACATCGACTGTCCTCTCGCCACTGATCCGCCCATGTCCGCGGACCACCGAGATGCCCGCCGTTCTCGCCCAGTCGACCTGTGAGGAATCGTCGAGGGCATGCGTGAACGATTCCCGACGCGCCAGCACGGCGTCGACATCGAGGCCGTGCTGGCCCACGATCTCTTTCACGCCGGGCATGTTTCTCGCAGTCTCGAGGACCTCGCTCGGGCGAAGAAGTGCCTTGCTCGGCATGCACGCCCAGTAGGAACACTCGCCGCCGACGAGTTCGTGCTCGACGATCACGGCAGTGCGGTCACTTCCGGCGATGGCGTAGCTCGCGGCATTCTCGCCGACGGGCCCGCCGCCGATGACGATGACGTCGAATTCCTCGGCAGCTGGATCTGTCATCACTCCAGCGTGACATAGGGTTGTCGGCCATGGGGAAGACGCGAAACAGAATTCTGATCTCCGGCGCAAGTTCCGGTCTGGGGGAGGAGATGGCCAGACGGTTCGCCGCGCAGGGCAAGGATCTCGCGCTGTGCGCGCGGCGCCTCGACCGGCTCGAATCGTTGCGGGAGGAACTGCTGGCAGCCCACCCGGGAATCTCCGTGGCGATCGGCGCGCTCGACGTCACCGATCACGACGCCGTGGTGCGGGTGTTCGGGGAGCTGAAGGACGAGCTCGGCGGTCTCGATCGTGTGGTGGTCAACGCCGGACTCGGCAAGGGCGCGAAGATCGGTAGCGGCCGCGCCGACGCCAACCTCGCCACCGCTCGCACCAATTTCATCGGTGCACTGTCCCAGGCCGAAGCGGCCCTCGAGATCTTCCGCGGCCAGAAGTACGGGCACCTGGTGCTCGTGTCTTCGATCAGTGCCGACCGCGGGCTACCTGGCCCCAAAGCCGTCTACTCCGCCAGCAAGGCCGGCGTCGCCGCGCTGGGGGAAGCCCTGGCGTCGGAGCTGTCCGGGACCGACATCGTAGTGACGACCCTGCTGCCCGGGTATATCGCAACCGACATGTCCTCGAAGGCCGGGGACGCCAGTGCGCTCACCGCAGACCTCGACGAGGGCGTCACGGCCATGATCACCGCCATCGAGAAGGAACCGCGTCGCGCAGCGCTACCGGGCCTGAAGTGGCAGGGCATCGACCTCGCGCTCCGATTCCTTCCCCATCAGATCACCGACCGCATGGTGTGAGCGGTGCGCTAGCGCCAGGATCGAGCGCCGAGCTCCCTGCGGGCGAGCACCGCGTGCGTGCAATCGCGCAGCGCCTCGGAGGAGGCGATCAGGTGGTCGTCGGTACCGACGAGTGAAAGCGTGGACCTGCCGTCCATGCTCGAGATGTACGCCGACAGCGCGGTCACTGTGCGTGCACTGTCGGAGTGAGGGTGGATCGCTCTGGTCGCCAGAGCGGACGCCGGATGAGCGCCGATGCGGCGGATGCTGTTCGGGAGCGGGCCGATATTGGAGCACAGGACACGGGCGGTGCCTGGCGACAGTGTCATCGACGCGGCGATGGACTCGGGTAGGAGCTGCACCATTTCGGCAGGGAATCCGCTGGGCGCGCCTGCGGGACGTGCGAAGGCGGACTTGCAGGCGCTCTTGATCTCGGCGGGTGAATCGGATTGGGACACTTCGATGGTCGCCATGCCGATACCGTTTGCTCCCGGCGCGCTGGAACGAAACGGCACGTTGACGCTGATGGGGTGGGGCTCGCCGAGTTCCGCGGCGATATCGGCGACGAGTGCGATGAACTCCGGGTTCGAGATGGTCGCGTCGATCTCGAAGACCGCTGTACTGATGCGAACGTCGTGCGGTTCGAGTCGGCCTGCGGCGTGCAGATAGTGCTTCATCTCGCGCCTCGACCGACGGCTGAAGGCGAGCCCGGCAGTTGCGCGCAGCGAGGACGCCGTAACACGGGCGGTCAACGACACGGCGTCGCCGAGATCGGATCGCTTTCGCGCTGAAATGCGCGGTGGCGCGGCGCCCTCGAAGGCCCGGCCGGCCGCGGCTATCAACCCGGCTGCGTCGGCGAGGGCGTGCGAACACACGAGCGATACGACGGTTCCGCCGGTGTCCACCGGTGCCGCGGAAAGGCGCCAGCCTGGTCCGAACTCGGGATCGATATCGATCTCGCCCTGGCTGTCGGCCCAGTCGAGCAGCCCGGCTTCGGTCAGCGGCCTTTCCTCCAATGCGAGCGGGAGGGCCGCGCTCGAGGTGGTCCATCGTCTACGTGCGCAGGGGATGCGGGGTGTCACGACGCGTCGGCCGAGCCGGCCGTGAGCAAGGTTGGCGTGTACCGCCGACAACTCCACGCGTTCGATGAGGTCGTCGCTGCGCCAGATGCCCTGGAGCACGATCGGGACTCCGAAACCCCGATGCGTACGCAGGAACATCTCGTCGATGACCGACAGTCGGTCGTTTTCCACTGCTCCGCTCACGGAGCCGGCGAACCGTGTCGGCCGGCGCCGGAGGCGAATCGCTGTGCGCCGTCGAGTGCATCGGCGGCAATCGAGATCGCGCCGTGGCGAAACTCGTTGGTGATGGCCGCTTCCTCATCCATGCCGTCCTGTTCCAGGAGGGACAATCGGTCCTCGCGCAGGCAGGTTTGTGGGAGCAACGCAAGCTGAGCAGCGAGTGCCTCGGCCTCCGAGCGTGCTCGACCGACCGGAACCACCCGGTTCGCGAGGCCGATGGCCAAGGCTTCCTCGGCCTCGACCGGTCGGCCCGTCAGGATCAGGTCCATTGCGCGGGAGGCGCCGATCAGCCGCGGCAGTCGAACGGTTCCACCGTCGATCAGTGGGACGCCCCAGCGTCGGCAGAATACACCGAACATGCTGTCCGACTCGATGATTCGCAGGTCGCACCAGAGCGCCAGTTCGAGCCCACCCGCGACGGCATGGCCGGAAATTGCGGCGATCACCGGTTTCGACAATCGCATTCGCGTTGGACCCATCGGGCCGTCGCCGTGCTCGGTCGCATGGTTGGAGCGTTCGGTGCCGAGTGCTTTGAGATCGGCCCCGGAGCAGAACGTGCCGCCTTCACCCCACAGCACCGCAACCGCCGCGTCCTCGTCGGCGTCGAATTCCTCGAACGCCGCGACGAGTTGGGCGGCAGTGGGGCCGTCGACGGCGTTTCTCGACTCGGGTCGTGACAACACGACGGTGGTTACTGCTCCGGTGCGTTCGATCCTGACCGACATACCTGAACGGTACTCGAGAGGGGTTGCGTGAAGCAATGAATCGGTGCTTCACTTCTTGCCATGCCGTACCGCCGCACCTCTGCAGTGCAAGCGCGACTCGACGCCGACCGCGAACGAGTGTTCACCTCGGCGATCGAGGTGCTCTCGCAACGCGGCTACCGCGGCCTGTCCATCGCTACGGTGGCCGCGGCCGCCGGCGTCTCCGCAGGCAGCGTCTACACACACTTCGCGAGCAAGTCCGACCTGGTCGTCGCCATCTTCCGTGAGGTGTGCGGCCGCGAGGTCCGGGCGGTCGCCGACGCCGGGAGCTTCGGTGATGTCGTCGAACGCGTCACCGCCATCGTGGAGACCTTCGCCGGAAGAGCCATGAAGAATCGCACACTGGCCTACGCCCTGCTTGCCGAACCCGTGGACCCGGCCGTCGACGTGGAACGGCTCGTGTTTCGTCGCGCGTTCACCGACGCCATCGCCGGCGCGATCTCGGCGGGCATCGCCTCGGGCGATATACCCGAACAGAACGTCCATGTCACCGCCGCCGGCCTCGTCGGGGCGGTCGGTGAAGTCCTCGTCGGCCCGCTCGGTCCGGAGCGAACCCCGGGAGCCGACGTCGTTCCCGATCTCGTCGCCTTCGCCCTTCGCTCGTTAGGAGTCCGTCATGACCGCTAGCTTTGCGCCCACCCACACCGTGTCCAATCAGGTGCCCGACCTCGTGCCCTACGACACCTCCGAGGATGCGTCGTTGATGGAAGGCCTCCGGCGCGAGGGCGCGGAGTGGGCCGAGGCGGATGTGCGCCGGCTCGGCGTCCGCGCAGGTAGCGTCGAGGCTCAGAACTGGGGGCGCCTTGCCAACGAGTACCCGCCGGTTCTGCGTACTCACGATCGATACGGCAACCGCATCGACGAGGTCGAGTTCCACCCACACTGGCACGACCTGATGTCCGTCGCCGTCGAGAACGGCCTGCACGCGACCCCCTGGCAGTCCGATCGCCCGGGCGAGCACGTCGCCCGCGCCGCGAAGTTCTACGCCTGGGGTCAGGTCGAGGCGGGCCACATGTGCCCGATCTCGATGACGTACGCGGCGGTACCTGCGCTGCGCCACAACTCGGCACTGGCGCAGATGTACGAACCTCTGTTGGCCTCGACCCAGTACGATTTCGGTCTGCGTGTACCGAGCAGCAAACGCGGGCTCATCGCAGGGATGTCGATGACCGAGAAGCAGGGTGGCTCGGACGTGCGGGCGAACACGACGACAGCCACTCCCTCCGCCGACGGCAGCTACTCCATCGTCGGGCACAAGTGGTTCACCTCCGCGCCGATGTCCGATATGTTCCTCACGTTGGCGCAGGCGCCCGGCGGCCTCTCCTGCTTCCTGCTGCCCCGCGTGCTACCTGACGGCACCCGCAATCGCATTGTGCTGCAACGCCTCAAGGACAAGCTGGGCAACAAGTCCAATGCTTCCGGTGAGCTCGAATACCAGGGCGCGACAGGATGGCTCGTCGGCGAGGAGGGACGCGGCGTCCCGACGATCATCGAGATGGTCAACATGACACGCCTCGACTGCGTCATCGGATCCGCCGCCGGGATCAGGAACGCAACTGTGCGCGCTGTCCATCATGCGAGGCACCGGTCGGCGTTCGGCGCAACCCTGGTCGATCAACCGCTGATGCGGAACGTGCTCTCGGACTTGATCATCGAATCGGAGGCCGCAACGACGGTCATGATGAGGCTGGCGGGCGCCACCGACAAGGCCGCTCGAGGCGACGCTCAGGAGACCGAGCTGCGGCGCATTGCGTTGGCCGTGACCAAGTACTGGGTGTGCAAACGTGCGCCGTCGCACGCGGCCGAGGCTCTCGAATGCCTGGGCGGCAACGGATATGCCGAGGAATCCGGCATGCCGCGCCTCTACCGTGAGTCGCCCCTGATGTCGATCTGGGAAGGCTCCGGCAACGTCGCCGCGCTCGACTCGCTGCGCGCGCTGGTGAAGCAACCGGACAGTGTCGAGGCGTACTTCACCGAGGTCGGGCACGCCGCCGGCGCCGATTCACGACTCGACGACGCCGTGTCCCGGTTGGGCAAAGAGCTCGCCGACCGCTCCGACATCGAATACCGCGCCCGACGCGTCGTCGAACTGATGGCGCTCGTGCTGCAGGGTTCGCTGCTCGTGCGGCACGGGGATCCGGCCGTCGCCGACGCCTTCTGCGCGAGCAGGCTCGGCGAGGATTGGGGCGGAGCCTTCGGGACCCTACCGACCGGCGTGGACACAGCGGCGGTGCTGGCCCGAACCTAACCGCGAGCCGCGCTGAACGTCCCCGCCGGAGCGCGCTTGGCGGAAGCGAGCAGGAAAGCTCGGGCGATTCGATCGGTCAACGCACGCGGCGAGGACAAGTCCCGCCAGTTCCATCGCACGACAGTCCAGTCGAGCTCCTGCATGCGATTGTGGCGTCGTCGATCATCGAGGCTCGGCAATACCGGTTCGGCGCCGAACTCACCGCCGCCCTCGAACTCACCGATCACCCCGTGGTCGGGGTAGAGGAACGACGCGCGGCCGATGAGTACGCCATCGTCGTCGTACACCCACTGCCCGACGAGCGGCGGCGGCAACGGCAGAGCATGCAGGTGCAGACGGCTCCGCGACTCACCGGCGCTGTCACTTCCATCGGACATGAGCCCAACCGCCCGCCGAGCTTTCGCGATGCCCGTTCGCGTCCTGGCTCCGGACAGCAATTCGCCGAGCTCGTCCCGATGAGTGAGACCGAGGCGGAGCGCGCAGTCGCCGAGGCACACCGCCGGCACCATGGGCAGCGACCTGGCCAGATCCACCACCGTCCGAGCCGGAGTGGTCACCGGCAAACCGGCCACCTCCATCAGCTCCGTCGGCGGAATCGGTGCCACGCGCAGAATGCGTTGCCTTCCCCGTTTACCCGCGTAGGTGCGCGCGACCGTGAACGTGGCCTTGTCCAACGGAAGCTCCCACAGTTGCATACCGTGCAGAACCGCGGCGGAGACATGGCTGAAGACGACACTTCTGCTCGACTCGGCATGAATCGCCCGCGCGAGCACGAGGTGACGAGCACCCGAATCGAGCGTCCGGTACACCTCGGTGCGAACGAAGTACCCCCGCCTGACTGTGTACAACTCGCCATCCGCCCGCGCCCGCCGCAGGTCATCGTCGGTGAAACCGGACGCCAACGCTTCCGACCGAGAGAACATACTGGGCAGTTCGAAGTCCATACTTCCTTGGACGTACCGGAGGGCCGATCGGATCCCTCTTCGGTGTGGCGGAGTCCCAGGTTGCGTCCTTGGCTGCGGGGCACGCGCTCCACGGGCCAGCGCGCGTCGCACGCGGTCCTGCAGAGCTGATGGATCGGCGAGATCGGCCCACCCCCATCGAACGACGATCCATCCCGCATCACGTAACCGATCCTCGCGATACTTTTCGGCCACGAGGTTCTTGCGGACGGCCGCTCCACTCTCGCCGTACTTTCCGGAGCCGTCGAATTCTCCGATGACACCGAGTTCTGCGAACAGGAAGTCCACCCGACCCAGAAACGTTCCGTCGGGGTCGAACACGGATTGGTTGAGCAACGGTACCGGCAAGTTCTGATCCTGCAGTATCAATCGGCTGCGGGATTCGCCGACGCTGTCACTACGGTTCGTCATCGCCTCGACGGCTCGAACCGCTCCGGGTGTACCTGTTCGATACTTGGCAGCGGCCACCGCTTCGGACAGGGCTTTCGCGGTGACCAGCCCGCGTCGCAAGGCCGAGTCGCCCGTGCACACCGCCTGCGTGTGGGTAGCGGTGCGGGCGATATCGACCACGGTCCTCGCGGGCGTGGTCAATGTCAGACCGTCATGCGTGGTGAAATCCGCGGGCGCCAGCCTGGTGCCGTGAACCGTTCGTCGACGAGTGGTCCTGGTCGTGATGGGTCGGCCGGTGGTGAGGTGGACTCGTGCCAGCGGCAGTCCCCACACGTCCATGCCCCAAGCGATGGCTGCGGATACGTGGCTGAGCACGGTGCCGTCGGACATGGCGCGGGCCAACAACAGGTGTTGCTGCGGCGAGTCCAGCGAATGGAAGTAGCGAGCAGTCACGTACGCGCCCGGTCGGACAGCGATCAATTCACCGGAGAGTCGAGCGCGCCGTAACGAACTGTCGGTGAAACCGAGCGTCAACGCTTCGGCGCGGAAGAACAAACCGTCGATGTCCATACCCGATTCGACGCACCGGGAGTCTCTGCGGATCCCTACGCCCGCGAATTTAACCTCCTGTTGTGCGCCTTGGAGCCCTTGGGGCGAACAATAGGAGGTTAAATCGCGTCGGGACGGTGGCAGGCGGCTCGGTTACTTTGCGCGCCCGCGCTGGTCGCGGTACCAGCGTACGAGTGCGTCCGTGGACGAATCGCTCTGTGCGGCGGGTGCTTCGATATCGGTGAGCACCGGGGTGAGCGCGAGCGCCTGGGTCTTTCCGAGTTCGACGCCCCACTGGTCGAACGGGTCGACACCCCAGATGGCGCCCTCGACGAACACCTGGTGCTCGTACAGCGCAATGAGCTGGCCGACAACCGAGGGTGTCAGCTTCGGCGCGAGGATGGAGGTCGACGGACGGTTGCCCGGCATGACCTTGTGCGGGACGACGTCGGCGGGGGTGCCCTCTGCGGCGATTTCCTGCGCGGTCTTACCGAACGCGAGGACCTGGGTCTGCGCGAAGTAGTTGCTCATCAGCAGGTCGTGCATGCTGCCGGTGCCGTCGCGGGTGGGGAGATCGTCGGTGGGTTCGGCGAAACCGATGAAGTCGGCGGGGACGAGACGTGTTCCCTGGTGCAGCAATTGGTAGAAGGCGTGCTGACCGTTGGTGCCGGGTTCGCCCCAGAAGATTTCGCCGGTCGAGGTGGTGACCGGGGATCCGTCGGCCTTGACGGACTTGCCGTTCGATTCCATGGTGAGCTGCTGCAGGTACGCCGGGAATCGCGACAGATCGTTCGAGTAGGGCAGTACCGCACGAGTTTCCGCGCCGAAGAAGTTGTTGTACCAGAGCCCGATCATCCCGAGCAGCACCGGTGCGTTCTCCTCGAGCGGCGTCGTGCGGAAGTGCTCGTCGATGGAATGGAACCCGCCGAGGAATTCTCCGAACGCCTCCTTGCCGATCACCGCCATCACGGCCAGGCCGATCGCGGAGTCCACCGAGTAGCGTCCGCCGACCCAGTCCCAGAACCCGAACATGTTGGCGGTGTCGATGCCGAAATCGGAGACTCGTTCGGCGTTGGTGGACACGGCGACGAAATGCTTGGCGACGGCGTCCTCGCCCAGGGCGTCGACCAGCCAGCGTCGGGCCGCGGTGGCGTTGGTCAGTGTCTCGAGTGTGCTGAACGTCTTCGATGCGATGACGAACAGTGTGGTTTCCGGGACCAGGCCGTCGAGCGCGGCAACCAGATCGGCCGGGTCGACGTTGGAGACGAACCGCGCTTCCATATCGGCCGAGGTGTAGTGGCGCAGGGCCTTGTAGACCATGACCGGGCCGAGGTCGCTGCCGCCGATACCGATGTTGACGACGGTACGAATCTTCGCACCGGTCGCTCCCAGCCAATCACCGGAACGGACGCGGTCGGTGAATTCGCCCATGCGAGTGAGGACTTCGTGTACGTCGCCGACGATGTTCTGACCGTCGACTTCGAGTGTCGCATCGGCAGGCAGTCGCAGGGCGGTATGCAGAACGGCACGGTCCTCGGAGGTGTTGATGTGCTCACCGGAGAACATGGCGTCGCGTCGGCCTTCGACGTCGGCGGCGCGTGCGAGGTCGATCAGCAGCGCCACCGTCTCGCTGTCGACGATGTGCTTGCTGTAGTCGATGTGCAGGTCGCCGGCTGCGAGGGTGAAGCTGCTTCCGCGGTCGGAATCCTCGGCGAAGAGATCGCGAAGACTGCGCTCGCTCATCGTGGTGTGATGTGCTTTCAGCTGCTGCCAGGCTTCGCTGCCCGTGATGTCACCGCTCATGATGATCAACCCTAATGTGCGCACCTCGCTCGTGCGCGTCTTACCGTTTGGCGGATCGGGCGCAGGGGCACACTGAGAGGCATGGAGCTCAACGCACTCATCGAATCGATTCCAGCGAAATTGTGGATCGGCGGCCACGCAGTCGACGCCGAGAACGGCGCCACCTTTGCGGTCAACGATCCGGCCACAGGTAAGCCGATAGCGCAGGTCGCCGACGCGAGCCCGGGGGATGCGAAGAAGGCGATGGACGCCGCCGCCGGTGCGCAGAAATCATGGGCGAGGACGCCCGCCCGTGAGCGCAGCGAAATCCTTCGTGCCGCGTTCGAAAAGATCACCGAACGCGCCGAGGACATCGCAGCCCTGATGACGGCCGAGATGGGCAAGGCTCTCGCCGAGTCGAAGGCCGAAGTCAAGTACGGCGCAGAATTCTTCCGTTGGTTCGCCGAGGAAGCGGTCCGCATCGAGGGCCGCTACACCCCGGCGCCTGCAGGCAACGGAAGAATCCTGGTCGGCAAAGTGCCCGTCGGGCCCGTGCTGGCGATCACCCCCTGGAACTTCCCGCTGGCGATGGGAACGCGAAAGATCGGACCGGCTCTCGCGGCCGGCTGCACCATCATCGTCAAGCCTGCGAGCGAAACGCCGTTGACCATGCTCTTCCTGGCGCAGCTTCTCTCGGAGGTCGGCCTGCCGGAGGGCGTGCTCTCGGTGCTGACCACATCCAAGTCGAGTGCGGTCAGCGCGCCGATCCTGGAGGATCCCCGGTTGCGCAAGCTCACCTTCACTGGATCCACCGGTGTGGGCCGCAAGCTCATCGAGCAGTCCGCTGGTGGACTGCTCCGCACCTCGATGGAGCTCGGGGGTAATGCGCCGTTCATCGTGTTCGACGACGCCGATATCGACGCAGCAGTCGACGGCGCCATGCTCGCGAAGATGCGCAACGGCGGCGAGGCATGCACGGCCGCGAACCGCTTCCATGTCGCCAACAGCGTCAAGGAGGAGTTCACCAGCAAGCTCGTCGCGAGAATGCAGGAGATGAAGCTCGGACCCGGAATCGATCCCGATACCAAGCTCGGACCACTGATCAACGCGGATCAGTTGGATACGGTCCAAGAACTGGTCGACGACGCCGTGCAGGCCGGCGCGAAGGTGGCGCTCGGCGGGAGGCCGGCCGGGGGCGACGGCTACTTCTATCCGGCCACGGTGCTGACGGATGTGCCCTCGAACGCACGGATCTTGAAAGAAGAAGTGTTCGGTCCCGTCGCCCCGATCGTCGGGTTCGACACCGAAGAGGAGGGCATCGACGCCGCCAACGACACCGAGTTCGGGCTGGCCTCGTACATCTACACGAAGGGCCTCGACCGGGCGCTACGGGTGGCGGATGCGCTGAACAGCGGGATCGTGGGGGTGAACCGCGGAGTTGTCTCGGACCCGGCGGCACCGTTCGGCGGCGTGAAGGCCTCCGGGTTCGGTCGTGAAGGTGGGACGGAAGGAATCGACGAGTATCTCGAAACCAAGTACATCGCCCTGACCTGACGAGCCCTGACCTGACGAGCTTTGGTTGTGCGTGTCACGGACACGCACAACCAGGTTCGTCTTCTAGCGTCCGAGCCGTCCGCGACCCAGACGGAGGAGCAACATGGCGAGGGTGTGGCCCTCCTGGCCGAGGCTGCTGAAGCGGTCGAGAACCTTCATCTCACGACTGTGAACCATGCGTGGCCCGCCCGAAGCCATGCGGGTGCGGCCGATGAGCTGGGAGATCTCGGTGCGACGCTGGATGGCGGCGAGAATCTCGGCGTCCAGACGGTCGATCTCCTGACGGAGTTCATCGATTTCTGCCTCGGACGAGGGCAACGCGCTGTCGGACTCGATCTTGGTCGTGGATGCCATTTTCTCTCCTAGTGTCACAGTGTGGATCGTTGCCGTCTCCGGCACCGTTACGTCCGGCGTGTATTCGTCGAACGCTTCCCGACCGGATGTGAGAGTGTGCACTCGGTCACATTCTTATCCTGTTTGCGGGTTTCGCGCAGAACGACGGGGTTCAAGATCAGCTGTCGACGTTCCCGCCTTCCTCGGTCGAAGGGGTGTCGGGGTGCTGATCGCCTGGATACAGGCGGCGTCGGCACACGGCTTTTTCGATCACTGATCCAGTGTGCCACCCGGATCACCTCCTGGAAAGTCGGTCGAGGAGCACAACATCGGCCGCGAGCGTTCGCTTCTGGTGCATCGGTGTCAGTGCGCGCCGGTAACCTGAACAAGCGATGAACATGAACCTCACTGCTGTACCCACGCCTGGAAAGTCCGATGCCGACGCGCTGCTGGAGGGTCTCAACCCGCAGCAGCGTGAGGCTGTTGTGCACACCGGATCGCCGCTGCTCATCGTGGCGGGCGCGGGGTCGGGCAAGACGGCGGTTCTGACGCGTCGCATCGCGTATCTGCTGGCCGCTCGAGGAGTGACGCCCGGCCAGATTCTCGCCATCACCTTCACCAACAAGGCGGCCGCCGAGATGCGCGAGCGCGTGGTCGGCCTGGTCGGCCCGCGCGCCAACAGCATGTGGGTCTCGACGTTCCACTCGAGCTGCGTGCGCATTCTGCGTAGTCAGGCGACACTGCTGCCGGGGCTCAACTCGAACTTCTCGATCTACGACGCAGACGATTCACGCCGGCTGTTGACGATGATCTCCAAGGATCTGCAGATCGACACCAAGAAGTTCACGGCGCGGTTGTTGGCGACACACATCTCGAACCTCAAGAACGAACTCGTCGGACCCGAGGATGCAGCGTCCGATGCCGAGAAGGAGACCGTGGAGCTGCCCAAGCTCATCGCACGCGTCTACGGCATCTATCAGCAGCGCCTGCGCGGCGCCAACGCGATGGACTTCGACGACCTGATCGGCGAGACGGTCGGGCTGCTGCAGGCGTTCCCACAGGTGGCCGAGTATTACCGTCGGCGGTTCCGGCACGTGCTGGTCGACGAGTACCAGGACACGAACCACGCGCAGTACATGCTGGTTCGCGAGCTGGTCGGAACAGCCGATTCCGACGGCGCCCTGGAGGGGACCGTCGCACCGGGTGAGCTGTGCGTGGTCGGTGACGCCGATCAGTCCATCTACGCGTTCCGCGGCGCGACCATCCGCAACATCGAGGAATTCGAGCGCGACTACCCCGACGCCCGCACCATTCTGCTCGAGCAGAACTACCGTTCGACGCAGAACATCCTCTCGGCGGCCAATTCTGTCATCTCCAGGAACACCGGCAGACGCGACAAGCGATTGTGGACCGATTCCGGCGAGGGCGAACTCATCGTCGGGTACGTCGCCGACAACGAGCACGACGAGGCCTCGTTCGTCGCCTCGGAGATCGACCGTCTCGTCGACAACCACGACGTGCGGTACGACGAGGTGGCGGTCTTCTACCGCACCAACAATTCCTCCCGTGCACTCGAGGAGATCTTCATCAGGCTCGGCCTCCCGTACAAGGTTGTGGGCGGGGTTCGGTTCTACGAGCGAAAAGAGGTGCGCGACATGGTTGCGTATCTGCGTGTGCTGTCCAACGAGGACGACACCGTCAGCATGCGACGCATCCTGAACACCCCGCGGCGCGGTATCGGCGATCGCGCGGAGGCGTGCGTGGCGGTGCATGCCGAACAGCGCGACATCAGCTTCTCCAGAGCGCTGCGCGACGCCGCGGACGGCAAGGTGGCGCTGCTCAACTCGCGGGCCCAGAAGCTGATCGGTCAGTTTCTTGAGCTGCTCGACGAACTCCGCAGCATCCTCAACTCCACCGACGACGACGGCAACGACATCACCGATATCGGCGATGTCGTCGAAGCTGTCCTCGACCGCACTGGATACCGCGCCGAGCTCGAAGCCAGCAGTGACCCACAGGACGGTGCACGCCTGGACAACCTGAACGAGCTCGTCAGCGTCGCCCGCGAGTTCACGTCCGAGGCGAGAAATCTGGCCGCCGTCGAGGCCGAGCTGGAAGCCGAGAACGGCGCCATCGATGACGGTCTGCTCGATGACGGGGAGGCGGACCCCGCCGAGGGCACCCCCGAACCTGGTTCGCTCGCGGCATTCCTGGAGCGGGTCTCGCTCGTCGCCGACACCGATCAGATCCCCGACTCAGGCACTGGCGTCGTGACCCTGATGACCTTGCACACGGCCAAGGGGCTCGAATTCCCGGTGGTCTTCGTGACCGGTTGGGAGGATGGGCAGTTCCCGCACATGCGTGCGCTCGGCGATCCGCACGAGCTGTCCGAGGAGCGCAGACTCGCCTACGTCGGCATCACGCGTGCACGCCACCGCCTGTATGTCACCCGAGCGATCATGCGGTCCGCGTGGGGGCAGCCCATCAACAACCCCGAATCCCGCTTCCTGCAGGAGATTCCACAATCATTGATCAACTGGAAGCGTGAGGATCCCGGCGTCGGTGGACGCTCGATCGGCGGTGGCCATCATAGGGCCGGTGCCGGATTCGGCGGGGGAGGCTTCGGTGGTGGCGGCTTCGGCGGGGGTGGTGGCTTCGGCGACCGTCGCGGTCAGTCGACGCCCAGTTTCGGTTCCGCGCGTGCACGCAACAACACCCTGGTGCTGGCTGTGGGCGACCGTGTCAACCACGACAAATACGGCCTCGGGACGGTGCTCGAGTCCACCGGCTCAGGTACTTCGGCGATGGTGCTCGTGGATTTCGGTACGTCGGGTCGCGTGAAGATGATGCTTATCGGCGGCGTGCCGATGACCAAGCTCTGACGGGACTTGCAGTCGCCGGCTGCGGCCGGTGAGGCCGGACGAGTGAGCCTGAGAAGGAATCAGGAGAGTTCGGGTCCGAGGCCGATGCCTCGGGACGCCAGCCACGGCAGGGGGTCGACCTTGCTGTCGCCGGGCAAGTGCACCTCGAAGTGGAGGTGCGGGCCGGTGGAGAAACCGCGGTTGCCCATGGTGGCGATCTGATCGCCGGCCATGACCTGCTGTCCCACCGTGACGAGGGTGGTGTCGATGTGACCGTAGACAGTGATTGTGCCGTCCGCATGCTCGACGCGAACCCACATGCCGAAACCTGCGGCAGGACCGGAGTCGATGACGGTGCCGTCCGCGACTGCGAGGATCGGAGTGCCGATGGCGTTGGCGATATCGACACCTGCGTGCAGAACGCCCCACCGCTGACCGAAGTTCGAGGTGTAGGTTCCCATGGCCGGCAGCACGAACAGCGGACGACGGGCGGCCTCCTCGCGGGCGGCACGCTCCTCGCTGAAGCGCTGTCCCTTCGCGAGAAGGTCGTTGAACTGACTCAGGTCGATCGGGTTCGCGACGTTGAGAATCTGAGGTGCGGAAGAAGCCGTGACATCCGTCGAGGTGTCTTCGGCGGTCTGTGCGGCCTGCGGAACGGTCGTGGCGAGGATGCCTGGTGCGGCAGGTGCGGCGCCGGCAGCGAGAGCGACTTCCTCGGAGCTGGTTGCCGTGGAAGGGCTGTGATCGATGACCGCTTGCCCTGCAGCAACGACGGCTCCGGCGGCTACCGCGAGGACTGCTGCGCGGCCCTTGAGTGCGGTGGGCGGCGTCGGAATGCGGTGTGCGCCGCCCCGTCGGGTAACGGGAACGGCGTCGGTGGAGATAACCTCGGTGACGCCCTCTGGGCCCGGTGTGTGTAGTTCGCTGTGGTGGTAGCTCTCGGCGGAACCGTAGTTGCTCGCGAAGTAGTCGTAACCACCCGTGCTGGGGTCGGCAGAACCGATTTCAGTGGAGTTGAGGGCCGTGTTGTCAGGCTCCCAGCCGGTCTGCGTCGAGAACACCGTTGGTGCACTCTCGGTCACCGCTGCCGGTGCTACGAACCGGCTGGAGGTGAACGATGCGCGGTGTTGCGACAAGACCTGCAACCTCCGATTCCGTGATCTGCTCGTGACTTAAGACTCGGCAGACGGTAACGAAACGATTGCAAGGCGCGCAAGTTAATCGGCCAACAACTGACCGTTTGTGACATGGCTCACAATGTGAGCAGGGGTTTTGTAGAGAAGTTCACTGTCTCGACGCTCATCGTTTCTACCCACGTCCCTGTTATCGAAACTCGGCGCGGGATGCCCGGACAAGTACTCATCGGACGATAACGTCGACCCCGTGGCACCCACATTCCGGACCGACAGAGCTGCGCCCCGTGCAATCGAGCCGGTAACCAGCGAGGACGTCAATGCTCGCCGCGCCGGGCTGTGGGCCGCGGGACTGACCGCGGCCGCAGCGCTGTGCGGACTCGCAGCCATCGCCTCGAACACGGTTCGATCGGCTACTGAAGAGTCGCCGGGTCCAGGCGTCACCGCCGCGGCCGCCGTATCGCTGGCCCCGCTCGTCGCTGTGGCACTGCTGGCACTCGCGGCAGCCCTGTCCCGCCCGGCCCTCGCCGGCGCGCTCACAGCCGGCTACGGCGCAGTGGCTCTCGGTCTCACCGTCCTCGATGTCGGACTTCTCCGCTCGCCCATCGATGCCAACCGACTCGAACTGTTCCGGCCGAACACCGCCGAGGTCCTCGACCCGGCAGCGGGCGCCTACCTGTTCATCGCCTCGCATGTCTTCGCGGTCGTGGGTGGACTGTTCGGTCTCAGGGCGATCGATCGCGCGTCCTTCGGCGAAAACTACGGCCACTCGGCGCAGGCAGAGCTCGTCGGTCGGGCTGCCGCAATCAGGATTGGCGGCACCCTTTCTGCGCTCGCAGCGGCCGCCGCGCTGCTCACCGCCGGGGCGATGTTCGCGCCCGCGTACGTCTCCACCGACTCGATCGTGCTGGTTCCGGCGGTGGTGCAGTCTGCGCTGACAACCTCGATCGGTTCCGGCTTGATCGCCCTCGCTGTCCTCGTGGTGGTCGCCGCCGCGTTGGCATCGATCTCACCGACGGTGACGTCGGGAGCGATCGCGGGCGCCGGACTCGCCGTACTCGGCGTCTTCGCCACCCGGGTCATCGCAGGCTCGGCCTCCGGGCCCGAGATCGAGGTATCCGCCGGTTCGTGGCTGGGCACAGTCGCGGCGAGCGTGCTGGTGTTGGTCGGCGCTCTCGCGCTTCCCTCCGCGATGCGCCGCGACCTTCGGGTCGCTGCCGTGCGGGAGAGGCGTCGGGCATCCCTGCCCTCAGGGCGATCGATCCACCTGCATATCGCCGCGGGCATCGACGGAGCCGTTGCCGGTGTGCTCCTGTGCGCCGGCGCCCTGCTCCCCGTCCTGGACGTCCCGGCCGGACTGCCCGATCCCACCATTCTGGCCGCCCGGGTCGCCCTCGTCGCCGGTTTCGTGCTCGTCCTCGCGTGCGTCCCGATGTTCTTCTCGTTGTTCGCCGCAGCGACCCGCCCGCTGCTCGGAGTCGTGGCCGTCGCCGGGGTCATGGCGGGGGCAGGCGTCCTGCATGCGGTGCTGATGGCAACCGAGATCGACGGCATTGCCGTCGGAAGCGGCGGAGTCGCGACAGGGCTCGGGGTGATCGCAGCCGTCGTGTGCGGTGCGCTCGTGCTGCTGGCCGGTAGCGCCGAACGCGAGGACGTCGACACCTCCGAGATCCGAACCGACAGCAAAATCGGATCGGTGGCACTGCTCGGCGGAACGATGTCGGCCATCGGCCTGGGTCTACCGCTCTACAGCGGTGTCGATGCATCGGCCGCGTCCTTCGTCGACTTTCCGTGGGGTTGGGACGCGTGGGGCCAGGCAGTGTTGGCAGTGACGGTGGTCGCGGCGACCGCCGTTTCAGCTCGGTCGCGCCCCGCCAGAAGTACCGCCCTGCTCGTGGGGTGCGTGGTCGCGATGATCGTGTATCTGCTCGGGTGGCCGCTCACTCAGGGGCGCGTGAGCGACCCCGTCGTCGGCGCGGGTGCCGTCGTCGGTGTCATCGGGGTGGTGGTTCTTGCTGTGGCCGCACTTCTTTCGGCCCGACGCGCCCAGAAGTGAGGCGTGGGACACATCCTGCTGACCGGTGAGATAGACCACATAGCTCGCATGCGCCCGGTAAGGCTGCGAGGCACCTGGATAAAGTCGACCATCAGACCCGCCCACACCCAAAGGAGCGGGCGTCAACGTAGACGAGACGGTGAGCTGATGGATCTCTTCGAATACCAGGCGAAGGAATTGTTCGCCAAGCATGGCGTACCCACCTCCGCGGGTCGTGTCACGGACACGGTCGCCGGAGCAACACAGATTGCCGAAGAAATCGGCAAGCCAGTAATGGTCAAAGCGCAGGTCAAGGTTGGCGGACGCGGCAAGGCCGGCGGAGTCAAGTACTCCAAGGACGTCGCAGCAGCCACCGAGAACGCAGAAGCAATTCTCGGACTCGACATCAAAGGCCACGTCGTCAAGAAGCTTCTCGTCGCAGAAGCCTCCGACATCGCCGAGGAGTACTACATCTCCTTCCTGCTCGACCGCACCAACCGCACCTACCTCGCGATGTGTTCGGTCGAGGGTGGCGTCGAAATCGAGGTGACGGCGGAGGAGAACCCCGACGCACTCGCACGTATCCCGGTCGACGCCGTCAAGGGCGTCGACCTTGCTTTTGCCCGTGAGATCGCCGAAAAGGGCAAGCTTCCGGCCGAGGTGCTCGACGCCGCTGCGGTGACCATCCAGAAGCTGTGGGAGGTCTTCATCAACGAGGACGCCCTTCTGGTCGAGGTCAACCCGCTGGTTCGCACCCCGGACGATCAGATCCTCGCCCTCGACGGCAAGGTGACGCTCGACGCCAACGCAGACTTCCGTCAGCCCGGGCACGCCGAGTTCGAGGACAAGGATGCAGCTGATCCCCTCGAGGCCAAGGCCAAGGAGAACGACCTCAACTACGTCAAGCTCGACGGGCAGGTCGGCATCATCGGCAACGGTGCCGGGTTGGTCATGTCGACGCTCGACGTCGTCGCCTACGCCGGCGAGGCGCACGGTGGCGTCAAGCCCGCCAACTTCCTCGACATCGGCGGCGGCGCGTCTGCCGAGGTCATGGCCGCAGGCCTCGACGTCATCCTCAACGACTCGCAGGTCAAGAGCGTGTTCGTCAACGTCTTCGGCGGCATCACCTCGTGCGACGCAGTTGCGAACGGCATCGTCGGCGCACTGAAGAAGCTGGGCGACGAAGCCAACAAGCCGCTCGTGGTTCGTCTCGACGGCAACAAGGTCGAAGAAGGACGCAAGATTCTCGCCGACGCCGCGCACCCGCTGGTGACGCTCGCCGGAACCATGGATGAGGGCGCCGACAAGGCCGCCGAGCTGGCAGCGAAGTAGAGGAAACCATGTCAATCTTTCTGAACAAGGACAACAAGGTCATCGTCCAGGGCATCACCGGCGGCGAAGGCACCAAGCACACCGCACTGATGCTCAAGGCCGGCACCCAGGTCGTCGGTGGCGTCAACGCACGCAAGGCCGGCACCACGGTCAAGCATGTCGACGCCGACGGCAACGACATCGAACTCCCGGTCTTTGCGTCCGTCGCCGAGGCCATGGAGAAGACCGGAGCGGACGTCTCCATCGCGTTCGTCCCGCCGGCATTCTCCAAGGACGCCATCGTCGAGGCCATCGACGCCGAGATCCCGCTGCTCGTCGTCATCACCGAGGGCATCCCCGTGCAGGACTCCGCGTACGCGTGGGCCTACAACGTGGAGAAGGGCAAGAAGACCCGCATCATCGGCCCGAACTGCCCCGGAATCATCACTCCCGGTGAAGCTCTCGTCGGCATCACCCCCGCCAACATCTCCGGCACCGGCCCCATCGGCCTGGTCTCCAAGAGTGGCACGCTGACCTACCAGATGATGTTCGAGCTTCGTGACTTCGGCTTCTCGACGGCCATCGGCATCGGCGGCGACCCCGTCATCGGCACCACGCACATCGATGCCATCGAGGCATTCGAGAACGACCCCGACACCAAGATCATCGTCATGATCGGTGAAATCGGCGGCGACGCGGAAGAGCGCGCAGCCGATTACATCAAGGCCAACGTGACCAAGCCGGTCGTCGGTTATGTCGCAGGCTTCACCGCTCCTGAGGGCAAGACCATGGGCCACGCCGGTGCCATCGTCTCCGGCTCGCTCGGTACCGCTCAGGCGAAGAAGGACGCGCTCGAGGCTGCAGGCGTCAAGGTCGGCAAGACGCCGTCCGAGACCGCTTCTCTCGCACGCGAGATTCTCGAATCGCTTTCTGTGAAGTAAGTATTCGATACGCGAAAGGGCCCGTCACGGTTGTGGCGGGCCTTTTTCGTGTGCTCAGCAGGTCCTAAAAGATGGAGTGCGTCAGCGTTGCGGTGTAGGTGTCGGAGACCACGTCGGTGGCGGGGATTCCGATGGACACCGTGGCGGTCCAACCCGTCAGGCACAGTGCGCCTCCGCGCTTGGCCTGTTTGGCTTGCGTGGTCAGAGCCACGTTGGTCGAGGGCGAACTGCCGGCTAGTCCTGCCGTACAGGCAGAGGACGGTGCCAGGTAGCTTGCCGAAGTCGGAGTCAACACTTGCCCGGTGTTGACCCCACGGAGGTCCGAGAGACTGACCGACGAGGTCCAACCAGCGACACCCACGCCCAGCACGGTCATGCTCATGTTCCCGGTCCACGTCGTGCCCGGCGTGACGGTAGACGGTCCGATCAGGGACGAGGGCACCACGATATCGAGCAGGTTGGACATTGCTGCCTCAGCTCGGGGTTCATCGGTGGTCGACGTGGTCGGCGCCTCCTTCGCGATGGTCGTGGTGGGCACGGTGTCGGTGGTTTCTGCAACGGCGGAGGTGGTCTCGGTCGCGTCGAGACCCTCTGTGTCGACCGCGATCGTCTCGACCGGTGTGGTCGTCTCCACGGCTGTGGTCGTCTCCACTGATGAAGTCGTCTCGGCCGGTGTGGTCGTGGTCGACACGGCCTCCGTAGTCTCCGCAGCCTCCGCGAGTTCCGTTGTCCCCGTTGTCCCCGTTGTCCCCGTTGTCCCCGTCGTCTCCGCGACCTCCGTTGTCTCCGCGGTGACAACGGGCGACGTACTTGCCGGCGGCGCGGGTGGCGCCGCGAGCGTCGGTTCGATGCTCGCGGACTCCTCCGTCGTTGCGGTCGCGGGCGGACACGGCATCGGGGCGACGGCCGACTCGGTGGTCGTGACGGGGGCCGGGACAGGCGGTGTCGTCGTCGTGGGAACTACGACGACGCAGCCCGAATCCGGCGCAGGTTGTGCGTAGGCAACAGGCTCCCCCGCGGCAACCGACAATCCCGCCGCGACGAGGCCGATCGCGAGTGCGGGGACGAGCCACATACGACGCATGTCATGGCGCCTTTCGGTGTCGAAGAGCGAGCCAGCCACCGACAACCGCCGCAACGGCGAGAACCGCCGCGAGGATCCACACCCAGGATGGAATGCCATCGGTCTCGTTCGAGGTCGCCGCTCGAGAACCTTGCTCGGGGAAAGAAAGCTCCACGGTCGTCGACTTGTTCACCAAACCGCTGCTGATGGAGATGGATGCTTGCCATGGACCGGCTGGGATGGCCGGATCGAGGGCGAACGTGACATTTCCCGTTCCTCCGGGCGCGATGGAGCCACCCGAGCCCTGGACCGGCTCCGTCGAGATTCCGCCGGGACCGTCCGTCAGTGTGAGTGTGCCGCTGGGATCGAGTGCACGCCCGCCGGTATTGGTGATCGAGGTGGTGACCTGCGGTGTCCCGTCCTCGCTGCGCGCCGCCGTTACCCCGTCGATGGCGAGATCGGCCGGGGGACCGTTACCAGGCCCGACCGACAGGTAGGTGCGGATCCCGACTCGACTGACGTTCTGTATGCCCGTCTCGGTCGGCGCATCCGCGGTTTGGGCCCAGACGACGGCGTATTGCTCTCCCTCCGGCGCGTCCTCGGGTACTGCGATCGTGACAACGGCCTCCTCGGCCGTATTCGGGGGCAATACGACGTCGGTGGGGGCGACCGACATCCAGGTGGTGAGTTCGTTGACGGCTCGGCCGTCCCCGATCTGGAATCCGTCCGCTCCCTCGCCGATCGACGCGGCCGCGGGATAGAGCGTGATGGTCTGTTCTCGGTCGCTCCCGTTGCTGACCTCGATGCGTCTGGTGATGGTGGTCCCAGGCGGAAGGTTGTCGACGATGTACGCCATCGCGCGCGGATCGTCTTGAAGCGACACAGGTGCTTCGAGCAGCCGAATCCCGACGCTGCCGACCGCTTCCGGATCGTTGTTCTCTTGTGCGGCTGCCGGAGCCTGAGCGACGATCACCGATGCAATCGTCAGCAATGTCAGGACCCCGGCGGCCAACCCCCGATGTAGTGGCATGTACGAATCAGGCCACCGAATGGGTGACGGTGCCCGTGTACAGGCCGGCCACGACACCAACCGGAGGGAGTGTGACGGCCAGGTTGCCGGTCCAGGTAGCGGTGTTCGCGCCCAGGACGAGCGTTGCAGTCTGGACAGGCGTGGGGAGGGCGATGATCACTGGGAGCGGAGTTCGCGTCACGAGCGCGGTACCGGTCACGTCGGCGACGGTGCCCTGGTACGTCACGTTGGTTGGCAGGATCGATACAGGGTCGGGTGCAGGCTTGTTGAATGGGGAGCTGGCGGCCGTTGCGATCCAACCGAGGACGCCCAGACGCTGGTCGGAGACGACAACATCACTGATTCCGCCTGTTGCCTGGAGTCCGGAGACGGTCAGCGAGGCGGTGAGGGGCGCGGTGATGGTGAGGGCGCCACCGGTGACTGTGAAGGTCACGGTTGTGTCTGCGGCGTTCGATACACCGGGTGCGATGACGGCGACTGCAAGTGCGCTGGCAGCTGCGGCGGAGGCGAAAACTGATCTACGCATGTGACGTCCTAGGAAAGTGCGAGGGGGCTCGCGAAAATGTTACGTACATCACATTAATCGCTGGCGACTGGACATCGTTACGTTTTCCTTGACATTTCTTCGTGATGTGTCACGAGATCTCCGGATGAGTCCGGGGCGGCGGGTCCAATTGCACGCCCGAGCAGGTCACGCACCGCATCGCCGATCGGTCGAACGAACGGTGCTGGCGGGTCCGTAGACTGGCGTGGTCCGCCGACCCGATCTCATCTTTGCCGAGGAGTGTGTCATGACCTATCCGCCCGAGGGCCCCCGATCGTCTGGGCCCGGCTACAGCGGTTATGGCAGCTACGGCCCCGCGGGCCAATCGTTCGGTACGCCCGCGCAAGGGTCGCAGTCGCCGTACGCGCAAGGGCCGCAAGCGCCTTACGCTCAGGGGCAGTCTCCTCAGTACGGTCAAGGCCCACAGTCGCAGCCACAACCGCAGCCCGGTCAGCCTTCGCAGCCGAGTCCGTCGTTCAGCCAGTACAACCCGCCGCTGAAAACGGATGGAGCGTCGTCATTGCCGCGCATTCTGTCCTCGGTGGTGCTCGCGCTCGGTGTCGTGCTCCTGCTCGTCGGTCTTGCCGGCCAGTACGAGGCATTCGGTGAGACATCCAACTTCTATCTGATCAGCAGCGGCGACCCCACGTCGATCGCGTTGATGTTCGCCGCCGGACTCACCGCGGGCGTCGGATTGCTGCCCAAGCAGCCGAAGACCATCGGAATCGCGGCAGCTCTGGCTCTCAGCGGATGGTTGGTACTGCTCCTCCAATCGTTCAACACCGGCGATGCAGGACCTGCCGGAATGACTGTAGGAATCGGCGCCGGTGCCGTCGCGGCACTCGTGCTCGGATTCGTGCAGTCCGCCGTCGCCGTGGCGGCAACGCTGCTGCACTCCGGTGTGATCAAGGCGCCGCAGCCCAAGCCCGTGTCCTACGGCCAGCAGAGCAACGCTCCCGGCTACGGTCAGCCGCCCGCAGGCAGCTACGGCCAGGCCTCGCAGCAGCAGTACCAGGGTCCTTCGCCTCAGGGGCAGCAGAGTCCGGGACAGTCGGGTTATGGCGGGTACGGTCAGCAGCCGGGTTACGGCGGTTCGGGATCGGGCTACGTGCCGCCGGCCTACACGGGAGCTCAGCCGCCGCAGAGTCAGAACCCCACCGGCGGCCTGGGCTATCCGGTCGGCGCGCCCAAGCCGGACTCGTCGGGTGGATTCACCCCACCGGCCGGCCAGGACTCGCCGTACAGCCAGTACCCGTACAACCACACACCCGTCGGATCCGGTGCCTACGGTGCCTCCCAGCACGCACCGACGGAAAGCGTGCCGACGGATTCTGTGTCCTCGGACAATGCGCCGACGAGCGAGACCGACGGTGCACCAGGAAGCGGGGAGACATCCCCCAACGACAGCGCCCCGACTCGCGCGTTCGACCCGTCGGCGGCCGATGAGAACAAGAAGTGACGCTCGCTCGGCGCGCCTGATCGAAGCGATCGGACGTTGGTGCAACGCTCGTAGCCGATGAGCGCCGTACTGAACCAAGAGAGGCAGCGCGCCGGACGTACACCTCGTTCGCCGCAGCGTCCGCCGACGTTGTCACCTGCCCAGTCGAAGACATTGATCCGGGTCGCATTTCGCACCCCGGGTGTGCTCATCGCGATCTGCACGACTGTCGTCCTGGTGACACTGGTATCGGCCAACAGTGATCTGACCGGAACGTTCGGCGCGATCGCCGGATTGTGGTTCGCGGTACACCACGTGCCGCTCTCCATTGCCGGTACATCACTCGGCGTCCTGCCGCTCCTGCCCACCCTCGTTCTGGCCGTCGTCGTCGCCCGCGCCGTGGCTCGGACGGTGACCGAGGCACCCACCCCTCGGGAATGCGGGCTCGTCTTCGGTGCCGCTGTACTCGGTCCGCTCTTCGTGACGGCACTCGCGCTCGCCGTCGCGGCAGACGCCTCGGCTGTCATCGGTTTGGACAGTCCGCACGCACTTCTCGCCTTCGCCTGGGTGGGCGGGGTGCACGCAGTGTCTGCGGCGATCGGCGTGGCTGTCGGCACGTGGAATTCCGAAGCCATGGTTGCGAGAAGTCCTCAGTGGTCGCGCCGAATCGTGACGCCGACGGTTCGTGCCGGCTCGGTCCTCGTCGCGGGCAGCGGAGCCATCGTCGCCGCGTCGATGGTTGCATCGTGGTC
>Ga0207914_100017_pt1 | contig 120681 bp, 109 predicted proteins | sample DeeseametaMP2497_FD_184171 | JGI IMG/M metagenome (GOLD analysis project Ga0207914, IMG submission 184171) | Marine microbial communities from East of Antigua and Barbuda, Atlantic Ocean - MP2497 (SPAdes) | ecosystem: Environmental > Aquatic > Marine > Oceanic | place: East of Antigua and... | reverse complement strand
TCAAGGCCCCGGTATTCGGCCTGATCATCCCCTGGAAACAGCCGGAAATGGCGATGATCAGGCCGAATACCGGGGCCTTGATCAGCCCCACCCACAGGTCGGTGATCGGCACGACTTCGCGCAGGCGCTGGACGAAGGTGATCGGGGGTATGTCGAGCGCGATGGCGCAGAGGAAACCGCCGCCGATGACCGCCATGATCGACGCGTAAAAGCCCAGCAGCGGCATCATGACGACGACCGCCAGCGTGCGCGGCAGCACCAGCGCCTCCATCGGCGATACGCCGATCGTGCGCATCGCATCGACTTCCTCGGTCAGCTTCATCGTGCCAAGTTGCGCGGCGAACGCGGATCCGGACCGGCCCGCGACCATGATCGCGGTCATCAGCACGCCCAGTTCGCGGAAGGTCAGCCGACCCCCCAGATTGATCGTCAGCATCTCCATGCCGAACTGGCGCAACTGCACCGATCCCTGCTGCGCGATGACGATGCCGATCAGGAAACTCATCAGGCCGATAATGCCCAGCGCCGACACGCCGACAACCTCGAACCGCTGGACCACGGCATTGACGCGGAACCGGCTGGGGTGGCGGATGATGTTCCACGTCGCGACCAGCGTGCCGCCGAAAAAGCCCAGCAGGCCCAGCATGGTCGATCCCGCCATGCTGACCGCCTCGCCGATCTGGCCGACGACGCGGCGGATCGCCGGGACATGATCGGGCCGGATCGACACGGGTTCGTCCAGCGCCCCGACCGCGTCGATCAGCCGCATCGTATCGCCCTGCCCGCCGGTGATCGGGGCGCTCAGCCGCCTGGCCGTGCGATGCACGGTCCATGCGCCGATCGTGTCGATATGGTCGACCTCCGACAGGTCGATCGCGCTGACAGGGCCCTGCACCGCATCCAGCCGACCGGGCAGGTCATGCAGGCAGGCAACGGCCAGCGATCCGGAAAGTCGGATCACTGTGCCGTCGTCACGCATTTCTTCGGCAAGATCGGCGGCTTTGTTCATGCGATGGGATTACTGGTCCAATATCGGTTGCGCGGCAAGCCGAAACGGCCCAACTGCAAGTCAGAACGAAGGACAAGGGCAAAAGTTTCGGACACGGCATGACGCACCGTCTGGCAATTTACGACATGGACCGCACGGTGACGTTCAGCGGCACCTATACCGGCTTCCTCATTCACATGGCGCGCGCCATGGCCCCGTGGCGGCTGGCGCTGCTCCCCTGCGTCGGATTGCTGATGCTCGCTTATGTGGTCAAGCTGATCACGCGCCAGCGGCTGAAGGAGCTTAATCAGGCGCTGATGATCGGCTTCAATGTCGAGCGTGCGCGGCTCATGCCGCATGTCGAAACCTATGCCGACAAGGTGGTGGCGACCAATTTGCGGCAGGGCGCGGTGGCCCAGATCGCGCAGGACCGCGCCGATGGCTATCGCCTCGTCCTCGCCACCGCATCCTACCGCCTGTATGTCGAGCCGATCGCCCGGCGACTGGGTTTCGACGCCGTGATCGCCACCGATCATCTTTCGCAGGACTTGCGCTATGTCCGTGCCAAGATTGCCGGTGAAAATTGCTATGACACGGGCAAGCTGCGGATGATCAAGGCGTGGATGGCGGCCGAGGCGATCGATCGTGGCCAGGCGCATATCCGCGCCTATTCCGACCATGTCTCGGACGCGCCGATGCTGGAATTCGCCGACATCCCCTTCGCATCAAACCCGCACAGGAAGCTGGCGAAACTGGCGGCCGCCCGCGGCTGGACGCGGGTGGACTGGGTTTAATATCCCCACATCCGTTCGAAACGAACGGAAATGTGTCTAGCGCATAGCCGTTTTGGCCAGCCCCTCGCAGTCCGCGTCGCGCGCCCGCGGCACCTTGTCGCCGGCAATCGCCTTGCCGATCATCTTCAATATGCCCTTGGCCGATCGCGCCTCGGTCGGCACGCGAATATCGGGCTGCTTGATCGTCCCGCCAATCGGCACCGTGCCGTTCAGCCGCAACAGGCTGCCCTGCTTGGGCTGACCGCTCGCTTTCAGCGCCATCACCTCGTCCGTCAGGCGGATCGTCCCGGCAATGCGCGTCTGGGCGCGTGACGTGTCGATCAGCACCGGGTTCGCGCGCGCCACGCCGTTGCTGACGTCGAAGCGCGCCACCACGCAGCGCAGCACCGCCATCTTGTCCTTGTCCACAGTCAGCCCCTTGCCGACATCCTGTCCCATCAGCGCCGCCGTGCGCGCCGGGATCGATCCGTCGCGCCCGACCAGCGCGATGGTGCCGGACGATCGCCCCACCGCCTGCCGGATCGTGCGGCCCGGTCCATTCAGGACAACCCGCCCGGCCAGCCCGCCATCGATCCGCGCTTCGGGGAAGAAATCCAGCAACCGCGCCGACCGCAGATTGAGCGCCAGTTCCAAACGTGGCCCACCCTGCCGCTGATCGACCGCCAGGCGGCCCGTCAATATCCCGCGCGTCAGGCCGAGCCGCAGCGGTTCGACCACCAGTCGGCTGCGTTCCAGACTCAATGTGCCGCGCAAGGAACGGAACGGGCTGGAACCGGGCCATAACAGCCTGTCGGCCCGCACCTCCAGGCGTCCATCGGTCCGCGCCATGTGCGTCAGGTCGATCGCCGTATCGGGAATCAGCCGTTCGCCCAGCTTCGCGCGCTTGGCCGCCGCCCTGCGCTTGCCCTCGTTGGACGACAGATCGTCGAAATCGAACCGTGCCGACGCGATCGCGCCGTCGATGCGCGTGCGGCCATCGCGTTTGCGGATGGTGGCGTGCCCTGCAATGTCGGACCGGCCGATCGTGCCTTTCAGATTCTCGATGGTCCAGTCGGGCCGGTTGCGCACGACCTGCGCCGCCAGTCGCACGGGCTGGGTGCCGGGCAGGCCCGCCTCTATGATCGCATCCAGCACGCGCAGGTCGATCGCATGGCCAGTCACCTTGCCGCGCAAATGGCCGATGTCGAGCGGCCCATCCATCGTGCCGTCGATGGTCATGCCCACGGCCTCGCCGGCAATCTCCGCCTTGAACGGCCAGCGCGCACCCGTCTTGTGCCCCACGATCGGCGCGCCGCTGGCGGTCACCCGAACCGGATGGCCGCGGACATCGCCCGTGCCCGACAGGCGTAATCCCCTGGCGTCGACCGTCAGCGCCGCGTCGACCGATCGACCGCGCTTGTCGTCGCGATAGGCGATCCGGCTGTCGCTGACCGTCAGGCTGCGCAGGGCCGGGCGCTGCCCCTTGTCGTCACTCGCGCGGCTGCGCTCGCCGCTCCAGCTTTCGCGTCCGTCGGCGGCGCGATAGAAGGACAGGCGCGCATGCGCCAGGTCCAGCCGTTCCAGCACCGGCCCGCCGGTCAGCAGCGCCAGCGCGGAAAAGCCGACCCGCGCCTCGCCAACCCGCGCCAGATCGGCGTTGCCCGGCGCCCAGTCGGGCTGCGGCACCTTTATGTCGGTCAGGCGCACGACCGGGTGAAAGGACAGGCTATCCTCGCGCACCATGGAGCCGATCGTGACCCGCTTGCCGATCCGGTCCGACAGGCGATCCTCGATCCGGCCCTTGAACATGCCCCATGGAAATGCCGCCAGCAGCAGGATCAGCAGCCCGATCAGGACAAGCAGCCCGACGCCAATGCGGACAGCCCATCGCGATCCTGCTGTCATCCCCACGGCGCACCCCCTCCTGCAACGGCCTCATCGCCGTGCCGCGCTCAACGCACGACTCGCCGCAGGGTTCAGAGGCGAACGGGGGAGGGGAGCGGCTCGCCTGCGAAATGGGCGAACAGATTGGCGATCAGCATCTGCGCCATTCGCCCTACCGCCTCGTGCGTCGCCCCGCCGGTGTGCGGGGTCAGCACCACATTGGGCACATCCACCCAGCGCGCGGGGTCGGTCGGTTCGGGGTCGAACACGTCGATCGCGGCTCCCCCCAGATCCCCGGATTTCAGCGCAGCGATCAGCGCTGTTTCATCCACCAACTGCCCGCGCGCGACATTGACCAGCAGCCCGTCCGGCCCCAGCGCATCCATGATCGCCCTGGAAATCATGCCCCGATTGCTTTCGTCCGCGCGCGCCGCGACCAGCAATATTTCGCTCTGCCGCGCCAGCGCCTCCAGACTGTCGGTGCGGGGCCAAGGGAGGGCAGGCTTGTCGCGCGGCCCCCACCAGTTCACCTGCATCCGCATCGCCTGCGCCCGCTCCGCCACTGCAATGCCGATCGACCCCATGCCGATAATCCCCAGCCGCGCCCCGCCCATCGACCGGGTGCGCGTCTTGGCCTCGATCGTCCACAATCCCGCCCGCAAATGCCGGTCGCCACCCACGATCCAGCGGCGATGGGCGATCATCAGCCCGATCGCATGGTCCGCCACATCCTGCGCATTGGCATCGCCCGCGTGGGTGACCGCAATGCCGCGCGCCTTGGCCAGCGCCAGGTCCACCCCGTCATAGCCCACGGTGAAGCAGGCGATCAGCGACAGGCGCGGCATTGCGTCGATCAGCGATCGGTCCAGCGCGAATTCGCCTGCCCATATCACCGCATCGACGCGCGCCAGTTGCGCGGCGTCGGGCTTTTCCCAAAGGGCGATGACGTCATGATCGCTTGCCAGCAGCGGCAGCAAGGGGGCCAGCAAGGGCTGGCCCACCAACAGAAGCGGTCGATCCACCTTGTCGCCCATCTCAGCCGATCGCCCGCAACGCCTGGGCAAAATCGGCGATCAGATCATCGGCATCCTCGCAGCCGATCGAGATACGGACCATATTGTCGCCAATCTCCAAAGCCGCCTTGCGCGCGGCCGGCACCGACAAATGGGTCATCGCGGCGGGATGGCTCGCCAGCGTCTCGGTCCCGCCCAGGCTCACGGCCAGCTTGGCAATCTTGAGCGCGTCGAGAAAGGCGAACGCCTCCGCTTCGCCACCTTTCAGGTAGAGCGAAAAGGTCGATCCCGCCCCGCTGCAATGGCGCGCATAAATATCGCGCTGCCGTTCGCTTTCGGGAAAGCCCAGATAGACGATCTTCTCCACCTGCGGCTGGTCCTTCAGCCAGGCGCACACCTTGGCGGCATTTTCGCCCGCCCTGCTCATCCGCAATTCCAGCGTCTCCAGCGACCGCAACAGCATCCAGGCGCTATGCGGGTCCAATATGGTGCCGATCGTATTGCGCATCAGCCGGATGGTGGTGATCAGCGCATTGGACCCCAGCACCCCGCCTGCGACCAGGTCACTATGCCCGCCGGCATATTTGGTCAGGCTGTAAATCACCAGATCCGCGCCATGGGCCAGCGGTTTCAGCCATAGCGGCCCCAGAAACGTATTGTCGATCGCGATCGGCGGCACATGCGCTTCGCCGTCGAACAGGAAGTTGCGCCGCGCGACAACCGCTTCGATGTCGACCAGTACGTTGGTCGGATTCGCCGGGCTTTCCAGATAGATAAGCGCGACGCGGCCAAGCCCCTTGGCCTTTTCGATCACTGCGCCAATCTCTTCCTCGGTCGCGCCAGCGGGAAAATCGAGCCACTGTACGCCAAACTTGCCCAATATCCGCCCGATCAGCGATTCGGTCGCGGCATAGAGCGGCGCTGAATGGACGATCACGTCGCCGGGTTGCACCATCGCCAGCAGGGTGGTGGCGATGGCCGACATGCCGCTGGAAAAGAGCAGGGCGTCCTCCGCTTCCTCCCACACCGACAGGCGGTCTTCGGCGATTTCCTGATTGGGGCCATTGAAGCGCGAATAGACAAGGCCGTCCGATCCGCCCGGCCGGATGCCCGTCACGCCCTCGAAATGCCGCTTGCCCGCCGCCGCGCTCTCGAACGCGAAAGTGGAAGTAAGGAAAATCGGTGGCTTGAGCGACCCTTCCGACAAAGTGGGGTCATAACCATGGCCCATCATCAGCGTCGCGGGTTTCAGCGGACGCCCGTCAATCTCCATGATCGGCGGCTTGGGACGGCGGCGGTTGGGTTCGACCCCGCTAAGGTCGGCTTCGGTTTCGCCCGGCATATATATCTCCTGCTCGATACGGCGTCTGTTGCGCCGTTCCTGATGGCATGATGATAACGCAGGGATGGGGCGGAGGGCCAGAGGTGTGCGTAAGAATATTTCGCCCGATGGTATTTTAGTTACCAGGGTTGCGCGACTTGGACGAAGGCGGTGACACCGGGCCAGCGCCTCCCTACATCGCTGTCATGGACATCCTCCCCCCGGTGCTGGAGCAATGGTTTGCCGCGCGCGACTGGACGCCGCGCGTCCATCAGCGCGCCATGCTCGCCGCCGCGCGCCGGGGCGATCATGCGCTGCTGGTCGCCCCCACCGGCGCGGGCAAGACGCTGGCCGGGTTTCTGCCGACGCTCACTGACCTCATCGAACAGCCGACCGATCGGCTGCACACCCTCTATGTCTCCCCGCTCAAGGCGCTGGCGGTCGATGTCCGCCGCAATCTCCTGACCCCGATCGAGGAGATGGCGCTGCCGATCCGCGTCGAAACCCGCACCGGCGACACGCCATCGGACCGCAAGGCGCGCCAGCGGATCAAGCCGCCGCACATATTGCTGACCACGCCCGAATCGCTCTCGCTGCTGCTCAGCTATCCCGATGCGGCGCTGATGTTCGCGGATCTGCAAACGGTCATCGTCGACGAAGTCCATGCCTTTGCCACGCAAAAGCGCGGCGACCTGCTCAGCCTGTCGATGGCGCGGCTCCAGAGGATCAATCCCGGCCTGCGCCGCGTCGCCCTGTCCGCGACCGTCGCGGATGTCGACGCCTACCGGGCCTGGCTCGCGCCCGATGGCGATATCGACACGGTTGCCACGGTGCTGGGCGAAGCCGGCGCGGAGCCGAACGTCACCATCCTCATCCCGCAAGGGCGCGTCCCCTGGTCGGGCCATTCGGGCAAATATGCGGCCAATCAGGTCATGGCGGAAATCGCCGCGCACCAGACGACCTTGGTATTCTGCAACACGCGCGGCTTGGCCGAACTCATCTTTCAGGAATTATGGTCGGCGAACGACGCCAATCTGCCCATCGCCATCCACCATGGCAGCCTGTCGATCGAGGCGCGGCGCAAGGTGGAAAGCGCCATGGCCGACGGCAAGCTGCGCGCGCTTGTCGCCACCGCCTCGCTCGACCTTGGCGTCGACTGGGGCAATGTCGATTGCGTGATCCAGATGGGCGCGCCCAAGGGATCGTCCCGCCTGCTGCAACGCATAGGCCGCGCCAACCACCGGCTCGATCAGGCGAGCGAGGCCATCCTGATCCCCGGCAACCGCTTTGAATATCTCGAAGCCCGCGCGGCGCTCGACGCTGTTGAAGCGGGCGAACGCGACGCCGATGATTTTCGCGCGGGCAGCCTCGACGTGCTGGCCCAGCATGTCATGGGCCTCGCCTGCGCCGGGCCGTTCCGTGAAGAGGACATGCTGGCCGAAATCCAGTCCGCAACGCCCTATAGCGCATTGACGCCCGACGCCTTCGCCTCCGTCCTCCATTTCATCGAAGGCGGCGGCTACGCCCTGCGCGCCTATGACCGGTTCAAGCGGCTGACGCACGATCCTGATGGCAACTGGCGCGTGTCCCACCCGCGTTTCATTCAGCAGCATCGCCTGAATGCGGGCATCATCGTCGATCAGCCAGCGCTCGCCGTCCGCTTCGCCAATGGCCGCAAGCTCGGCACGGTGGAGGAGGGGTTCGCCGCCCAGCTTACCCCCGGCGACAGCTTCTTCTTTTCCGGCATGGCGCTGGAAGTCGTCAGGATGGACACCAGCGACCTGATCGTGCGGGCGACCTCCAAACAGGCCCGCATCCCCAGCTGGGGCGGCACCCGCATGGCCATGTCCACGCGCCTTGCCGAAAGGGTCCGCACGTTTCTGGCACAGCCCGATCAATGGCACCGCGTCCCGCCGGACGTGCGCGAATGGCTCGACATGCAGAAACTGCGCTCCGTCCTGCCGCAACCGGGTCAGCTGCTCATCGAAACCTTCCCGCACGAAGGGCGTCATTATCTGCTCTGCTATAGTTTCGAAGGCTGGAATGCCCATCAGTCGCTGGGCATGTTGCTGACCCGGCGGATGGATGCCCAGGGGTTGATGCCGCTGGGCTTCGTTTCCAATGACTATGCGCTGGCCATCTATGGCCTGAAGCCTGTCACTGATCCCAAAAGCCTGTTTTCCGCCGACATTCTCGACCATGAATTTATCGACTGGGTCGAACAGTCGAGCCTGCTCAAGCGCGCTTTCCGCGACGTCGCCGTCATATCCGGCCTGATCGAGCGGCAGCATCCGGGCAAGCGCAAGACCGGGCGGCAAGTCACCTTTTCGACCGATCTCATCTACGACGTGCTGCGCAAATATCAGCCCGACCACCTGCTGCTGAAGGCCGCTTGGGCCGATGCGCGTGCGCGCATGACCGATGTGGGGCGGCTGGGCGACCTGATCGATCGTGCGGCCACGACCATGTTGCATGTCAGCCTTGACCGGGTCAGTCCGCTCGCCGTCCCGGTGCTGATCCTCATCGGTCGCGAGCAGGTCGCGCAAAGCGCGGCGGAGGACGCGCTGCTGATGGAGGCGGAGGCGCTGGTCAATACAGCCATGCGCGCGGATTAGACAGGCGGGCTGTCGCCTGTGTCCCGCTCACCCCCGCAGCCCTTCAGCACACCATCGGCAAAGGCCACCGCCACCCGGTCTGACCATAGCGCGTCGCTCATGCCGTCGCTGCACGGCCCCTGGCTGATCGTCATGGCGAAGCCGTCGCCGATGTAGCGGATCGTGCGTTTCTCGCTCGCGCGCGCCACCGCAAATTGCATGGGGCCTTGGTCGGGTCGTTCAAGCGTCGCGACCGTTCCGCGCACCGTCACGGCCCAGAACGGCTCGGTGCCGATGGCGCGATAATCGGGCTGCGGCTGCGCTTTCACCGGGGGTGCTTTCGGGGGTGCCAGCGTTTCACGTGAAACAGGAAAGCGATTATTTTTCAGATTCTTGGGCTGCGAAACAGGCGCAGCGACATTCTCTGGCGGCGCGCTGTTCACCACCACCGGCACCGTCTGCATGACCGACGCTGCATCATTGTTCGGCTTACTGTCGCAGCCAGCCAGCCCCGCGCCCATCGCCACGAGGCCAGCCAGCCGCAGCCCGATCATGTCTAGACGTCCAGATTGGCGACGTTCAGCGCATTGTCCTGAATGAACTCGCGGCGCGGTTCGACCACTTCGCCCATCAGGCGGCTGAAAATCTCGTCGGCGACATCCGCCTGCTCGACCTCCACCCGCAGCATCGATCGATTGTCGGGGTCCAGCGTGGTTTCCCACAGCTGTTCCGCATTCATCTCGCCCAGCCCCTTGTAACGCTGGATCGCCAGACCCTTGCGCCCGGCGGCCAGGATCGCGGCCAGCAATTCGCTTGGCCGGGTTACCAATGTCGAACCCTTCGCCGCGACCGCTGGCAGATCATCCTCGCCCGCATCCTCGGCCGCCTGCGCGGCCTTCGCACTCACCAGCCGCGATGGCGTCACATAGCTTTGCGATTCCTCGCTCGCCAGCGTGTGCAGCTTGCGCGCTTCGGCCGAACCGACAAAGCCATGCTCGATGACATGATGGTCGGTCACGCCGCGCCACAGCCGCTCGAAATGGAAGCCGCCTTCCTCCGCGATCCGGCCGGTCCATTTGCCCTCCGCATCCTGCGCGCCCATCCATGCAACCGCAGCCGCCAGTCGCTCTGCCTGCGCATCTTGCGACAATTCCGGGTCCAGCGCGCCGGTCAGGCTCAGCGCCTCGATGATCGCGGGATCATAGCGGCGCGGGACATAGCGCATCACCGACCGCATCCGTCGCGCATGATCGACCAGATTTTTAAGGTCATGGCCGGTCCGGCTGCCGCCCGGTCCGTCCAGCACCATCGATTCGACGCCATTGTCGACCAGATATTGCTCCAGCGCGGCGTCGTCCTTCAGATATAGTTCGCTGCGCCCCCGCGTCGCCTTGTACAGCGGCGGCTGGGCGATGAAGAGATGCCCGGCCTCGATGATCTGCGGCATCTGGCGGTAGAAGAAGGTCAACAGCAGCGTACGGATATGCGCGCCATCGACATCGGCGTCGGTCATGATGACGATCTTGTGGTAACGCAGCTTTTCGATGTTGAAATCGTCGCGAATGCCGGTGCCCATCGCCTGAATCAGCGTGCCGACTTCCTTGGACGAAATCATCCGGTCGAACCGCGCGCGCTCGACATTCAATATCTTGCCCTTGAGCGGCAGGATCGCCTGATTGTGCCGGTTGCGGCCCTGCTTGGCCGACCCGCCTGCCGAATCGCCTTCGACCAGGAACAGTTCGGACTTGGCCGGATCGCGTTCCTGACAGTCGGCCAGCTTGCCGGGCAGGCTGGCAATGTCCAGCACCCCCTTGCGCCGGGTCAGTTCGCGCGCCTTCTTGGCCGCTTCGCGTGCGGCGGCGGCGTCGATCACCTTCTGGACGATCATCTTGCCATGGGTGGGATTTTCTTCCAGCCATTCGGCCATCTTGTCGGCCATCAGGCTTTCCAGCGGCTGGCGCACTTCGGAACTGACCAGCTTGTCCTTGGTCTGCGACGAAAATTTGGGATCGGGCAGCTTGACCGACACGATCGCGGTCAACCCTTCGCGCATATCCTCGCCGGTCAGCGACACCTTCTCCTTCTTCAACATGCCCGACTTATCGGCATAATTGTTGAGGGTGCGGGTCAGCGCCGCGCGGAATGCGGCCAGATGGGTGCCGCCGTCGCGCTGCGGGATGTTGTTCGTGAAACACAGCACATTTTCATAATAGCTGTCATTCCATTCCAGCGCGACGTCGATGGTCACATCGTCGCGGGTGCCGGAAATGGCGATCGGCTCCGGCATCATAGCGACCTTGTTGCGATCGAGATATTTGACGAAGGCCGCGATGCCGCCTTCATAATAAAGCTCGACCGTCTTGCTTTCCTCATGCCGCGCATCGGTCAGGAACAGGCGCACGCCGCTGTTGAGGAACGCCAGTTCGCGATAGCGATGCTCCAGCTTGTCGAAATCATATTCGGTGACATTCTTGAACGTCTCGGCGGAAAACAGGAAGGTGACCTTGGTGCCCTTCTGCCCCGGCGCCGCCGGACCCAGAACCTTGAGCGGCGCTTCGGCGTCGCCGTTGCGGAACCGCATCCAATGTTCCTGCCCGTCGCGCCAGATGTTCAGTTCCAGCCAGTCGGACAGGGCGTTCACCACGGACACGCCCACGCCATGCAGGCCGCCCGACACCTTGTAGGCATTGTCGTCCGACGTATTCTCGAACTTACCGCCCGCGTGCAGCTGGGTCATGATGACCTCCGCCGCCGACACGCCTTCTTCGCTGTGGATGCCGGTCGGGATGCCCCGGCCATTGTCCATGACGCTGACCGATCCATCGGGGTTCAGGGTGATGTCGATCCGGTCGCAATGGCCGGCCAGCGCCTCGTCGATCGCATTGTCGCTGACCTCGAACACCATATGGTGCAGGCCCGATCCGTCGTCCGTGTCGCCAATATACATGCCGGGCCGCTTGCGCACGGCGTCCAGCCCTTTCAGCACCTTGATGCTGTCGGCGCCATATGCGTTGCTGTTCGGGCTATTCTGGGGTTCGTCGCTCATGCCGAGCATATAGGGAAAGCCTTGCTGAAACTAAAGCGAAACATGGTGCCTTTCCCCGCACGCCAGACCAGTCTATCCCCTGTGCCATGACGCGCGCCATCGCCCTGATTTTTCTGCTCGCCGCCTGTTCCGACAGCCGCGAGGTGCTGGATGAATTGCCCAACAGTTCGCTGGCGGGCGCACCGCGCGCCGACGTGTCGGAAAGCCGCATGGACGCGCCGGTCGCGCGCGCCGTGACGATTGGGGAGGATGGCCCGCGCCTCGACGCCTGCGGCGGCATGGGACAGGTGCTGCGCACCGGGGCAGGGGGGCAGCCGCTGCGCGCCGCCCCCTTTGGCGATGCGAAGGTGCTGGCGACCCTCAACGAAGGCGATCGCGCCTATATCTGCACCCGCAGCCTCGACCAGAAATGGCTGGGCGTCGTGCTGGCACCGCCGCCTGCCGCCGACAATGGCGCGCAAGCCCCCGATTGCGGCGTCTCCTCCCCCGTCGATCGCAAACAGCCCTATGACGGCCCCTGCGTCAGCGGCTGGGTCGCCAGCGCCTATGTCCGGCTGATCGCCGGTTAAGCGCTAGTGGACCACTAGACCCCGCCCAGAAAGTCCATTTTCCCGATCGGCACACCCGCCTGACGCAGCAGCGCATAGGCCATGGTCAGGTGGAAATAGAAATTGGGCAGGGAAAAGGTCAGCACATGGGACCGGCCAGTGAAGGGAATGTCGGCGCCCGGCACCTTCAACACCACATCGGCATCCTCGCGCCCGTCGATCCGGTCGCGCGGCACCGCTTCCAGCAGTGCGATCGTCTTGGCGATCCGCGCCTGCAACTCGGCAAATGTCTGTTCGGTGTCGGCCATCGCCACCGGCTCCAGCTCGCCCAGTCGCGTCACCGTACCCTTGGCGGTATCGCAGGCGAACTGCACCTGCGCGGTCAGCGGCTTCATGTCGGCGATCAATTGCGCGCCGGTCAGCGTCGCCGGGTCGATCCCCTTTTCGGCGGCAAAGGCAGAGCCTTTGTCGAGCAGCCCCGACAGCGCGTTCAGCCCGCGGATGAAGACGGGCACGGTCAGATCATATAATGCGGTCGCCATGAAGCGTCCCCCTCTCACTGGATGCCGGTGAATACCAGCTTCTGCACGCGCCGGCCGGTATTGACCTCGGTCGCATAGATATTGCCCTCGCTGTCGGTATCAATGCTGTGCAGCCAGGTAAATTGTCCCGCCTGCCGTCCGACCCGGCCGATCGCGCCCAGCACGGCATGCGTCTTGCGCTCCAATATCCAGATGCGCCCGTTCATCATGTCCGCGACATAAAGATAGGTCTGGTCGGGATCGGGCGAAAAGGCGATGTCGGTGACTGTATGGGTGCCGCCCGTCTCGCCCGCGATCACCAGGTCGCGCACGAACGTCAGGTCGCCATCCTTGCCCCGCTTGAAGAGCTGCGCGCGATTATTGTTGCGATCGCAGACATAGACATGCCCGTCCTTGGTCGGCACGACGCAATGGACGATGTCGGCGAAGGTCTGCGCCTTGGGATCGGCGATCTTGCTCGGGTCGACCGCATGGCTCTGGTCGAACGCGCCCTGTCGCGTCGGCGCGATCGGCGGCCTGGCATAGGCGCCCCAACGTCCCTTATAGCCATTGGTGCGCGCGTCATATCCGATCACCCGCCGGTTCACATAGCCGTCGGAAATCAGCACCATGCCGTCGGAATGATTGACATCGGACGGGTTGCCCAACTGGTCCGTCGCATCATTGCCGCCGGTTTTGCCGCGCTGGCCGAACGCGCGGATGAAGGTGCCGTCGGCACGGTAATTCAGCACGACATGATCGTCCTTGCCATTGCCGCCGAACCAGACTGTTCCCGCTGCATCGACGAAGATGCCATGCAGGCTGGCTGGCCACTGGTTGACGCCGCCAACGCTTGGCGCGCTGTCCGGCCCGCCCCAACCGCCCAGATAGCGCCCGTCGCTGGCAAAATGGACCACGGGCGGGGCTGGCTTGCAACAGACCGCGATCGGCGGGCTTTGCGCCAGGCCCGTGTCGGTCGCGGTCAGGCTGTGCGGGCGATGAACGACCCAGACCGAATCGTCGGGCGCGACCGCCACACCGCTCACCTGGCCCAGCAGCAGGTCGGCGGGCATGGTCGGCCATGCCGCATCGACCTTGAACCGCGGCATTTTGGTGCCCGCCGGCGCGACCTGTTCAAAGGCCAGCGGGGCGAGCGCGCGCTCATCGGGCGTTGCTGCGGTCAGGGTCAGTAACAGGGCGGCGGCGAGGAGGGGGCGCATCGGTCGGCTCCGCTATCAGGATGGGGCAGGCGGATCATGCCCGGATAGCCGCCCCGGTCAATCACTGTTCAGGCGATCGCTGCACGCGCCGACGCGTCTATGCGGAACCAGGGCAGGGCGTGATGGACGATCCAGCCGATGCTCATGGCATAGAGGATGGTCCCGACGCCCACGGTCCCGCCCAACAACCAGCCGATCGCCAGCACGCTGATCTCTATGCCGGTACGGACCCATTTGACCGGCCACCCGCTGCGGCGGCAAAATCCGGTCATCAACCCGTCGCGTGGCCCCGGCCCCAACCCCGCGCCGATATAGGCGCCCCCGGCAATGCCGTTCAGCACGATGCCCGCAGCCAGCCAGGTCGCGCGCATCATATAGCCTTCCGGCACCGGCAGCAGCATCAGCGACAGGTCCACCGCCATGCCGATCAGGATGATATTGGTCACCGTGCCGATGCCCGGCCGCTGGCGCAGCGGCCACCACAGCAACAGCACGATGGCGCCGACCAGATTGACCGTCATGCCGAAACTTAAGCCAAGCCGGGGCGCAATCCCCTGATGCAGCACGTCCCAGGGATCGAGGCCCAGATTGGCGCGCAGCATCAGCGCCATCGAAAAACCATAAAGGCCAAGGCCCCAGAATAGCTGGAAAAGGCGGCGGTGCATCATCATGGGCAGGCTTCTTCTTCACAATTGGCCTTTTCCAAAAGGACCATTTCGACATAAATGGCCCTGACCATCCGCCAATTGGATCAGATCATCATGTCCACTTCTTTCCTTCGCCCGCCTTCCCTGCTCCGCCTGCTGGGTGCATGGCGCGCGCAGGACAGCGCCCAGCCCGCCTATCGCCAACTGGCGCAGGCGTTGCGGATGCTGGTGCTCGACGGGCGCGTGGGGCTGAACGTCCGCCTGCCGGGCGAGCGGGAACTGGCCGCTGCGCTTGGCCTGTCGCGCACCACGATCGCGGCGGCGTTCGACCGGCTGCGGGACGAAGGCTATCTGGAAAGTCGGCAGGGATCGGGCAGCGTCACCCGCCTGCCGCCGGGCCGGGTCGAACCACCCCAGGCGGACATTGACATGATCACCGGCGGCAATCTGCTCAACTGGACCCATGCCGCGCTGCCCGCTGCGCCGGGCGTCGGTCGCGCGATGCAGGCGGCGGTCGAGGCGCTGCCCGCCTATCTGGGGGATCTGGGCTATGATCCGCTCGGCCTGCCCGTCTTGCGGCGCGCGGTCGCCGCCCATTTCGATCGGCGCGGTTGCCCGACGGATGCGGATCAGATCATCATCACCAATGGCGCGCAGCAGGGCTTTTCGCTGCTGCTCCACTGGCTTGCCGGGCCGGGCGATCGCGTCGTGATCGACCACCCGACCTATCACAACGCGATCCAGGCGTTGCAGCGCGCGCATGTCGTGCCGGTGCCGGTCGGCCTGCCGGCTCATGGCTGGGATATTGACGCCATGGACGCGGCTTTTCGCCAGACCGCGCCGCGCTTTGCCTATCTGATCGCCGATTTCCACAATCCCACCGGGCGCAGCATGGACCCGGCGACTCGTCGCGCGCTGGTCGCCGCCGCCACGCGCAGCCACACGCCGCTGGTGATCGACGAAACGATGGTGGCGATGGGGCTGGACTTCGCCCCGCCCCCGCCGGTCGCGATCCATGATCCGTCCGGGCGGCAGGTCATCACCATGGGGTCGGCCAGCAAGATTTTCTGGGGCGGGCTTCGGGTCGGCTGGATTCGCGCCGATCCGCAGACGGTCGCGGCCCTTGGCCGCCTGCGCACGACGACGGATATGGCCAGTCCCGTGGTCGAACAGCTTGCCGTGGCGCACCTGATCGACGCCGACGAAGGGCTGGGTGCGCGCGCCGACATGCTGCGCGGGCGGCGCGACCATCTGCTGGCGCTGCTCGAACAGCATCTGCCCCATTGGCGGGTCGAATCGCCGGCGGGCGGCCTGTCGCTCTGGGCCGAACTGCCCCGTGCGGAGGCGACCGCGCTCGCCGCGCTGGCCGAAAGCCTGGGCGTGCGGGTCGCCGCCGGGCCGCGATTCGGCGTCAGCGGCGCGTTCGAACGCTTCCTGCGCCTGCCCTTCACCCTGCCCGAAGCCCAGCTTGCGATCGGCGTGGAACGGCTGGTCCAGGCGGACGCCCATCTTCACGCACGGACCCCCAGGGGTCGCGATTCGCTGGCGCTCGCGCTGGAGGCGGACCGATTAATCTGACAGGTGGCGCCCGTCAGGCGTCGATGCCGACAATCTGGTCGATGGTGGCAAAGCCGTCGCGCGCCATCAGCGTCTTGAGACCCTGATTGATCCGCTTCGCCAGATACGGCCCTTCATAGACCAGCGCGCTGTAGAGCTGGACCAGCGACGCGCCTGCGCGGATGCGGGCATAGGCCTGCTCCGCATTGCCAATCCCGCCAACGCCGATCAGCGGCAGTCGATCGCCCAGCAAGCGACGGAAATCGCGTAATTTTTGTAACGACAGGTCAGTCAGCGGCGCGCCCGACAGCCCGCCTGTTTCCCCTGCATGGGCCGACCGCAGCGCCGGGCGCGTGATCGTGGTGTTGGACACGATCAGCGCGTCGACCCGGTGGTCGAGGCAGGCGGCGGCAATATCTTCCACATCCGCCGGTTCCAGATCGGGTGCGACCTTCAGGAAAATCGGCGTCGCGCGGCTACCCCGCGCCGCCATCACCGCGCCCAGCAACTCGTCGAGCGCAGCGCGATCCTGCAAGGCGCGCAGGCCCGGCGTGTTGGGGGAGGAGATGTTGACCGTCAGATAGTCCGCCAGCGGGGCCATGACCTGAACCCCGGTGACATAGTCGGCGATCCGGTCGGTCGCATCCTTGTTCGCGCCGATGTTGATGCCGATCACCGGCCCTTCCCCCACCGGACGGCGATAGCGCGCGATCCGGTCCGCCGCCGCGCCCTGTCCGCCATTGTTGAAGCCGAAACGGTTGATCACCGCCCTGTCCTCGACCAGCCGGAACAGCCGCGGGCGGGGATTGCCCGGCTGGGCCAGGGGGGTCAGCGTCCCCAGTTCGGCAAAGCCAAAGCCCAGCCCGTGCATCTTGTGCGCGACTCGCCCTTCCTTGTCATAACCAGCCGCCAGGCCGACCGGGTTGGGGAAATGGAGTCCCGCGACCGTGCTGGCGAGCGCCGGATCGGGCGCCAGCGGGGCCGGAGTCGGCATCAGGCGCAGCGCGGCGATCGACAGATTATGGGCGCGCTCGGCATCCAGAGCGAACAAAAGCGGGCGGATCAGACGGTAGGGCATGGCCGCGCTATGCCAGCGGCGGGGCGGCCCGTCGAGTCGCTGTTGCAGCATGGCAACAGACTCGCCCCACGTCATTTCATAACAGGAAACGTCATGTTTGGGATCGTTTTCGGCGAAAAAATGTCTGATCCGTCCAATAATATTGCCGCGATTCGGGGGTAAAGCGTCCCTGCGACCCGAAGGCTCTTAGGCTTCCAGCCGATGAGACCTTTTCCTGACCCGGCAATGCAAATTGCCGGGTCATTTTTTTGTGCGGCGCAACAGAAAACAACAAAAGTTACGATTCATTATCCATCCTGCTTGCGCGGCGGCGATGTTGGCGCATAGTAAATCCCAACTGGGGTAAGAATATGGGGTCGCATAACATCGACAGGACCGGGGGCGGTGTCGCTCTGCCGGACGACCGGGGGCCACTATCCTATACCGTGGCGGCTGCGCAGGGGCCGGTGCGGTTGCGTTACTTTGCCCCACCGGAACATTTACGCGCCTATTTCGGCTCGCTCTATCTGTTCACTGTGTCGGCGGAGCAATATGCCGACGCAACCCGTGCCGATGTGCCACAATTGCGCTTCATGCTGAGCGGCGGGGGCCATTATCATTTTCAGGACGGCGTAGCGATGGCGACGCCCGACGTCTGCCTGCTTGGCCCCACCATGGGCGCGACCCGGTTCGAACTGGACCGGCCCGCACGCGTCGTGGGCATTTCGCTGCTGCCCGCCGGCTGGCTGGCTCTATATGGCAAGGATGCCAGCCTGCTGGCGGACCGCTTGTGCGACATGGCGGCGGAAAAGGGCGATGCCTATACACGCCTGCTCGATGATCTGCGCGCGCTGGACGATGATCAGGCGGACGTTATGGCGGCGCTGTGCTGGGCGCGACTGGGCGCAAAGATCAAACCGCCGCGCCGGGCCATCTGGACGCTGCTCCATGCGGTCGACGCCTGGCTGATGGACGAAGGGTCGCCGCGGATCGAGATATTGGCCGAAACCACTGGCCTGTCCCCGCGCCAGCTCGCCCGGTTGACCAACAAATATTATGGCGCGCCGCCCAAATTGCTGGCCCGCAAATATCGCGCTTTGCGCTGTTCGGCCAAGATCGCGCTCGATCGGGAAAGCTGGCAACTCATGTGCGAGGAAGCGGGCTTTTACGACCAGTCCCACTTCATCCGGGAAATCAAGCATTTCATCGGCCTGACCCCGCACCAGTTGCAGACCGAACCGTCCGCCGTCGCGCAACTGACCCTGCTGCGCCGGTCGCTGGGTGGGGATGTGGCGACGCTCAACCGGCTGAGCTGAAGCAAGGGCAAAGCCAAAAAAGCCTTGATAATTGATGCGGGCGGGACCAAATGCCCAATCAGACGAATTTAGTCTGATTTGAGAATGGTTCGCAACGCGCATGAAATTGTCCAGCTTCGCTGACTATGCCGTGGTCCTGATGTCGGCCGCCGCGCGCCATTGCGGCGCGGCCAAGATGAACGCGACGACGCTGAGCGCGGAAACCGGCATTCCGCTGCCTACCGCGCAGAAGCTGGTGAGCCGCCTGTCCGCTGCGGGCCTGCTCGAATCAAGTCGTGGCACCGGGGGCGGCGTGCGCCTGTCGCGTCCCCCCGCCACGATCACGCTGGCCGACGTGGTGGAGGCGGTCGAAGGACCGATCGCCATGACCGCCTGTGCCGACACCGGCGCGCATGACTGCACGCTGGAGCAGGACTGCCGCATCCGCCCGCATATGAATGTGGCGAACATGGCGATCCGTTCGGCGCTGGCCGGGGTTACGATCGCGAGTTTGACGAGAGAATTGGCATGACCGAAGTGACGACCAGAGAAGCGCGCAATGCCCAGGCGCAGGAGGCCGCCGATCGTGCGTCCACCTACGAACATGGCTGGGCGTCGAACATCGAACAGGACTTCGCGCCAAAGGGGCTGAACGAAGACACGGTCCGCTTCATCTCCGCCAAGAAAAATGAGCCGCAATGGCTGCTCGACTGGCGGCTGAAGGCTTTTGCGATGTGGCAGACGATGACGCCACCCGACTGGGCAAAGCTCAACGTCCCGCCGATCGACTATCAGGACGCCTATTATTACGCCGAGCCCAAGAAGAAGGTGGAACTGGATTCGCTGGACCAGGTCGATCCCGAAATCCTCGCCACCTACCAGAAACTGGGTATCCCGATTGCCGAGCAGGAAATGCTCGCCGGGGTAAAGGGCAGCCGCCGCGTCGCGGTCGACGCCGTGTTCGACTCGGTGTCGGTCGCCACCACGTTCCGCAAGGAACTGGAGGAAGCGGGCGTCATCTTCCGCTCGATCAGCGAAGCGGTGCGCGAATATCCCGATCTGGTGAAGAAGTGGATGGGCAAGGTCGTGCCGATGCACGACAATTATTTCGCGACGTTGAACTGCGCGGTCTTTTCTGACGGCACCTTCGTCTACATCCCCAAGGGCGTCCGCTGCCCGATGGAACTCAGCACCTATTTCCGCATCAATGCGGAAAATACCGGCCAGTTCGAACGCACCCTGATCGTCGCCGACGAAGGCAGCTATGTCTCCTATCTCGAAGGCTGCACCGCACCGATGCGCGACGAGAACCAGCTTCATGCCGCCGTCGTCGAACTGGTGGCGCTCGACGATGCGGAGATCAAATATTCGACCGTCCAGAACTGGTATCCCGGCGACGCGGACGGCAAGGGCGGCATCTATAATTTCGTGACCAAGCGTGCGCTCTGCCAGGGGCGCAATTCCAAGGTCAGCTGGACGCAGGTGGAAACCGGCAGCGCCATCACCTGGAAATATCCCAGTTGCGTGCTGAACGGCGAAAACAGCGTAGGCGAATTCTACTCGGTCGCGCTCACCAACAACAGGCAGCAGGCCGACACCGGCACCAAGATGATCCACAACGGGAAAAACACCCGATCGACCATCGTGTCGAAGGGGATCAGCGCGGGACGCAGCAACAACACCTATCGCGGCCTCGTCCGCGTCGCGCCCGGCGCAGAAGGCGTGCGCAACTTCACCCAGTGCGACAGCCTGCTGCTCGGCGACCAGTGCGGCGCGCACACCGTCCCCTATATCGAGGTGCGGAACCCTAGCGCCCAGATCGAACATGAAGCGACCACCAGCAAGATCAGCGATGATCAGCTCTTCTACGCCATGCAGCGCGGCCTGGACCAGGAAAGCGCCGTCGGCCTGATCGTCAACGGCTTCGCCCGCGAAGTGCTGCAACAACTACCGATGGAGTTCGCGGTCGAGGCGCAGAAATTGCTGGGGATCTCGCTGGAAGGGTCGGTCGGCTAGTGGGCAAGCAGACTGACCTGAACGACTGGGCAATCCAGATAGACTCCCCTCCCCTTCAGGGGAGGGGCCGGGGGTGGGGCGTCTCGGCCGGGCAGCTCGATTCGATGGCAACTTACGCCCGCACCAATCGTCGCAATCCGACCGAGCCGGAAGTGCGGCTATGGAGCATTCTCGCTCATTCGCAGCTTGGAGGCTATAAATTCCGTCGCCAAGCCGTGATCGGCAACGCCATCGCTGATTTCTTGTGCCCGCGCAAAGCGCTAGTCGTGGAAATAGATGGGCACACGCATGTCGATCATAGCGCTGATGCGCGGCGCACTGACCAGTTGGAAAGGCTTGGCTATCATGTCTTTCGGATCACGAATGATGACGTGATGTGCAATCTGGAAGGCGTGGGACGAGCGCTGCTCGATTGTCTCGAAAGCCTCCCCGATCGGCGAACGCCCCACCCCAACCCCTCCCCTGAAGGGGAGGGGCTTTCTCCCTCTCAAGGAACAGAATTTTGAGCGACGAAGACGATATTCAGGATGCCCTCGCGGATTTTGCGGAGGATGTTGGCAATGGCCAGTCATGGACCGCCGCGATCCGCATCCTGACCGAGGATTATGAGCTGGAGGACGGCGAGCTGGAACAGCGCGCCCGCGCCGATTTCGGCGATCTCGACACATTCGAGGCCGACAGCCGCGCCGCGCTGGACAAGGCGGACGCCGCGATGACCGAGAAGCTGCGCAAGGACAAGGCGTTCCACAAGGCGAAGGCCCCCAACCTGGCCCGCATGGGTCCGGTCAGCGAATTCGTCGTGGCGCTGCTCGAAAAAGGGCCGCCGGAAGAGAATGTCGACTGGTGGCCCTATATGCCGATCAAGCGGCATATCGACACGCTGTTTCCGGCGCCCGGTGACGTGCGGGACATGGCCTTCTGGACCGCCCGCACGCTCCAGCGCGCGCACGAAGGATAAATGATGCTGACGATCGACCAACTGACCAACGAAATTGACGGCAAGGCGATCCTGAAAGGCCTGTCGCTCCAGATCAACGCGGGGGAAATCCACGCGATCATGGGGCCGAACGGCGCGGGCAAATCGACGCTGGCCTACACGCTGGGCGGGCGGCCGGGTTATGAAGTGACCGGCGGCACCGCGACGTTCGATGGTGCCGACCTGTTCGATCTCGACCCGCATGAACGCGCCGCTGCCGGCCTGTTCCTGGGCTTTCAATATCCGGTCGAAATCCCCGGCGTCTCCAACCTCCAGTTCCTGCGCGAAAGCCTCAACAGTCAGAAGCGCGCGCGCGGGGAAAAGGAACTGAATGGCGGCGAATTCATCCGCCTCGCCAAGGAAAAGGCCGCTTTGCTCGGCCTCGACATGGATATGCTCAAGCGCCCGGTGAATGTCGGCTTTTCGGGCGGCGAAAAGAAGCGCGCCGAAATGGTGCAGATGGGCATCCTCGATCCCAAGCTGGCGATCCTCGACGAAACAGACTCCGGGCTGGACATCGACGCGCTCAAGATTGTGGGCGCTGGCATCAACGCGATCATGCGCAAGCCAGAAAAGGCAGTGCTGCTCATCACCCATTATCAGCGCCTGCTCGACTATGTGAAGCCGGACTATGTCCATGTGCTGGCTGGCGGGCGGATCGTGAAGTCGGGCGGCCCGGAACTGGCGCTCGAACTGGAACGTGAAGGCTATTCTGATGTGGTTGGGGCCGAGGTGGTCGGATAACGGAATATCTGTCCTATCGCGGTGAAATGCGGGATAATATACTTAAATTACAAAGGCTTATACCGAAAACACCGTGCATATGGACGAAGTTGGACGAGTTTGAACCGCAAGGCATTGAAAACAAAGCGATGAACATGTTGGACCTTCCCACCCGCCGCGACGAAAGCTGGCGTTATAGCGACCTTTCGGCGCTCCAGAGCGTCTGGCCGCTGCCCGCGCCGGTGCGAATCGACGTTGCGGCGGGCGAAGCGGCGCATCACCATCTGTTGCAGGACGCAGCCGATGGCGCGACGGCGGTGCATGATTATGTCGTGACCGTGGCCGATGGCGCGCGCTGCGATTTTCATGTCCTCAACATTGGCGGCCAGCTGGGGCGAGTGACAATCGACGTGACGCTGGGCCGGGGCAGCCATTTCGAGCTGGGCGGCGCCATTCTGGGCAGCGGTGATCAGACGTTGGAAATCGTCACCAGCGTCACCCATGCGCAGCCCGACGCGACCAGCGGCCAGACGATCCGCTCGATCCTGAGCGAGCGCGCCACCGGCAGCTATCTCGGCAGGATCGCGGTCGCCCGCGACGCGCAGCGCACTGACGCCTTCCAGTCGGTCAAGGCCATGTTGCTGGATCGTACCGCGACCGCCAATGCCAAGCCGGAACTGGAAATCTATGCCGACGACGTGAAATGCGCCCATGGCGCGACCGTGGGCGAACTGGACAAGGCAGCGCTTTTCTACATGGCCTCGCGCGGGATGGACCCGGCGACCGCCAAGACGCTGCTGCTGCGCTCCTTCGTGGCGGGCGTGTTCGACAGCGTGGCGGATGAGGCGGTGAAGGACAGGCTCGAAGCGGCGGCGATCGCCAAGCTGGAGGCAATGGTATGAACGCTGTTCCATCCCACTCCGTCATCCCGGACTTGATCCGGGATCCAGGGCGGCACGCGTGGTGCGGGAGACTCTGGATGCCGGATCACGTCCGGCATGACGAGGAAGGTAAAATCCTGTGAGCGTCATCGCCCCCGAACGCCTGTCGCTCCGCGCCGATTTCCCCGGCGTGCTCGACTGGCATTATCTCGACAGTGCCGCCACCGCACAAAAGCCGCAGGCGGTGATCGACGCCATCGCCCGCGCCTATGGCCCCGACTATGCCACCGTTCATCGCGGCGTTTATGCGCGGTCCGCCAACATGACGCTCGCCTATGAATCGGCCCGGCGCAAGGTGGCCGGTTTCATCGGCGCGAAGTCGGACAGCGAAATCGTCTATGTCCGCGGCGCGACCGAAGGGATCAACCTGGTCGCGCAATGCTGGGCGGGCGAACAGCTGAAGGCGGGCGACCGCATCCTCCTGTCCACGCTGGAACATCACAGCAATATCGTGCCGTGGCAGATGGTGGCGGAAAAGGTCGGCGCCCATATCGACGTCGTGCCGCTGACCGATGATGGCCGGATCGATCTTGACGCGATGCGCGCCATGATCACGCCCCGGCATCGCATGGTCGCGCTCGCCCATGTGTCCAACGTGCTGGGCAGCGTGCTGGATTGCCGCCGCGCCGCCGACATCGCGCATATGGTCGGCGCGCGGATATTGATCGACGGTTGTCAGGCCGTGCCGCGCCTCGCCGTCGACGTGCAGGCGCTCGATTGCGATTTCTACGTCTTTTCCGCGCATAAACTCTACGGCCCGACCGGCATCGGCGTGCTGTGGGCGCGGCAGGAACTGCTCGACGCCATGCCTCCCTATCAGGGCGGCGGATCGATGATCGACAAGGTGACGTTTGAAAAAACGACCTACGCCCCCGCGCCGACCCGGTTCGAAGCGGGAACGCCGCATATCAGCGGCGTAATCGGCCTGTCGGCGGCGATCGACTATGTGCAGGCGATCGGGCTGGACGCGATCCACGCGCATGAATGTGCACTGGTGGCGCAGGCACGCGCGGCGCTCGACAATCTCAACAGCGTGCGGCTTTTCGGGCCGGACGACAGTGCGGGCATCCTCTCGTTTGAAGTCGAGGGGGTGCATCCGCACGATGTCGGCACCATATTGGACGAAGCGGGCGTCGCGATCCGCGCCGGGCATCATTGCGCCCAGCCGTTGATGCGCCATCTGGGCGTGGAAGCGACCGCACGGGCCAGCTTTGGCATTTATAGCGATCAGGGCGACGTCGATGCGCTGGTCGCGGGTTTGGAACGGGTAAGGAAGATCTTCGGATGACCGAGGCGAACAAGATCGTGGTGGAAGAGGTAGAGGCCGTTGACGCCCCGCCCAAGGCACGGGTGGAAGAAGCGCCGCGCCAGCGCGACTATCTCGACGGCTTCCTCGCCGCCAAGCCTGCTGAAGCCCCGGCGGGTGAACCGGGCGGCGATGTCTATGATGGCGTCATCGACGCGCTCAAGGATATTTTCGACCCGGAAATCCCGGTCAACATCTATGATCTGGGGCTGATCTATGGCGTCGATGTGTCGCCCGACAATCATGTCGTCGTCACCATGACGCTGACCACGCCGCATTGCCCCGTGGCCGAATCCATGCCCGGCGAAGTCGAACTGCGTGTCGGCGCCGTCCCCGGCGTCGGCGATGCACAGGTCAATCTGGTCTGGGATCCGCCATGGGATCCGGCCAAGATGAGCGATGAGGCCAAGCTGGAACTGGGGATGCTGTGATGACGACCGAGACCAAGACCCGCGCCCGCCCCGCCGCCGTCACGCTGACGCCCAGCGCCGAACAGCGCATCGCCGACCTGATGGCCAACGCGCCGGAGGGGACGATCGGCGTCAAGCTTTCCACGCCCCGGCGCGGCTGTTCGGGCCTGGCCTATTCGGTCGATTATGTGAGCGAGGAAGCCAAATTCGATGAGAAGATCGTGACGCCCGGCGGCACCTTCTACATTGACGGCGCGTCGGTGCTTTATCTGGTCGGATCGACGATGGACTGGGTGGAGGATGACTTCACCGCCGGCTTCACCTTCGCCAATCCCAATGCCAAGGGCGCCTGTGGCTGCGGCGAGAGCTTCACGGTCTAGTCTCTGTCTCCGTTCGTTTCGAGCGAAGCCGAGAAACGGTACGCACAGGTTTCTCGACCTTGCCTGTCCTGAGCGCCTGCCTTGGCAAGCAGTCGAAGGGCTCGAAACGGACGGAGGAGTATATTGCCTCATCTATTGATCTTTGGCCTTGGCTATACCGCGTCACGGCTGGCCGACCGCCTGCGATCGGATGGCTGGCGCATCACCGCCACCCGCCGTCATGCCGACGCAGACACGCTGGCCTTCGATGACGATCCCTCTGTCCGCGCGGCCATCGCCAGCGCCACCCATATCCTCTCCTCCGTCCCGCCCGCAGGTGATGTCGACCCGGTGCTGGCCCGCTACGGTACCGCGATAGCCGCCGCACCGGCGCGCTGGATCGGTTATCTCTCCTCCACCGGCGTCTATGGCGATACGCGCGGAGCGTGGGTCGATGAAGCCAGCCCGGTCGGCACCGGCCGCCGTACCGCCAGGGCGGAGGCCGACCAGTCCTGGGGCGCGTTGCGGCCTGATATGCGCCGTTTCCGCCTGCCGGGCATCTACGGTCCGGGCCGTTCGGCGCTGGACCGGGTGCGGGCGGGGAAAGCGCATCGCATCGACCTGCCCGACCAGATTTTCAGCCGCGTCCATGTCGATGACATTGTCGCAGGGATCATGGCTTCGTTCGATGGGCCGCCGGGCATCTATAATCTGGCCGACGACCTGCCCTGCGCGCAAAACCGGGTGATAGAGGCCGCCTGCGACATGCTGGGGATGGCCCATCCGCCCCTGCTGACGCTGGAACAGGCCGCGCTGTCGCCCATGGCGCTGGCCTTTTATGCAGAGAACCGCCGCGTCGCCAATGGACGCGCAAAACGCCTGCTTGGCTGGTCGCCACGTTACCCGACCTATGTGCAGGGGCTTGCTGCCTGCGACTCGACGGGTGCGTGATTCGGTTCGGCGCAAAGACTGGCCGCCGATTACCACTTGTTAACCACAGCGGCGCGATAGCGGGTTATCACTTGTCGGGACAGACTGATGGATCGCATCGACCATATTTTCGGCACGCTCAGCCAGCGGATGAGCAGCATGAAGCAACCCTGCCGTGCGATGCCAGCATCCGAACCGCTTTCCAGCCTGATCGACAAGGTCAACGCGGCCAAGCAGCGCTATCAGCCCGGCATGGGTCGTTAAAAGCTCAGGGTTCGCCCTTCGATTCCAGCATCCGTCGCTCGGCGAACCATTGTTGCAGCCTCTGGGCCGCACAGCCGGTGAAGCCGTTGCTGCCGATCACCGAACAACTGCCCGGCAGGGTCTGGCGCTGGACCTGTTCCATCGTCGCCACCTGGCTGCCCCAGCCGGGGCCACCCGCCACCGCCGGTTTTTCGCGCAACTTCTTGGGGATGCGGTAGCGCTCGGCTTCGGGCCTGCGCGCGCACACCACGATTTCGCTGTCATCCTTGCCCTTGGGGCAGGGATCATCGCCATAGACGATCAGGTTGAATATGCGGTCGGGCGGCGGTTCAGGCTGCGCCAGCACGGGCGTCGCCGGGATCAAAGCCGCCCCTATCAGGGCCAGGGACATAGACAGACGCATCATCGGAAAATCCTTCATTCGCCCCTGTCATTGCCCGCCTTGCCCGAAAGCGGAGACTCCTTGTCCAGACGCCGTTCGGCGCCCGGACCCGTCAGGGTTGCGATGCGGGCGCCGTATCCTTGGCCTTTTCCTCCGCCACGACCCGCGCTTCGATCGCTTCGCTGTCGGCGTCGATGGTGGACAGGCGCTTGGCGCGCTCGGCTTCTACCAGATCCTTCCAGCTGGCATTGTCGAGCGCCTGCCGTTCCGCCTTGGCCAGCCGCGCCAGCTGCGCGAAGCAGCCGGTTGCGCCGCCACCGCCGACCGGCGAGCAGCTTTCGGTGCCGGACCGCCCGACATATTCCATCGACCGCACCCGCTCGCCCCAGGCCTGTTTGCTGGGTTCATTGGGATCGCCGCGCAGCGGTTCGGGGATGCGATAGCGCTCTTCCTCCCCCTTGCGCGCGCACACGACAATGTCGTCGCCCTGGCTTTGCGGACAGGCATCGTCGCCATAAACGATGACAAGGTTGACCTTCTCCGTCGTCGGCGCGGCCGCCGCGGTGGGCGCGCTTGACGGCTGGGCCAGTGCGGGGCCGGCAGCGCTCATCAGCAACAGCGCGGCGATCATCGGTATCCTGGTCATCCGTCGGTCCTTTTCAGATGCGCTTTGATAGCGCGATGGCGGCCCGGCATCCCAAACGAATGGCGCCCGACAAGAGGGGGTAGGCAGGGGCCTGCTGCGCTCCATGCGCCAGCGCGGCATCGCGATGCTCGACTTCCTCTGCCTGAAAATCCGCGATGGCGGTGGAGAGTTCCGGATCGTCGCTGCCTAATTGCACTAATTGTTCGCCATAATGGCGGTCGATCTCCGTCTCGATCGCGGCGGTACAGGCCATGGCGGCCTTGGGACCGATCGCCGCCGTCACCGCACCCAGCGCAAAGCCCGCCACGTTCCAGATCGGTGCCAGCGCGGTCGGTCGCACGCCGCGCCGGGCGATCATGGCGTCGAACGTCTGGCGGTGGCGCTCTTCCTGCGCGGCCATGCCCGCAATGATGCGGGCATCGGGATGCCGATCGCCCATCACGGCAAGCTGCCCTGCATAGATGCGCGTCGCGCCGAACTCACCGGCCTGATCGACCCGCAGCATCGACGCGCGATCGGCGGGCTTGGGACGGCGACCGGGTCGGGGAAAATCCTGCTTCGCGCTCATGCATTGCGTCCTTTGCGTCCCAACAACGCCAAGATGGCGAGTGCGCCACCGACCGACAAGAGGCCGTTATAGCCCGCCAGCGATATGCCCAGCAGGCTCCATGGCGCAACATCGCAGCGGGTGATGGGCGTCGCCATGATCTGGGTCAATATATCGGCCGCATTGCCGCCGGTCGGCGATGTGGAGCAGGCGGTCAGCCCTTCCCACCAGCCATATTCGACCCCGGCATGGAACAGGCCGATGGCGCCGCTTATGGCGATGGCGATGGCGGCCAGCGTCGTGAACATCGCGCTGGTCCTCGGATTGCCCTTTGCCGCAAAGGCCAGCAGCGCCAGCGCGATCGCGGCCATATGCGGATAACGCTGCCACCAGCACATTTCGCACGGATGCAATCCGCCCACATATTGCGACGCATAGGCACCGCCCAGCAGCGCCACGGGGATCAGCAGCGCCAGGGCGCGAGCGAGGGGAAGTTTGCTCATCATCCCCGCTTAAACCCCCAGGCACCTTTCGTCATGCTGAACTTGCGGGATTCCCACACCATCCGCTCAGGGCGAACGGGAATGATAGGGACCCCCTTACTTCGCCCCCGGCTTCCTGGCCGCAGCCTGCGCGATGGTTGCGCCCGGCGTGCTGGCCAGGCGACCAATCGTCTTGAGCGCATAGTCGAGCTGGAAATCCTCGACGCCCTTCTTCTTCAATTCCTCGGCCGACATGGCAAAGCGCGGATCGTCCTTGGCATCTTCCTCCAGCGTCTTGTCGTCGGTCTTGATCTCGTTGATCAAATGGCGGCGCAAGTCGCTTTCGCGATATTTGGGGCGGTTCTTGTAATCGGGGTCGGACAGCTGCGGGACGCGGATGTCGGGCTGGATGCCCCCTTCCTGCACGCTGCGGCCCGAAGGCGTATAATAACGCGCCGTGGTCAGCTTGAGCGCGGTGGTGTTCGACAGCGGCAACATCGTCTGCACGCTGCCCTTGCCAAAGCTGCGTTCGCCCATCACCAGCGCGCGATGCTGGTCCTGCAACGCACCGGCGACGATTTCGGATGCGGACGCCGATCCTGCATCGACCAGCACGATCACCGGCAGACCCTTCGCATCGTCACCAGGCTTGGCATAATAGCGTTCGACATCGCCCTTGGCCCGGCCGCGCTGCGACACGATCTCGCCGCGTTCTAGGAAAGCGTCGCTGACCGATACGGCTTCATCCAGCAGACCGCCGGGATTGGACCGCAGGTCCAGCACATAGCCGGTCGGCTTGTGGCCCAGCGACTTGTCGATGCTGCGGATCGCCTGCCGTACATCGGCACCGGTATTGGCAGAAAAGCTGACGATGTTGATGACGCCGATGCCGTTCTTCACTTCCCATTTCACTGGCTTCAACTGAATGATCTCGCGCGTCAGTGTCAGGTCGATCGGCTTGTCGCGTCCGGCCCGCACGATCGTCAGCTTCAGGCTGGTGCCCGGTGCGCCGCGCATCTTGTCGACCGCTTCGTCCAGCGTGCCGCCATAGATCAGCTGCCCGTCGATATGGGTGATATAGTCGCCCGCCTTGATCCCCGCGCGCCAGGCCGGGGTATCCTGCGTCGGCGCGATCACCTTGACCGCGCCATCCTCCTGCGTGACCGACAGGCCCAGGCCGCCATAGCTGCCCTCGGTCTGGGTCCGCAGATTCTGGAAATCGCGCGCGTCCAGGAAGCTGCTGTGCGGGTCCAGGCTGGCCAGCATCCCGTCGATCGCGCCCTTGATCAGCTTTTCATCGTCGACTTTCTCGACATAATCGCTGCGGACCTTCTGGAACACGTCCATGAATTCGTCGAGCGCCTTGTAGCTCGACGCCTCCCCATCGGCGAGCGCCGCGGTGGTGGCGGGAATGAGCGCAAGCGCCCCGAGCGCAAGTGTGCCCTGGAGGAAGGTGGATTTCATGGTTGTCCTTGATTCCGGCATCTGCGTTCCATCATAAGCCGATTCGCGTCCCGACGCAAAAGCGCGCTTCGACGAATGTTGCGTAGGGTCGATGAGCGTCAGGTTAATGAGCGCGCGATCCTCATCCCAGCCCCACCAGCGGCACGATGTCGACCGGACGGCCGTTGCGGCGCAGTTCTATGGTGATGGTGGGACGGCCAGGGCCGGTGATGGCGACCGGCTCGCCCTGCCGCACGCTGTCGCCCACTTGCGCGGTAATGCGATGCAGGCCGGTGATCAGCGTGGTCCAGCCCTGGCCATGGTCGATGATCAATATCTGGCCATAGCCGCGATAGGGCCCGGCAAAGGCGATGCGTCCGGCGGTCGGCGCGACCGCCTGCGCCCCCGGCTGCGTCACCAGCGTCAGCCCGCGTGAGCGGACGCCGCCATCATTCACCTCGCCCATGCCCGTGACCAGCTGGCCCACGACCGGCAGGCGATAGGGCGGCGGGCCGCGCATCGCCACGGCCCGGTCAGGGGCAGGGGCGTCGGTCTCGTCGGGGCGAGCCGGGCGCAGCAGCGGACCAGGCAGCGCAGCCAGCTTGTCGCGCAGGTCGCCCGCTTCCTCCAGCCGGTCCATCAGGTCGACAATGTCGCGCGCCCGCTCGCCCAGCGCCAGCGCCCGCTCGCTCTCCATCCCCGCATTGGTGCGATAGTCGCGCGCGGCCACCCGCTTCTGCGCCTCCAGCGCGGCGAGTTGGGCCTGTCTTTCCTTGCGCTGTTGCTGGCTGCTGGCCAGCGCATCGGCCGCCTGCTGCGCCGTCGCGCGCAGCGCCCGGCTGCGTTCCAGCTCGGCGCGCAGCCCCGCGGTACGCTGGCGGATCACCGGGAGTATCTGCCCCAGCACCGCGCGCATATGCACGGCATCGGTGATCGAGCCGGGCTGGACCAGCGCCAGCGCCAGCGGGCGGCGCGCCATCATCTGGAGCGCGGCGGTCAGGCGCACGACCGGTTCCTGCTTGGCCGCCAGCCGGGCCGCCTGCGCGCGCTGCATCCGCGCGACGATGGCGATGCGCGCCTGCGCGCCCGCTATGTCGGCTTCGGCCTGCTGGATGCGCGCGGCGATCGCGGCGGCGCGGCGGCGCGCCTGCTCGGCCTCGTCGCGCGCTGCGCTCGCCTGCTGGTCGAGCCGGGCGGACCGATCGCGCGCCTCGTCCGACTGGCGGCGCGCGGCCTTCAGCGCGGCCTGTTCCTGTTGCAATGTGGTGCCGGCGGTGCCGGGCAGGATGATAGCGTCGTCATCGGCGGCGGGCAGGCGCGACGCGGCCAGGACGCCAAGGCCCGCCATCATCGCGATCATGATCCCGCCCCGTGTCACCCGCCTATCCTTCGCGATGATAGGGGTGGTTGGCAAGGATGGAGCAGGCCCGCCACAATTGTTCGGCCAGCATCGCGCGGGCCATCATGTGCGGCCAGGTCATATTGCCAAAGGCGATCAGCAGGTCCGCATTCGCCCGTTCGGCGTCGTCAAACCCGTCCGCCGCGCCGATCAGGAAGCGGCATTCGCGCGTTCCCGCGTCGCGCCAGCCTTCGATCCGCCGGGCAAAGTCCATGGAGGATAGCTGCTTGCCCTTTTCGTCCAGCATCACCGTGACGGTGCCGGGCGCCTGCGGGGGCAGCTTGCCGCCCCGATCAGGCATTTCGGTGATCTTGTGCGGCATGGTCAGCCGCTTGACATAGCGGTCGACCAGTTCGGCTTCGGGCGACCGCCCGATCTTCCCGCGCGCGATGATATGGAGGAGCATTCAGCCTTAATCCGTTCACCCTGAGCGAAGTCGAAGGGTTCGGCTGAGCCGCAGGCGAAGCCACTTCGCTACGCTCAGTGGAAGGCTTCGACTTCGCTCAGCCCGAACGGCGTTGGGTTACGCTGTCCCCGCCACTGGCGCGTCGACGAAGCCCCACATCCGTTCCAGATTGTAGAAGCTGCGCACTTCGGGCCGGAACAGGTGGACGATCACGTCGCCCGCGTCGATCAGCACCCAGTCGGCGACCGGCAGCCCTTCGATGCGGCACGAACGGCCCGTGCCTTTCTTGACCCGCTCGGCCAGATGCTCGGCGATCGCCGCGACCTGGCGCGACGAACGACCGCTCGCAATCACCATATAATCGGCGATGCTGCTCTTGCCTTCGAGGGGGATGGAAATGGTTTCCTGGGCCTGGTCGTCGTCGAGCGACTGCATGACGAGGGCGTGCAGGGCGGCCACGCTATCGGCCGCTGCGGCCGTATCGTTGGCAATAAGGGGTCTGGTCAAAAAAGCTCCATTCTAGACGATCAGCCGACGCGTGAGCGGGTCCCGCACACGTGCATGTTCATATTCGCGATGCCAGAGGGGGTTCACCTGCCGAAACAGGGTCGCCGATCTTGGATCAGGGCGAAAGCGCAATAGCACGAGCGCCGGCGGTCTCCAATTCGTCCAGCCTGCTTTCTGGCAAGCGGGCAGGACGAAGCGCCGCAGCCAGTTCATGGCCACAGAGCCACGAGCAGCACCATCATAGCCCGGACGGGCGATCACGGCAATGGGCATTTGACGCGCTATGCCGCGCCAGTCCCTCCACTGGCTGAACTGCGCCAGATTATCGGCCCCCATCAGCCAGATGAAGCGGTTGCGCGGGTAGCGGCGGGTCAGCGCGCGCAGCGTGTCTGCCGTGTAGCGCGTGCCCAGTTGCGTCTCGATCGCGGTGGCGCGAATCGGGGCGCGCCGCGCGACCTTGCGCGCATGGGCCAGCCGGGCGGGCAGGGGCGTCATGCCTGCGCGGGGCTTCAGCGGGTTGCCCGGCGACACCAGCCACCAAATCTCGTCTAGCCCCAGCGCCTTTGCCGCGAACAGCGAAATCGCGCGATGCCCGCCATGGGCCGGGTTGAAGGAGCCGCCGAGCAGGCCGATGCGTGTCATAGCCCCGCCATGCCATCTGGCGCGGGTCGCTGCAATCGCGCTGCTGCCCGGTCAGGGTGCGGCGACGATCCCCCAGGGCGCGCTCCCGACGGCGATCGTCGCGCTCACCTGCGCCTTGGCCAGATCGATCACCGATACCGAATCGGACAGGCCATTGGCTGTATAGGCTTGGGTGCCATCGGCGCTGACCGCGACATGCCAGACCCGCCTGCCCACGGGCACATAGGCGCGGACTTTGCGGGTCGCGACATCGACCAGCGCGACATGATCGGCCCGGCCCAGCGCAACGATGGCGGTCCTGCCATCGGGGGTGAAACGGATGCCGCACGGCAGGATGCGATGCGCCGGGACGCCCGGTATCTCGAACCGCAGCGTCTCGCGCACCGCACGGCTTGTCGTGTCGATGATCTGGACAGTGCCGCCAATTTCTGCCGCGACCCATAATTGCGCGCCGTCGGCGGTGAATTCGACATGGCGCGGGCGCTGGTCGGTCGGGGTTTCGGCGACCATCTGGCGCGTGCCAAGGTCGATCCAGTTGACGACATTATCCTCTTCGGACGTCACTGCCACCCACTGGCCGTCCGGGCTTTGCGCCACCCCTTCCGGCTCGCCGCCGACATCGACCTGAAAGGCGACGGTGCGGCTGGCCAGGTCTATCGCCGTCAGCGCGGCATTATCCTCATTGGCGACGAAGAGCGTCTTGCCGTCGCGGGAGAGGGCAAATTGCTCCGGGTCTTGCCCAGATGGCAATTCCGCGACCAGTTTGCCGGTTGCGCGGTCGATCACCTGGACCGCATGGTCGGTGCTGGCGCACAGATAGAGGTAGCGGCCATCCTTCGACAGGGTGATGCCACGCGGGCGGCCGCCCACGGCCCAGGTCGCCGTCACCTGCCCCGACGCGGTATCGACCACAGACACGCTGTCCCCGCGCTCGTTGGAGACATAGAGGGTTTCCCCCTGCGCGGCGGTGGGCAGCGCCAGCCAGACGGCCCCGACGGCAATGCCGATGCGCTTCATATCCTGATCCTCTCACCGCTTTGGCCGCCATCCTATCGGCTGGTAACGATCGACGGGATTGTACCAATGGCCAATGGGCCGCGCGCCTGCCTTAGCCGATATTCCGGTCAACGAGAATCCGCGTGAGAGGATGACGCATATGAAACTGGGACGGATCGCGCTGCTGGGCGCCATTGCCACGCTGGGCATGACCGGGGCGAGCGCGCTGCTGGCGCATGGCGATGTCACGCCGCAAGCAGTCGACACGAGCGCGCTGCCGGAGATTGGCGAAGCCTGGCTCGAAAAAAACCCCTATAGCGGCAACGCCAAGGCGATCGAGATCGGCCAGTCGGCTTATGGTCAAAATTGCGCGCGCTGCCATGGGCTGGATGCGGAATCCGGCGGCATCGCGCCGGACCTGCGTTATCTGGAGGAAGGCGAATCCGGCGATCAATGGTTCGCCGAACGCTTCCGCCACGGCTCCAGCCATGACGGCAAGGTCTATATGCCGCCCTTTGGCGACGTATTGGGGCAAAAGGCCGGCTGGGCCATCCGCGCCTGGCTTGAAACCAAACATGAGGGATAGGGCGATGCTCACCCGTCGCGCCTTGATTGGCGGGGCGGGTGTGGCGCTCGCGCTGGCCGCGGGCCGCGGCAGCGCGGCCCCGTTGGCCAAGGTCAAGGCGCTCGGTACGTTGCGCGTGATCGTCTATCAGGACAACCGGCCCTGGTCGTGGGAGGAGGGCGGCAAGATCGTCGGTCTGGACGCTGACCTGGCGCAGGCGATCGCGGGCAGGCTGGGCGTGCGCGCCGACGTGGCCCAACTGGTCGCGGACGAAAGCGCCGATGACGATCTGCGCAACGGCGTGTGGAAGGGCGGTTTGCTGGGCTTCATGCCCGGCGACCTGATGCTGCATGTCCCCTTCGACCGGACCTTCGCGGCGCGCAATGATCAGGTTGCGATCATCGCGCCCTATTATCGCGAGAATTTTGCGCTGGCCGGTTCCGGTGGCGCGGTCGCGCTGGAAGGGATGCCGACCGAGTGGCGCGGCCGCAAGCTGGCCGCTGAACTCGACTCCATCCCCGACTTCTATCTGACAGGCTCTTTTGGCGGCGTGTTGGCCAAGGATGTCGTCCATTATCCGACCGGATCGGCGGCGGTGGCGGCAGTATTGGCCGGGCAGGCGGACGCCGTGCTGGCGAGCCGGGCGCAGATCGAACACGGACTGCACGGTGCGGGCGCTGGCCGCGTCACGCTGCGCAAGGGGCCGCTGCCCGCTTTCACCTCGCCCGGTTGGGATATCGGCATGGCGGTCAAGGAAAATAGCCGCACGCTGGGCGACGCGGTGGAGGAGATCGTTACCGCCATGGCGGCAAGCGGCGAGATGAAGGCGTTGTTCGCGCGCTACGGGGTCAACTGGACCGCGGCCAACGCCGCAGGCTGAGCGCGGACCGCCAGTATCCCGACCCAAGGTCTAATTGTCGCTGATCGGGAGCGGCATAGTCTGCACAGAAATCGTGGGCGCCCAATGCGCCCGATTACACAGGGAGGATGGTTATGAAAGGACCGATCATGCGGGCGCTGTCGGGCGTCGCTGCGATGGCAATGGCGATGGGGGCCGCGCCGCTGGTGGCGCAAAGCGGGCCGACCGATGCCGATCTGATGAACGACGCCAAATCGACGGGCGACGTGCTGACATATGGCATGGGACCGCAGGCGCATCGCTTCAGTGCGCTCAATGCGATCAACAGCGGCAATGTGTCGAAAATGGTGCCTGTCTTCTCCGCCTCGCTGGGTGGTGAAAAGCAGCGCGGCCAGGAAGCGCAGCCGATCGTCTACGACGGCACCATCTATGTGACCGGCAGCTATTCGCGCCTGTTCGCCTTCGACGCGCGCACTGGCGAGGAAAAATGGCAATATGACGCCCGCCTGCCCGACGGCATCATGCCCTGCTGCGACGTGGTGAACCGGGGCGCGGCGATCTATGGCGACAAGATCATCTTCGCCACGCTCGACGCGCGCCTCGTGGCGCTCAACCGCCTGACCGGCAAGGTGATCTGGAACAAGCAGATCGCCGACTATAAGGAAGGCTATAGCGCCACCGCCGCGCCGCTGATCGTCAACGGCATGGTCATCACCGGCAATTCGGGTGGCGAATTCGGCGTAGTCGGCGCGGTCGATGCGCGCGACGTCAACACCGGCGAGCTGATCTGGCACCGCCCGGTGATTGAAGGCCATATGGGCACGCTCAATGGCAAGGATAATGGCATCACCGGCAAGCTGAACGCCAGCTGGCAGGGCGACCAGTGGAAAACCGGTGGCGGCGCGACCTGGCTGGGTGGCACCTATGATCCTGAAACCAATCTGCTCTTCTTCGGCACCGGCAACCCTGCGCCGTGGAACAGCCATCTGCGTCCCGGCGACAATCTCTACTCCGCATCCACCATCGCGATCGACCCGGCCACCGGCGTCATCAAATGGCATTTCCAGACCACGCCGCACGACGGCTGGGATTTCGACGGCGTCAACGAATTCATTCCCTTCGACGCCACCATCAACGGCAAGCCGATGAAGCTTGGCGCGAAGGCGGACCGCAACGGCTATTTCTTCGTGCTCGACCGGACCAACGGCAAGTTTGTCAGCGCCAGCAAGTTCGTGATGCAGACGACCTGGGCCGATGGCTTCAACAAGAATGGCAAGCCGAATTACATCGTGGAAGGCCGTCCGCCGGCACCGGGCGATGCAAAGGGCAAGCCGGTCTTCGCCTCGCCGTCTTTCCTGGGCGGCAAGAACTGGATGCCGATGGCCTACAGCCATGACACCGGGCTTTTCTATATCCCGTCCAACGACTGGGGCATGGACATCTGGAACGAGCCTATCGCCTACAAGAAGGGCGCTGCCTATCTGGGCGCGGGCTTCACCATCAAGCCGATTGCCGAAGATCATATCGGCGTGCTGCGGGCCATGGACCCCAAGACCGGCAAGATCGTGTGGGAATATAAGAACAAGGCGCCGTTGTGGGGCGGGGTGCTGACGACCGGGGGCAATCTGGTGTTTACCGGCACGCCCGAAGGCTATCTAAAGGCCTTCGATGCCAAGACTGGCCAGGAATTGTGGAAATTCCAGACCGGGTCCGGCGTGGTCGGTTCGCCTGTCACCTGGGAACAGGATGGCGAACAATATGTCGCCGTCATGTCCGGCTGGGGCGGCGCTGTGCCTCTGTGGGGCGGCGAAGTCGCCAAATCGTTCAAGGACATCAATCAGGGCGGCGCGCTCTGGGTGTTCAAACTGCCAAAGTCATAAGGAAGAGAATGTCATGATCGTCATGGGACGTGGCAGCTATGCAATGCAGGCTCCGGTACTGCCGCCTTGCGCTTTGCGGCTTGCCACATCCCATGACTTGGTCGATCATTCGGGCCAGGGGCAGGATATGGGCCAATATATGGGCGGCGAAGCGATCATGGAACGCGTGCTGATCGTCGATGACCATCCGCTGGTGCGCGACGGTTTGCGCAGCGTCATCGCGATCAGCTTCGACAATATCGAGATTTTCGAAGCTGCGACCCTGGACGAGGCGATCGCCACGCTGGAAAAGCAGGATAATTTCGATCTCATCCTGCTCGATCTCCACATTCCCGACGTACGGCGGCTGGATGGCCTCAAACTGCTGCGCGATCGCTTCCCGATCCTGCCGGTGGTGATGGTGTCGGGGGCGTTCGACCGCGCGATCGTGCAGGAGGCGCTGGCCGCCGGCGCGGCCGGGTTCATCCCCAAATCGCTCAAGCGCAGCGCCATCGTCGACGCCTTGCACCGGGTCGTGTCGGGCGAAATCTATCTGCCCGAAACCATGGGGGAAGGGGCAGCGCCGTCCGCTGACGAAGATGACATCACCCGTCGCATCGACAGCCTGACGCCGCAGCAGAAGACGGTCCTTGGCCATCTGGTCAACGGTCGCCTCAACAAGCAGATCGCCCACGACCTCAATGTGTCGATGACGACGATCAAGGCGCATGTATCGGCGATCCTGCAAAAGCTGGGGGTGCTCAGCCGCACCCAGGCAGTGATCAAGGCGAACCGGGTACATTTCCGCGCCGACTGACCCGGCACGACCTTCCATCTATTTCAGCATCGTCCGCAACAGCGCGCGCAACTGTGCAGGCTTGACCGGCTTGCTCAGCAGCGGGATGCCGCAGGCATCCAGGCGGACCTTCAGATCCTTGCCGCGATCGGCCGAAATCATCACCGCAGGCACCGGCCCGCCGAAATGGGCGCGCAGCCGGTCGATCACATGGTCGCCCGTCTCCCCGTCATTCAGATGATAGTCGATCAGGATGATGTCAGGCTTGGCGTCATCTGTGAACAGGGCGGTCGCATCGGCAAAGCCGCCCGCCGTCCGCACACTGCATCCCCAGCCGCCGAGCAGGGTCGACATGCCGGTCTGGATTGCCCGCTCATTGTCGATCACCAGCACGTTGAGACCCCGCATCGTGCGATCGCGTCCGGATATGTTCGGCTCGCTGTCGGGATCGGTCACCGGCTCACCCGCCGGCAGGCAAATCGCAAAGGTCGATCCACGACCGGGCGTCGATTCGAGCGTGATCGGATGGCCCAGCATGTCGCTCGCCCGCTTGACGATAGCCAGGCCCAGCCCCTTGCCGCTGGTGCGGGTGTCCAGCCGACGAAACTCCTCGAACACCAATGCCTGCTTGTCGAGCGGAATGCCGGGGCCGCTGTCGGTCACACTGATGCGCACGCCGTCCGGCCCGCTTTTGCAATCCACCCGAACCGATCCCTGCTGGGTATAGCGCAGCGCGTTGGACAGGAAATTCTGCAGGATGCGTCGCAACAGCCGGATGTCGGATTGCACCCATGCCGGTTCGCTGGCGATCACCAGTTCCAGCCCGCCAGCGCGGGCCATCGGGGCAAATTCGACGCGCAGCGTGTCGAGCAGTCGGTCTAGCCGGAAATCGCCAACCTCAGGCTGGATTGCGCCTGCGTCCAGACGGCTGATTTCCAACAGAGCCTCCAGCAGATCCTCGACCGAATCCAGCGCCGTCGACGTCTGGTTGACCAGCGCGCGGGTCGGCAGCGCCAGTCGCCGGTCGCCCAGCGCGGCGACAAACAGCCGCGCGGCGTTCAATGGCTGGAGCAGGTCGTGGCTGGCGGCGGCCAGAAAGCTGGTCTTGGACAGGTTGGCCTTTTCCGCCGCTGTCTTGGCGTCGCGCAACTGTGTCTCGATCGCGCGGCGTTCGGCGATCTCTGTCTCCAGTTCGGCGGTCCGCTCGGCCACCCGGCGTTCCAGCGTCTCGGCCGTTTCCTGCAAGCCCGCCTGCGCCCGCAACATCGCGGTGACGTCGGTAAAGCCGATTACCTGCCCACCCCGTTCCAGCGCAGTGCTGCGAAGCTCGAAGCTGCGCGTCCCTGCATGGACCAGCGCGTGGCGCGGATCGCCGCCGGGCTGGTCGCCCCGCCAGTCCAGGCACCCTTCATCCGCCATGCCCAGATGCTCGCGGCACCAGGCGACCAGCGCGCCATGGCTGCCGCTCTCCTGCGCCCAGCCGCCGGGCAGGTCGAGCAGATGCTGGAGCGCGTCGTTCCACGCCGCCACGCGCCCCTGCGCGTCGAACAGGCAGACGCCTTCGGACAGATTGTCGAGCGTGGATTGCAGGATCAGGTTACGCTCGGCCAGTTCCAGCGCCCGGTTGCGGGCGTCCTGCGCCTTCACCTCGGTAATGTCGGTATAAATGCCGACAATACCGCCTTCGCTCGTGCGCAACTCGTTGATCTGGACCCAGCGGCCATCCGACAGCGCCTGCACATGCCCGCCGTCCGCAATGCTGTGGCGCGCCAGCCGGTCCGATACCCAGCGGTCGGGCGCGACCAGCGATCCGAGCGCGTGATGATGCGCGGCGGCGAGCCGGACAATCTCGTCGAAAGACTGACCTTGGCGAATCTGGTCGGCAATTTCGGGCCAGAAACTCAGATAGGCCTCGTTGAACAGGACCAGCCTGTCCTCTGCATCGAACAGGACAAAGCCCTCATTGATCGAATCGATCGCGTCGCGCAGCCGGGTCTGGGCTTCCTCGGCGGTCGCATGGGCCTGGGCCAGCTCCGCATTGGCGGTGGCCAGACGGCCCAGCGCATCCTCCAGTTCGCCCGTCCGCTCTCGCACCATGGCTTCCAGCGTGATCGCGGTCTCGAACATCGAAAAGGCATTGCCGACCATATCGCTCGACCGTTCGACCCGGTCGATCAGCGCGGCATTGATCTTGCGCAGCTTGCGATTGTCTTCCCGCAACCTGTCCAGCTCAGTGTCGGTTTCCGCCCGCTTGCTCATTTCCCGATCGCAAGTCCGCTAAAGGTCTGGTTGACGTGCAGCGCATGATATTGTTCGCCATAGGTATTGAAGCCGATGACGCGATGACGGCCATAGAGTTCGGATACGGCCCGGCTGATCTGCCGCTGTTCGGCGTCGATCCGGTTCAGCACGCAATCGAACGCTATGATCCGGTCGACCGTGCCGACATGGGCGGCAATGTCGGTGAACATCGCCTCCATCCCCGCGATCCGGTCCACCGGCTCACCCACGGTCAGCACGATGCCTTCGTCGATCGCGCAGTAGAAGGTCAGGCTGCCGTCCGGGTTGGCGCTCTGGATCGAGCGGACATGATAGTCCCCGCCCGCCCGCACCATCGGCGGATGGGCGGCGTAGAAGGCCAGGCCCAGCGCTTCCCCGGCATGGCCCGCCAGCCGCAGATATTCCTGCGCAGCAGGCTCGGCATTGATTTCGGTGACGATCCGGTCCTGCGGGACAGCGCCCGTCACCACCATCTTGGCCGCGCCAGGGCGATAATGCTGCCCTTTGAACACATGGATCGGCCGGGGGGTGGACAGGATGGCGATCACGGCGGCGCGATGGTGGAAACGGCCGCCGTGGAAGATCGCTGTTTCGCGGAAATCGAGCCCGTCGCCTGACGATCCGCCGATCAGCGGTACATCGCCCAGCGCATCCTGGATCGTCATCGTCAGCAGTTCCTCGCGATGGGACAAGCCATCGACCAGAAACAGCGCGACATGATTGACCCGGTCACCCAGATGGCGGCTGTCGCGCTCCGCCACCGCTGCGAGCGATCGGATGGCTTCCCGCGCTGCGACCGGATCGAACGCATCAATATCGTCGAAACAATGGGACACCATATGAAAGCTGGCGGCCGGAAAGCCGATGACGCTCAGACTATCCTCGTCATAGCCCTGCTCGGTCAGTTCGCCCGAACTGGTACAGCCGATCGCGACCCGATGTTCGCCATGGCGGTTCACCGCACGGGCCAGCGCATCGCGATCGAAACGATGCGAACAAAATAGCAGCATGCCGGCCAATGGTGAATCACCCATGGCATGGGCGACTTGCGCCATCGCATCGGCCGGATCGGGCATGTGGCTCGACGCAAAGACAATATCCGCCGCCTCCACACTCATTTCGCTCTCTCCCATCGCATTCCCCTTTTTCTTAGGGGTTATGCACTGTGCTGCGCATTTGTCACGTCAGGCGATGGCGTTGCCTCTTGGTGGATCGCCGGCCGCTTCCAGCAGGGCGTTTTCGTCGTCGGTAAAAATGCGCGACCGGACGATGAAGCGCATCCCTTCCGGGCTTTCCAGCGACATGCCCGCGCCGCGCCCTGGCACAATATCGATCGTCACCTGGGTATGGCGCCAATATTCGAACTGGGCCGCGCCGATCCATACCGGCACTTCGCCCCCGACATGGCCCAGCAGCACGTCCTGCGCGCCCACCTTGAATTCGCCGCGCGGAAAGCACATTGGCGCGGACCCGTCGCAACAGCCGCCCGACTGGTGAAACATCAGCGGCCCATGCCTGTCGGTCAGCTGCGCGATCAGCGCCAGCGCTGCATCTGTCGCCAATATGCGGGGCGGAAGCGGGTTCGTCACAGCCAGGCTTTCCTTTACAAAAAGGGGCGGACGTCCGTTAGGGACGCCCGCCTGGGACGAAGGCGCTTACAGGGGAAAGGCAAGCGCCTTCGTTGCGACCCTTTAGAAGAAGCCCAGCGCCTTGGGGCTGTAGCTGACCAGCAAATTCTTCGTCTGCTGATAATGGTCCAGCATCATCTTGTGGTTTTCGCGACCGATGCCCGACTGTTTGAAACCACCAAAGGCGGCATGGGCCGGATAGGCATGATAGCAGTTGGTCCACACCCGACCGGCCTGGATGCCACGGCCCATGCGATAGGCGCGGCTTCCATCGCGCGTCCACACGCCTGCGCCCAGACCATAGAGCGTGTCGTTGGCGATGGCGAGCGCTTCGGCCTCATCCTTGAAGGTGGTGACGGCCAGAACCGGACCGAAAATCTCCTCCTGGAATATCCGCATCCTGTTATGCCCCTTCAACACCGTCGGGGTGACATAATAGCCTTCGCTCAGTTCGCCATCCAGCTGCGCGCGCGCGCCGCCGGTCAGCAGTTCCGCGCCTTCGGCCAGACCAATCTCGATATAGGAGAGGATCTTTTCCAGCTGGTCATTCGACGCCTGCGCGCCGATCATGGTCGCCGGGTCGAGCGGGCTACCCTGCTTGATCGCCTTCACGCGCGCAATCGCGCGTTCGATGAACTTTTCGTAGATCGATTCCTGGATCAGCGCCCGGCTGGGGCAGGTGCACACTTCGCCCTGATTGAGGGCGAACATCGCAAAGCCTTCCAGGCACTTGTCGAAATAATCGTCGTCTGCATCCATCACGTCAGCAAAGAAGATGTTGGGCGACTTGCCGCCCAGTTCCAGCGTGACGGGAATCAGATTTTCCGACGCATATTGCATGATCAGGCGGCCGGTCGTCGTTTCGCCGGTGAAGGCGATCTTGCTGATCCGCTTGTTGCTGGCCAGCGGCTTGCCCGCTTCGACGCCAAAGCCGTTGACGACGTTCAGCACGCCGGGCGGCAGCAGGTCGCCGATAATGTCCAGCAGCACCAGAACCGACATGGGCGTCTGTTCGGCGGGCTTCAGCACGATGCAATTGCCAGCCGCCAGTGCCGGGGCCAGCTTCCACACCGCCATCAGGATCGGGAAGTTCCAGGGAATGATCTGGCCGACCACGCCCAGCGGTTCGTGGAAATGGTAGGCGATAGTGTCATGATCGATCTCGCTGATCGACCCTTCCTGGGCGCGAACGCAGCCTGCAAAGTAGCGGAAATGGTCGATGGCCAGCGGAATGTCGGCATGGGTCGTTTCGCGGATCGGCTTGCCATTGTCGATCGTCTCGGCCATCGCGATCAGGTCCAGATTGGCTTCCATCCGGTCGGCAATCTTGAGCAGGATGTTCGAGCGTTCCGTCGTGGAGGTCTTGCCCCAGGCATCCTTCGCCTTGTGCGCCGCGTCGAGCGCCAGCTCGATATCCTCGGCCGTTCCGCGTGCTATGGTCCCGACGACCTGGCCCGTCACGGGGGAAATATTTTCGAAATAGCCGCCCTTGACCGGGGCGACCCACTGGCCGTCGATATAATTGTCATACTGGTTGCGGATCAGCGTCTTGCCGGTGAACCGCTCCATCGCCTGCTGCAGCATCGTCCTACTCCTGTCCTGTCGAAATTGGCTGAAAACATGGCGCGGCGACCTGTGCCGGGCCATTGCACCTTGGGTCTATTTCACTTTTGCGAGCGCCGCCGTCATGCGCTTGGCGGCAAAGGGGGGCAGCTTGACCGCCTTGGCCGCTGCCAGGTCGGCGGCGGACACCTTGCCCACCTGGACCAGCGCGACCATGCCCATCGAATAATGGGGCATGCATTTTATGCCGTAGAGGCCAGGCTTGGCGACGGTCAGCACCATCTCCTTGTTCATCGCGCCCTTCACCGGCGTTGCGCCCGCGGGCAGCATGTTCGCCATCGTTTCGGCATTGTGGCTGGCGTCGGTCGGCTTGAAATGGATGGTATCGCCCGGCGCAACCTTCACGAAGGATGGTTCAAACACCATCGCCCCGTCCGCGCCCTGATTTTTCATATGGACCACAATGTCCTTTGCCGCAGCGGGCAGCGGCGAAAGGAGCAGGGCAGCGGCAAGGCCAGCTGACAGGCGCAGATGGATCACATCACTCTCCAAAGATGCACGCGGCTAATGGCCGCCAGATTGCGCCAAGAGTGCGACCGGAGCGCGCCTGCGCACAATGGGTCTTTGGTCCTATGTGGCCGTGCCGCCTTCGGGTTGGACCGGCGCGAGTGGCAGGCCAAGGTCGCGCCAGCCATCCGTCCCCTCCGCCAGCCACCAGACATTGGCAAAGCCCATCGATCGCAACCTTTTGGCAGCGTTCCAGCCCATCCAGCAGTCGGAGCGGCAGAACAGGATCAGCATCCTGCCGCGCGCGCGCCCCGTCAACCGGACAACGCCCGTGGCAAAATCCCCGGCAATGGCGGGATCGGGCTGGCCACGCCCGGCATCTGGAAACCAGTGCGCGCCAGGGATGGAGTCATGCGATGACGCCAGCCGCCAGCGCCCGTCCGGTTCACGATGACCACCTTCGGCCGGCAGGACATCGATGAAGATGGCATCCCTGTCCGGCACAAGCTGCGCCGCTGCTGCCAAGGCGATTCGGCCGACGCCGGCGGGCGGCTGGCGCACTGGCGCGCGATAATGCGCGACGCGATAGCCATCGGCGTCGAACAATGGCTCCTGCGCCAGCGCGGACGACGCAACCAGCATCGCCGCCATGATGAAGCGCCGCATGATCCTCTCCCCGGCTTATGACCCAAGGGCCAATGGTAGCGCGTCGCGCCCTCTATTAGACCCTGTCATAAGGGAGAAGGATATGCGCAGGGCAAAGAGCCTATGGGTCGCGATCATGCTGACGCTGGCGCCGGCCGGTGCCGGGGCCGCTCCGCCTGCCGATCCGCTCGGCTCACCGATGTGGATAGCCCATGCGCGCACATTGTTCGGTGATGATCCGGTGCGGTTCGACCCCCGAGTCCATGTGTCCTTCCCGATGATTGCGGAAAACCAGCGCGCCTTTCCGGTGGTTATCGATGCGCGCGGAATAGCGGGGGTCAGGCGCATGATCCTGCTCGCGGACCTTAATCCCATTCCGGTCGCGATCGACTATCGCCCCCTGCATGCCGCGCCCTATGTCGCGACTCGGATCAAACTGGATCAGCGCACTCCGATACGCGGCGCGGTGCAACTGGACAGCGGGCAATGGCTGGTGTCGGGCGGCTGGATCGATGCCGCGGGCGGCGGCTGTTCCGCGCCACCCGTCAGCCGGGTCAAGGGCGACTGGGCTGACCATCTGGGCGAGATACGTGGCGAAGTCTGGCCGATGGCGCAGGGCTATAATCGAGTGCGGCTGAGCTTCCGGCATCCGATGGACACCGGCCTTGTCGAAAATATCGCCACTTATCATCTGGAGGCGCTGGCGGTGACCGACGGGGAGGGGCGTGTGCTGGGTGACATGGATATCTGGGCATCGGTGGCGGAAGACCCGGCGATCACGCTGATGGTGGACGGCAGCCCGGATGCGGCGCTGCGGGTCGCGGCGCGTGATACCAACGGGCGCGACTATCGGGCCAACCTCATTTTGGCGCGTCAGTCGCCGATGCCGGGCGGACGATGAAGCTGTCGCGACGCGCCATGCTGGGCGGGATAGCGGGCCTGGCGACGATGCCGGCTCGTGCGGCCGACTATAGCATCACGGCGGTGCCGGTCGGCGATGGCATCTGGATGGTGCGCGGCGCGGACGAGCCGATCGAAGAGCATAATGGCGGGGCCATCGCCAATATCGCCATCATCGCGACGCCCGCCGGGACGGTGCTATGGGAATGCGGCCCTTCGCTTCGCTATGGCCGCGCCCTGCGCCAGGTGGCCGAGCAATTGACGGGCCAGCGCATAATACGGGTCTATGTCAGCCATCTCCATCCCGATCATGGCCTGGGGCTGGCCGCCTTCGATCCTGCCATCGTCGCCGCGCTGCCGGGCACGATCGCGGCGTTGACGGCGCAGGGGCAGGGCTATGCCGATGGCATGTACAGGCTGCTGGGCGACTGGATGCGCGGCACGGACCTGATCCTGCCGGGCCGGACCATCATGGCGGCGCAGGAGGATTTTGGCGGGCGGGTGCTGCGCCTGCTTGCGCTTTCCGGCCATAGCAGTGCGGATCTGGCGCTGCTGGACGAAAGAAGCGGCCTGCTGTTGGCGGGTGATCTGGTTTTTCATGATCGCGCGCCCAGCACCCCGACCGCCGATCTTGCGGCCTGGCGCGCCAGTCTGGAGCAGCTGAAGGCCTTGCCCCATGGCGGCGTCCTGCCTGGCCATGGGCCGCTCGACCCGACAGGAACGGCGGCCATTGCCCAGACGCGCGACTGGATCGACTGGCTGGAAGGCGCACTGACGCAGGCGGTGCGCGATGGTCTCGACATGGTGGAGGCGGGCGACCTGCCTATCCCCGCCCGCTTTGCCCGGATGGCCGCCGCCCGCTACGAAGTGCAGCGCAGCGTGTCGCATCTCTATCCTGGCATCGAAGCGGCATTGCTGCCGCGTATCGACGTCAAAAGCGCGCCCTGATCCCCACCTGCCAGCGGCGCGGCGCGCCCGGTCCATAGGCACGGGGATTGGATGCGCCCGGCGCTTCCTCCAGTTCGATCTCATCGACCTCGCTGAACGTGCCAAAGGTCGCGTAGCGCCTGCCCAGCGCATTGCGCACCTCGCCAAACAGGCTGACGCCGCGCACCACATCCACGCTCGCGCGCAGATTGACGATGGCGTAGCCGCCCAGCCTGGGCGTATCATTCCCTTCGTCGCCGACCAGATATTGGCCCGATCGCGCGATCACATCGCCGCCAATGCTCCAGCCCTGACCGGCATAGTCCAGGTTCAGCGTCGCGCTATGCCGGGCTATACCGGGCAGGCGATCCCCGCGCTCGACGGCGATCAGGCCGTCCTCGTCCGCTGTCGGATTGGCCGGGCTGGATAGGCTGAGCGGCGCGCGATAGGTGGCGTCGGTAAAGGCATAGCTGAGGCCCGCTTGCAGCCCGCCCCGCTGTGCGCGGATCGTCGCTTCCACGCCCTGCCGCCTGGTGCTGCCGATATTGCGGAAATAGGCGCGGCCCCGAATTTCCGATGCGACATATTGAATGTCGTTGCGATTGTCTGTCCGCCAGGCCGACAACAGCCAATCAACCGCAAAGCCGCCAAGCTGCGCCTTGCCCTTCGCACCCGCTTCCCAGCTTTTGGCGACCACCTGCTTCAACGGCGGATCGGCGATGAAGAAATTGGTCAGGCTGCATGGCGCATTTTCATCGGCGCAGGACAGTTCGGCCGGAGTCGGCACGCGGTTGCTTTCCGCATAGCCCGCGCGCAGCGCCAAAGCGTCGGACAACTCATAGTCGAACTCGATGCCGGGATTCAGCCGGGAAAAATGATGCCGACCATTGAGCGCGGTGCCGATCTGGTCCTGCAACACCACCCGCGCCCAATTATATCGCAGTGCGATTTCGGCTGACAGGCGCGGGGTGATAGGCAACCGATCCTGGGCGAATACCCCCCAATAATCGGTATGGGCGACCAATCCCACCGGCGCGATGGCGCCGTCTGGCTGGATGATGATCGGTCCCAGCCCTTCGACGCTTCGCTCCTCGGTCATCGCGCCGAGTTCGGTCGATGTGTCGAACCGGGTGCGGCTTGTGTCGTAACTCAGCCCCAGCGCCAGATGATTGTCCCCCGCGCCCAAAGCCCGCTGGTCGATCAGTTGCACCAGCGCCCCCATCGCCCGCGTCGCGGTGCGCCCGCGATTGAGGACGCCATAGCCTTCACCCCCCAGGCTATCGGCGATCGGATCGCCATTGGCGTCCGTCAGGACCGCCTGTTCCTCCTCATCTTCGGTATCCCCCACCGTTTCCAGGCATAGCAGGCCAGCCTCATCCTCTTCCTCGCAACCCTCGATATCGGCAGCGTCGCCATTGACGCTGCGCAGCGTCAGTTTTTGCGCGTAGAGCGTCCCTTCGATCCGGGTCGTATCCGATAGCGCGACCCAGGGATGCAGGCTGACCCGGCCATAGCGGCTGGCGCTATTGTCGGGCCAGGTGAATACCGCACGCCGATCGACCGCGAGCAGTTCGACCGGCGAAACGCCATTGCCGGTCAGGTCGGTGTCCGCCCCGACCAGCTTGATGTGCAGGCCACCACCAGGCGCGTCGAAGCCAAGGTCGAGATAGCCATTGTATAATGTCGAGGGCGAAAAGGCGCGCCAGCCATCGTCCCGTGTGTATTGAAACGCCGCGAAGGCGCTGAAATCGCCCCGTGCCCCGCCCGCCGCGATGCTCGCTTCGGTCATGCCGAACCGGCCCTGTGAAACGCTGGCCTCCAGTCCGGGATCGCTCAGCCCGGTCTTGGTGTCGATCAGCAACGCCCCGCCCAGAGCGTTGAGGCCATAAACCGCGCTTTTGTCGAGCAGGCTAATCCGCGCAATGGCGGCTTCGGGCAACAGGTCGAACTGCATGGTGTCGCCGAACGGCTGGTTGAAGCGCGCGCCGTCCAGATAGGTGGCGATCCCCTGCGCCTGTCCCTGAAGCGGCGAAGCGACAAAGCCGCGATAGACCAGATTGGGCTGCCACGGGTTGTTTTGCGCGTCCTGCAAGGTGACACCGGCGAAGTTACGGACCAGCGCGCCCAGCAGATCGGGACTGCCGCCTTTGGCGATGTCGGCCGCGGACAGCGACAGGCCGTCGTCGCTGTCGATGCCGCCGCCCGGCGCCGTCACGATGATGGGCTGGCGACCGGCATCTGCCTCATCCGCCCGCGCGATGCCGCCGCACAGCACCATCGCGCTTGTTGCCAACAGCGCCGTCACACCCCTCATGCCATCCTCCATTATGTCTATGGGAGGAAGGCTAGGGGGGCAGGTGACGGCGCTCCATTAGACCTTGGGTCGGTCCATCCTCAGATCATCTGCGCTTTCAACAGCTTGTCGATGGTAAGCGGATAGTCGCGCAGCCGCAGGCCAGTAGCGTTGTAGACTGCATTGGCAACCGCTGCGCCCGCGCCGCAAATGCCCAGCTCGCCCACGCCCTTGGCTTTCATCGGTGAACTTTTGTCGTCCAGTTCGTCGATGAACAGCACATCTTGTTCGGGTATGTCGGCATGGACCGGCACGGCATATTCGGCCATGTCATGATTGATGAACAGGCCAAAGCGGGTGTCGACCTCCAACGCCTCCATCAATGCCGCACCGGCGCCCATGGTCATCGCGCCGATCACCTGGCTGCGCGCGGATTTGGGATTGAGAATGCGCCCGGCCGCAAACGCCCCGCCCATGCGGCGGATGCGCACTTCGGCGGTGTCGATGTCCACCCCGACTTCGCAGAAATGCGCGCCGAACGTGGCCTGGGCATAGCGTTTGTCCAGATCGCCAAATTCGATACTGTCCTGCGCCCATAGACCCTCGCGACCGGCGAGCGCAGCCAGCGTTTGCGACTGATTGCCCAATTTCACCAGACCATCTTCAAACTGCGCCTGGTCGGCCGGATAGCCCGCCTTTTCCGCAAGCTTTGCCCGCAGCGCCATGGCGGCGGCATAGACGCCGGCTGTAGAACTGTTCGCCCCCCATTGACCGCCAGACCCGGCGGATGCGGGGAAGCGGCTGTCGCCCAGCCGCACAATGACGTCATCCAGCGATACGCCCAGCATCTCCGCCGCGGTCTGGCCGATAATGGTATAGCTGCCGGTGCCGATGTCCGTCATGTCGGTTTCGACTATGACCTTGCCGGTGCCATCCACGCCGATCCGCGCACCCGATTTGCCGACCATATTGTTACGGAATGCGGCGGCCACCCCCATGCCGACCAGCCAGCGGCCATCGCGCACCTTGCCAGGTGTGGGATTGCGCTTGCTCCATCCAAACCGGTCAGCCCCGGCGCGCAAACATTCGACCAGCTTGCGGCTGGAAAAGGGGCGTTGCGGCCCCGCTTCGGGATCATATTGCACATCGTTACGGATGCGCAGTTCGACCGGATCGACGCCACATGCTTCCGCCAATTCGTCCATCGCGATTTCCAGCGCCAGCAAACCGACGGCTTCGCCGGGCGCGCGCATCGCATTGCCTTCGGGCAGGTCGAGCGTGGCGAGGCGATGCGCGGTCAGGCGGTTCGCGCCACCATAGAGCAGCCGCGTCTGCATCGCCGCCGTCTCCGGGCCGCCGCCGGGCAGGTCACCCGACCATACTTCATGGCCGATGGCATCGATCACCCCATTCTTGTCGGCGCCTATGCGGATGCGCTGGACCGTCGCGGGACGATGGGTGGTATTGTTGGGTATCTGGTTGCGGGCGATCATGACCTTGACCGGACGTCCGACTTCCCTGGCCCCCAATGCCGCGAGCAAAGCGTCGGCGCGCAGGAACAGCTTGGCGCCAAAACCTCCGCCAATATAGGGCGAAACGAGACGGACATTGTCTTTGGGAATGCCCAGCGTCTTGGCGACTTCCCCCACGCTCCAGGCAATCATCTGATTTGCCGTCCACAGCGTCAGCTTGTCGCCGTTCCACGCGGCGGTGGTCGCATGGGGTTCCATCATGGCATGGCTATGATCTGGGGTGGTGTAGCGCTGGTCGATCCTGACCGCTGCCTTGGCAAAGGCTCCCTCAAAATCGCCAACGGCGGTATCGGCGGCCCCGCCAAAGCCGCTGTCTGGCGGTTTGACGGCATTGTCCAGTTCGGTGTTCAGATCGAACTTGCCATCCTGCGGCGTATAATCGATCCGCACCAGCTTGGCGGCTGCGCGCGCATTTTCAAATGTGTCGGCGATCACCAGCGCCACCGCCTGATCATAATGCATGATCGCCGGGCCGCCCAGCAGCGGAGCGGTATTATAATTTCCCTTGCCCAGCTTACCGGCATTGGCGTGGGTCACTATCCCCAGCACGCCGGGCGCTGCTTCAGCCGCGCGCAGGTCCATGGCCGCGATCCTTCCCTTGGCGATCGCGGACCCGACGATCCAGCCATAGACGGCGTTGGGCGCAGCATCATGCCGTTCATAGGCATAGGGCGCACTGCCGGTAACCTTGGCAGGGCCGTCGATACGGTCCTGTGCGACGCCGACGACGCGGCCCTTGTCGATGGGGTTGGTGGTGGCGGGCGTATCGAATTTCACGACCGGGCCTCCTTCTGCCGATAGAGCGACGCCAGCGTCCGTTCGACCAGCGTTTTCTTGAATGCATTGTGATGGGTCGTGCGCGCGCCGCTCAGTGCTGCTTCCGCCACCGCCTTCGCCCCGGCTGAGGCGGCAGCGTCTGCCGCTGGCGTTCGCCATGGTTTTGCGCCGATGCCGCCAAAGGCGAAGCGGCCTGCGCCGTCCTTGCCGAACACAGCGGCGACCGACACCAGTGCAAAGGCGTAGGACGCCCGGTCGCGCACCTTGCGATAGACATGGGTGCCGCCGATTGGCTTGGGCAAGGTCACCGATGTGATGATCTCGCCATTCTTGAGCGCGGATTCGATATGGGGCGTGTCACCGGGCAGCGTGTGGAAATCGGCTATGGGTATGGCGCGCGCCGCGCCGTCCGCCCCGACCGTCTCGACCTGCGCGTCGAGCAATCGCATCGCCACTGCCATGTCGCTGGGATGCTGGGCGATACAGGCGTCGCTTACTCCCAATATGGCAAGGCTACGGCTGATCCCGCCGATCGCGCCGCAACCGCTGCCGGGCTTGCGCTTGTTGCAAGGCATGTTGGTGTCGTAAAAATAAGGGCATCGGGTCCGCTGAAGCAGGTTGCCTGCCGTTGTCGCCTTGTTGCGCAATTGTCCCGAAGCGCCCGCCAGCAGCGCGCGGCTCAGCACGCCATAGTCGCGGCGCACCGTCTTGTCGGCCGCCAGGTCGGTATTGCGGACCAGCGCGCCGATGCGCAATCCACCCTCTGGCGTCGGTTCGATCCGGTCGAGGCCCAGATGATTGACGTCGATCAGGTGGGTCGGCGTTTCGATCTGGAGCTTCATCAGGTCGAGCAGATTGGTGCCGCCGGCAATGAAGCGCGCGCCCTGCATTGCGGCTGCGGTCTTGGCGGCATCCGCAACGCTGGTCGCGCGGCTATAGGTAAAAGGCTTCATGCCTTCTTCTCCCCGGCCACTTCATTCATGGCGGCTATGATGTTGGGATAGGCGGCGCAGCGGCAGATATTGCCGCTCATCCTTTCGCGCAATTCTCGGTCGGATAGCGCAACCCGGTCCAGATCATCGGTCACATGGCTGGGGACGCCCGCCGCAATTTCTTCCAGCACCGCGACAGCCGAGCATATCTGTCCCGGTGTGCAATAGCCGCATTGATAACCGTCATGCGTGATGAAGGCGCGCTGCATCGGATGGAGCTTGTCGGGAGTTCCCAACCCCTCGATCGTCGTCACCGTGTCGCCATCATGCATGACCGCCAGCGTCAGGCAGCTGTTGATACGCCTGCCTTCGACGATGACGGTGCACGCACCGCACTGCCCCTGATCGCAACCCTTCTTCGTCCCGGTCAGATGCAGATGCTCACGCAGCGCGTCGAGCAGGGTGGTGCGCGGATCGACTTGCAGATGCACCTCGCGCCCGTTCACGGTCAATTCCACGGGAATCATCCCGGTTTCTCCCTTGGCTGTGGGTCGTGCAGTGGCCGCACCGGCAGACGCCAGCGTGGGGGCCGCTGCGGCAACCGCCGCACTTCCCTGCAACAGGGAACGGCGCGTGAGATGATCGGATGGCATCGCGGGTGCTTCCTCTTGCTTGGACTGTCATACGAAGGGACGCGACAAATGATCCGCCGCTGGACATAAATATGGAGTTTGATCCCCAGATTAACAGAATGACCACCCAGGCAAAGTTGCGAAATGCCACCCACGTTGATTTTTCGGACAGAGCGAATCAATCATGGGCAGCAGCGGCGGCCCTGGCATTGCCGCGCACGCCTTTCGCTTCGGGTGACACGGGCGCAAAGCCCTGCAAAGTCGCCCACTTTGCCAGTCGGAGCAGGAATTTCACGATCTTGGCAATTCTCCCCTTGCCCATCCCGAAAAGCGCTGCTAGTTGCCCGCCTCACCCGACGGGGACAGCGTCTCCATCAAGCGTCGAGCGGGCGTAGCTCAGGGGTAGAGCACAACCTTGCCAAGGTTGGGGTCGAGGGTTCGAATCCCTTCGCCCGCTCCAGTTTTCTCCCAGAAAATCAACGATTTCGCCGACCGGCGACCCTTGAAATTCTGGAGACAATGCCTCGCCGAGACCCCCATTGTCTCCATATTGTCTCCAATTTTGGTACAGGTTGGGGCGTCGTGGGGAAAGCCGGTCGTAGCTCGTGAATTTTGAGCCCCCTTTTTGCAGCTAAATTGTCGATCAATGTCGCCCGAACTTGCGCCTAACGTGTGGTGTGAAACGGCTCATCTCGCTGCTAGCAATCGGGCGCCTTGGCCGAGGGGCAGCGTGCTGCGCCAGAACAGCGCAAGGTAAAGTCTTTTTCGGATCGCCGAGGTCGCACATATCGATATTGCCGGCCGCGTAGTGCCTGACCGATCTTGAGAAACTGGCCGTCAACGGCGGATACCTGAAGAATATGTCACCGCCGGAATCTGACTGGCGCAATTGGCATAACTCGAACCGCCGCAGAACCACTCGCTCGCATTAGCCGCTGATCCCTGGGCTCGAAGCCTGTCCTCCTTCAATCAACCCGTGAAGGGTCCGCTACGCGTGCGCGTGCGGCCGCAGCTTTGCTGCGGTGATTGCGGCCAGCCCCCGGCCTGTGGGGCGACTGTCGAGCGGGGTAGTCCCGCTCCTAGGCAGGAGCCGCAACATGCCACTGGCAACCGCACAATCGCTTGGCTGGAACCTCTCCCGGACGCTGATGACGGTCATCGTCCTCATCGAAACCAATCAGGGCTACTTCGTCATCCGCGCTGACGAATTTGATGGCGACCCCGAACAGGTGGTTCGCGAATATGACCCCTTCAGCCGCTAACCTCAGGCACATTTCGCCTTTTCGGCCTGTGCCCTGCCGTGCTATTCTTGCACCGCAGATTGCGCTGAGGAGGTGGTGGCGAGCGCGTCCAGACAAGGGACGCTTATGACCATTTTTCTCATCCTCGGGGCCGTGGCTGGCCTGTATGTGCTCGCGCTACTCTTCCGCCTCGCCAGCTACGCGCTGCCTGTTTATGCCGGGCTCACGTGTGCTTTCCTACTGCTCGGCCATGATGTTGGCTATCTCAGAGCAATCCTAGGCGGACTGGCGGCAGGCATTGCCACGCTTCTGATTGGGCAGGGCCTCATTGCCTTTGTCCGCTCTCCCATGATCCGTGTCGGGATCGCGTGCCTCTTTGCCATACCCGCGGGCTTCGCCGGTTTTCAGGCCGCGCACGCCCTTGGATCACTGGCAACGGACAACAGCATGCTGCTAGCGATCCTTGGATCCATCGCTGCTATGGCGACATCCCTCTCGGCATGGCGAAGCGTGACGATGTCGGAGCGTGATACGTGCGTCACTTCACAGTTTGCAGGTCCCGTCGGTGGGCAAGCCTCTACAGGCCAAGCAATGTCGGCCGAGTGATGGCGTGAGGGCGCAATACCGGCGGTCCAGACGCTTCCTTTGCCGGGCCGATTTTGAACCGAGGGTTCAGGGCCTGCGTTCACCCGAGCCAGTGCATGCGATCAGCATCTGGCGTCCTTCCCGGCAGAACCGACCCGTACGGCCTCTTTCGATCCGCGCCCATGTCAGCCAGACGCTTCGCTTGGCAGGCTTGCCGCAACGGTGCTTGCCGAACTTTCTTCCCCCGGCGTTCCGCCGTTCCTCGCGAGACAAGAAAGCTCGGCCACACCGTCCTTTGCTAACGCTGCGGGCTGACGCTGCGGCGCCTGCCACTGGCTGACCCTAATCCGCGCATCGAGGCCGCACTGGCGCGGTCCCGTTCAACGGAAAGGAAATACCCATGGCAAAGATCGGCAACTTCAAAATGGTTTCAGGTGAACTCCGGGGCCAGATCGTCACTCTCGCCCTTCAGGCCAAATCAGTCAGGATCGTCGCGGAAGAAAACACCAGCGGCAATGCCCCCACCCACCGCGTCCTCATCGGCGAAGTCGAAATCGGCGCAGCCTGGAAAAAGCACACCCAGGACGACCGGCCTTACCTCTCGGTGAAGCTCGACGACCCCAGCTTCATGGCGCCCATTTTCGCCCAGCTCTTCGAAGCCGAGGACGGCAGTCACGATCTGGTATGGAACCGACCGAGCCGCCGCAACGACCATTGAATCGGCCAAGTCATCGCCCGGGTCACACCGGGCGATGACGAATCCCTAGTATATTGGGTGGCAGTATATTAGGGTTACGCCGACCCACGAAGCATGAGGCTTCGGGAGATTTTTGGGACGAATTTAAGGCGATTGCGGCACGCCAGTGGGCTTTCGCAGGAGGAATTGGCGCATCGTGCCGGAATCAACCGAAACTATGTCGGCCTTCTCGAACGCGCAGCCAATTCGCCGACGCTCGACACGATTGAGCGACTCGCAGAAGAACTTGCCGTCGATCCCGTGCGATTTTTCGAAAAACCTGGCGGTCGTTGAACGCAAACCCACCGCCATTCACCGAATCTCAGCAGCAATTTTACAATTTCTGAACTACAACAGGCAGATCATTGCCTCTGGGAATGTTTTGTCCCGGCAATCTGGGCTCGGCATTATCCCGTGCTGGGGATAGCGCACTGCCCGATTGGGGATAAGTTCACCCTGCTTCTCTGCGCGCGTTGCAGGGGCGCAGTCACTAAACAGGTTTTGCTACAAGGAGAGACCCATGTCGGCTCCTGAGTTTGCCGATGAACCACCGCAGTCAGACCGATTGAGCGCTTATGATGAGCGCCACCTTGTCACGTATCTTCGCCTGCTGGATGCCGAAAAGGACGAGGCATCATGGGAAGAGGTGGTTTCAATCATCTTCGCCATCGATCCTGCCAGTGAGCCGGATCGCGCGCGAAGGGTCTATGATACCCATCTCGCCCGCGCCAGGTGGATGACGCAACACGGCTACAAACACTTGATGGTCCCGCGAACCCAATAAAACTGGGCATTTAGCACCAATCTGGCGCAATCGATTGTGCCTTGCCGCGGGGGAGCCCGGAACTGACTCGAGCACTTCTCTCGTCACGGCTCAGACATGATCGTTCGACTCCAAAAAAACCTCATAGGAGAGGTGCGATGGAGAAGCCGCCCGACTGGCGTTCGGAGAATTACGCCAAAGCGTATGAAACCTATGACCGCACGGATTTCGCGCAGGAATTCCTGCGCCGCAATCCTGAATACCGCGACCAATATGCTGAAGCCGTTGACGCTGCGCCACTCGCGCTGAGTCGTCTGGCCCGGCACTGGGGGTTGGTCTTTCGCTGCGGACCCTGACCTCCCGGCCCACCATCTCCCGATCATCTGGCACCCATCTACAGCGGCCAGCGTCATCCTTCTGAGCTCGGTGCCTTTCCCTTGCGACGGCTGCAGCCAAGCCGAAATTGTCGGGAGCATGAAAATCGCGGCCGAGCACCGTGATGAGGAAGGCCTGCATCTCGTCTTATCGACGGGGAAGCGCCGCTACCGCCTGAATATTTGCGGCGAGACAACAGAGACCGAACCGCTCGCCTACGTTCTTCCGGGCGATGCATTTTGGGAAACACGGCAGGCCGCTGTTTCCGACTTTCATGAGCATTGCCATCTCGGACATGTGAAGAAGCTCCCGTTCTGCCTTGCGCCCGGTCCGTCAGAGCACTGGCGTCTGGTCCAATGGCTTCGGTTGCTGGATGCGCTGTCCGGCGGCGCAACCACGCGCGAACTGGCCATCGAACTTATCGCCCGCGATGCCGGGCGATATTCGGCCGCCGAATGGGATACGTCGAGCGAGCGCAAACGGATTGCTCGCTGGCAGCGACAGGCGCTCGCTATGCGCGACGGCGGCTATCTCGCCCTGTTGAGCGGCCACTGATCGGGACATTCGGCAGCCACGCCTTATGTCCGTTCACCCAAGTCCCTGAAAATCTCAAATCTCGCCTCCTGCTCGCCGGGCCAACCCCTTGTGTCCGGCACTTCACAGGAGACGTTTCATGGATGGAGATTTCGTCCCGGTATTCCCGCGTTATGTCAGGACGCCAGATGCTGCCGTGCATTTGGGTCTGTCAGCCCGCACGCTTGAAAAGCATCGTTGCTATGGGACGGGGCCGGCCTTTCACAAACTCGGTCGGCGGATCGTCTATGCCATAGTCGATCTCGATGCCTGGGCGCAAAATGGTCGCCGCAATTCAACATCCGATCCCGGACAAGGCATTTGCCTGTCAGCACGACCGGTGCGCCGTTGATGCGTTCGGTGAGCCCCCAGCAGCAGCTCGACCTGTTCTACTCGATGCCCGGTGACATTGCCGCGCGCGATGCTCAGGATCTGATGTCCTGGCCCTTCTTCAGCCTTGCCAAGTCGCGGCGCTCCGCACCGATCGACTTTGCGATGGGGGCCACATGGATCTCGGTCGAGGCCGTGGCCGAACATGGCATGGCGACCATCTGGGATGCCGACATTCTGATTTGGGCGGCGAGTCAGCTCGTTGAAGCGCGCGACGCAGGCCGCCCTACATCTCGGCACATCGCCGCCCGTCCGCACGAGATTCTGACCTTCATCGGGCGCGGGACGGGCAAGGACCATTATGAGCGGCTGCGCGCAGCGCTCGACCGCTTGCAATCGACGACCGTTGCCACGTCGATCCGCCAGCAACACCAGCGCCGACGCCACCGCTTCTCCTGGATCAACGAATGGCGGGAGACACTCGACGACCGTGGCCGAGCCGTTGGCATCGAGCTCATCCTGCCCGACTGGTTCTATGCCGGTGTGCTCGATCGCGGTCTGATCCTGACGATCGACCGCGCCTACTTTGCGCTGACTGGCGGCGTCGAGCGCTGGCTCTACCGTATCGTGCGCAAGCATGGTGGACATCAGCGCGGTGGCTGGAGCTTCGACGTTCCGCACCTTCATCTCAAATCAGGTGCGCTTTCGCCGCTCAAGCAATTCGCATTCGAGCTGCGGACCATCGTCCGGCGGCAGTCTCTCCCGGGCTACCATCTGAGCCTTGAGCACAGCTTCGGCCGCGAGCGGCTGATCTTCAAACCCATCCCCGTCGACCCGTTCGTTGCCGCTGCCCGGCGCGTCGGTTTCCCTGTGGAGAAGTTGGCATGACATTCGGCCTATCAAAAACCGTCGGACTCGGCCCATCGGAAACCCGATTCTCGGCCTATCGAAAACCGGGACCATGCGGAAACCCGCAGAAATCTGCGGCAAATCGGCGCTCCTCTAACGATGCTAATAGAAAAGAATCCTTCGGATTCTTGCTAACCCTTTTGCAGCCTGTGGATAATCGCGGTGCGACGGGCCTGCTGAACGCTCGCGTCAAGCTTGTCGGGTTCGCAGTGGCAGGAGCGCGGCCATGAGCGAGCCAACTGCGCAGCGGCACAGCTCCTCGCACGCCATCAGGTCTCCAACAGCCAGCGCCCTGACCGAGGTCGAAGTGACCTGGATCGAGAAGCGCTACGAACAATGGATCCGCTTCGGGCGCATCGCGGCTGACACGATCATCAACCGCCGCACGCGCGTCATCGCCTTCCGTCCCGGTGCGGTATTCGCTTTCGTTCGCTGGACCTCGAACGACTATGGCACCATCCATTCGTGCATCGACATCGTGACGGCGGTTGCACCGGGCGAGGCCTACACGACGTTGCCGTTTGTCCGTCCCGGCGCTGACATTCTGCTGCACATCGAGAGCTGGCCCAAGGTCGCACTGGTGTTGCAGGCCATCGATGCGGTCGAAGCCGCCGGGGTTGATCCGTGCGACGCATCGCCCGATCACTGGCGCCACGTCGGCAACCGGCTGAATGCCGGAATGCCGTTCAGGGCTTACACAGCGGAGCGGCACGCGGCCTGGCTCCGGCGCAAGGCGCTCGAAGCATGAGCCGCCGCCGCTATGTTCGCGCCACGATACTGTGGGCAGGCTTGTTCAGCGCCGGGTTCGCAGCAGTCGCCATGCTGTCGCCGCGACCGCGACTGATGTGGAACGCGAGCGCCAGTGCGCCCCTAGGCCTCTATCGCCTCGTGAGCGACACACGCCCAAGGCTCGGCGAACTGGTCGCCATTATGCCGCCGACTGCGACCGCACGGATGATGGCCGAGCGCCACTATCTGCCAATCGGCGTGCCGCTCATGAAACATGTCGCGGCCTTGCCCGGGCAATGGGCGTGCCGCGCCGGCGCTGTCGTCTCGGTGGACGGCAACCGTGTCGCCATAGCCAAATCGCACGACAGAATGGGTCGGCCTTTGCCAAGCTGGCAGGGCTGTCACCGTGTTCGGACAGACGAATTGTTCCTGTTGAACCCGGCGCCCGACAGCCTTGATGGGCGCTATTTCGGCGCGCTGCCTGCAGCCGGTCTTATCGGCACGGCACACCCCATCCTTACCCGTGATGCACCTGACCAGCCCCTGCGCTGGCGTGGCTTTGGTGCATCCGCCGCTTCCCCAACCACCAACCAGGAGCACAGGCCATGATGATCGGCGTCTTTCATTCCGCGCAGGACAGTTTCACGGGGCAAATCCGGACCCTCATGCTCGATGCTGTCGTGACGCTCGTCCCGGCTCCATCGAACGACAGTGACAATGCACCTGACTGGCGCGTGCTGCTCGGCGATGCCGAAACCGGCAGGGAAATCGGTGCTGGCTGGAACCGCACAGGCGAGCGCGCCGGTGCCTTTGTCGCGGTGCAGATCGATGACCCGGCCTTTGCCCATCCCCTGCGCGCCAACCTGCTTCGGTCCATGTCACGCGACGACGAGCATCACCTGCTCTGGTCGCGTCCGACCAATCGCGATCGGAAATAGGCCATGACCGTTGCTTTGCTTCGCATTCGACGGTGTTCCGTAGTTCGGATTGCCGTTCGGCTGCGCCTTCACCTCCTCCTTCCCGGCACTTGTTTCGCTCTCGGCCTGGCAGCGGCGACGTCTCCGGTTGCCGCAGTTGCGACGGTGCCTGACCAGTTTGCAGCGCATCCTTATGCGCCGCATGTCGCAGAGGCATCGCACCGCTTCGGCATTCCCGAGCTCTGGATATGGGCGGTAATGCGGGCGGAAAGTCGCGGCAATTCGCGTGCGGTTTCGCCTGCCGGAGCCATCGGGCTGATGCAGATCATGCCCGGCACTTGGTCTATGCTGAGCGCGCGGCATGGCCTTGGCTCTGACCCGTTCGATGTGCGTGCGAACATCCTTGGAGGTGCGGCCTATCTGCGCGCCATGTGGGATCGGTATCGCAATGTCAGCTTGATGCTGGCGGCCTACAATGCGGGACCAGGCCGTGCCGATGACTATGCTGCCGGTCGTCGCAGTCTTCCGGCAGAAACCGTCAACTACGTCGCCCAGATCGCGCCAAGTCTTGGAATGGCCAGCATCGCCTCGCCTGCTGCCATGCCAACTGCCAATGATCATCGATGGCGTCAGGCTACATTGTTCACACCGCGCGGCGATGGAGAAACGAGCAGCAATGCCGGTGATGCCGATGTGCAGCCACAGCGCACCCCGCTTGCGTCGCCGTCGGCCTCTTTGCCGTCACCGAACCCCGCGCCGCACCCCCTGTTTGCGTCGCTTTCACCACGAAATCCGTGATGGGATGCTCCAGCGTATCTATGATGGTTCGGGCGTCGTCTCGGATGGACACGGCGGGGAGGCGTGTGTTTGAGCGAGAGGGCAATTTTGGAGGGCAAGATAAAAGGAGTGCCAGCACCTGGCCCTCATGTGGTTGTTGTAGAGCGATAATTTCGTATGGCACCGGACATAACCGGCCATACAATGTTTACCACGCGCCCGGAAATCTGCCGCGTAATCGTCTGGCACCTTCAAAATGAGCCGCGACGACAATGAATTTCGGGTGCGGCCGGGAAGAAGCAGGGACAGCGGTGCAGCCTCCGGGCGGCGGAGCCAGAAGCTTGCGGTTCAGGTCCAGCGTGCCGCCAACAAGGCGGGCCATGCGGGTTCACGGCGAGCGGGTCTGAAACGCGGCAGCGGCAGCGGCAAAGCCGCGCGCGGGCGTCGGACGGTTGCCGCCATGCGCCGCACACCTGGCCAACGTCGCGTTACTGTCATGGCGCGCATCGCTCGCCATAAAGGTGCGCATTACCGCGCCGCACCGCTGGCAAAGCACATCACCTATCTTGAGCGTGACGGCGTGTCCCGCGACGGGCGCGATGCCTCGATGTTCGATGCCCGGACCGACAGGGCTGATCGGGATGCCTTTGCAGGGCGTTGCGAAGATGACCGGCACCACTTTCGTTTCATCGTCTCGCCCGAAGACGCCGGGGACATGGAAGACCTGCGCAGCTTCACCCGCGAATTGATGGCTGACGCGGCCAAGGATCTGGGCACCGAACTGGACTGGGTCGCCGTTGACCATTGGAACACCGACAATCCGCACATCCATGTGCTGGTGCGCGGCGTTGCCAGCGACGGCGCCGATCTTGTCATTGACCGGGGCTATATCAGCGAAGGGCTGCGGTTCCGAGCGGAAGAGCGGGTGACGCTCGAACTGGGGCCGCGCACCGAGCTGGACATCCGCACCGCACTCGAACGCGAGGTCGATGCCGAGCGCTGGACCAGTCTTGACCGGCAGCTTGAACGCTTGGGTCAGGACACGGCCGGTCTTGTCGACCTGCGCCCTGGCGGCGACACCGATCCCGAAATGCGCCGGCTGCTGTTGGGCCGCGCCGCCAAACTGGAGCAGCTGGGGCTGGCGGCGCGTGAAGGGCCTGCGGTGTGGGCTCTCGAGGCCGGTGCAGAAACCACATTGCGCGATCTTTCGGTGCGCAACGACATCATCAAGACGATGCACAATGCCATGGGCCGCGACGGCGGGCGGTTTGATGTATCGGCATTGGCGCTGCATCACGACGTTCCAAGCGAACCGATCATCGGACGCCTGGTCGAACGTGGCCTCCACGACGAGTTGACGGGCAGCGCTTATGCCATCGTCGACGGTGTCGATGGTCGCACGCATCATCTGCGGTTCAAGGACATGGAGATGACCGGCGATGCCAAAGCCGGATCGATCGTCGAACTGCGCTCATGGGAGGATGCCAAAGGGCATGACCGGCTGTCGCTCGCCACAAGATCAGACATACCTCTCGAGGCTCAGATCAAAGCACCTGGCGCGACGTGGCTTGATCGCCAACTTGTTGCCCGCGATCCCGTGGCTACGGGCAATGGTTTCGGGCGCGAGGTGCGCGATGCCCTGGAAGCCCGCGCCAGCCATCTTGAAACGCAGGGGCTTGCCCGCCGGCAGGGCCAGCGTGTCATCCTTGCTCAGGATCTCGTTGGGACGCTGAAGAATCAGGAACTGACAGCCGCCACGCAGGCCATCGCCGCGCGCACGGGGCTTGAGCACAAGCCCTCGGACGCAGGCGACTATGTCAGCGGCATCTACCGGGAGCGGGTGACGCTTTCGACGGGCCGCTTCGCGATGATCGACGAAGGGCTGGGCTTCCAGCTCGTGCCTTGGCGCCCGGCGCTCGATCAACACCTCGGCCAGCACATCACCGGCACCATGACTCCGGGCGGTTCTGTCGACTGGGCCTTGGGCCGCGGACGCGGGATCAGCCTGTGACCCTCATTTACCCCCTCATCAGGAGTAACTTTCAATGAACGCCACCCGCATTCTCTGGGGTCAGGTCATCGCCGTCATCAGCGTCACCTTGCTTGGCATCTGGTCTGCCACCCAATGGACGGCCCACGCCCTTGCGTACCAACCCGAGCTCGGCCAGCCCTGGTTCTGGCTTGGGCCCTGGCCAATCTACCCGCCCTATGCCTTCTTCTGGTGGTGGTTTGCGTTCGACGCCTATGCACCAAAGATCTTCCAGACCGGCGCATTCATCGCGGTTTCGGGTGCCATGGCCGCCATAGTCATCGCGATTGCCATGTCGGTGTGGCGCGCGCGGGAGGAGAAGCAGTCAGAGACCTACGGTTCCGCGCGGTGGGCAACCGACAAAGAAATCAAGAAGGCTGGCCTCCTGAAGCAAGACGGCGTGGTGATCGGCTCGCACAAGAACCGGTATCTGCGTCACAATGGCCCCGAGCATATTCTCTGCTTTGCGCCGACCCGTTCCGGCAAGGGCGTTGGTCTCGTCATCCCCTCGCTGCTCGCTTGGCCGGGCAGCTGCATCGTCCACGATATCAAAGGCGAGAACTGGGATCTGACAGCGGGCTTTCGCGCCCGGCATGGCCGCGTCTTGCTATTCGATCCGACCAACCCCGCATCCAACCCCTACAACCCGCTGCTCGAAGTCCGGAAGGGCGATTGGGAGGTACGTGACGCCCAGAACATCGCCGACATATTGATCGACCCCGAAGGGTCACTGGAAAAACGCACGCATTGGGAGAAGACCAGTCATTCGCTGCTCGTCGGCACGATCCTGCACGTCCTCTATGCCGAGAAGGACAAGTCGCTGGCCGGGGTCGCTGGCTTCCTGTCTGATCCGCGCCGTTCGATCGAAACCACGCTGCACCGGATGAAGACGACCCCGCACCTGGGTAAGGACGGTGTCCACCCCGTTGTAGCAGCCGCCGCGCAAGAACTGCTGAACAAGTCTGACAATGAGCGGTCTGGCGTCCTGTCGACGGCCATGTCGTTCCTCGGCCTCTACCGCGACCCTGTGATTGCGCAGGTGACCGGAGCCTCGGACTGGCGCATCACCGATCTTGTCGATTCAGCGGCACCTGTGTCGCTCTATCTGGTCATTCCTCCTTCCGATATCAGCCGGACCAAGCCGCTCGTCCGCCTGATGCTCAATCAGATCGGGCGCCGCTTGACCGAAGAGCTGAGAGCCAAAGGACGCCGACAGCGCGTCATGTTCATGCTCGACGAATTCCCGGCTCTGGGGAGGCTCGACTTCTTCGAAAGCGCCCTGGCCTTTGTTGCAGGCTACGGGATCAAGGCATTCCTGATCGCGCAGTCGCTCAACCAGATTGAAAAAGCCTACGGGTCAAACAACGCCATTCTCGACAATTGCCATGTCCGCGTCGCGTTCGCGGCCAATGATGACAATACCGCCAGCCGCGTTTCCAATGCGCTCGGCACCGCCACCCAGATGCGGGCAATGAAGAATTATGCCGGGCATCGCCTCTCGCCATGGCTCGGCCATATCATGGTCTCACGTACTGAGACCGCGAGGCCGTTGCTGACCCCCGGCGAAGTTCAGCAATTTTCTGAGCACGAGGAGATAGTGCTGGTGGCCAGCACTCCGCCGATCCGCGCGGAAAAGGCAAAATACTTTCTCGACCCACGGTTTCGCGCGCGTCTTCTACCCGCACCCACTCCCAAGCCGCTGCACCCAAAAAAACGGCCAAAGGACGACTGGTCTGCGCTCGCACCCATTGCGGCACCGCTGCCGACCAAACCAGCCAAGGCAGAAGAGAAATGCTCCGAACAGCCGCCAGTTGATCAGCCAAAGCCGGGTGTGCCGTCAGCTGCTGATCGGGCCAAATCAGAAAATGATACGGCGAACTCCGGGATCAGGCGAGAACCCGAACTGGGCGAACATGAGGATGTCGTTCCCGTCCCCAAGCCACCGGTCAATGAGTTCGATCTTGATCGCGATGTGCCCGAGGATGACGCAGCCACGGTCAAACGGGAAGCTGATCGCACAATGAACCGCAATGCCCGCAATGCATCGCTCGACCCCGATGACGGCATCGACCTGTGAGGAAGAAGCCCCACAGCAAACAAACCTTCCGGCTCGATATCGAACTGGCCAAATTGCTGGAGGAACGCGCTCATGCCCGCGGCGTCTCGCGCACCGAAGTGGTGGAGGCGGCGTTGATGTCTCTGCTGCAGTCCGATCAGGATGAACGGATGGAAGCCGCTCTGGCGAGACGGCTCGATCGTCTGTCGCGGCAATTGGATCGGCTCGAATGGCATGTGGAATTGACGAACGAAGCGATCGGCCTGTTCGTGCGCTTCTGGCTCACCAGCAATCCGCCGCTGCCTGATGCCGCGATGAAGGCGGCGCAGGCGATGGGCAAGAAGAGGTGGCACGGATTTGTGGAATCACTCTCGCGGCGCATGGAGGCGGGACCAAAGCTGCGGGATGAAGTCGAACTTGGGAAGTCCGACGCATCAATCAGCTGACCAGGGAGATCGCCCTCAGCTTCATCAACACGCCAATCCCTGTCATGCAAACTCAAAGGCGCATTACCTGAAAACTGCCGGCTTGAGAATCGGAGCGCCGGGGCTCCGTGCATCATGACTGTTGCGTGCCCCCCCCGTCGATCTGCCTCTCAAGCCTCTCTTTGTTGGGAATCAGATCGGCGATGGAGAATTGATCCAGATGCCGGGCAAATGACTCCAAAGCGCCTGTCAATACATGCCGTAACCCGCAGACTGGGGTGACAACGCAAGTGTTGGTTGCCGGGTCGAAACATTCAACGAACGTCCCTGTATCTTCCATGGTCCGGACAATGACGCCCACATTCAATTCGGCAGGCGGGAGCGCCAGCTTGAGACCGCCGCTGCGGCCCCGCACGCTTTCGACAAAACCTTCGGCGGTGAGCCGCTGAGCCACCTTCATCAGGTGGTTCTTCGAAATGCCATAGGCGCTGGCAATGTCGGCGATGGAATGATGGCCGTCTTTCACCGCCAAAAACATCAGCGTGCGCAGGGCATAATCGGTTTGAAGCGAGAGTCTCATAAAAGATGCATATCATATATTGCATTTAACCGCCAACCGCCTAAACGATGCATATGAAATACCTCTTAATCGAGTCGAGACTGTGACGGGGTCAGAGCATGTCGCGCAAGTGCGCGCTCGCAAGATGGCTGACGCGCTGGCCTGCGGGATCGATGACGCATTCATTTCCCAGCTCGTAGAGCAATTTTACGGAGCTATTCGGGCTGATGACATGCTCGGCCCGATATTTGGTGCAAAGGTCAGCGACTGGCCGCATCATCTGGCGCGGATGAAGGATTTCTGGGCCTCGATCATGCTGGAATCGGGTCGTTTCAGTGGCAATCCCATGCGCAAGCACACGGCTATCGGTGGGCTTGATGCAGAGCATTTTGCGCGGTGGCAGTCTTTATGGGACGTGACACTCACCCGGATCGCACCGAACGAGGAAGTGGCAAACCGCTTTCGCGACGCGGCGCGGCGCATTGGCGAAAGCCTGCTGACCGGCATTCTGATTGATCGCGGCGGACTGACCGCGATTCGCGCAAAGGTGCTTGCCTGATGTCTGAACCCTATGCCTCATCCCCCATCTTCGACGAGCAGACTTTGCCCGATGCGCTGCGCAACGATCATCGCACCAAAACCGGGACGTGGGGCCTGCTGCGCGTCCTGGAAGGCGAAGTCCGGCTGATCTTCACCGAGCCGCTTACGGAACACCGTGTCACGCCGGATAGTCCCGCCATCATCCCACCACAGGCGACGCACTATGTTGTCCCCGTCGGGGCAATGCGCATGCAGGTTGAGTTCTGGCGCGAACGACCTGATCTGAGCAAAGGACCGGTCAATGGATGACCTTGTTCTGGCTCGCGCTATCCATGTGATCGCGGTGTTGTTCTGGATCGGCGGCGTCGGATTTGTCACCTGGGTTGTCATGCCCGCGCTGCGGGCCAGCGAACGTCCCGTAGAGCGCCTTGCCCGGTTTCATCAGATCGAGGGACGCTTTGCATGGCAAGCGCGCATCTGGGTCACGCTGGCCGGGGCAAGCGGACTGTGGCTGATCTACCGCGCCGATATGTGGAGCCGGTTTGCCGAGCTTAGCTTCTGGTGGATGCATCTGATGGTGGCGCTGTGGGCCGTGTTCGCGCTGATGCTGTTCGTGCTGGAGCCCTTGGTCTTGCATCGCCGCATGGCAAGCTCAACCACACCGGAAGCTGATTTTGCGCGCATGATGCGATTGCATCAGGTGCTGAGCCTTTTGGGCGTTGTGGCCGTGTTTGGCGCGGTTGGCGGCAGTCACGGCCTTTTCTGAACTTCGGGGGGACGACCATGGAAAGCTATGGAACGACATTCAGCATTAAACGGCTTTGGACCATCCTGGTCGTTGGCATGGTCGCTATGTTCGGCGCCCTGTTGCTCTTTGGTCAGCAAATCTATCAGCAAGCACCGCCCATTCCCGAGGCAGTAAAATCCGCGAGCGGCGAAACCCTGTTTACGCGCACGGATATCGAGACCGGTCAGAATGTCTGGCAGTCAATCGGCGGCATGGAGCAAGGCTCGATCTGGGGCCATGGCAGCTATCTCGCGCCCGACTGGAGCGCGGACTGGCTGCACCGTGAGGCATCGGCTTTGCTCGCTCTGCAAAGTTCTCACCCCATTGCAGGCGCCACTCCGGCGCAGAATGAAGCGATGCACAAAGCGGCGCTGCAAGAGGAAATGCGCACCAACAGCTATGATCCGGCAACCGGGATCATCACGGTCAGTGACACCCGCGCAGCGGCCATCAAACAAGTGCAGACGCATTTCGTCAGCCTCTACGAAGGCAATGACACCGCCGCGCTGGCGCTGCGCAAAGCCTATGCCTTCCCGGTCTACGGACAGCTGTCGCCTGAAGAGGCGCGGCAGGTTTCGGCATTCTATTTCTGGTCGGCCTGGGGCGCGACAACCAACCGCCCCGGCGACACCATAACCTATACCAGCAATTGGCCGCACGAACCGCTGGTCGGCAATGTCCCGACAACAGGCACGTTGCTGTGGAGTCTGGCCTCGGTCATTCTGCTGCTGGCAGCAGCAGGCGCTCTGATCGCCTATTATGCCAAGCAGTTTGACCTCTGGCGCAGCGACATATTGCCCGAACAGGGCATGGCGGCTTCCGATGTACTGAGCGGGGCGGTCATCACCCCGTCGATGCGCGCAACGGCCAAATACTTCTGGGTGGTCTGCGCCCTGTTCGTCACGCAGGTGCTGCTGGGCATTGTCACCGCTCATTACGCGGTTGAGGGACAGGGGCTCTATGGCCTGCCTTTCGCCGAATATTTGCCCTATACGATTACGCGCACTTGGCACACGCAGCTGGCGGTCCTGTGGATTGCCACCGCTTGGCTCGCCACCGGACTCTATGTCGCGCCAATGCTTGTCGGCCGCGATCCCAAATTTCAGCGGCTCGGGGTCAATTTCCTGTTCGTCAGCCTGCTGATCATCGTGATCGGCTCGTTTGCCGGGCAATGGGCGGCAGTCCACCGTTTCTTCCACAATCTGACGGCCAATTTCTGGTTCGGTCATCAAGGCTATGAATATGTCGACCTTGGCCGGTTCTGGCAGATCTACCTGCTGATCGGACTGCTCTTGTGGGTTGCACTGGTCGTGCGAGCGCTGTGGCCCGTGCTTCAGGAGAAGGGCAGCAAATCGCTGATCTATCTCGTGCTGGTATCGGCGCTCGCTATCGGCCTGCTTTACGGTGCCGGGCTGATGTGGGGCCAGCATACCAATATCGCCATCATGGAATATTGGCGCTGGTGGGTCGTGCACCTGTGGGTTGAAGGCATTTTCGAGGTCTTCGCTACCGCGATCATCTCGCTGCTGTTCGTCCGCATGGGCATCCTGCGAACGTCCACCGCGACCGTGATGGTGTTGTTTGCCACGATCATCTTCCTGTTCGGCGGGGTGCTGGGCACTTTCCACCACCTGTATTTCAGCGGAACCCCAACCTCGGTGATCGCGGTCGGGGCGATGGCTTCGGCTCTCGAAGTTGTGCCGCTGCTGGTCGTAGGCTTTGAGGCCTATACGCGCCACAAGGTTGAGCATGAAGCCGAGTGGGAGCGCACCTATCACTGGCCGTTTATGTTTTTCTCGGCCGTTCTGTTCTGGAATCTGGTCGGTGCGGGGCTGTTCGGGTTCCTGATCAACCCGCCCATCGCGCTCTATTACATGCAGGGGCTGAACACGACTGCCAACCACGGCCATGCCGCCCTGTTTGGGGTCTATGGGATGCTGGGGCTGGGGCTCACGCTCTACTGCATGCGTGGGTTGACCGACGTTTCGATATGGAGCCAGAAATCACTCAAGATCGCCTTCTGGTCGCTCAACATCGGCATTGCGATGATGACGCTCCTGTCGCTGCTGCCGCAGGGTATCCTGCAAACCTATGCCAGTGTTGAACATGGCTATGCCTATGCGCGTTCGGCGGAATTCATCCATAGCCCGATCATGCAGGCGCTGGTCTGGGCACGGGTGCCCGGGGATGTCGTCTTCAGCGTGGGTGTGTTTGCGTTCGCCTGGTTCATGTTCCGAGCATTCGTGCCAGGCAATCGGCAAAGCCGCACCTGACAGCACCGATTTCTTCGTTCCCAATTTTCTCAACCCACAACACCAAAAGGAATAGCTGTGCGCAAACCACTGAGTGCCGAAACCAAAGCCATCGTAAAATCGACCGCGCCTGCATTGCAGCAGCACGGCCTTGCCATCACGACTCGCATGTATGAGCGGCTGTTCACCGACCCTGACGTGAAGGCCATGTTCGACCAAGCCGCGCAGGAAAGCGGGGAACAGCCGAAGCGTCTGGCTGGCGCTATCCTCGCTTATGCGCAGAACATCGACAAGCTGGAGGCCTTGACTGCGCCGGTGATGCGGATGGCTGCACGGCATGTGGAGACTGGCGTAAAGGCCGAACATTATCCTCTGGTGGCCAATGCCCTGCTGCCCGCGATCCGAGACGTTTTGGGCGATGCTGCAACCGACGAAGTGCTCGGTGCATGGGGTGAGGCCTATTGGGCGCTTGCGGACATCCTCATCGGCAAAGAAGAGGTTCTCTACGCTGAAACCGATGGCAACGGGCAGCCTGAGGCAATAAACCCTGCCTGAACAGATGGATAAAGTTACCGATTTGAGCTCTGAAACTGCGCCGCGATTGGTTTGGAGCCGCTACTACAGCACGTATGTAGCGGCTCCGCCCGGACCTGGCGCGCGTGAGCGGCTTATTGCGGTGGCAGGTGCCATAATCGGCATTGTGACTACGGGACTGCTGTGCGGCGTTCTGGCCGGTACCGGAGCTGCGCACCCTCTACTCGTGGCGCCGATGGGAGCCTCTGCGGTCCTGCTTTTCGCTGTGCCTGCAAGTCCGCTGGCACAGCCATGGTCGATCTTGGGCGGGAATGTCCTGTCGGCCTTGGTAGGCATCGCCGTTGCCCTTGCCGTTCCCAATACTACCGTTGCAGCGGGGCTTGGTGTCGGCCTTGCGATTGCGATCATGTCGCTGGCGCGCTGTCTGCATCCGCCAGGCGGCGCGGTCGCCTTGTCCGCCGTGCTCGGCGGGGCCGCCGGAAGCGCGCATCCGTTCATGTTCGCGCTTTATCCCGTGGGTTTGAACTCACTGCTGTTGATACTTGCTGGTCTGGCATTCCATCGCATGTCAGGCCACACCTATCCGCATCGAGTGAAGCTGACCGAAAGCACCCACGGCACGCAGGATTCTGCGCCGCTCAGCAGGAGCGGGGTGATGCCGAAAGACATTGATGCAGCGCTCGAAGGCTTTGGCGATACGCTCGACATCAATCGCGACGATCTTTTGCAACTTTTCGAATTGGCGGGTCTCAGCGCGGCGGAGCGACAGGTCGAGCAGCTAAGCTGCAACGACATCATGTCACGCGACGTTATCACGATTGCGGCAACCGCCCCGGTGGAGGAGGCGCATAGACTGCTGCGCGCAAGGCACCTGCGTGCGCTACCGGTAGAGAATGTCTCTGGCCAACTGGTCGGCGTGATCACATGGCCAGACCTCGATAAACAAGGGGCTTTTGCATCGGAGATAATGGCGCCGGCAGATACGGCGCATGTGTCCGCGCCAGCGGCGGCGCTGCTCGCCCCTCTCGCCAATGGTCACGGTCATGAGGTCATGGTCGTGGACGACAACATGCATTTGCAAGGCATCGTTACCCAAACGGACATCATTGCCAGTCTGATAACAAAGGCGGTCACGCTCAATACAAAATGAGGGTGTCACCTTTGGCTGCTGCTTCGGAGGCAGCCAAGCGTGCCGCTCCACGGATACCCCGGCATGTCGGCCTTTAGGCTACAGCTTGGCTGTCAGACGCCGCGACCAGCTTATCGACCTTGGCGAGGAAAAAGCGCTCACTCCACAGATCAACCGATTTGAGATCAGCAGGACGCAGGAAGCGCTCGACATCCTTTGCCGCTTCCTTCCACTCGATCCGAGTGATTGTGCCAGAAAGCGCAGCCTTCAACCATGACATGTCGACGTGGAGCGACCCGTCACCGGCCCATGGCCCTGCCTGAACCAGCGCGTTTTGCAAAAGGACGAAATTGGGTTCGAGCCCGCGCGAAACATACCAGGAGAAGTCGAACCAGTCGCGACCTTTGAGGAAGCCTCGGCATAGCAAGGCATGAATCTTCAGCGCGAAATTTGATGCCAGATCCTGGTTGCGCACCTCATAATCAGCTGGAAAATCAAGATAGGTGGTCGCCTCGGCCGATCCTGCGGGCGGGTTCACATCAATTTCCAGCTTGATCTTGATCGCCTTGCGATGGCCGGTGCCTGCGAATGACAAGTCGAGCTGGCTGGCGATGGAGTCGTCCTTGAGCAGCGCCTGGCGAATGGCCGTATCCATGCGCGGCTTGGGCTGAGCTTCCAGCGTCAGCCCGAACTGGCTGAACACCTCGGTCATTCCCTCGAGGTAAGGGGACCAGTCGAAGTCCATGTTCGGCACGCGCAGGAGAAAGTCCAAGTCCTCGGAAAAGCGTGGCAGGCCGTGTAAAATGCGCAGGCTGGTGCCGCCCTGGAACAGGGCGCAATCGAAGAAATCGGCGCGCCACAGCGCGTATAGCGCAATCTCCTGGAGGATCTCCTTGAGCGCGTTTTCCTCTTCAAGCGCATTGGTGGCGCCATAGCGGCCGAGCTTTTCTTTGATGATGTCAATCATGCAGAGATCCCCTGCTTTGAGCCCGTTTTGTCGTCAGAACCACATCTTCAAGCTCGGAAAGGAAGGCGTTCACTGCCTTGTGCTTGTAGACCGACTTCACTGCGACAAAGTCCGTTTCCGTCAACGCCAGAAGCGCCTCGTCATCGATCCGCATGCCACTGGTCAGCCAATCGAGGCCAGACCATTCCACCTTGCGCAGGGCGACAAGATCCATAAGGGCGCGCAGCGGCCTAGCGACAAAGGCGGTGAGCTTGTCGAAGGTCACGCGCTCGACGCCGCTAAGGAAGCGATAATCGGCAATGGCCAGCGGATGATATTTGAAGGAGCCGAATTCGGTGGCCGGGATCTCCAGCGTTTTGCGCCCCGGCGTCACGCTGGCAGTGACAAGCACGGCTTCAGGGATCCAGCCATGGTAAGCCAGCGCGCTTTCAAAGGAAATATAGCTCCCGGGAAGCAAAGCCTGCGCCACCGCGAAGGGATGCACCGGAGCGCTTCGATGCGCCTTGGCAAGCGTATAAACCCCGCGCTTCAGGCGAATGAGTGACCCGTCTTTGAGGGCGCGGTTGACGAGGCCATAACGCCGCGCATCGCCTCCCCCCAGCAGTTCGCTGAGCTGGCGTTCATTGAAGACCCGATCGCGCAGCGCGCTTGCGGATACCTGTTGCGCTAGGCTGGACATAAAATTCTCAATACTTCCTAATAGTGAAAGTTTCAAGAATTTCTGCGTCTCCGCCTATGCGCATCGTTCGAACCGCAATTGACCCCCTCAGGCGTGCGTCGGCATGTGCTGTCACCATGCAAGCGATCAGAGCTAACCTTGGGGAATGGTCACTCCGGCCGGCCTTTCTCGTAGCTTCTGGCAAGATCAAACCGGCAGTTTCCCCTCGTATCGTCCGCGAGGCCTTATCAGAGTTCCATCCCGATTTTGTTCGATAACATGGGCGCACCATCCCACAGCCCGTGCCAGAAGAAAGATTCTGAAAGGTGCGTCCTTGGGCAAGCTAAGCGCTTCGGTCATGGCGGCCAGAGCAAAGTCACAATTCGGATGGAGGCCGGTTAGAGCGAGGACGCAGTCTGCCAATGCTTTCATTTCCTCGGTCGGCATGATGCCGGAAAGCATCAAAGCTGCTCGGGGATCACCATCAGGGTAAAAGTTATGACCAAAGCCCGGCAGCATACGGTCATGCTCAAGCCATCGGCGAATTGCTGGTTCCAGGCCGTAGTGGCGGGCATCAACTGCGAGATACCGCAAGGCTTCCCCCGCGCCGCCGTGACGCGGACCGGAAAGCGTGCAGAGTCCGGCGAGCAAACAGGCGGGCAAGGAGGCCCCGGTAGACGCTGCTACACGCGCGGCAAATGTCGAAGCGTTGAGATCATGATCAGTCATCGCAACTAGCGCCTGTCGGATCCGGTCAGATGCGGCGGCGTCGCAGCCCCATCCCAGGGCGAGCCTTTCATGGAGCGCGCCGTTACCGCTTGCCGCACCACAGGCCAGCGCCAGATTTGCGACTATGATCGCGGCATCATGCGCCAGATGGTCCGTACCGCAGCCAATGATCGGCTGACCCGTTGCGGCGAGGGCTGCAAGCACTGCGAAGGGATCGATCTCACCCGTGGCGGCGTGCGATGTAAACGCCGGTGGCTGCGTAATGCCCCACAGCAAGGCGGCGACCTGCTCCAGTGTCGCGCTTTGCGCCAAGGCCAGCGCATCCTTCCCGCGATAATAGAGCTTGCCCTGATGCACGGTCGAAAGGCGGGTGGGAATTGCGGGCTCGCCCCAATCCATCGAGCTCGCCGCAATCGCGGCAGGCTTGCGACCACGAGCCTTGCGGACCGAAATTTCGCCAATGTCATCGGCATTATAAAGACTTCGACGGCTATCGACAGGATCGCAATCCACTCTGATCCTGCCGCGGCTCGCGTAGGCATAGAGTGTCTGCGGCTTGACGCCCAATCTGGCGAGCGCTGTATCCCGGTCAATCCAGATAGTCATATTGATTATATGTATCAAGATTGATCCTTGGCGCAATCGAGGAATAGGCAGTCGCATCCGTTTGAAAGGAGCGTCTATGCCCGATGACCTTGCCCGTTCCATGATCAAGGATCTCATGGCCGCGCTCCACTTGCCCGCCGAGGCTGGCTCTCGCTTGTCTTTTGACTGCAATGACCGGCTGCCCTCGTGTTTCCCTGTCTCGGAACTTGCGGCCGCTTCGATCGGGACAGCCGCTTTGGCGATTTCCGAATTGGTCGGCCTTTCGACGAGCGCTCCGCCAGTTTCGGTCTCATTCCGATCAGCGTCGCTTTGGTTTGGCTGGTCCCTCCGGCCGCAGGGCTGGGAGATGCCCAACCCTTGGGATGCAATCGCAGGCGATTACGCGGCAGCGGATGGGTGGATCAAGCTTCACACCAACGCCCCGCATCACCGCGCGTCGGCCTTGTCCGTGCTGGGCTGCGAAGCTTCGCGCGAAAGCGTCGCAGCCGTTGTGGCGACGTGGTCTTCCGATGCTCTGGAAGACGCTATCGTGTCAGCCGGCGGTTGCGCGGCGCGCCTGCGATCAGCTGATGAATGGGCGACCCATCCGCAGGGCCGAGCCGTGGCTGCGGAGCCGTTGATGCTGTGGGACATGCCAGCGGCCCGCGTTGTCCGCGACTGGCGTCCGTCCGCGGATCGTCCGCTTGCAGGTTTGCGCGTGCTCGACCTGACGCGCGTTCTGGCAGGCCCTGTCGCTACCCGCTTTCTGGCTGGATTTGGCGCCGATGTCCTCAGGATAGACCCACCCAATTGGGACGAGCCCGGCGTCATCCCCGAGGTGACTTTGGGCAAGCGATGCGCCAGGCTTGATCTCAAAACCACCGCCGGGCGTGACACGCTGCTCGCGCTGCTGGGCCGGGCAGACATATTGGTTCACGGCTATCGCAGTGATGCGCTCGAAGGATTGGGCCTGGGAGCTGCGGTCCGGCAAGCCATTTGCCCGGGGCTCATCGATATTTCGCTCGATGCCTATGGGCATCATGGGCCATGGGCCGCACGACGCGGCTTTGACAGCCTTGTGCAGTTTTCCTCCGGTATATCGGCGGCCGGAATGGCTTGGCGCAATTCAGCTGCCCCCGTGTCGCTTCCTGTACAGGCGCTCGATCATGCTACCGGCTATCTGCTTGCTGCTGCCGCTGTGCGGGGCGTGATATCAAGGATCGCAAACGCAGGCCCGACACGGGCGCGGCTCTCACTTGCGCGCACGGCCAAATTGCTGGTCGATCACAAATGCGAAGCCTCAGATGCCGAGTTTGGGGGATCAGCCGATGAGGATTTCGATCCTTCTGTTGAGCACACTGATTGGGGGCCGGGGCGGCGTCTGTTTCCTCCGATCAGCATAGGTGGGTTGCGGATGTATTGGCCGCGACCAGCCACGCAACTCGGCTCAGTGCAACCCTATTGGGCACAGTGAGCGTCCAATCTCGGGGCGCTTCGGGAAGAGCTACAAATCGCGGCGATCTGAAAAAATCTGCCTTTCAGGTTCCGACGCTTTGCGGCCATTCGCCTATGCGTTAGCGTGAGATATGCATGAGACCTCCCATCTACACGTCGACGCTATCTTGCGCGCCGACCCGGTCCGGTGGTGGCTACTGGAGCTGGTGTCGCATTTAGATCTGCCAGACTGCTGGATTGCGGCCGGGTTCATCAGAAATGCAGTTTGGGACGCTCTACACGGTCGAAGTCCACGGCCGCCCCTTAGCGATGTCGATGTGATTTGGTTCGATCCTGACCGCATCGAGGAATCTCATGATCGCAAAATTGAAAAAGTGCTACGTGCTGCGGCTCCTTCGATTGACTGGTCTGTAAAAAATCAGGCGCGAATGCACTCCCGCAACTCAGACTCGCCATATCGATCTGCAACCGATGCGATGCGATATTGGCCCGAAACAGCGACTGCTGTCGCGGCGAGGCGACGCGGGAAGGACCAACTCGACGTCGCTAGCCCACTTGGACTGGATGATCTCTTCAACCTGGTGCTTCGTCCAACACCGAGGTTCGCCTGCGAGAAGTTGCCGATTTATGAAAAAAGAGTTGAATCCAAGGCTTGGATTACAGTCTGGCCGCTCCTCGAATGTGCGGAACCTTTTGGCAGCTAAACACCGGCATCAGGATGAGCAAGGCGACGTCGTCGGCGCCAAGCCCTAGTCTAGGCGCTTTGAACTACGCCCCTGCCTGTTTTTCTATCCCCCACTGCTACGACGCTAAATCCTTGTTGAACTAGCCCCTTTTCTGCGTCTCTTACTCGTCCCCGTCGAGCCGGACGATCCTGTCCCGCTCCCGAAGCGGGGTATCCGATGGGCGCTGAGCCAGTCCGAATTGAAGCACGTTCACGCGGCGCACGCATGCTGCGCACGGCGATGGGCGCATCGATCGCGACCTGGCTGGTCGACCCGCAGGTCATCGAGATCATGCTCAATCCGGACGGACGCCTCTGGGTCGACCGGTTGGGCATCGGACTGTCCGATAGCGGTGAACGCCTGACCGCATCCGATGGTGAGCGCATCATCCGATTGGTTGCCCATCATGTGGGTGCCGAAGTTCACGGCGATGCACCGCGCGTGTCAGCGGAGCTGCCGGAAAGCGGGGAACGGTTCGAAGGCCTCCTGCCACCCGTAGTGGCGGCTCCCACCTTTGCCATCCGCAAGCCCGCCGTCGCGGTGTTCCTGCTCGAGGACTATGTCAGCGCAGGAATCATGGGCGTAGCTGAAGCCGACAGGCTTCGTTCGGGCGTTGCAGAGCGGCTGAACATCCTTGTCGCTGGGGGCACTGGCACTGGCAAAACGACGCTCACGAACGCGCTGCTCGCCGAGGTCGCCAAGACCACCGACCGGGTGGTTCTCATCGAAGATACCCGCGAGCTCCAATGCCGCGCCCCAAACCTTGTGGCGATGCGGACCAAGGATGGCGTTGCCTCGCTATCCGATCTGGTCCGCTCCAGCCTTCGACTTCGCCCTGACCGGATTCCGATTGGCGAAGTCCGCGGCGCCGAGGCGCTTGACCTCCTCAAGGCCTGGGGCACCGGCCACCCTGGCGGGATCGGGACGATCCATGCTGGCAGTGCGATCGGTGCGCTCCGGCGGATGGAGCAGCTGATCCAGGAAGCGGTGGTCACCGTTCCGCGCGCCCTGATCGCCGAGACCATCAACCTCATTGCCGTGCTGGTGCGTGACGGCACCGGGCGGCGTCTCGCCGAACTGGCCCGCGTCGACGGGCTCGACCCGGTCACCGGCGACTATCGCCTGATTCCCGCCACCCAAACCCAAGGAGACCCCCTATGATCCATGCCCTCCGGCGCGGCACCAATCGCGCTGCGCTCGCTGCTACCGCTGCTTTCGTGATGGTGGCCACTGCCACCCCGGCGCATGCCGGTGGTTCGTCGATGCCGTGGGAAGCTCCGCTTCAGTCGATCCTCGAGAGCATCGAGGGGCCGGTCGCCAAGATCGTTGCGGTGATCATCATCATCGTCACCGGCCTCAGCCTTGCCTTTGGCGATACATCGGGCGGCTTTCGCCGGCTGATTCAGATCGTGTTCGGCCTCTCCATCGCCTTTGCCGCATCGAGCTTCTTCCTCAGCTTCTTCAGCTTCGGCGGCGGGGCGCTGATCTGATGACGTCGGCAGACGACATCCCCGGCTTCTATGCCCCGGTCCATCGCGCCCTTGCCGAGCCGATCCTGCTCGGCGGTGCGCCGCGCGCACTCGCCATCGTCAATGGCACGCTGGCGGGCGCGATTGGCCTCGGCTTGCGGCTCTGGTTCGCTGGCCTTGCCATCTGGGGAATCGGCCATGTGCTTTCGGTCTGGGCTGCACGCCGCGATCCGCAGTTTGTCGATGTCGCGCGCCGCCATCTCAAATATCCGACCTGGGTGCGGCCATGATGTCGCTTCAGGAATATCGGACCAAATCCGCCAGTCTCGCAGACTTCCTCCCCTGGGTCGCACTGGTGGGGCCGGGCGTGGTGCTCAACAAGGACGGATCGTTCCAGCGCACGGTGCGCTTTCGCGGTCCCGATCTCGACAGTGCCACGCCCGCTGAACTTGTGGCCGTCACCTCCCGGCTCAACAATGCCCTGCGGCGGTTGGGCTCGGGATGGGCGGTCTTCGTCGAAGCGCAGCGCACCGCGGCGCAAGCCTATCCGCAATCCCGCTTTCCCGATCCCGTATCGGCGCTGGTCGACAGGGAACGCCGCGAACAGTTTCGTGAGGAAGGCGCGCATTTCGAAAGCGGCTATTATCTAACGCTGCTGTGGATGCCGCCGCCCGAGGAAGCGGCGCGCGCCGAAGGCTGGCTCTACGAAGGCAAGGCGTCGACCGGGGTCGATCCCAAGGAACTCGTCAAATCCTTCGCCGATCGTACCGACCGCGTGCTGCATCTGGTTGAGGGATTTATGCCCGAGGCCGCGTGGCTCGATGGCGCTGCCACGCTGACCTATCTCCACAGCACGGTATCGACCAGGGCGCAGCGCGTTCGCGTGCCCGAAACGCCGGTCTATCTCGACGCGCTGCTGGCCGATGAGCCGCTGACCGGCGGTCTCGAACCCATGCTCGGCGCCCATCATTTGCGCACGCTCACCATCACCGGTTTTCCGACGGCGACCTTTCCCGGGCTGCTTGATGAGCTCAACCGGCAAGCCTTCCCGTACCGCTGGTCAACGCGTGCAATCATGCTCGACAAGACCGACGCCACCAAACTGCTCTCGAAGATTCGGCGGCAATGGTTTGCCAAGCGCAAATCGGTTGCTGCCATCCTCAAGGAGGTGATGACCAACGAGCAATCGGTGCTGATGGATTCGGACGCCTCGAACAAGGCGGCTGATGCCGACATGGCGCTGCAGGAACTCGGCGCGGATCATGCTGGCATTGCTTATGTCACTGCGACGGTCACGGTCTGGGACCGCGACCCGGCGCTGGCGGCGGAGAAGCTGAGGCTGGTCGAAAAGGTCATCCAGGGCCGCGACTTCACCTGCACGATCGAAGGCATGAATGCGCTCGAGGCATGGCTCGGATCGCTCCCCGGCCATGTCTACGCCAATGTCCGGCAGCCGCCCATTTCCACTCTCAATCTCGCCCACCTGATCCCCCTGTCAGCGGTATGGGCGGGAGCGGAACGGGACGAGCATTTCGGTGACGCCCCCTTGCTTTACGGCAAGACCGAAGGCTCGACCCCGTTCCGCCTTTCTCTTCATGTCGGCGATGTCGGACACAGCCTCATCGTTGGCCCGACAGGGGCAGGCAAATCCGTGCTGCTGGCGCTGATGGCGCTGCAGTTCCGGCGCTACAAAGGCAGCCAGATCTTCGCCTTCGATTTTGGTGGATCGATCCGCGCTGCCGCGCTCGGCATGGGCGGCGACTGGCAGGATCTCGGCGGCGCGCTGCATGCCGAGGAAGGCGACGGCGCTGCCGTTGCCCTGCAGCCGCTTGCTCGGATCGACAACGCCGGCGAACGCGCCTGGGCCGCCGAATGGCTGGCGGCGATGCTGGCCGGCGAAGGCATGGTGATTGACCCTGCTGCTAAAGAACATCTCTGGTCGGCCCTGACATCGCTTGCGTCCGCACCACCTGCCGAGCGCACACTCACCGGTCTCGCGGTCCTGCTGCAATCCCAGGAATTGAAGCAGGCACTAGCCCCGTATCTCATCGGCGGTCCATGGGGACGGCTGCTCGATGCTGAACAGGAACGTCTGGGTGAGGCGTCTGTGCAGGCTTTCGAAACCGAAGGTCTGATCGGCGCGTCGTCGGCCGCAGCTGTGCTCGCCTACCTGTTCCATCGGATCGAAGGGCGGCTCGACGGCTCGCCGACCATGATCATCATCGATGAAGGCTGGCTCGTGCTCGACAGCCCGGCCTTCGCCGCGCAGCTACGCGAATGGCTGAAGACGCTGCGCAAGAAGAATACGAGCGTCATCTTCGCGACCCAGAGCCTTGCCGACATCGAGACGTCGGCCATCGCGCCTGCCATCATCGAAAGCTGCCCGACGCGCATCTTTCTGCCGAATGAGCGCGCGGCCGAACCGCAGATCGCACGGGTCTATGAGCGGTTCGGCCTCAATGATCGCCAGATCGAAATCCTGAGCCGGGCTACCCCGAAACGCGATTATTATTGTCAATCGCGGCGCGGCAACCGGCTGTTCGAGCTGGGCCTCGGCGATGTCGCACTCGCCTTCAGCGCTGCCTCTTCCAAAACCGACCAGATCCGCATGGCCGAAATTGTCGCCACCCATGGCCGCGAAGGCTTTGCAGCGGCCTGGCTCCGGCACCGCAGCCTCGAATGGGCGGCCGAGCTGCTTCCTCCCCCGCCGCCCGCACTAACGGACAAGGAAAACCACCCATGAAAATACCCGTCCTCCGCCGCGCTTTCATGGCGACGGCGATCACCACTTTGCTGGTATCAGGCACCATGATCGCCGCACCGGCGCAGGCCCAGTTTGGTGGGATCGTCTATGATCCCAGCAACTACGCGCAGAACGTGCTGACCGCCGCCCGGACGCTGCAGCAGATCAACAACCAGATCCAGCAGATCCAGAACCAGGCGACCAGCCTCATCAACGAGGCCCGCAATCTTGCCAGTCTGCCGGTCTCGACGATCCAGACGCTGCAGCAACAGGTCGACCAGACCCGCCAGTTGCTGAACCAGGCTCAGCGCATCGCCTATGACGTGACCGACGTGCAGCAGGTGTTCAACGGCCGTTACAAGGGGGCGGCACTGACCGGCGGGCAGGCCCAGATGGTCGCTAACGCCAATGCGCGCTGGCAGGACAGCGTCGGCGCCTTCGAAGACGCCATGAAGGTTCAGGCCGGGATCGTCGGCAATCTGGGTGCGACCCGCAGCTCGATCACGACATTGGTCGGTGCCAGCCAGTCAGCGACCGGGGCTTTGCAGGCGGCACAGGCCGGCAATCAGCTACTGGCCTTGCAAACCCAGCAACTGGCCGATCTTACCGCCGCCATTGCGGCGCAGGGTCGCGCGCAGTCGATCGAGGCCGCGCGCAATGCCGCGACCGAGGCCGAGGGCCGCGAGCGTTTCCGCCGCTTCCGGACCCGGAACTGACATGAGCCGGTCGGTCAAGCTGGCGGCAGCCGCCGCTTTTGGCGGATTGCTGATCGCGGTCGCGGTTGTGTCAACAACGCAGCCGCCAGCTCGGCACGACACAACGACCTATGTCGCGGACGAGACAGGATCTCCGAACCCTCACGCCGCAGAACTCAAGCGCTGCAGTACGATCACCATGCCGGAGTCGGGATGCGATGCGGTCTGGGAAGCTGAGCGCCGCCGATTTTTCCATGGAAGGGAGCGGCAGCCATGAATGATACCGGCGTCATCGACCAGTTTCTGACGGTCTTCACCCAATATATCGACAGCGGCTTCGGCCTGCTCGGCGGTGAGGTCGGCTTCCTGTCGACCACCCTCATCGTCATCGACGTGACGATCGCAGCCTTGTTCTGGGCCTGGGGCACCGATGAAGATGTGCTGCAGCGCCTGATCAAGAAGACGCTCTACATCGGCACTTTCGCCTTCATCATCGGCAACTTCTCGAATCTCGCTGGCATTATGCTGCAGAGCTTTGCCGGGCTTGGCCTGCAGGCCAGTGGCAGCGGCATGGCCATCGGTGATTTCATGCGCCCCGGCGTTGTCGCCGCGACCGGTCTTGATGCCGGACAACCGCTGCTCGACGCCACCGCCGACCTCGTCGGGCCGGTGGGGCTGTTCACCAATTTCGTGCAGATCCTGATCCTGCTGATATCCTGGCTGATCGTCGTCATCGCCTTCTTCGTGCTGGCGATCCAGGTCTTCGTCACCATCATTGAGTTCAAGCTGGTGACGCTTGCAGGCTTCGTGCTGCTGCCGTTCGCCTTTTTCGGGCGCACCGCCTTCATGGCCGAGCGCGTCCTTGGCCACATCATTTCCTCCGGTATCAAAGTGCTGGTGCTTGCCGTCATCACCGGCATTGGCACGACCCTCTTCACGCAGTTCATCAATGCCGGACTCGGGGTCGAACCCGACATCCAGCAAGTCATGGCGATTGCGCTCGCGGCCCTGACCTTGCTCGGCCTCGGTATCTTCGGTCCCAGCATCGCCAACGGCATTGTGTCGGGCGGACCGCAGCTTGGCGCAGGCGCAGCGGCAGGCACGGCGATCGCCGCTGGCGCAACGATTGCGGGCGGTATCGCGGGTGCCAAGCTCGCCGCAGGTGCCGCCGGCTCGGCCATGGCGGGCGCGGCCACGGGCGGTGCCCGCGCGGCAGGCGGCGCATCGGGTGCCTATGCAGCCGGAGCCGCTGGCAAAACCGGACGGGCTGCAGCCGCTTCGGGTCTCGCCAATGTCGCAAAATCGGCCGCAAGCAGCGCGGTATCACCGCTTCGCCGAGCTGCGGACAATCTCAAGGCGAACTACGCCGCAGGCAAGGCCGGAACGTCCGCCAATGCGGCAGCGTCCGGCACCGCCGACGGCCCTCCTGCATGGGCCACCGCGATGAAGCGGCGTCAGGCGATGACGCAGGGCGCCAACATGGCCTCGCATACCCTCAAGGGCGGCGACAGCCACGGCGGCGGCTCAGGCCCCGACATCTCCGACAAAAGCTGACACTTCCGAAAAGGATCCGACATGTTTCGACGCCCTTCCATTCGCTACGGGACCAGTCCCGAACCCGTCACACCCTATCAACGCGCCGCCCAGGTCTGGGACGACCGCATCGGTTCGGCCCGCGTGCAGGCGAAAAACTGGCGGCTCGCCTTTTTCGGCTGCCTGGCGCTTTCGGGAGGGCTAGCAGGCGGTCTCGTCTGGCAATCGGCGCGCGGCACGATCACGCCCTGGGTGGTCGAGGTCGACAAGCTCGGACAAGCGCAGGCCATCGCCCCTGCCGATGTCGATTATCGCCCGACCGACCCGCAGATGGCGTTCCACCTTGCTCGCTTCATCGAACAGGTGCGCGCAATTCCCGCCGATCCGATCGTGCTGCGGCAAGACTGGCTCAGGGCTTACGACTTCACCACCGACCGCGGCGCACAGGCGCTCAACGACTATGCGCGCAACAACGATCCCTTCGCCCAAGTCGGCAAGGTGCAGGTCGCGGTCGATGTGTCGAGTGTCGTTCGTGCGTCGAATGACAGCTTTCGCGTCGGCTGGACCGAGCGGCGTTACCAGGATGGCGCCCTTCTCGAGACTTCGCGGTGGTCAGCGATCCTGACCACCGTCGTGCAGCCACCTCGCACTCCCGATGCCCTGCGCAAGAATCCGCTCGGCCTGTTCATCAACGCCATCAACTGGTCAAAGGAGCTTAGCCAATGATCCGCCCGACGCGCGCCCTGCGCACATCGATTATGCTCTCAGCGGTAACACTGATCTGCATACCTGCCCAAGCCATGGCGCGCGAACAGCGCGCTCAGCCGCATCCAATTCCTGCGACATCGGCGCAGACCCTTGAGCCTGCCGACCCGCGCACCCGTGTTGGTAGAGCCAACGCCGCAGCGCGGGTGGAACCGGAGCGCACCAGCTATTTCAATGCCATCCAGCAATATGCCTATACCGATGGAGCCCTGTTCCAGATTTACACCGCACCGGGGCAGATTACCGACATCATGCTCCAAGAAGGCGAAGAACTCGTTGGACCGGGGCCGGTCGCATCGGGCGATACGGTCCGCTGGATCATCGGCGACACGGTGAGCGGTGCCGGAGCAGCGCGCCGCGTTCATATCCTCGTCAAGCCGACGCGGGCCGACATTCGCACCAACCTCATTATCAATACCAATCGGCGCACCTATCATCTCGAACTCAGTGCGACGAACTCGACCTATATGGCCGCAGTCTCCTGGACCTATCCGCAGGACGCCTTGATCGCCCTGCGTACTGCCGAGGCCGAGCGTGAACGCGCGGCTCCGGTGGCGGCGGGTATCGATTTTTCTGCTTTGAACTTTCGCTACCGCATCGGGGGCGATCATCCCGGATGGCGACCAGTGCGGGTGTTCGATGATGGCCGGCAGGTGTTCATCGAGTTTCCGGGCGACATTGCGAGCGGCGATATGCCGCCGCTGTTCGTGATCGGCGCGGACCAGGCAGCTGAGCTGGTGAACTACCGCGTGCAAGGCCGCTACATGGTTGTCGATCGGTTGTTTGAGCGTGCCGAACTGCGGCTTGGCGCAGGTGTCAGCGCCAAGTCGGTTCGCATTGAGCGCGAACGCGCACGCCGCCGGAGCCGCTCATGAGCACGCGACCGCAGGATCATAGTGTGCCACCGGTCACCAACCGGATTGTCGAGGCTGAAGTCGAGACCGACGTTGAAACTGACGTTGATGCCGATGCCGAAGGCGACGAGCCTGACGACGAGAGCCCGGTTGCACCGGCCAACCCCGACGGGTTTCGCCTTGGTGGGGAACCGCCGCGCGTGATGCGCCTGTCACGTAAGGCACTCGCAATCCTTGGGCTCCTCGCCAGCGTCGGGATTGGCGGTTCGCTGATCTACGCGCTTCAGCCCAACAACCACGCGCCAGCTGAAAACCTCTACGATACGAGCAGCCACAACCGCGCGGACTCGGTCAACGGTGCGCCTGCCAACTATGGCGATGTACCAAAACTAGGTCCCGCGCTGCCCGGCGATCTCGGCGGTCCGATCGTTGCCGCACAGCGTGGCGGACAGAATGTCCCGATCCCGCCTATTGGTTCCGCCCCGGCCGCAGGACAGCCCGATCCGCGGATTGCCGCCGCCGAGCAAGCGCGCGAGCGCGCCGCGCAGGAGCGTGACAGCGCCCGGACCAGTCGCCTGTTTCTTGCCGGAGAGAACGGAACGACCGACAGTCGGTCTGCAACCGTAGTAGGGCCAGCGCCATCAGCTTCGATACCAGGTGCCGATCCAGCTCAACCGTCTGCACCAACAGCCACGTCCAGTCGCCGCGCATTTCTCGAACAGCGCGGCAACCGCAGCACGGAAAGCCCTGAGCGCATCATGCGCCTTGCATCGCCTTACGTTGTGCAGGCCGGAAGCGTGATACCGGCAGCGCTCATAACCGGCATCCGGTCCGACCTTCCAGGTCAGATCACAGCGCAGGTTACGCAGAACGTCTATGACAGCCCCACTGGCCGGATCCTCCTGATCCCCCAAGGCTCAAGGCTGATCGGTGAATATGACAGCGACGTAGCCGCCGGACAGAACCGCGTGCTGCTGGCTTGGGACCGCCTCATCCTTCCCGGAGGTCATTCGATCCTGCTTGATCGCCTGCCCGGCGCTGATGCTGCCGGTATGGCCGGCCTTGAAGACCAGACCAACTATCATTGGGGCAACATGCTCAAGGCCGCGCTCATTTCGACATTGCTGGGCGCTGGCACAGAGCTCATCTCGAACGGTGATAGCGATCTCATTCGGGCGCTGCGTTTCGGCACGCAGGACACCATAAGCCAGACTGGCAGGCAGGTCGTGCAGCGGCAATTGAACGTGCCGCCGACACTGACCGTGCGCCCCGGATTTTCGCTGCGCATCATCGTGACGCGCGATCTGGTGCTCGAACCGATGCCTGCGGGAGGAACGCGATGACCCGTCTCAAACTGGCTGATCTGGCCGATGAAAAGCCGGTGCGGCTGACCATCGAGCTTTCTGCCCGGCTGCACCGCGATCTGCTGGCTTATGCGCTCGCCGTAAACGGCGGGGATGCCAAAGGTGCGCCGACCACCGAGCGGCTTATTCCGCCCATGCTTGAGCGGTTTATCGCAACTGACCGGGCTTTTGCCAGAGCGCGCAAGACACCTCAAACGGGGTAACGCTCGTTGATCAAGGTGAAGAAGCGTTGCAGCGCCGGATTGTCATTGTCTTCGCGCCAGTAAACCGAAAATTCGAGGCGCGTCGTGCCGTTCTGATCGTGGATATCGCGGAAATGGAGATCCGGCCATGTCACCCCCTGCGAGGCTTCGGTTGCGATGGATATGAAGCGACCGACCGACACAATGCTCAGCACGCTCTCGAGGCTGGTATTCTGCACGATGATGTTAGGACGCCCCCCTTGCCCGGTCAGCCGCGCAGCAAGCAGATTGGCTAGAGTCGGACCAATGCCGCCGCCCGGCACCACGAACACTTCGCGGCGTAGATCACTCCAGTAGATCCGGTCGCTTTCGAGAAGCCGGTGACCCGACTGCAAGGCGACCATCAGCCTGTCAGACCAGACCGAGCGCGCCAGAATGCCGCTCTCTTCCATCCCGGCCGGTGCCACCGCGACATCGATGGTTCGCGATTGCAGGGCATTCAGCAGCTTTTCAGGGGCGGCTTCCTCGCCATCGAACTGGACGTCAGGAAATCGGGTCAGATACTCGGAGAAGGTCTGCTTCAGATTGCCTGCCATCAGTGACGAGCTGTAACCGACGGCGAGACGTCCTTGTTCACCATAGCTGACCGCTCGCGCGGTGGTTTGCAGATTGTCGATGTCGGTGATGATGCGGCGCGCAGACTCCAGAAAGACCTGGCCCATCTCGGTCGGCTCAGCTCCCCGCGTCGAACGCGTAAACAACTTGATGCCGAGTTTGTCCTCAAGTTGCGTAACCCGCAGGCTCAGCGTTGCCTGCTTCATGTTGAGCGCCGTGGCAGCCCGGGAAAAGCTTCGGGTATCTGCGGTCAGAACGGCGTAGCGGAGTTGCCGAACCTCGATCGTCATGCTGCTAATGCTCCCCCCGTTCTCTTTCTTGCCGACATTGAGGCGCAATCGGACTGAAATCGCAATATAAATTCGCGATACTGGATTGACGTCAGATCTCGATCCGTAAATTTACTTGCCCAGTCAGGCGGATGCCGGAATTTAACTTCAAATCTGTTTGATCTATTTTGGAGACAAATTTTAACGGCGGCATGGTAAGGCTTCGACATGTCGAATGAACCCCGTGCTCCCCGTCTTGCTGTCCTCATCGACGCTGACAATGCCTCCTCCCGTATCGCTACCCGTCTGTTCGAAGAGATCGCCAAGATCGGTGAAGCCAGCGTGCGCCGGATTTATGGCGACTTTTCCGGAACCCGCCTCAAGTCCTGGGCAGAGGTGCTTTCAACCCACGCAATCCGGGCGCAGCAGAATTTCGCCTACACCACCGGCAAGAATGCGTCTGACATTGCGCTCGTGATCGACGCCATGGACTTGTTGCATACCGGGCGCTTCGACGCCTTCTGCCTGGTATCGTCTGACAGTGATTTCACAGGGCTTGCTGCCCGCATCCGCGAGCAAGGCATCGATGTCTATGGCTTCGGCGAGCAGAAAACCCCCGAGAGCTTCCGCCAGGCTTGCCGACGCTTCATCTACACAGAAAATCTTCTGCCGGAGGCTCCGACCTCGGAAGAGCCCGAACGCGCTGACCTGCGTCCCGCGACAGCCAAACAAGCCCCAAGCGCTGCCGCCCCGCTTATTCGCAAGGCCATTGCGCAGCTGGACGATGACGGTGGCTGGGTTCCCTTGGGCCGAGTGGGTCAGCGTCTCGCCGAACTTGCCTCGGATTTCGATCCACGCACCTATGGTCAGGCCAAGCTTAGCGATCTCGTCGACAAGGCGGGTGCCTTCGAATCTCGTAGGACGGAGTCAGGGCATGTCCAAATCCGGCTGAAAACCGATGGAAAGACGATCAAAAAATGAACGTTGTTCCAGCCCAATCGAGGCGTATCAGCAGCCCCTGGGCACAGACCTTCGATAACCATCCAGCTCCATTCTTTAATCGGCCACCCATATTTCGCTGCGGTGCCAAGCCAGACGGCTTCTTTGTTCATCTACCAACTGCAACGGCGGCGCTTTTTCCAGCGCCAGTGCAAGACGCGCTGATTTGCCAAGGCTGGGCGAGGCAATAGCATTGCCCAAGTCGTCGAAAGTCACCAGGCCGCTGTCGAATGCGGCGTCCCACAAGGACGACAGCAGCAAACCATTGTGGACATTGAGCCTTTCCTGATCGCTCTCACAATCGGCCCAAGGGATGATATGTGAGGCGCGAAGCAGTTGCGGCTCCACTGCGCCGGTGAAAGGACAGGTTCTGTTCCAGTAATCCATGACCGCTGCCCGGAATCGATCCTGACCGATCCGGACTTTCTGCGCGCGTTCGGCCTCGGTGTCGCCCAAGTGAGCGGTTTCCCGAATGAAGTCTTCAAAGGGCAATGTCGGCAGGCTCAGCGAAAGGCGGTAGACCGAACTGACACCGGCGAAGAGGGCTTCTCTGGTCATGAAGACAAAGGCCGCCGCATGCCCCTTCGCACATGGTCCGGCAGACTCTGCCTTGAGTTCTCTGGCTGCACCTGGATGAGCGACTGACAAGAAAAATGGCCCATGCAAGCCAGAAGCCGTCGCAGCAACAGCGATCTCCCCGGGTGCTGACGCAGATGAGTAAAACAGCCAGCCAGCTGCCTGACCTTGGGCAATGCGATACCCTTGACCGTTGGCAGCATCGCGAAGCTCGGATTCCAGCGCGAATGGGTAATCAAAAAGGCGCTGTCCGGTGTCGGCTGGATTGCCATGACCGTGCATCTACACTGCCCCCCGTCCGACTGGATTTACCACCGCTGGCCAACAAGTTTTAGGATGGGCTGCAGCGCCTCGGGGAGTGCGGCATCCGAAGTGGTGAGTCCCAAATAAGTCGCTGCACGGGTCGCACCAACGTAAAGATATCGACCAAAAAGGTCTGTTTCTCGCTTTGCCAGTTGATCAACGCCCACGAAGAAGACAGCTTCGAACTCGAGCCCCTTGATGTGCTCAACCGAAAACACGCGGACATCTTGATCGAGGCCGCGGGCAACGCCATTGCGGTACGAGCATGCTTTAATGCTCACCGGCCGCAGTTCTTCGGTCAACGCATCAGCCATATCGTCCAGCCCATCCTCATGAGGCATAAGAACCGCGATTGTGGGCATAACGCCATTCGAGGCATCGACTATCTCGCGTATACGTTCTGCAAGCCAGCGGGCCTGATCTGGAATCCTATCAAGCCCAAAGCCGGCGACGGGATCGAACCCGATGTTTTCGCTATGCTCAGGCATAGACGCTGCTCCAACTTGGTTGCCCTCTCCAGGGAGCATGGCAGCGAACTCGGCCAGCTTTCGGCTTTGGCGATAGGTGACTGAGATCCGCTCGAAGGTGAGGTTGCTATCGACAAAATCAAGATCGGCGTCCGACCGGCTGCCCCACAAAGTTAAGCGCTGGTTGAAATCGCCTGACAGGAACAACGAACCAGTCCGTTGGTCGGCTAGGGCCCGCATGGAAGCCAATTGGATGGGAGAGAAATCGGTCGCTTCGTCGACGAGAATTTGGTTGCGCCGTTCACGTGCAATGTCCTGCATAAGCGCAGGCACATCATCACCCAAGCGGCGGGCCACTAGCCGATCCGCCTCCATTTCGTGGGCAGCCCGCAACATGGCCAGAAGAATCAGATCGATCTCGACCGGATGGGCGTAGGCTGGCGGCACCTTTGCGGTACCATACCATTGCCCATCGGTCCGAGCATCGCGGCGAAACGCCCGATAGCGCAGCGACATTTTACCGAGATAGTCGGCCGGTGCGCGCAAGGTGCGCCCGATCGCCCGCTGGACCAGCAAAGCGCGGCCTAGCTCCTTCATCTCCGGCAGTTCCGTACCCCGAGCTTGTAGCCAAGCCACGACTCGGCCGGTCCTGCTGGTGGGCGACGGCTTGCGGGAGTTCGCCCGCGCAATCGCTGTCGTTCTCAGTGCGCGCAGGAATACGTCCAAAACGGCTTTTCGGCCACGTGACCGCTCGTTCGGAGCAGCTGCACTTTCATCGTCGTCGTCATCTTCATCCGGCTCGTCCGTCGCATCTTCTTGCTCACGCAGCAATTCGGCAACGAAGGCCTCTAGGTCGTCGAGAATGCGGGGGTCATGTTTTCTCAACTCACCAACTATGGATCGCAGCTCTTCTTGTGTCTTTGAACGCAAGTCGCCCAGACGCTGACGCAATTGGTCGCGCATCGCCAGCAGCTCTGCCAGCAGTTGCAGGTACCGATCACCACTCCGGTCAATCGTGGCCAGCACCTGTCGCCCCAGCGTAGCAACGCCCGGATTATCAGTTGCAGCGATGCGCTCGCTTTCCTGCCGAAGCTGCGCAACAAACGCAGCCTTCTGGTGCGCATCAAATGCGCTGTACCATTCGGTCATGGCGGCAAGCGTTTCGGGCTTTAGCTGGTCGGGATCATCGACCATCACAATGCCACCGCGACCGACAGTCGGAAGAACACGCAGCCTCTTCCCCAACTCAAGGCGATAATCGTCCCAGGTCTTGAGCCGGTCGTCGGGTGCAGGAACACCTTCGCGGTTGAATGCACCGATGACATATTGCCGGAGCAATTCCGTCGGTGTGAACATCAGCCAGCTTTCAGAGTGGCTGCGCCCTGCCGCATCTGGCTGTTCGATCAGCTCGGCTTCTTCCGGGTCCAGTGCCGCAAGATCGATCTTCTGACGCAATCGGCGTACCAAGGTCGTGGTCTTGCCCGTTCCCGGCGGGCCGAGCACCGCGATCCGGCTGTCGAGCGGCATCCGGAATATCCGCTCCTGCACGAGATCGAGATAGGGATTGAGACGCAGCTCCATTGCAGTCAGTGTCTCGCGCCGGATGCCCTCGATGACATTCTGCTCTTCTTCGTCCGCCGAAACCCAATCGTCGAGATCAAAGGCATCTACATCAATGCCGGCTTCACGAAACAGCTCTCGCAGGGACAGAATGGTAAGGGGCGCGGCCTTTTCCCTGAAATGAACGGCAGGCCTAGAATCCCATTCACCTTCGAACCGTGGTTCGAACGTCAGCTTCTCGATCACGTCGAAATAACGCCGCCCGGACGGCAACTCGACATAATCGCCATCGCCAACTTGGCGGGCGACAAGCCGGCCCTTGCCACGGTTGGCGAGATAGCTGCATATCTTTGTGCCCCGCACTTCGATCTCGGCATTGGGCGCGACGTATAGCGTTTCCCGATTATCGTCCTCGTCAGCAATGACCAGGCGGGCGATGGCAGGCTTGCGGCGCAGCTCTTGCAGGTTGCTTGTCCGCTCGCGATTGCGGTTCTGCATGTCGGTCAGGACGTTGGGCGACGCCATCTGGTTTGGGTTGACCAGGTCGCTCGGTTTAAGGCCCTTGGAACGCAGCCGCTCACCTGCCGCCTCGGCAATCGCTGCCAGCGTGTCGAGCGCTTCCTGCGCTGTGATCTTCAGTTCTTCCAATTCAGCCTTCCACTTCTACTTCTGGTTCTTCGTTCAAACACCGCTGCCGACGCAAGATTAGATGAATTGAGCCTACATTGTCATAGGTCCATCCTGAAAAGACGACTTTCTGCAGGCGCGCTGCTCAGTTCGAGAATTTGCCAAGGACTGCCCGTTAGTCTCTCCGGCGGGGCCGTTGTCGTTGTGACAATATACTGGAATTGAGGCGTGTCCGTCCGCTCCTCTAACCAGTGCGCCAATTCGAAAAGACGGTGATAGAGGACCAGCCCCAGGTCTGCCTCTCGGGGGCTGTCGTGCAGCCAAAAGCCCGGTAGTTCCGTCTTGCCTTCCATTGTTAGCAGCAAGGTGGCGAGGTCAAATGCGACCACCTTCAGGGAATCGACCGCTGCCGTGGTCAGGTCGCCATGCAGACCGATCATCGGCTGAATGCCGCTTTCGGTCAGCAAGACCCTTCCTTCCGCTCCGTCGGGCACGAGGAACTGGATTATCATGTGAAACAAATCGGAGAGGCGTTGGACGATCGTTTGTGCAGAGTTGCGAACTTCAGTTGCCTTGCGCCGCTCGGCGTCCTCGGCTGCCAGCTCTCGCTGCATATCTGCTTCATGTCTGCGGATCTCGGTGAGATACTCAGGGTAGCGTGAAGTCAGTGTGACATAGCCCGTTGCGGAGGCGAGTGCATCGGCCGAGGCTTTGGCATCGCGTTCAAGCGCTGCCAAGGCAGACTTGGCCCCATCAAGCTGCTGCCGCAGGAGCGCAGCGTTTGCCCTTGCAGAATTTTGCTCGGCAAGCATGCCAGTTCGGCGTTTCTCCATGTCCGTCTTGTCTTTGACGCTGGCGGCGAGCGCTGCAGTTAATTGATCGATGATTGCCTGCGCTTCTGGTGGAACTGGCCGTAGGCAAGTCGGGCAGATCGGATCGGTCGCATCCTGAGCCTTGAGCGTCTGGCGCGGGATTTGGCTTTCGAGAAGGCGAAGATTGCCCTCTACCTCTGGCAAGGCACCATCGATTTCGGACAGTCGCTTTTCGATCGCGCGAAACTCGTCATCTTTCGACTCGACCAGCTCGCGAGCTTCCGTCAGCTTCTTCTCAATCTGTGGGTCTGCGCGCAGCTTTTCGGTGCTCGCCGCGGCCTTGGCCTTGCTTGACCAGAATTCGGGCGCAGCATCCTCACCGCCGTCGTCGCCAAATATCTCCTTTAAGTTCCTGGCGACGTCATCGCGCAGCCATTCGACACGCTGCTTGCGTTGGGCCGCTTCGTCGGCCCGTCGTTTATGTCCGTGCGCACGCTGTGTCGCATCGATTTCGTCTTGTTGCAGGGCCTTGATGAGCAACCGGACAACTTTCAGCCGATCCGGCTTCGACATATTGCGCGATGGAGAGCGCGATTGCGTTTCGGGTGCCCGCCACTCGAGGATATCGATGAGCCGGCATTCCTGATCGCGGGTCATCCATGCAAGCGCAGCTTCCCACGCCTGATCGAGGCTACTCGTGCTCGGCATATGCAAAGCGGCGGTTGGCATGATCGCATTGGCAATGGCCTGCCGTAGCGGGGTCATCGTCGGGTTAGGTATCTCGCCCTGAAGCAGCATATCCAACGATCCGCCCTTGATCGCACAGTGGCTACCCAGACTCGTCCCAGCTCCAATTGGGCGGATGACGTTCCAGAGTTCTCCGTCGAGCATGACTTCGGCGCCTACATGGGCATCAGGCATAGCGTTGGCGATGCGCTGCCGCTGTGCGTCAGTGCCAAAGCTCTCTTCACCCAGGCAGTAGCGGATTAGGCGGCAGAAGCTGGTCTTTCCGCCGCCATGGCCCATCGGGCTGCCCGCCGAATCGCCATCGGGTGACCAGACGATGTTGAGGCCCGTGCGGAGCGGAATGTCGCGAACGGGCGCTGCATCGCGCTCTTCCCAAATCACTAGCCGCCGCACCCAAAGGCGCGGGCCATTGCCATTCAACGGCACAAAGCCATCGAGCGAGGCGGCGAACAGGTCAGGCTGCGGCGGATTGGGCAACGAAGCTTTGCTCCCCTTGGCTGAATGCAGCGGTGACGGCCGGCGAACTTAGGTCGATCGAGCGTAACGCATGCCAGACGAAGTCGGCGCGGCCCTCCACCCATGGCGGCAGCACCATGTCGTAAATCGCGGCGCCGCGATCAACCAGATCGGCACCTGCGTCATAGCGCCACGCATTGCGTGCAGCGAGCATGGCTTGCGCAGTTCCGAAATGGGCAAGTTGCCTAGCCGACAATGTCGGCACGGATTGTGAAACCGGTAGCGACGCTGCATCGCCGACGAGCCGCTGCCACTCTGCTTGTGCTGTCGTGTTCACATGCGCCATCAGCAAATGCGGCTGTGCGGCGAACAGGAAGGCCGCGCGCACTTCACGTGAAGATCGCGGCTGACGCATCCGTTTCAGGATCGCGGCGAGCAGCAAGCGGACGTCAGCTTCTTCGGATATAGTCCCACGCCATTGCCCGTCCGCAAGCGCAGCAGTTTCAGGTGCAGAAGCGCTGAGTGCGTCATAGGCGGCGAGGACGAGGCGTTGGGTTCGGTATTCGCCGTGTTTGGCGATTTCGTTCTTCTGGAGGACGCGGAAGGTTTCGCTGGGGTAGTCTGCGCCCATCACGTCCTTGGGGTCGAGCACATAGCGCAGCTCGTCGCGGGTCAGGCCGTAGGCGAGTGCATACCAAGCATCGAGCTCGGCGCGTAGCTGGGCGCGGCGGTCTTCGTCCCACGCGAAGGGAGGGCCGTCATAGCCCAGATCGCGGGCAAAAGGGGTCATGGAGTGGCTGGTGTAGGTCAGTTCCAGAACGCGCGGGACGATGAAGGCGAGGTCGGATTCGGAATAGGCGGTGGGTGGGAGGATAGGCAGTTGTTCCAAGTAAAAGTAGTTGAGGTTGGTGCCGCCAAGTTTCTGCCGAGCAACATAATCCAAAGTCAGCGACGACAATGAACAAACTAGACCAACTACAATACTGCTCGAAAATCTCGATCCCGAAAACAGCAGGTGCTCACTATTTCCAACGGCTCCAAGCGGAAAAAAAGTCGGAATTATTGTCCGTTCATTGGTCGCGTTTGTAATTTTTCTGACACCGATAAGCCATTCTCGAGACCATGAATGACGTGCAAGACGATGTTGAATTTCAGCAGAGGCTACCCAAAAACGCGGGACAGCTTCAACGTTCGGATCGGATTTCAGAATCTCCAAACCACTCTCATCGTCACTTGCTAGAGCCGATGACCATCGATGATCAAATATGTGAAGCATCTTCGCTTCAAATAGAGGCAGATATTTCGCGGTAGATCGGATAGAGATTGCAATATTTTCGCTTTTTTCTTCCTCGCCCGCCTCAAAATCAGCAGTTTTATGAAAATATCGAGCATCCCGCGTCATATCAAAGAACGTACTGGCATGGGATAACTCCCATGGATTACCAGAATCTCCTTTGCTCTCGTCAATCAGTCCCGGCACACGTTCATAAATCGCTGCGGTGAGTTCGGCGTCCCTACGGGCTCGAAAAACTGGAGTGGTCTTGGTGTTTGGATTTATCCGGGCGATCTGGACGGGGGACAAAGTAAAGCGGCGCTCAGCCTGCTCCAATTGTGCCGGATCGGTAAGAAAAAAGGCAAAGCCTGCCTCAGCCACATCGTCGCCCAGCGTGAGCAGCGCAAATTTCATCCGGCTATCGACTGCCGGAAACAGTTTTTCCCTGTTTTCAAAATCGATCAGCTCGGCGAGCCGCTGGCTGCTCACAAGATGGCCGAAGAATTGAGCCGTCAGAGCATCTGTCGCAATACCAGTTGGAACAATAACACCGGCCTGACCACCTTTTCTTGCCAAGCAATGGAATAGCTCAGCGAAAAGCGCATAGGTGTTAACGTCGCCGCGTCCGCAGAACGGGAATCGGCCGAATTGCTCCTTACTCATTAGCATAAACGAAGAAGCCGCTTCAGCAGTTCGCCTCGCACCTTCGAACCCCAGATAAAGCTGAATTTCGTTGCTGCCTGACGGCGCGAGCTTAAGTTCATTAATCATTGCAGTTCGAATTTTAGCACTCTTTTCGCCGGCGATGTTCGGGTCAAGCGATGCAAAGTATTCGTGCTCCTGAACCTTAATTCGCTCCCACGGCGGATTGCCTAGCACCACATCGAACCCGCTTTTGCCAATCATCACTTCCGGAAAGGCCAGCGGCCAATGGAAGGCACGGGCATAGCCCGCAGCATCGACAGCAGCGGCCTCCAACGGTCCATAAATCTGCCCGCCGTCCAGCCGAGTGCGCAGATGCGACGTCGTCGGCACCGTCACGCTGTTGGCATTGGCGGGCACGCCGCCCTTCTTGGGCAATAGGAACGCAGCGATATAGAGATCGCAGGCGACCTTGGTGGCATAGCGCTTCGGGTCTGCCTCCCACGCTGCGAAGCGGCGGCGCTTTTCCGCGATCTGGGCCATGCTGTCTTCGGGGAGATGGCGCAAATCGTCCATCGTCGCGGCCAACTTCGCTGGTGGCAGCGTGCCGCCGCCGCCGATGAAATCGAGCGTGCCCTGGCCCTTCTTTTCGTCCTTGTTGCGCTTGGTGAAGTATTTCGCAGTATCTTTGTCGTCGCCGGTCAGCGGCTTGTAGGCATCATCGGGAATGCCCTCATCCAGCGCCTTCAGGTCGAACACGCCCAGCAGGCTGTCCCCGCACTGGATATTGGCATCAAGGAAGCCCAGCGGCTTGCCCGGCTCCACCGATTCAATCCACAGCGCCACCTTGGCCAGCTCGATTGCCATCGGGTTGCGGTCCACGCCGTGGATGCAATTGCGCACCACATCGCGCATCGCCGCGTTGTAATCGGGCGCATCGGGATTGCGCAGCTGCGCCACCCGCGTCGCCATGCGCCGGGACGCGCCCAGCAGGAAGTGGCCCGATCCGCAGGCGGGATCGATGACGTTGAGTTCGAGAATGGCATCGGCACCGCCTTCTGCCTCGGCCCGCTCCAGCACCGGATCGAGTGCGCTGTCGAGCAGGCACTGCACCAGACTGTCCGGCGTGTAATAGCTGCCCGAAACCTTACGCGCATTGCCGCGCGCTTCCGCGCCGCCCGCGAAGCTGAAGGTGCGCCCCTCATCCTCTCGCACCGGCACAAGTTCGAGCAACCCTTCATAGACGCTGCCCAGTTCCTCGGTCGCCATATCGCGCCAGTTGATCCGCACGCGGCGGCCATCTTCGATCAGCCAGCCCAGCTTGAACGCAGCCGCCAGCAGCGAGCGGTTGGGGATTTGCGCGGCATCGAGATCGGGGGTGAGCGCACGGTCGAACAGGCCGCCCAGTGCCGGGAGGCCCAGCAACTTTTCACCGCGTTCCAGAGCGCGGAACGTGACCTTCACGCCTTCCCAGGCATCGTGGTGATGATCATGCGCGTTGCGGCGCGTTGATTTGTCCCGTGCCCAAGCGAACCCATAGTTGTTGCTGTAAAGGTCGCGCACCGCCTTGGTCGTAGCGGGTGGGTGGAGCAGATCGCGATCCTCGGCCACGCCAAGAAAGATCAGACGATAGACCACGCGCAGCATCTGTTCGAACAGGTGCTGCATGGTCAGTTGGTTGGTATCGAGCCTTTCCCGGATGGCGGGGTTGGCATCCAGGATGCCTTGGCCCAGCGCCATCAGCGCTTCCTCGACATTGACACGCAACCGCTCACGCGCGGATGTGCCCGCCCGCATGCCAGCCTCACGCCAGCGTTCCAGCGCGCAATCGCTAGCCGCCGCGCCTTCTGCCCCGAAACGGCTCGCGTGGATGAGCAGCCACAGCGCCGCGAAATCGGCGAACATCTCGTCGCGGAAGATCGCGCCAAGGTCTGCCTCGATCCATGCAGGCCGGGTCAAGCTGGCATTGTCACGCATCAGCCGCACGCGGTCGCCTGCGAAGACCAGGCCCCAATAGAAGTCCGGATTGGCGTTGAGCCAGTCCTGTAACAGCACGGTGGGGGAACGGCGCGCGATGCGGCCGTCAGCGCCATCGCCGAACTCGGGCAGCGCGCGGGCGAACCCGTCGCCGGCCTTGCCCTTATCTGCCGGAGCGGGAGGCGCGATGACTATCGGCACGCGTCCGCCTTTGGCTTCCCAGGCGATGGTGAAGCGTCGATCCTCGCGCATGTGATGGTGCGGCCCGGTCAGTTCAAAGCCGAATGCCTGCTCGAGCAGATTGCGGGCGAACTCCGCCGTCTGCTGCATCGTCGGCTGTTCGAGCCGTGCGTAACCCTGCCAATGGGCTTGGGCGATACGGAAATAACGCGTGATTTCGTCGCGCAGGCCTGTGCCCTTGGGGCAGCCATAATCAGCCGCAGTCTTCTGATCCGGCGCGGCGGAAGCGATGGCCTGAACCTGATCGGGCGCAATCAGCCCGCCTTCGATCGTGAGCGCGGCAAAGCCGGTGTCGCTCGAGCGTTTGGTGTGCCGGGACATCAGTTCACCTCCGGCAGCAGGACATAGAGGCCGATGATATCCGCCGGGAGGACGGGGGTCACCTTGACGGTCGCACCGCCGCCTGCCGCTTCGGTCAGACGGAGATGATCGTGTGACAGGGCTTCACCCCTTTGATGCGCGAAGGCCTCGATCGCCGGGCGATAGGCGGAGAGACGCTCATGCGCGGCCTCGATCTGCCGAATGCGGGCGCTTTCATCCATGTTGCTTGATGCCTCGGCCTCAAGCAGCGACAGCGCGCCTTCGGCATTAAGCGCGACGTCCTGACCGAGGCCAGAGAAGGCAAGCCCTGTAGCCTCTTCGGCCAGCAGTAGGCGGTTCAGACGTCCGCTCGTCACCAGCTTGTAGCGCAGCCGCAGGACGAGCAGCGTCGTCATTTGGGTGACCGCACGGGTCCGCCAGACGCCGGCGCGGCCAAGGGCCTTGCCGTCGGCGCCCGCAGGATCGAGTGCGCCTTCGGCAAGTGTTTCGGCCAGCACCGCGACGATGGGATGCACCCGCCCGACATAAGTGACGCCGGGAAGGGGATCATCCTCAAAGCTGATCCGCCTTGTCCCTTTAAGCCCGCGCTGCTGGAGACGCTCGCGCATCATGTCAGGCAGGAAATCGGTGTGCAGAAGGGAGTGGCCCTTTGAAGCCTCAAGCGGGGCCTGCAAGCGCTTCAGAGCCCGCTCTGTGAAACGGGAGACTTCTTGCGGGCCTCCGTTGAGCGCCCGCATCTTGCGCCATTCGGGCAGCACTTCATCTGGCTTCAGCGCGCCTTGTGCATAGCGTGCGCGGCTGGCTTTGGCGCCTTCCGCCGTATCGCGCCATTGGCGTTCGAACAGCTCGGCCCCCGGGCCGAAGTCAAAAGCCATCTGGCTGCGCGCGCTACCGCCGCGATGAAGCAGAACCGCCTGCATCAGCGCCGAAGTCACACTCTCCTGATCCTCCGGCATCGGAACGCTGACGCCGGTGGCTTTTTCGATGGCTTCAGCTTTGCGCAGGATCACGTTGAGAACGGCACCGTCAATCGGGCTGTTGTCGCCGTACATCATGATTGAGCGCACGACCTTCGCCCGTTGGCCGAACCGGTCGACCCGGCCTTCGCGCTGTTGGTGCCGTGTCGGGTTCCAGCTGAGATCATAATGGACCACCGCATCGAACAGGCTCTGGAGGTTGATCCCCTCCGACAGGCAGTCCGTCGCCACCAGGATACGGTTCTCATGCGGCTCCAGCGCATCCACCCTAACCCGGCGTTCGTCGGGTGCCAGCGTGCCAGTCACCACCGCGATCTGATGTTTTGGGAAGATTGTGCGGAGCGTTTCCCCCAGCGCTTCAGCCGTTGCAATGAAGCGGCAGAAAATGACCGGTTTCACGCCGTCCTTCAGCAGGGGGCGAAGTTCGGCAACAAGCTGCCTCACCTTCGGATCGTCATCACGCCTGCTGCACAGGGTTTGTGCAAGGTCGATCAGACCGCGCAGCGCAGCCCCCTCTTCGCCATGCTCACTTGCGGTCGCGGGTTCTACATCGCTGTCATTGAGCACACCGTCCTCAGCATCGAAGACCACCGGCTCGATTGCTTCCTCCTCGGCCATCCCGCCCAGCCGATTGCGAAGGGCACTCAAGGCAGCAGCAGGCGATGAGCCAACGCAGCGCATCAGGGCCAACGTTCCCCAGAAGGCAAGGCGACGATGGCGCTGATCGGACCCGGCGCGCTCGGTCACCGACAGGCAATAGTCCAGCACAGCATCCTGAAATGCCGCGAAATCTCCTGTCAGCGTGAACGGCGCTTCCTTGGCCTCGTGTTTCGCAAAGGCGCGCTGTTCGTCCCAGCCGTCCTGAATGTCTGGGCGGCGACGCTGTACAAAATGCTGCGCCAGACGTCGGGCGTAGCGCTCTCGCGCATTGCTGTCGCCCACATCGGGGCCGCCCTGCAGATCCTTGTGCACAAGGCCAAGCAAACGATCGTAGGCCACAGTGTCGCCGCTATGTGGCGTGGCTGTGAGCAGGAGCATGTGCCGCTCGCCTTCTGCGGCAAGTCGCTCAAGCAAATCGTAGCGTTGATGCTTGCCACGTTCGTTGCCGACGCAGGCATGCGCCTCATCGACAATCACAAAGGGGGGGCACGCCCGAGCAAAATCGTCCCGGCGACTGTCGGCCTTGATGTAGTCGAGACTGACGACCGTAAAGGGATAGGCCTCGAAAAGGCTTTGTGAGGTGGGCAGCCCGCGCTCAAGACCGCGCGCCCTGGCAGCAGTTACAGCAACCGCGTCGATATCGAACTTTTCGCCAAGTTCGCTAACCCATTGGTCGACGAGATGCGGCGGGCAGAGCACGGCAAAGCGATCAACGATCCCGCGATCCAGCCATTCGCGCAGGATCATGCCCGCCTCGATGGTTTTGCCTATGCCGACATCGTCTGCGATCAGCAGCCGAGCAACCGATTGCTTGAGCGCCATCATGAGCGGAACAAGCTGATATGCGCGAGGCTCTACCCCGAGATGGGCCGCGCTTCGAAATGGCCCAGCTCCGCGGCGAAGTGACAGCCGCAAAGCATCCGCCAGCAATCTGGCACCGTCCTGCGTGTCTAGGCGATCAGAGGTCGGTGCGGCAAAGCTTGCGGCCGAAACTGGAGATATTTCCAGCGCGGGCGCTATCAGCTGAGCGTCATCATCCGTGCCCGACAATGGCCGCACATTGAGCAACTCTTCCGACGGGGAAGGCAGAACAATCCATTCGCGGCCACGCGCGCGCACCATATCTCCGGGAGAAAAAACAATCGCGTTCATGCGCTAATTCCCAAAGCTGCAAGGAGTTCGTGCCGAGCCTGCTCATCAGGCGTCAGGGGCAAGGATATGATGTCGAGAATTCCAAGCGCAGAACCTTCAGCCACCAGACCGGGTGTCGGGCCGCCAGGCACTGCGAGGACGCCTCGCGCGGGCCAGAACAATTCCTGCACCGATCCGTCGATGGTGATCGCGGAAGGTGTTGGAACACCCCATTGCTCAACTGCGGCCAGCCATGGATGCTCCGTTCCAGTGTTTTCCAGCCCAACTTCAGTCGCATGTGCGAGCTTGCAAAGGACTTCGATCACCTGTTCGTGACGGCGATCAATCAGCTCGTGATCGGGCTGATTGAAATAGGACAGGATGCAGCGATAACATCCTGCAACGCAGGCATCATCGGTCTCCAGCATATCGGCGGGCTCGAACGGCTCGCGATAATGCATGAGTGTGAGCGCCACCTGTGCGACTTCGGCAACCTTTTTGGGGTCAGCCACCAGCCGGTTCAGCACGCCAGCGCCGCCCTCGGTCGCCTCATAAAGAAGAATGGCATTGCGAATGTCGCGGCTCGGCAAAGATTCGCCGAGAATTTCACCCTCTTCCAGCTCGAAAACCAGCTGTGTGCCGCGAATAAACGCGTGCTGGAATGTTGCCATTTCCTCGGTGCTGAAGGAGACCTGTGGTTGCAACAACAGTGCGTTCTTGTGATCCTCGACCATCGGGACGATCCGCTGCGGTTTGGCCTGGGTCGGATCGCCCATGCCATCATCATCGTCACCATTGGCAGGATCTTTCAGCCATCGTCCCGAATTGGGGTCAATGAAGAATCCGCAGATCGATTTCGATTTTCGCCGCCGCAGCCCCTTGTTGATGCGCGAGAGCTTTGTTGAAGCGCCATAGTCCAGTCTCAGTAAGTCCTCTCCAGCGTGACCAAGCACCGTGGATCGGATGTCTGGCGCACCATTATGGACTGGCCACTGAAAGACCGTCTGGATCTCGAAACCGCGGCGTTGACGATCCTCGTCATTGGCCGTGATCCGCTCAGCGGGCGCGGTCTCGACATTGTCGATGCGGAAAACGGTATCGAGCCGCTCCGCACCACCCAGCGAAGTGTGGCACGCGTGGCAACGTTCCTGAAGCTCATCGGTATGCGCAGCTCCGCACTCAGGGCACAGGATCAGTGTCGACGTCGCCAGCTGTCCGTTGTCCATTCGGCCCTCGGCGGGGAGTTTTGCTTTGGTTACGCGGTAGGCCCGGCCTTCATGATAGATCATGCTGTTCGGACCGAATTCGGCGATCGCGAGGAAGCGCGGACGTTGCAAAACCGCGCTCTTGGCAGCCGGGATAAAGGCGTAAAGTGGTAGGCGGGGGAAGTTGTAGCCCGGCAGAAAGCCCTCGGTGGCGAGGTAGCGATAGGTGTAGAAATCCGAACTGTTGGATGCCTTCCCGCACTCAAGGATCTCAAGCTCCCTGGATGCATTGCGATACCGACCTGCTGCTGCAGTTCTCTCCCCAGCCTTCAGCCCCACCTTATTCTGGATGGCGTGCGCCAGTTCCTGTTCGCGGCGCGCACTGCTGTGCAAATTGCGCCAGCGATCGAAGGCCTCACTCAACGAGGCCAAGGCCTCCTTATCGGTCCGCTCGACAAAGGCATCGACGTCCGCAAGCCAGGGTGCATCACGAAGATTGACTGCAGGTAGCATGGAATCGATGAGGCGGCGCAGGATTGGCTTCGCTGCCCCACTTGCTGCAAGCACCTGTAAGCCGTCGTTGATTTCTACCGTCAACGGCTTCCCATCTCCGCCCATGTCCAGGTTTTCCGGAATGGAGGATTTCAGCGGCACATTGGCTGCAGCCAGCCATTCGGCGTGGAGGTGGCTGCGGAGCAGATCCTGATTGGCGAGATCAAGCGCTGGCGGTCGCACGGCACCTGCAACTACGGCCTGCTGATCCGCAAAATAATATTGATCGTGAGGCGATTGGGCAGCGCAATAGACAACAATCAACGCCGCTTGCCCGCTGCGCCCTGCTCGGCCTGAGCGTTGGGCATAGTTGGCGGGAGTCGGAGGCACGTTACGCAGGTAAACAGCATTCAATGCGCTGATATCGACGCCAAGCTCCATTGTCGGTGAGCAGAACAGAGCAGGAAGGAAGCTATTCGGCTCACCTTGCTCTCGCATCTGCTCAAGATTGGTTTTCAACCTTTCACGATCCGGCTGCTCAAAGCGGAAGCGATCTTCCCGCCACGCTCGGACTTCCTGATCGACCTGTGCCGTGTGTTCCCTGGCCTCGAAACTGTAGGGAAGATCGCCGGGATGGCTGAGCATGTCTGCGACCTGCTCGTACAAATCCCGGAAGAAAAGGTTCTGCCGCTTGCCATCACGACGTGCGTCAGCAGGGATCAGGCGGATTGCTGTCGGCGCCATGCGCCATGCCGGCGCCTCATAACCGACATTGACCCGTCGAACGAACTGATGGGCCTCGGCAGCCTTCAGCAAGGTCTCGATCAGTTCGTCATACTCTTTCGCTGGAACCTGTTCGTTGTTCCAAAGCTTAGGATGGCGCAGGGCTTTGCCGAGCTTGCTCTGGCGGCCAGCCCGCAGAATCAAGGCTGCTTCAGAAGCTCGTATGGTGCCGCTTCGAGGAGGCGAAATCATCAGGAAACCACACTCCCGCAGCGTGTTTTCCTCCTCCCTGTCGATAGCCCACGGAAGCCGCAGGCGGTTGCGTGATACTTCTGCCGATTGCTTCACCTTGCCCCGGTCAAGCGCGTCCGTTGCAACCGCGAGACCCTGCCGCATCTGATCGAACAGGATTTCAAACAAATGACGTCTCTGGTCTGGCGTTGCCGACGCCAGGCGCGGATTGCCGGCAAACTCTTCGTCGTCGCCAATCAGATCATCCAGCCCAGGGAAGTGCGCCGTGATCAGACCGACTTCTTCCAGATTGGGATTTGTGTAACGCCACCCTCTGCGCAAATCTGCCCAAAGCCGGTGAGCCAAAACTTCGGACAGGGCCTCTTGGGCCTCCTGCCGGTTTTGGTAGCCCTTGGCGTTCGGATCGAACATCCATTCGCCAAGGCGTTCCTTATCGTCGAGGTCGAAGCCCAAAGCCAACCGCACGGCCTCACCAAACTTGTCTGCCTTTAGCCCCTGAGGACCGGCATTCCTGACCGCCCGCAGGATCGCTGCTCGCAGAAGGGTGACAAAGATAAAATCATTGAAGTGACCTGCCTGAAGCGCTGCGTCTTGCCGGTTGTCGGTGAAGCCGAGCAACTTGCGGGTATGTGGGTCGAGCGACCCGTCCCGCTCCATCCATGCCAGAATGGTAGCAACGATCAGGGTGGTAGCCGAACTTCGTCCTTCAGCGGACAGACCGGCCAGCTTGTTGATTTCACGCGCTTGTGATGCTGGCTGATGACCGCATTCCGGGCAGAAGCGGTACTTTCCTGAAAAGAACCACGCCGGGATGCCCTCGTCGCCAAAGCTGCCGTCCGGGCGCACCATGACAAGCCGCCCTTCATGCTTTCCGCGATGCGCGGACTTCAGACGAATCTCACCGCTTGCCGTAGGCTCCAGCCATTCGTCAGGATAGTCATCCGGACTGCCTGCAAACCGGAAACCTGCGTTGACCGCAGGCACCAGATAACCCGTTTCCGTGCCATCAGGCTCTGCCTCGTCGCGGGCAGCCTCATCAATAGAGCGAGCAATGACGCGATGCGCGCCATCAGCATTCGTGATGGACACGCTATGATGTTCCTGACCGCATTCGCGGCAGAAGAACAATGGGTAGAGGCGTGCCTCAGGGTCATCGGGATGGAACTTCTGTCCCTCGAGACTGACCCGACGCTGTTCGGATGGTTCTAATGTGGAATAAGCTTGACCGGCACCAGAAATGAAACGGTGAAGTTTGAACGCAAGAAAGGCCCTTGGAGAAGTTCCGCCGCGCTGACTCTCGGGCTTACCCATCATGGCGAGCATGTCAGCAATCGAACGACTGCAATCCTCTTCGGACGCGCCAGTCTGAAGCCCCAGCGCTTGCGCTGCATTGGTAAGGGTCATCGGCTTTCGGCGCCGCAGCTTCTCGGCGTCGTCGAGACCGACCTGAGTCTCGATCCAGCACGCAAGCGGATGAAGCGTGAGATCAGCATCCGTGAGACTGCCGGAAAGCGGCTGCAGCACAACCTGGCGAAGCTGTTCGCCCAGCGTTTCTGCCTTGATTGCGGGAGACGTGGCGCGGGCGAGACTTTCATCGATGATGCTACCAACACCGATAGACTGCCCAAACAGCTTGGTCGCAACTTCGGCAACTGCTGCCGCTCTCTCGGCTTCGTCGGGCGAGCTCGACATGGTGGCTGACGTGCCGATGCAGATCAGATCTTTCGATGGCGTGAGGCGCTGTTTGACGCGCCGAACCAGCATGGCGACATCGGCGCCTTGCCGACCACGATAGGTGTGAAGTTCATCGAGAACGAGGAAATCAAGGTTCTGGGCGTTGTCTATGACTGCCCGATCAAGGCGCTCCTGCCGAGTCATCAGCAGTTCGAGCATCATGAAGTTTGTTAGCAGGATATCGGGTTTGTCCCGCGATATCTGCTGACGCTCTTCATCCGTTTCCTGACCGGTATAACGCGCGACGGTAGGACGCAGGTGCGCCGGCAAACCAGCATCATCGACAAACTTACGGATCTCTCCCAGCTGCGAATTTGCCAACGCATTCATCGGATAAATGATGATAGCCTTGGTACGCGGGGCTTCCCCGGCCTTCTTTGCCCGGACGATGGCATCCACGATGGGCACGAAAAAGCACAGTGATTTACCCGAACCTGTTCCGGTCGTGACAACGAAGCTCTCACGGTTCCGGGCTTTCGCAACGGCCCGTTCCTGATGCCGATGCAGGCGAATCGGTGTTCGATCCGGTCCAGCGGCGAAGATCGACGCCAGTTCTGGCGCAACGTCACCCGATACGACCAGCTCATCGATCGATTTTCCGGCCTCAAAGCGTGGATTGATCGTGATCAGGGGGTCGGGCCAGAAACGGCCCTGCTCATAGATGGACCGGACCTGCTGATCGATTTCCGGCGCACGGATGGCAGAGAAAGAACGAGCGAACGAGGCATATCGGTCAACGAGCGCTTTATCGAGTTCGAAGATATTCACGCAGCCAACTCCCTGACGGATTCGCCATTCAGTAAAACAATCTGCTGGTCCTGCGGAGCGCGAGCCGCAGGGTCCGTATCAAGGCCCAGCCGCCGCAATGCGTAGTAAAGGAGCGCACGCCGAACGGTGATGCTGACCCGACCTTCGTGCATCCCGTAATCTAGCTCAATCACGCGCTTCTGGTTCGGACTGAGGTCGGGGTGAGGGCCGATCTCCAGCGCCACCATCTCATGCCAGGCTGCATCGGATAAAGGCGATGAAGATGACGGCCTTGTATGGCGTGTCTCGATCACTCTGGAGACAACAAAATCCCGGAACTCGCCACTCTTCTCGCAGAAGGATCTGGCGTGCCATCTGAACCCATCAAAAGCGAGGGCATGAGGGGCTACCCACCGCCACTGCGGCTCCGGCGACGCCATGGACTGATACAGTATTTCGACTGTTTCTTTTCGCCGGGCAGCAATCACAATCGTGCGCAGTATCTTCGGGTCTACCCCGCGTGCTGGCGCAGGCGGAGCGTCGAATGCAGGCAGACTGCCGATCCAGGAATCATGGCTCGCGACAATCCCTTCCGCCACAGAACGCACCTGGGACAGATAGCTTGTGGCGTCTGGCTTGAGAAACAGCGGAATGAAACCGGATGAGCGGACATAGGTTTTGCCGCTCTTGTCGTAGACCATATTGTCCGGTGCCAGTGCGATGTAGCGGTTCAGGTCACCGGATGCCTGATTGGGCGAGACGCCAAACTGCTCGATCAGATCACTTCGATTGACATGACCTTCCCAGAACAACCGGAACTCGATGAACTGGAGCTTTTGCTCCACGCCCCATCGCAGATTTGGCTTGTCTCCGGCCATGGCGCCCCCGAATCATTTTCCGGAACCTTCCAGAAACTTGATGTATCGATATCTAGGTCAGCCCGGTCCATACGTGCAAGTAAAAGTTTGTCGTTTCTCGAAATTTTGGATGATTTTGATATCCCAATACTGTTCGCATTCTGTTCAAAATTGCCCTGAGCAAAATTGCCGCATTCTAGGGGAAAGCATTCCCCTGCTGCCGAGCCCACCGGTCTCATCAGACCCCTTCGTGCGGGACTGCTGCCCCGCAACGCCCCGCAAGAGGAAGAGAACGGGGTGGCCCCGTGACGGGCTGAGAGCGGCGAGAGAGGCTCGCTGCGGGTCCGTCGCGGAGACCTGCCATGGCGCAACGACATGTTGCCCGCTCAAACCCTGAGCGGATCAATCTTTACCAGCAAATCACCGACCGGATCATCGCTGATCTCGAGGCTGGGCGCGTCCCATGGGTTCAGCCCTGGGGAACGGCCAAAGCCGGCATCGGCATGCCGCACAATGCCGTCAGTTCCCGTCGATACAGTGGCATCAATGTGCTTACCCTCTGGCATGCCGTCGTCTCCCGAGGCTTCTCGAGCCATGCCTTCCTGACGTTCCGGCAGGCTGCGGCCTTGGGGGGCTCGGTGCGTCGCGGCGAACGCGGTGTCGGTATCATCTATACCCGCCGCTTTGTGCCCAGCAGCGAACGTCGCCGAGCGGATACCGAAGGCACCGCAACCAGCGGCGGAATTCCGTTCCTCAAGCATTTCACGGTGTTCTCGGTCGACCAATGTGACGACCTGCCCGAACATATCTGTCTCCCACCGCCGCCCATCCCGGATGGCCTGATCCTGCCGCACGCCGAGGAACTGATCGCCGCGACGGGCGCCGATTTTCGCATCGGTGGCCCGTCCGCTTATTACAGCCCGGGGCATGACTATGTCGCCGTGCCGCGGCCCGACGATTTCCATGAGCCGATCAACTGGCATCGCACGGCTTTCCATGAACTGGGCCATTGGACTGGCCATGCCTCCCGGCTTGGCCGCGATCAGACCGGCAGCTTCGGCTCCAAGGACTATGGCCGCGAAGAATTGGTCGCGGAAATGGCCGGAGCCTTCATCTGCGCCGCGCTTGGGATTGTGCCAAGCGTTCGCCACGCTGACTACATCGGCTCGTGGCTCCAGATTATCCGGGAAGACAATCGCGCCATCCTGCGCGCCGCCAGCGCTGCCTCCAAGGCGGCAGATTATATCCTCGCCTGTCGTTACACCGCATCGACTGGTGTTGATGTCGCTGGTGAGGACGAAGCCGACGGCTTCGAGCTAGAAGGGAGGTTGGCGGCATGAACCTGCTCACCCCGGAAATCCGCGCGGCCTTGCTCGCGAACATGCACGCGCGCCGCAATGCGCAGGCACAGGGCAAACGGGAGCCTGATCCCGTTTCCGTTGCCCGGTTCTTCAATCCGCTTGGAGCTGCCACCTGGCTTGCCACCGAACTCGACGAAGACGGCATCTTGTTCGGCCTTGCCGATCTCGGCCTTGGCTGCCCTGAACTCGGCAGCTTTTCATTGCGGGAATTGCAGTCGCTGCGCCTGCCGTTCGGCCTTGGTATCGAGCGGGATATCCTCTTCGACACCGCGTTGCCGATATCGGCCTACGTCGCGGCAGCCCGTCAGGCCGGTTCGATCCTGGGCGCTGAAAAGCTGCTGAGGGAACGCGCCATGCCAGAAGGGGATGGCTGACATCTGGCAGCATGCGGCCTGCCAGATCGCGGGGTGGTCCGCCTGCGGCGGCCCTAGAGGAAGAGGAAGGCCAGGGCCTTCGTGACGGGCTTGGAAGCCGAGAGAGTGTCTCGCGGCGGCCCGTCATGGAGACCTGCCATGGCCAGACAGCCTGCAAAAATCACCCTCAGCCCGTCGCGTGACATTCCCTTCGACCATCTCATCCTGTCACAATCCAATGTCCGCCGCGTGAAGGCCGGCGTGTCGATCCCCGAGCTTGCTGAGGATATCGCGCGCCGGACTCTGCTTCAGAGCCTCAACGTGCGCCCGGTACTTGATGCTGAAGGTCAGGAGACCGGCATCTTCGAAGTTCCAGCCGGTGGCCGACGCTACCGCGCCCTTGAACATTTGGTGAAACAGAAGCGCCTGGCGCGCACCGCGCCGATTCCCTGCATCGTCAAAGCGGCGGACAATGACGTTTCGGCGGAAGAAGACAGCTATGCCGAAAACGCGCACCGAGAGCAGTTGCATCCGCTCGACCAGTTCCGGGCAATGCAGGCCATGGTCGACAAGGGCAGCGCCGCCGAAGACATCGCCGCGCATTTCATGACCACGCCCGCCGTCGTGCGCCAGCGTCTCAAGCTGGCGTCGGTCTCGCCCAAACTCCACGATATCTATGCCGAGGACGACATGTCGCTGGACCAGTTGATGGCGTTCACCGTGTCCGAAGATCATGAGCGCCAGGAGCAGGTATGGGAAATGCTCACCCACAGCTTCAACAAATCCGCCGCTTATATCCGCCAGCGCCTGACGGAAAACAGCGTCCGGGTTGCCGACAAGCGGGTGCGGTTCGTCACCGTCGATGCCTATGTCGCAGCAGGCGGCAGCGTGATGCGCGACCTGTTCGAGGACGATGACGGGGGCTGGCTCACCGATCCCGCACTGCTCGACCGCTTGGTCGACGCGAAACTTGCCGCCGAGGGCAACCGCATTGGCACTGAAGGCTGGAAATGGGTGGCGACTGCCGTCGACCTGCCATGGAATGCGACCAACGGACACCGTGAGATCGTTGGCGCAGAATTACCCATGACTGAGGATGAGCAGGCAAGGCTCACGGCGCTTCAGGCTGAAATCGAGCAGATCGAGACCGAATGGGCCGACGACCCCAACGTGCCGCAGGACGTCTATGCGCGGATCGAAGGGCTTGAAACGGAAATCGGCCAACTGGTCGACCGGCCCATGATTTTCGATCCTGCCGAAATGGCAATCGCCGGTGCCTTTGTGACGATCGAGGCGGATGGTTCGCTTTGCATTGAGCGTGGCTATGTCCGAGCCGAAGACGAACCGGTGGCGGAAGTGAGCGGCGAAGACGATGGCTCCGGGGTCGATCCCGTTTCGGGCGAGCCAATGCCTGGCGCAAACCACAGCGGGACCGCACCAAGCGCCAGCGGTTCGGCACCTACCGGAACTGATGAAGAAGATTCCGACGATGACATCCTCAAGCCGTTGCCCGACCGCTTGGTTGCCGACCTGACCGCCTGGCGCACGCTCGCGTTGCAGGATGCCTTTGCCCAAAGTCCCGCCACAGCCTTCGCGACGGTGTTGCACGCGCTCGTGCTCGACACCTTCTACAGCTACAGCCGCGAGAGCTGTCTGCAACTGTCGCTCAACCGGGTGTCCTTTGCCAATCCACCTGCAGGTCTGCGCGACAGTGTTCCCGCGCGGGCCATCGCCGAGCGCATGAAGCGCTGGGAGGATCGACTGCCGGAGTCCGACAAGGAACTTTGGGACGCGCTTCTGACCTTCGACGCCGATGAGCAGGCCAGTCTGTTTGCCCATTGCACATCGCTGGCGGTGAACGCGCAGGCCGAGATCGTCCCCAAATACGACAATGGCCGGGTGTCGACGCACAGCGTTGCACGCCGCATCGCTCACAGCCATGTCCTGGCGCATGCCGTTGGTCTTGATGTCGTGGCGGCAGGCTGGAAGCCCACAGTCGATGGTTATTTCCGCAGTGTGACCAAACCGCGCATCCTTGCCGATGTGACCGAAGCGCGCGGAGAGCAGTTCGCTGGCATGATCGATCACCTGAAAAAAGGCGACATGGCCCGCGAAGCGGAACGGCTGCTGGAAGATGCCCACTGGCTTCCAGAGCCGCTGCGCACGCCCGACGCCGACGGTGGTCATGGCGCTACGCCTGACGTTGATCGGGAAAGGCTCGAGCTACCCGCGTTCCTTGATGATGACGAGGCGGCTTACGCGATCGCCGCCGAATGATCCGAACCGCGCGGGTTCAACATCCCGACTGTTTTTCCGTCACTCAGGCCCGGCCACCACGCCGGGCCTCCTCTTTTTGAGGAGACCTCACATGCTGAAAACCAGTGCTCCCGTGCCCTGCTGGGGAGGACTCCATGGCTGACTATCATTCACCAACGGTCGTGCAACCCGACATACCAGTCGCGGCGATGACTCCGCTCGAACGCCGTTTGCTGTGCGAACTGTTCGAGCATGAAGGCAATGACCAAGCGGTCTACTTTTTCGCCAGCGATAATGTCGCCGACACGGCTTGGATCGCGACCGCTGAGCTGGTCGAATTGCTCGGTCAGGATAATGGCATGGTCAGTCGCATCGCTGGCGTGGTGCGCGCGGAAATCGCCAAGGGTGATCTTGGCGAAGACGAGTTCGAGCTCGATTTCTCGATGATCGGCTATGACCTGATCTTCCAGGACATTGTCCGGCGATCGCCTGACCTTGACCATGTGCAGATCATCGCAGCGTGGACCTGCACGAAGATGCGGCCCGACGGCTTTGGCGGGATGGCGACCGTCATAACGGCTGACGAGGTCCATTCGATGTCGACCGCGTCCTACGTCGAGGAGGTACTCGGACGTTTGGCCGATCCGGCGCCCTCCACCTGAAATTTCTTATCCAATCATCCCACGAAGCCCGGCCAATGCGCCGGGTTTTCGCGTTTTTAGGAGACCTGAAAATGTCAGCGCAATACATCTACGACACCGCCCCCTTGGGCAGCCTCGTCCGTTTTTCGAACGGCGAGCCGCGCCCGCCCGAGCGTTTTCGCCGCAGACTTGCCGCTTGGAACGACGACAACGGCACCGGCCGGCTCGTTGAACGCTACCCCGGCCAGGTTACCGACAACTACCGTTCGCCGGCGCATTTCATGCTCCATCTGGCAACTTACGGCAGTCAGGGCGTCATCGTCATGACTGTGCGCCGCGCCTACAGCGTCGAAAGCCCGCTCAATTTCGAGATCATCGACACGCCAAAACCTGGTCAAGTCCGCGTCCTGACCACGTTTCGGGGAAAGGACGAATTGCGGCACCTCGCAGCCGACATGGTATCGGCAGAAGCATGGATGCGCGACAATCCCTATTCCGGGATGCGCGCCGAGATTTTGACCGACGCTGATCTGGCCGTTCTGCCCTCTGAACTCAGGAGGGCAGCATGAACGACATCAGTGTCGAATATGGCACGACGAGCGACGGCCTTATGGCCGCAAGGGTCGATGGGCTCGCCTATATCGCCATTCCGCTCAAGGAAGGCTTCTCGATCGTGTCCGGCTGGAAGCTCAACCGGCCGATTGGCGAATGGTCCCGGTCAGATGTCTATTGCGCCGAAGGCGCCGTGACTGATGAAGTCTCCTTCCGTGCCTACATTGCCGACATCGCGCTGCATGTCCGCCAGCGCAACGCGCTCGGTCGCGTCGATACGATCATGCGCGTTTCCACGCCTTGGGGCATGTCTCAATCGGCGACCATCTACGCTGAGGGGGTCGTCTTTCATTCCACTGCCGGTCATGGCGGCTTCAAGCTCGACCGGGCGCGCAATGCGGGGATGGATCCCGCGTTGCGACTATCTGGCGGCTGGTATGAAGAAGACGCCGAATGGGCGCTCGTCGCCGCAGGTTACCCGGACCTGTTCACCTACCGCGAACAGGCAACGGCAGACAGGTCGTTGCGAGATTGGTATCCTGATGCTTGGGAGGCCCTCCATGGCCGCGAGTTGTCAGCGGCAGAATCTTTCACCCGCGACCGCCAGCAGTTTGCCCGCCGCCACGCAAAGGATTGGGTGGTCATTTCTGCCGTTCGATCATCCGAACACTCTGGCATGGTTGAGGCGCTGGCCACCGTCGGAGGGGATCGGAATAGCCAAGAAACGCGACGATTTCTGGTGCGGGTCGGAGAATATGCAGCCGGACGCCATGGGGTTGTTATCATACCAGCGCTACACCAAGGCATATCATAAGATTTGATTGCGCTCGGAAACCGGGGACATGCCAGCGATAGAGCGTTCGGACCGTCCTGAACTTTTCCTTGAAAAAACTGACTGGCCGCTAGCTGCCGTTCAGTCGGCCGATATCGGAGACCATATTTTCAGAGATGGATGGGATAGATCCAAGATCGTCCGACCCCTGTAGATGTCTCTTTTTCGTAACTAGGGCGCAACGGATAAATGATTGACGTCGCTGTCCCACGCATCCGCTTGAGGTAGTGAAGCCCGAAACCAACGGCCTGGGGCTTTGTCGCGAGCGGCGAAAAATAGACGTTAGTAACGCGCCGACGTGTCTCGGCAACCCTTACGGCCGATGCCAATGAGGCGGCCACGACGAACGGATCGTTGGCGCTGCTATATTGGACTTCGCCAGCGACACGCGACCGTTCGCTGCTCACTCGGTCGAGCCTCAAAATGCTTTCGTGGTACATGTCGGCGCTCAAGGACGGGAAGCTGTGCAATTCGACGACTCGAGCATTCTCTTTCGCTTGGATTGCGTGCGAAATCAGGTGGTGGTCATAGCCGATACCGATGACCAGCAGATCGCCACTGGTATCTGGATCGTGCGCACCAACGAAACCTTCCACTGAAACCACCCGGACATCCTCTCCAATGGAAAAGCGTGTCTCGGCTCGACGCGAATATTGCGCTGGCTCGGTGTAAAGGAGGTCAAACTGCGTGACGCCTATGTCTTGGAGATGCGCCATTAGGAAGAGGATGTGGGGTCGCATCAAGCCAGTGATGTCGATGCATAGCCGTTGATCGGTAGTCGGGTCAAAACAACTCCCGGCAAGGCCGGCCTTCATCACCTGCGCTTCCGATCCGCGCTCCAGCACAACGGGTTCTTCGAGGTCCGCGAGGTCGGCGGGATCGTACCCATATTCGGGAATAACCCACCAGCTTCGACGCGCGGCCGGAACTTTTGGGAAGACGGTCTGAACTCGTTGGCTGTCATTATAGGCCGAAATGAACAGATCCCAGCTTTGGCCGCGCGTAGCGAACTCCGACAACTCGATTTTAGCGTAGAGAAGCGCTTCAATGTCGTGTTGCATGTCAGATCAGCCGTGGGTTCGTTGGCAAACCCGAGTCCGACGGAGCGATAAGACGGGCCAGACGCTTTCTCATTAGGTTCGGGAGCTCGGCGCGATGTGCGGGATCTAGCATCGCATTAGCGAGGTCCTGTTGTAACTCGATGGTGCCGCGACGGTTCTCTGAAACCTCCCATCGTGGAGCCAGCATCGGCCCGAGCTGATACAACGCATCAATCCGTTTGCTATTCTTGTTCCGTCGGCCTTCCTGTAGTTTGACCAGATAAGACCAGTTTTCCGCGACGCTAAGGGTCCGCCTACTATTCTCGCTGAGAGAATCGAGGGGAACGCTAAAAGCGCACAACGCGCATTCGGACGGCGAATGGCTGAGGCGGATAGTGCGGAAGAGCACTGCGATGCTCTCGACGGCGTCCCGGACCTGTAGGCCGCCGCTTGGCGGCTGAGCATCTTCCCAGAACCAAGAGGCGCCGTCGCGCACACCATCGGACTGAGATTTGATCGATATTGCGCCGCTTATGAACGGCTCCTCGCCCGCGAAACGGCTCCGCCTGAAAATATGTTTTAAGTTTACCAGCAGATTGCGCGTGATGCCCTGTGAAAGTTCGACCATCGTAGCGAAGCCCGCATACGGCAGGCGGCGCGCGTAATCGTGGAAAAGCTGAGCAAGGATGTCCGAAGAGAAGTGAGAAATGAGGTTTGCAAGATCGCCGCCGGCATCACGGTCACCCTTATCTAAAGCGCGCGCCTGGTTGCCGACCTCAATCGCAAGCGAAGCGGCGCCGTCAGGATTAGCTGGCCATGATTTGCGATATTGAAAGGCGGCTGCTTTCTCCAGGAACCGGTGGTTTGGTACCTGAAGCGCGTCGATGATGGTAGTGATCGTAAGATCGTCCAAATCAAGGTTGGATTTGAGGTCCGTCGCAAGCTTCCGGTGATAAGGCGCGAGCTGGTTCTCTTTAGGCTTGGGAAGATGGCGGTCCACTGATCGCCAATAATCGCGATTGTCGACCTCTTCGAAATAGCGATCGATCGAAGACAGTGCAGCTGTGGCGTAGCCCACCCGCTCCAGTCGCTTCGCCACTAGCCTGCGGACAAGTCCGTCATATTGCTCGGGCTGCTCGCGAAGAATCTCATCTAACACGACCCGCTCAAATTCCGCACCCAGACGGATCGGCTCGCCCGCGCCGGTCGTTTCGAAGGTCTTCATTCCATATAACCTACCGCCAACCCGGATTGTCGCACTCCCCCGCCGATAACGGATCAATGAATTCAGGAACCGCTGTTGATCAGCGGTGAGGTTTTCAACCTCGTCAATCAGATAGACGAACAGGACGTCGTCCAAATCAGGAGCATGCCGAGATACGAGCTCGGGTATCCCGAACGCCAGCCGTCCAGCGGAGAAAGTGATATCAAAAAGCGGCCGTTCGCCGCGAAGACGACTATTATTGACGACGCTGTCGATATTCTTTCTGGTGCGCGTGAAATGATCGAGCAGTTCGTCCAGACTGGTTGGCATACCCGCCGGTTCTATATCAAACAATTCGACAACTGCGCCGACGAACTCAGGTTCACTGAAAGCCAGCGATTGCGATCGAGCGCAATCACGGATGGTAGCCAACAGTGCTGTCGCAAGCCAAAGCTCGAAATAGTGCGCGAATACGAGGCTCCAATGGTCTTCTACTGGCTCTTCGCGCGCAAATTTATCAGTGTTGAGCGCATCAAGCGGAATATAGATCCCAAGGTAGCCATCTGCGATGGCGGCCTGTGCAACATCGCCGGAATGACGCGCGGCTTGAACGGGCGCAGAGCAGTAGCGCATAAGGTGCGTCTTCCCGCTGCCCTTGCCGCCTAGTAGAAGCATCGGCATTCGCGATTTGGGATTAAGGATGTCGACAAGGCCCCCTGCGGTATTGGCCAGATCGACCCACTGCTCGGCGATCTCTTGATCGGTAAAGTCGGACGCCTTGTTGAGGTCGAAGGGATTTTCTTGTGATGAACGGCTCATAGGACCTACAATTTGGCGTAGCGTTTAAACGCTGGCGTCCAAGGATGGCTGGCATCCCCTTCGGCCCACATGATCGGCAGCGAGTTATCAGGCGTGTTATGTTGGAAACCAAGAAGAAGCTGGTTGTCGCCCCAACCACCAGGAAATCCCGGCCGAAGCAAGGCACCGTAGCTCATTGCTACCTTCTCGAGCGTCGCAGCATTGATGTGCGGCGGCGCATCGAGCAGGATACGCGCTCCGGGCGAGAGGCAACGATAGCTATCATCTAGTTCGAACACGGCCGCACTGCCGGCTCCAAATTTGGTCGAGCGAACTTTTTCGATTCCTTGGTGCGTTGCGAACATGGCAAGGTAATGGAGCTTTGCATCGGGCTTCAGCGCCAGCAGCTCGGTGACGATCCCGTCCGAATAATTCACTGCGGTGTCGCCTGAACCGCAAACGTCATCGACAAAGATATACCGCTCGACATCAGGGTGGGCGAGAGCGCGATTGATTTTGCCGTCCTCGCCCAGAGTCGACGTGAAGACGGCTGCTGAGTCGAGGAACAGGGACTTGCCCAGACGGTTCTCCTGCCGGAAATAATAGAGCAGATGGACGCCGCTTTCGGACGGGTTGCCGACGCCTAGAAAGCGCGTTTTCGCTAGGGCCTCGTTGACCGCCGTCTCAACAATGAGCGGGTCTCGGCAGCCACCGAGCGTGGCCCTAACTTCCTGGATCAACGGGATCAGGAAAAGGTCACGGTAGACCGATTGCAACAGAACACGTGTTTCCGCACTGCCGATGAACAGGAATTGCGAAAGCAGGAACAGCGCATGCAACTGCTCCACTTCGGGATCAAAACCAGCGCGACCGTCGAAGTTCTCCAGCCAGGCCTCGACTTGGGGCCACTGGTTCCGATTTTCCCACACTCGCTCGTTCAATACCGTAATTCGGACACGCAGCATCTCCCAAGTCTGCTCGGGTGTTGCCTCCTCCGCGGCCCAAGGTTCGTCGATTTCCGTCATCTTGGGCAGGCATCCTTGCGGAGAACGATAACTGATTCTGCTGCGATGATGCCCGCCGTCTTATTTCTCCGTGTCATGAGGCCGCGCGAGGGAATCTGATCGACTAAGGAGAGGATCGTCGTCATTCCCATTTCCTCCAGCATGAGCCGCAGATAGTCAGACGAGGGAAAACGGCGACCACAAACCGTGTTGTCGCCGATCACCAGCACGAAGCAGCCACCGGGACGTAGCACACGCACTGCTTCCGACAGCGCCGCGCGCATTTCGACTAAATAAGTGCCGACAATCTTCGCACGCGACTGATTTTCCTGAGCGATCGCCGCAATGAGCGCATCGGCTTCGTCGATGCCCGTTGAGCCGACATCGGCCCAGCTCGCCTTTGCGTAGTGCTCTCTACCAATGGTTTGCTCTTCGAGTTGCCGAAGTCCTTTGGAAGGAGCAAGATCCAGCCAGCCTAGGCTCAGGCTCGCAGAGCGAACATATTTTTGTGCGCCGGCATAGGGTGGAGACGAGATGATCATTCCGACCGAACCGTCTGGCATCCGCTCTTCCTCGGCTGACCTTAATTGGCGCGCGTCGACTCCGGCAAGTGTGGCTGTGCCCAAGGATTCGACCTGCCAAAGCGCCGAAATCCTGGTCATGTTCGCTTCGAGTTGAGCATCAAAGAGGTCGGCGACGGAAGTATCGTTGCGGGCTTCGCCTTTTTGATAGCGAACGGGAACAGAAAATCGCGGATCCGAGTTGCTAGCCTTGCGTGTCACGGCGGAAAAAGTCACGCGCATGAATTCACGGAGCGTCTCGTCCTTCAACGCGCTGATAGCCGCTCGAAGGCGGACGAGATCGGACGCAACGCGGGGATCGAACCACTTTTCCAGATTGACGACGTCGGGCAGCTTCCGCGCCCGCGACCGGCGAAAGCCCTCCCGGACCTCCGAGCTGGCGGCGACAAGCGCCGTGGGATCGATCGGTTTGGTTTTGACTGCCGTTATGAGACGGGCCAACGGATTGGCGTCGGCGTATATTGCGGTCCTACCGGAAAGGATGGTTTCAAGCGCCACGGTGCCTGAACCGCCGAAGGGGTCGAGTACGTACTCATCGGCCCCTACAAGAATTCGATTGGCGAGAAAAAAGTGCGCAATATGCGGTAGTAACTTTGCAGGATAGGGATGCAGGTAGTGTGAGGCGCGTTCGCCGACCTTCAGCCAAGGCACGAGCTGACGAAAGGAGACCGCCGCAGCCTGCTGGTCGCGCTTAAATTGTTCCAGCAATCCTGAAAGCGCTACACTGGTATCGACAGGATATGGCTTGAACGAAGCGTGGCTCAATTTCAGTCTAGATTGGCCACTTTTATTCTGCCCAAACGGGAAAGTTTCAGCACGCGTGTTGATCGCCGTCTGCAATTTTACTTCCCCCCTTTATTCGAGCTCCCTTTGCGATAGCCGCGCGCGGACTGCATATAAGCTCTTGTTTGCCGTAAAATGTCCATTGCGTCCACCCTCAGATGCCTTGAACCTTCGAGAGGCGCTAACTGCGCCGCCGTCGAGCGAATCAACGCGGTAGCGCTGACAATCATCACAGCAACTGACCGAAGAACCCTTATGTGCTCCTCAGCGGCGCCCACAGTTTTCGGCAAAACCCGACGCTTGAGATTACCGGATTTCGAGGCAGAGCCTTGCCGGGAGCGGGCGAACCGCCCGGGGTTGAGAGAGTGTCCGGGCGTGATCCGCCCTTCCTGCTCTCCCGGAGATCTCACCAATGGCCCATATCCTTACGGACGCAGCGCTTGGCGCTGCGCCGCTCGCCCCGCATTGCGCATTTGACGCGCGTGCGCGTGCGCTGCTGACCGCAGCAACCTCGCTTCTACCCCTGCTCGAAATCGGGCGGCCCGTTGAATCCGCACATTTGCGCGATGCGATGACGGCAGCCTTTGGCGGCACCGATGCTCAAGGCGCATGGGATTGGAAGAGCGCCTACGATGCCTGTGAGGTTGCACAAATCCTATTCCTGCGCCGTTTTGGCCCGGCAATCTTGTCACGCGGGGGCTCCCGATCTCGCTCTCTTGCGCTGATTGAGCGGGTATCGGCTCTCATGCCGACCCACACCCGGCGCTCTGAAACGAGCCAGGCCTTGCAACAATATTCGACGCCTGCGGGCCTATCGTTCGTGGCCGTTGTCGCTGCTTCGATTGGCGCAGGCGAAACTGTGCTCGAACCTTCTGCTGGCACAGGCATGTTGGCGATCCAGGCCGAACTGGCCGGTACACAGCTCGTGCTGAATGAACTCGCTGAAGGCAGGGCAGCACTGCTGTCGCATTTGTTTTCAGGCGTGGCCGTCAGCGGGCATGACGCCGCGTCGATTGATGATCGTTTGCCCATTTCGGCACGCCCGAGCGTCATCCTGATGAACCCGCCGTTTTCGGCCGTCGCGCACGTGGAGCGGACGATGAAGGACGCCGCGCTTCGCCATATCGCTTCCGCCCTGGCCCGGCTCGAGCATGGGGGTCGGCTTGTGGTTATTACCGGCGCTGGCTGTTCTCCGGATGCTCCAGCATGGCGCGATGCCTTCATCCGGTTGCAGGGGACCGGACGTGTGGTCTTCACCGCCGCCATCGACGGCAAGGTCTATCGCAAGCATGGCACGACGATCGACACCCGATTGACGGTGATCGACAAGCTGCCAGCTTCCGATCCCACGACTTTCGTTCCGAGTGCAGGGACTGCTTCTGATACCGCGACCTTGCTCAAATGGGTCGAAGCCCAGGTGCCGCCGCGCGGACCGATCGCCCCATTGCCCGGTGCAGGACTGCATTGCGCTTCGTCGTCGTCGCCCGCGAGCCGCGCGGTTGCTCGAACTGCCCCGACCAATCCCTTGGTCGATGCCGATGCGCCTGAACTCACCTATTCGACTGCTGACTGGGCTCCGCCCGAGGGGCAACTCGGTGACAGCATCTACGAACGATATGGACTTCAATCGGTCGTCATTCCCGGAGCATTACCGCACCCGACGCAATTGGTTCAATCCGCGTCGATGGCCTCGGTGGCCCCGCCGAAGCCAACCTATCGTCCGCACTTGCCCGAGCACCTGTTGCGTGACGGTGTGTTGTCCGACGCGCAGCTGGAATCCGTAATCTACGCTGGCGAGGCTCATTCCGGGCATCTGGCAGGGGCATGGACCATTGACGACACATGGGATCTCGTCTCGGCGGCGGCTGAGGAAAACGAGGCTGCCCTCCGCTTTCGCCGGGGCTGGTTTCTGGGTGACGGCACGGGCGCGGGCAAAGGTCGTCAGGTCGCAGGCATCATTCTCGACAACTGGCTCAAAGGCCGCCGCCGTTCGCTCTGGGTTTCGGTATCGGACCGCCTGCTTGAGGATGCTCAGCGCGACTGGTCGGCTTTGGGGCAGGAACGACTGCTGGTGACACCCTTGTCGCGCTACCGTCAGGGCACGCCCATCAAGCTGGCGGAAGGCATCTTGTTCACGACTTATGCGACGCTGCGTTCGCAGGAGCGGGGCGGCAAGGCGAGCCGGGTCCAGCAGATCGTCGAATGGCTTGGCCGTGACTTTGACGGTGTCATCATCTTTGACGAGGCGCACGCCATGGCCAATGCCGCAGGCGGCAAGGGCGCGCGCGGCGATGTCTCAGCCTCGCAGCAGGGACGGGCGGGCCTGCGATTGCAACATGCTCTGCCCAATGCCCGCATCGTCTATGTCTCGGCCACCGGTGCTACAACGGTGCAGAACCTCGCCTATGCCCAGCGGCTCGGCCTGTGGGGCGGCGAAGACTTCCCTTTCGCCTCACGCGCCGACTTCGTAGCCGCGATTGAGGATGGCGGCGTCGCAGCCATGGAAGTTCTGGCCCGCGATCTGAAAGCACTCGGCCTTTATGCCGCCCGCTCATTGTCATTCGACGGCGTCGAATATGACCTGCTCGAGCATCAGCTGACCCCTGAGCAAGTGCGGATTTACGATTCCTATGCCGGGGCATTTCAGGTCATTCACGCCCATCTCGATGCGGCGCTCGAAGCGTCCGGCGTTACCAGTGCATCCCATGGGACCTTGAACGCGCAGGCCCGATCGGCAGCGCGATCAGCTTTTGAAAGCGCCAAGCAGCGTTTCTTCAATCACCTGATCACCGCAATGCAGACGCCAAGTACCATTCAGGCAATGCAGCGCGATCTTGAGGCAGGCCATGCCTGTGTCGTGCAAATCGTATCGACGGGCGAAGCGCTGCAAGAGCGGCGGCTTGCCGAAATCCCGACCGACGAATGGGATGACGTTTCCGTGGACATCACGCCGCGCGAATATGTCTAATGTTGAGCTCAACATTATATGTATTCTTTGCAGTCGCAGTTTATGTCGAGCGTGGCGGCAGGAGGCGCAGGTTTCCTTCGGTTTTCCATGATTTCACTCCAGATAATTACGGTTCCCTCGACCTCAACAAGTCGAAGGAACC